>Ga0315278_10005597_pt1 | contig 11393 bp, 9 predicted proteins | sample YL17G06_0_MG_FD_203880 | JGI IMG/M metagenome (GOLD analysis project Ga0315278, IMG submission 203880) | Sediment microbial communities from Yellowstone Lake, YNP, Wyoming, USA - YL17G06_0 | ecosystem: Environmental > Aquatic > Freshwater > Lake > Sediment | place: USA: Wyoming | collected... | reverse complement strand
GTCACGGCGCGAGTCTAGCGGGAACGACGTCCCCCCGCTTTTGAGTAGCGGAGCGGTTTAGAGTCTAACCCCGGCCTGGGAGGTTGGACGTGAAGAAGCGATTCAGTGAAGAGCAGATCATCGGGTTCCTGCGGGAGGCCGATAAGGGCGTGCCGGTGAAGGAGCTGTGCCGCAAGCACGGGTTCTCGGAAGCGAGCTACTACCTGTGGCGGAGCAAGTTCGGCGGGATGGACGTGTCGGACGCCCGGCGGCTGAAGGTGCTCGAGGCGGAGAACGCGAAGCTGAAGAAGTTGCTGGCCGAGACGCTGCTCGAGAACGAAGTGACCAAGGAAGCACTTCGAAAAAAATGGTAACCGCCCCGGCACGTCGCGAGCTGGTGCGGTGGATGCAAGCGCAAGGGATGACTGAACGACGCTGCCTGGCGGTGGTGGGCATGAGCGCGAGCTCATTGCGTTACCAGCCGCGCCCGGATCGCAATGCGGTGCTGCGGACGCGCATCGTCGCCCTGGCGCAGCGGCACCGCCGCTACGGCGTAGGGATGATCCATTTGAAGCTGCGACAGGCCGGCGAGATCGTCAACTACAAGCGCGTCGAACGACTCTACGGGCTCGAGAAGCTGCATATCCGCCGCCGACGGCGCAAGAAGATCCCCGTGACCGATCGGCAGCCGCTGGTTCGTCCCGGCCGTGCGAACGAGGTCTGGTCGATGGACTTCGTGTTCGACCGGGCAGCCTCTGGCAGAACGATCAAGTGCCTGGTGATCGTGGACGATGCCACGCACGAAGCCGTCGCCATCGTGCCGGAACACGCGATCGGAGGCGATCACCTCACGCGTATCCTCGATGGCATCTGCGCGCAGCGTGGAACGCCGGCGGTTATTCGAACGGACAACGGGCCGGAGTTCACGGGCAAGGCAATGCTGAACTGGGCACATCGCAAAGCCATCGCGCTGCGGCTGATCGAACCCGGCAAGCCGAACCAGAACGCATACGTCGAATCGTTCAATGGCCGGTTCCGGGACGAGTGCCTGAACGAGCACTGGTTCGTCTCGCTCGCTCACGCTCGTGCCGTGATCGAAGCCTGGCGCTGCGAATACAACGAGGAGCGACCGAAGAGATCGCTGGGCGGGCTGACGCCCGCTCAGTACGCAAAGCAACTGGCCGCGAGGCCCATTACAATGCCGGAAAACTCTAAATCAACCTGCTACTGAAAGCGGGGGGACGTCGGAGTGAGCTCGACCAGGTCCAATTGCGTAACGGACCGGCGACGTGCACGACTTGAGCACCAGAATGATCTTTGATTTCCATCTCGACGTCTGCATATCTAAGCGACTCGTTGTTGCCTTCGGGCGCGGAATGGACCTGAAGCCCAGCTACGAAGTTCACGGACGGTAGTCCCTTAAGAAGAAAAGTCTTGGTGGTCCGCTGTGATAGATCTATCGTTCCTGCTTCCACCACGTATCGATCATTCGCTGCAGTGGGACCATGATCTACTAGACGGCCATCTCCGGTATAAGCCGTGGTCGACCCAGAGCAACTCGCGCAACAGGCTGAAACAAAAAGCAGAGCAACGACGCTTGAGCGTGTAGCCATACGCGCCACCGTGGATCTACTGAAGGACGCTTTGGGTTGGAGGGGATGCCGAGACACTTGGTGCATCGTGGACTCCGGATGGGACGCCGCCCTTGCAGCACGATCCCGCCAGATAACCAGCGAACGTGTTGCTGTTAACACCAATTAGGATGTACTGAGCGATGGGATAGGCCTCAGCAGCCTTGCGAAGGCACTCGTTTTGGTTGGCGCATGCCTTAGCCGGACATTCGTAACACTGCCCGCCGCGATCGCGCGGGTCGTTCACCCGCGGGACACCGAGGCTAAAGTCCCAAGCGATCGACTGAGGGTACAGGCCGTACACATTCCCATCATCCGCTTTGATGTAGCAGTGACGTTTGCCGAAACCCCTTCCACGCCAGCTTCCGGCGATGGAGTCCAGATATCGGCAGCACATCTTTGATAGGCCTAGCGGATCGACGTTACTTACCGGGTTGCTTCCAACATAGGCATAGGAATTGACACCGCCCTTGAGCCCAATCGGATCACTCTCCACATACCGGCCGGTGGCTGAGTCATAGTCCCGGAAGTAGTTGTAGTGAGATCGCACAATTAGCAACTACGTGCCCGTACCTCCTGGTAGGCGCCATGCCCAAAGCAAAGCCAGTCCGTAGCACAGTGAAATAGCGGTGGCCGCAACCAAGTACCAGTTGCCAAAGTTATTCATCGCCTGCATCCAAAGCAACGCAGTGGCACCGGCCAGCGCCACAAGCACCGACGACCAAACCACCACACGGTTTCTGATGAATAGAAAGAACGCGTAAACCAACAAGACGGTAGCAATGGCCAACATTGGAACGCGGCGATGTGCCCGGTAGTCCGTCATAGTGAAGATCCACACCCATTGCGCCGCTTGCGCGGCGAGAGTGAGCGCCGCAAAGCGTGGGAGCCATTTCGCGACTAAGTGCTTCACATCGCCGCCGAACTAAAACGCACCGCCGCTGGTAAACGACTCATCCCAAGAAGTGCTAATTTGATAGGGAGTGCCGCCACCCTCATACCCGCTACTTAGTGGATCACGGAACCAGTCCCGTATCCCAAAGGCTGATCCGCAAGTCATCGAGAACTGCTTGGTGCAGCAATCTGCGATCAGTTGACAGGCCGCTGACCGGAAGAAGGTGCTCTGGCCAACAGAAAAGAGGCAATCATCCTGCGTCACATTTGTTACGGTGCTACTCGCAAATACGAACGAGGCGGATGCAGTACCGGATTTCTTGCCTGCACAGGCTGATCGTGCGTACGATGCGCCTTGCTTTGCAAGCAAGGCCTGGAATTGATTGACGGCCGCTCTTACTGACGCACTATTTCGGAATTGATTACTCAGGCCGACGCTTGAGAGATCGACCGGATCGCCGCCGCCAAAGTAGTAGTGGAATACGAAATTCTTGGTACAGAACAAACCGAACGAATCAATATTGGATACCGGATTGCCAAGAACATAACCATAGGTATTGGTTCCACCCCGCAGACCAATCGGATCCGATTCGACGTACCGTCCCGTCGCAGGATCATAGTCCCTCATGTAGTTGTAATACAGCCCCGCCAGCCCGTCGTACTGCTGGCCCGGGAACCGCAGGGTGTACTTGAACACACCGAGTGAAGCGGGATTCTCATTCGGCGCGTTGGTGCCAAAGGGATCCGAGTCCCAGCGCCAGCGCTCGGCGTTGTTCGAAGGCTGCGTCACGAGGCGCGGGGTATTCAGGTGGTCCGTATGCACGTAGAAGATTCCCACCGGTGTGCCTGGCCGCAGTGTCGCCACCGGGATGTCGGCGAGCCACACCGTCTCTTGGACGAGCGCGCCACTGCCATCGTACTCCCCGAGCAGGTGACCGGCTTCATCAGTCGCGCGCTTGTCCTACACCACGCGCAATCAGCGCAAGATCAGGCTCCGGCTTGTCGTAGTGAATGAGTCCGAACTTTGGGAACTTAATCATCACACCCTTTTTCAAGTAGCTCCATTGCTCCTCCGGAGCCTCAGCGCTGTACTCGCCGGCATCGATCGAACAAACCACGACGCCACCGTCATCGTCGCCGAGCCGGACTTTGTCGCCGAGCATCACATCTTGTCCATCTGGGTACTTCATTCAAGACCTCGACACTTGCTTAGTCCGCAAATGGCTCGATTGGAATGGCTCCCGGCGGCAACGCGTTCCCGGGAACGGCGCCGACCGGCTGCCAGAAACACTTGCACGGCTGCGGCGACTGACGCGGCGCCTGATTCGCCTTGTACAGATTGAAGTGAGGGCCGGCAATCCCGTGCTGCGTCGTTCCGGGTGGCGGCGTGTCGAGCGGGCGATACGCAATTGTGCCTACAGGAACAGCTCGACCGCTAACTGTCTTACATGGCGGACACGGCGTATCGCACTTCTGCGATGTGTCACCCGACAGCGAGAGAGCTGCTCCCACGATGCCGAGCGCACGTATACCCGGAAGCACGAGCCAGTCAGGCAAAGTGAGTCCCGGTGACGCCGGAATAGCAATTCCAGTAGTGCCGGTCGGGTCGATGTTCTGCAGCGGGTCCTGAGCCGCGTAATCGTACGTGTTTACGCCACCGTGCAACCCGATCGGATCACTCTCTACGTACCGGCCGACCGCCGGGTCATAGTCCCGGAAATAGTTGTAATACAGCCCCGCCAGCCCATCGTACTGCTGACCCGGGAACCGCAGGGTGTACTTGAACGCGCCCAGGCCCGAGGGATTCTCGTTCGCCGCGTTGGTGCCGAACGGGTCGCTGTCCCAGCGCCAGCGCTCGGCGTTGCCCGAGGGCTGCGTGACCAGCCGCGGGGTGTTTAAATGATCGGTGTGCACGTAGAACACATCCACGCTTGATCCGTTCGGCCGCAGCGTGGCCACCGGCGTATCGCCGAGCCAGACGGTTTCTTGCACCAAAGCCCCCGAGCCATCGTACTCCCCGAGCAGGTGGCCGGATTCGTCATACATATACAGGGTGGTGCCCGATGGACCAACACGCCGGATCCGCTGTCCGAGCGCATTGTAGACGTAGGTCGCACTATTCCCGCCGTAGCTGGCCGAGGTCATCCGGCCCCGGTTGTCGTAGCTGAATGCAACGCCGGCATAACCGGTGGTGTTGCCCACCGCATCGTAGGCATAGGTCCGCGGCAGGTTGCCGCTGATCGCCGTGATGCGGTTGTTGCTCGACGACACCGTGTAGGTCGACGGCGCCGTGCCGGTCTCGGTCAGCCGGTTGCCGTTCGCATCGTAACTCCAGCCCCGCGTGGTGCCGCTGCTCACGCCGCCGGTCAGTCGGTCGAGACTGTCGTACCCGTACGTCCACGAGTTCGCGGGCGTCACGGTGTCGGTGATGCCGGTGATGCGAAACGCATCGTCGTAGGCGTACGTCTTGAGTCCGCCGCTGTCGACCTGCGTGATCTTGCCGTCCGCGTCATAGGTGCGCACCGCGTAGGTGCCGTTGCCCCACGTCCAGCCCGCCGTGCCGCCGAACGGTTCATACAGCACGTTGCTCAGCACCGTCGTGCCGTTGACCGCCACGCTCGTCACCTGTCCGGCCGCGTTATAACCGTAGGCGACGGTCTGTCCGGACGGCGTGGCCACGCTCGCGAGGCGCCCCTGGCTGTAGCCATATCCCACCGACTTCGTGACCGCACCGATCGTCTGCCCCTTGCCGATCACCCGCCCGCGCGCGTCGTAGCTGAACGACAAGGCGTGCGACGCATCCGACGCCGAGGTCAGCCGTCCCTTGCCATTGGTACCGGCGTCGTAGCCGAAGCTGATCGTCCGATCACCGTAGGCAATGGCTGTCACGCGGTTGAGTGAATCGTAGCTGTAGGTTGCCACGGTACCGCGCGCATCCGTGGAGGTGGCGAGGTTGCCGTTGGCGTCATGGCTATTCGCGGTCGTGCCCGTATCGGGGCTCGTGACGCTGCCCACCTCCCCGAACCCGTTGACCCCGTAGGCGGTCACCAGGTTGCGCGGATCCGTGACCTGGGTGAGCGCGTCATCGGCGTTGTAGGTGAAGCGCGTCAGTCCGCTCGCCGGATCCGTGATCTGCGTCAGGCGATCGAGACCGTCGTAGGCGTTCGTGGTATTGCGCCCGAGCGGTGCGGCGATCGTCGTCTGGTTGCCATTGGCGTCATAGCCGTAGACCGTCGTCACCGCCGCCGTGCCGGCCGCGTTCACGTCTTTCCACAGCCGGTTGAGGTTGTTGAACACCCGGCTGTGCGTGCGCCGCAGGGCGTTCGACGGATCGTAGGTATTCTCGGCCGTGCGGTTACCTATCGCGTCGAGCGTATAGGCAACGTGATTGCCCGCATCGTCCGCGATCTGCGTCAAGCGATGGGCGGCGTCGTAGGTGTACTCGAGGTAGCTGCCGTCCGGCTGGGTCACGCGTTTCAGCAATCCTGTCGGCCAATAGTCAAACGTCGTCGTCTCGCCGGCGATGCTCTGCGAGCTGAGCCGCTGACGCGCATCGTAGGCAAGCGTCGTCACGACCGAGTTCGGGTCCGTGATCGTGAGCGGCTGGCCGTGGGCGTTGTAGGTGTTATAGCTCGTGATGTGTCCGAGGGCATTCGTGACGGCCGCGAGTTGTCCACACTGATAGCTGGTCGAGCAGTTGTGGTAGCTGTAGGTGGTGACATCCACCACGTCTGTCCGCGGCCCGTCCGCCGTCAGCACCTGCCCATTGGTGTTGTAGGTCCATGTCCAGGTGCGCGAGGTACCGTTCGCCGTATTCGTGACCGTCTTGCTGATCACGTTGCCATTGACGTCGTAATCGTAGTCCGTGATTCGATTCGGCTCGGTGATCACGTCCGGCAGGCGATAGAGCGGCTGCCAGCTGGTCGTGATCGTGCGCGCCAAAGATGTTCCGTAGGCTTCCGTCCGCGTGGTCTCGAGAGCGCGATCCGTGTCGTAGCCATACCGCGTTTCGTTGTTGTTGAAGTCCTTGCGCGTGGCGACGTTGCCCTCAACATCGTACGTCACGGTCTTCGACTCGCTGCAACCTGCACAGCTGGAAGGGGCGCTCAGGTAGCGATTGGCGCGCCGAATGACCTGACCGGTGTAGGTCCGAGCAGTGCCGAGCGGGTCGGTGACGGTCCGGGAGTTGCCGTTGTAGCTGATCAGGTAGTTGTCGGCGCCGCCTGCGTGCTGCGAGCTGGTGACGTCGCCGTTGGTCGCATAGCCGTACGTGGACAGCCGACTGCCGGCTTCATCCGTGATGCCGGTGAGCAGATTGATACGACTGCCAGTCAGTTCGTAGTGATACGTGCGGCTGCGCGTGTCCGGGTAGGTCACGCCGGTCAGATTCTGATTGCTATCGTAACTGTAGGCGACGTAGCCCTGATCCGGCAGGGTCAGTCCCTGCAGCTGCTTGTCGGCGCTCCACGAAAACTGCACCGTGTTACCGAAACTGTCGGTCACCGCAGCGGGCAGCCCATTGCTGCCATAGCTCAGGGTCTGCGTAACGCCACCGCGGCTGACGATCGACAGAAGGTTGCCCGCAAGGTCATAGTGCTCGACGTCATCGATCCCCGTCGTGTACTTCCAGCCGATCTGGACGCCGCCGCCGTCGAACTCGCGCTCCACCCGATCCGCAAGCTCACCAAGGTAATCGAACGTGCCTCCTGCCTGTTCCAGGAACGCGAGCACGGACCCGTCCGGGCGATGTGCCCAGAGGCCGGGATACTGGCCGTCGGCGTTGTAGTCAATTCGTTGCAGGTAGCTGGCGCTCCATCCGATCCCGACGAGTTCCTGGCGCGGCGGGCTCGTGGATGAGCCGTTGCGGTAGTTGTATGCGTACCGACTGTTGTAGGAGCGCGTGAACCCGAGCGGCGATGCCCCGTGCGCGCGATAGTCGGCCTCTTGCTGATGCTTGTTGCCGCTCGTCACCACGCACGGATTGCCCTTGCAGATAGCGCCTTTGTACTGCACCGGAGGGTCGCAAGCGGTGCCTGCCGGACACGCACAGTACGGTTTGACACCGGCCCCGGTATCGTACGTCAGTACCCATCCGCCCTTCGGGCACGCGACCTCACGGTGCCGATAGGTGATCGGTGAATAGGTCCAGCTGAGATTGCAGCTCGTCTTTTGCCCTGTGGCTGCAAACTGCGGGTGATAGTAGTCGGTGACAAGGATCCCGCCGATGTAAATAGGCGTACCGCCGCCGGGTGTTGTGCTAGTGTAGTTGAGCGAACACCAGCTCGAGAGTGGCAAGACGTAACCCTCGATCGCTGTGTTCAATTCCGCCTCGGAATCGAACCAGCTGGTCAACGGCGGGAACGAATACCCCAAGGCGTATGCATGCCATCGCCAGGCGCCGATGGCAACTGGCGCGCACTCGGCGGATCCCGCCGGCGCGCATTGATACTGGATGGGAATGGCCGCGGCGGCCGCCCCTGGCCCAAGCAGCGTGCAACCCAGCAGAATGACTTCAATGATGAGCAGGGCTCGCCATCGGGAGCAGGCACCAACGACGCGGCGTCTCGCCCAAATGCTCGGTCCGCGCTCACTCGTCGTATCCATCCGACCCCCAAGGCATCCTGCCGCTCGCGCATCGGTGCTCATGGTCCAAGCGGACCCTAGATGGAGCGATGCCATCGGTCTACCGGGACTTACCGCACTAAATCGTCGGACGCGCGCAAAGCTAACCGTCTGGCCTCGCCTCGTTCAGCCTGAACTCATCGTGGTGCCGCGACTAACCGTCAAGCCTGGCTGGCTCAGGGCCGATACCCCGGTCCGCGCACGACTCGTCCCGGCTTAGCACCCGTGTGCTCGCCGTTGCGGATCACCGGCACGCCGTTGACGACGACGTGTTCCACGCCGACGGCATACTGCTTCGGGGCATCGAACGTCGCCTTGTCGGCGATGGTCGCGGGGTCGAACACGACGACGTCCGCATAGCAGTTCACGTCGAGGCAACCACGATCCTGCAGCTTCCAGTTCGTGGCCGGCAAGCGCGTGATGCGACGGATCGCCTCCTCGAGCGGCATCAGCTTTTCATCGCGTGAGTACTTGCCGAGCAGGCGCGCAAAGTTGCCATACGCGCGCGGGTGCGTGCTCGACTTCATGAACACGCCTTCAGGTGCCAGCGCTTCGGCGTCGGAACCAAGGCTGACCCACGGCTGCGACAGCCCAAGTTTCACGTTGTCCTCGCTCATCAGGAAGTAGACCGTCTGCACGCGTGAGTTGTCCTCGATCACGAGGTCGATGATCGTATCTTCGGCGCTCGTGCCGCGCATCTTCATCACGTCCGCGAGCGTCTTGCCGGTGAGCGGCTTGAGTGCAGGGTTCTTGAAGCCGACGAACAGCACGCGGTCGGGCGAGCCCGCCGTGCGGAAGAGGTTCTCCTCGCCTGCCGGAGGATTGCGCATTTCCTCGATCACGCGCGCGCGCTGCTGCGGATCCTGCAACCGCGAGACCCACGCGTCGAGTCCGCCTGCCTGCACCCACAACGGCATCGCGGCATCGAGGCCGGTCGATCCCGCCGTGTACGTGTACATGTTCGCGCTCACCGACACGCCCTGCCGGCGCGCCTCCCCGATCTTCGCGATCGCGCGCGCCATGTTGTCCCAGTTGGCTTCGCCCGCCGCCTTCAGGTGATAGGCCTCACCGTGACCACCGGCGGCACGGGTAATCTCGATCAGTTCACCGATCGCCGCCTCGAGCCGGTAGCTTTCGTTGCGCACGTGCGAGACGTACCCGCCGCCCGATTCCGCAGCAGCTTTGGCGAGCGCGATCAACTCGGGCGTCTCGGCAAAGAATGCCGGCGCGTAGATCAGCGAACTCCCCACGCCAAGCGCACCTTCGCGCATGGCCTGCCGCACCAGGTCCTGCATGCGGGCCAGTTCGGCAGGCGTGGGATCCCGGTCGTCTTCGCCGAGCACGTACACGCGCACGCTGGTCGCGCCGACGAAGGAGGCAACGTTGGGCGAGATGCCGCGACGCACGAGTGAATCGAGAAACTCGCCGAGCGTCGTCCAGTCGATGGGGTACTTGATGTCGCCCTGGTGCTGGAGGATGTCGGCCTTCATCGCGTCGTTGAGCGGGCCGCCGGACTCGCCCTCGCCCATGATCTCCAGCGTGACCCCTTGCTTGAGGTCGCTCATGCCGCGGCCGTCCGCGATCAGGGACAGGTTGGCCCACGACAGCACGTTGATGAAGCCGGGCGCGACGGCCTTGCCGGTCGCGTCGATCTCGGTCGTCGCGCTGGCACCCGCGAGGTCGCCGACCGACGCGACGCGATCACCCCGAATGCCGACGTCCGCCCGCCGACCCGGCGTGCCGGAACCGTCGTAGAGCGTGCCGTTGCGGACGACGAGGTCGTAGGTGTCGGCAGCCTGGGTTGCCGTCGCTGCCGCCGCGGTGGGTCGAGGCGTGCCCGCGCAGCCTGCGAGTACCGCCGAACAGATGATGGCGGACGCCATCGAAAAACGACGAATGGTGTTCACTGGGACTCCCCCGGAAACGGACGGCAGAAACGGACACTTTCTGTTACGGGCGGGCCGCAACGTGAGCTCAGACTCCGATCGCGGCGGCACGACCGGCCGACGCACGAACACCGAGCGCGTGACAGATGGCCACGGTCAGCTCGGCGCGGTTCAACGTATAGAAGTGGAATTCCGTCACCCCGTTCTGCTGCAGGCGCTTGACCTGCTCGATCGCAAAGCTGGCCGCAATCAGGCGACGCGTTTCCGGGTCGTCTTCGAGCCCGTCGAAGCGGTGCACGAGCCAGTCCGGCACGCTGGTGCCGCAGCGCTTGGCAAACTTCAGCATGTGCGGGAAACGCGTGATCGGGAGGATGCCCGGCACGATCGCAGCATCGATGCCAGCCGCCGCGCACTGGTCGCGGAAGCGCAGGAAGATGTCGGTGTCGAAGAAGAATTGCGTGATCGCGCGACTGGCGCCCGCGTCGACCTTGGCGCGCAGGTTGTCGAGGTCGAATTTCGCGCTCGGCGCTTCTGGATGGACTTCCGGGTACGCCGCGACCGAGATGTCAAAATCGACGATGCTGCGCAACCCACGCACCAGGTCGACGGCGTACGCGAAACCCTCCGGATGCGGGCGGTATGTCGTCTGGCCGGGCGGCATGTCGCCACGCAGCGCCACGACGTGGCGCACCCCCGTGTCCCAGTAACCGCGTGCAATGTCGAGGATCTCGCCAGCGGGAGCTCCGACACAGGTGAGATGTGGCGCAGGAGTCAGTGCAGTCTCGCGGAGGATGCGTGCAACGACGTTGTGGGTGCGTTCGCGCGTGGATCCGTCGGCGCCGTATGTCACCGAAACGAACCGCGGCTTCAGCGGCGCAAGCCGCTGGATCGACTCCCAGAGCAACTGCTCCATGCCGTCGTCGTTGGGCGGGAAGAACTCGAATGAAACGGCAGGCGCGCCTCGGGGGGCGGTTTTGTCCATGGTCGCGGCCATCGTGGCGGTATCTGTCCCTGGAGTCATTGCCGCCATTTTCCCCGTTTTGCATTGCAAAGTCCGCTCTCCGCTGCAGCGGTCGAAGTCGAGTGCGTCAGTGCACGCCGGTCGCCGCAGGACCGGGCCCGGCGAAGAGCGCAATGCAGTCGACCGCATCCAGACGGTACGCGCGGCTGCAGAATTCACAACGCACCTCGACCCGGCCGAATTCCTCGACCATCGAGTCGACCTCGTCGCGGCCCAGTGCCCGCAACATGTTCTCGACGCGCTCGCGCGAGCAGCGGCAGCGGAAGAACACCGGCGTCGACTCGAACATCCGCACGTCGTCTTCGCTGAACAGGCGGCGCAGCAGCTTCAGGTCATCGAGCTCGGCCAGCTCGGCGCCCG
>Ga0315278_10005596_pt1 | contig 11394 bp, 4 predicted proteins | sample YL17G06_0_MG_FD_203880 | JGI IMG/M metagenome (GOLD analysis project Ga0315278, IMG submission 203880) | Sediment microbial communities from Yellowstone Lake, YNP, Wyoming, USA - YL17G06_0 | ecosystem: Environmental > Aquatic > Freshwater > Lake > Sediment | place: USA: Wyoming | collected... | reverse complement strand
CGCTCTGATCTTGTGGGACGCGCTATCGGGACAGTTTCAAGAAACCTGATTGAGGGTGCGTTAATTGTAATTTTTATTCTGGTCTTATTACTTGGAAATATGCGGGCAGGACTTATTGTGGCTTCGGTCATCCCGCTTGCAATGCTTTTTGCTGTTTCTATGATGAACCTTTTTGGAGTGTCAGGAAATCTGATGAGTCTTGGCGCAATTGACTTCGGGCTGATTGTGGACGGAGCGATTATCATTGTAGAAAGTGTGGTACATCGTATCTTTATGAGCAAACATCATCATACTGGTGTTAGAAAACTTAACCAGGAGCAGATGGATGAAAATGTACTTGACTCGGCAAAACGAATGATGAGTTCGGCAACTTTCGGTCAGATAATAATATTGATAGTTTATCTGCCAATAATGGCGCTCGTAGGCATCGAAGGGAAAATGTTCAGGCCAATGGCACAGGTTGTTACTTTTGCTCTTATCGGGGCTGCAATACTGTCACTGACTTATGTTCCTATGGCCTCTGCTTTATTCCTGAGTAAGCATACAAGCCACAAACCAAATTTTTCTGACAGGTTAATGGATTGGATACGTAAAGGATTTAATCCTGCAATTACATTTGCACTAAAAAGAAAACTTCTTGTTTCTGTTTCAGCTACTATTTTATTTCTGTTTAGTCTGGTTTTATTCAGCCGTTTGGGAGGTGAATTTATTCCCCAGCTTGAAGAAGGCGACCTTGCCTCAAGTGTAATAACACTTCAGGGAGGATCATTGACCAATACTGTAACTGATGTCATTAAAGCAAATAGGATTTTACTTGAAAATTTTCCGGAGATTAAACATGCCGTATGTAAGATAGGATCAGGAGAGATACCTACAGACCCTACTCCCATGGAAACAGGGGATTATGTTATTACCCTTAAGAATAAAAGTGAATGGGTTTCGGCTTCTACACGTGAAGAGCTTGTCAGTAAAATGGAAGAAAAGTTGATTCCACTGGCAGGTGTTAAATTTGAATTTCAACAGCCAATTGCAATGCGTTTTAACGAATTAATGACCGGTTCGAAACAAGATATAGCCATTAAAATATTTGGTGATGACTTAAGCCAGCTTTCTGAAAAAGCTAACGATGTCGAAAAGGTTATTAATACAATTACCGGGGTTCAGGATATTAATGTTGAGAAAGTTACAGGTCTTGCTCAGATCCAGGTTGAATACAACCGTGATCGTTTAGCACAATATGGTCTGTCAGTTGATGATGTGAACCAGGTATTACGGGCAGCTTTTGCAGGTAGCCAGGCAGGGGTTGTCTTTGATGAAGAAAAGCGATTTGGATTGGTAGTTCGTCTGGACAAAGATTACAGACAGAACCTTGATGATGTAAAGAATCTCACCGTCGCTCTTCCTGACGGACATCAGATACCATTTGATCAGGTAGCTGACATTTTAATTAAATCAGGTCCTGCCCAGGTCTCCAGGGAAAATACTAAACGAAGGATAACCATCGGATTCAATGTCCGTAACCGGGATGTTCAAAGTGTAATAAATGATGTCACAGCTCAGATAGATCAGAAAATTAAATTGCCTACCGGCTATTACATTTCTTATGGAGGTCAGTTTAAGAATCTCGAGGCTGCTCAGAAAAGACTTTCTATGGCAGTTCCCGTAGCCCTGCTCTTAATATTTGTTTTGCTTTATTTTACATTTCATTCAGTGAAACAGTCCCTATTGATATTTACCGCAGTTCCTATGTCAGCAATTGGCGGAGTTTGCGCCCTGTGGATACGGGGAATGAACTTCTCAATATCAGCAGGTGTTGGTTTTATAGCATTATTTGGTGTAGCAGTGCTTAATGGTATTGTACTGATTGCAGAGTTTAACCGACTCGAAAAGGAAGGAGTAACAGACATTAAGGAGCGTGTACTAAAAGGCCTGCATACGCGCCTGCGTTCAATTATTTTGACAGGTGCTGCTCCGGCCTTGGGATTCTTACCTATGGTAATTTCTACCTCTGCAGGTGCAGAAGTTCAAAAACCTCTTGCAACTGTTGTAATAGGCGGTCTGATCACTGCCACTCTTCTTACATTGCTAATTCTTCCTGTTTTCTACATCTTTTTTTCTTCAACTAAATTCAAATTCAGATTTAAAGGCGGATCATCTAAAAAACTTGCAGCTGTTTTACTGTTTTTGGGGGCAACGTCAACTTTAAATACCGTAAACTGCCAGCAAGAGCGAGTCATTAATCTGCATGATGCAATTCAGATGGCTTTGGACAGTAACCTCTCAATTAAATCTGCAGCATTTTCAATAGAAAGCAGAAGAACAATAAAAGGAGCCTCTGTTGATTTGCCTAAAACTGTTATTGAAGGGCAATACGGACGGTTTAATTCATATTCAAATGATAATAGCTTTACTGTTAATCAGTCATTTGCCTTTCCATCGGTTTATATTAACAGGTCTAAACTTGCAAATGCAAATATAAAAAGCAGTGAATGGCAATATAAAGTGTCCCAGATTGAAGTAGCCAGCCAGGTGAAACAGGTCTACTGGGAATATGTTTACATGATTGCAAAGCAAAAATTACTCTCTTATCAGGATAGTCTCTATTCGGGATTTATGAGAGCGGCAGAACTAAGGGCAAAGTCCGGAGAAACAAACCGGCTTGAAATGATTACTGCCAGGTCGCAGAGCCTCGAAATCAGAAACCAGTTGTTCCAGGTGACAGCCGATCTTGGTATTTTTAGCAGGAAACTCATGGTACTTCTAAACAGTAAGTCATTGCCGGTACCAGCTGAGAAGAATCTTCACAGAATTGATTTTATTGTTCTTGCCGATAGTATGGCAGTAGCACAGAATCCTGCATTGGGATTCATTCAGCAGCAGGTTGAAGTATCACATATTGAGAAACAATTGGAGCGAAGTCAAATGCTTCCTGATTTTAATATCGGTTATTTCAGTCAGACGATGATAGGAACGCAGGATATAAATGGTGTGCCTTATACTTTCGGAAATGAAGCTCGTTTTAAAAGTGTTCAGGCCGGGATCTCAATTCCTTTATGGTTTCCTTCGTATACGGCACGAACTAAGGCAGCAAAGATTGGTGAGAACATTGCCCGGATAGATGCAGAATCTTATACAAAAACAGTAGCAGCCAATTATAGTTCATTGATGGACGAGCTAAGTAAATTTTCTTCAAGCGTGGAATATTACGAAAAGCAGGCAGTACCTGAAGCAGAGCTTATAATCAATCAGGCAACTCTTAGTTATAAGGCAGGTGCCCTGGACTATCTTGATTATGTTCTGACTTTGAACAGAGCATTGGCAATCAGGCAGAACTATCTTGAGGCACTTAATAGCTTCAACCAGACTATTATTTCAATTGAATATATTACAGGTAAAATATTTTAAACTATAAATATCATGACAAAAGTAAGTTTCAAATTATCAATAATTATTTTGGGTCTAATTATATCCTTATACTCTTGTATGAATGGAGATAGTAAGCCTATTTCAGACCCAGTAGCGGTGGAAGTTCTTCCGGAGAATATAGTTGAATTAAGGGAAGATCAGATAAAGCTGGCTGATATTCAGACCGGTTCAGTTGAGATGCGGTCTGTTAGCAACACTCTAAAAGTTAATGGTATTATCTCAGTCGCTCCGCAAAATCAGGCTACAGTTTGTATGCCTCTGGGAGGTTTTATTAAGAGCACTACTCTGATGCCAGGTAATGCCGTAACTAAAGGTCAGACTCTCGCTGTAATCGAAAATCAGGATTTCGTTGACATTCAACAGAATTACCTTGAAGCTAGAAATAAATTAGTTTTTGCCGAAGCAGAATACAAACGTCATACTGATTTGTTTAAAGATGATGTGTACTCAGAGAAAAATGTACAACAGGTCACAGTTGATTACAAAAACCTGAAAGCATTGGTAAGATCTCTTGAACAGAAGCTTTCTCTAATAGGGATTAATCCTGATCAACTCAACGAGGATAATATAAGCAATACTGTGAACCTTGTATCGCCCATTAAAGGGTTTCTTAAGGCAGTGAATGTAAATATAGGGAAATATGTTTCACCAACCGATATCCTGTTTGAGATTGTGAACAGTGATAAACTGTTTCTTGAACTTACTTTATTTGAAAAGGACGCAGATAAAGTGGCTACGGGTCAGAAAATAAAGTTCTTCATTAACAATGAAACTGAAGTACATGAAGCTCTGATCTCTCAGACAGGGAAATCGGTTAGTGTTGACAAGACTTTCAGAGTTTATGGAACTGTCACAGGTTCCTGCAAAAATGTTTTGCCCGGAATGTATGTTAATGCACTAATTGAAGAATCAGATATTAAAGTGGAGGCACTTCCTTCTGAGGCTGTAGTAAGTTTTGATGACAAGGATTATATATTTGTCTTTGAAAAAAACAAGGAAGAAGCCGGCAAAGCTATGACTGAATATCGGATCATTGAGGTTAAGAAGGGTGTTAGTTCATCTGGTTTTACCGAGATAACTCCTCCGGAAGGATTCGATATCAATGCTGTAAAGGTGGTAATAAAAGGAGCTTACAACCTTCTTTCAGCAATGAAAAATGCAGGTGAAATGGCCTGCTAATGTAGCACAGAGCAGAGAACCCCGTGCTCCATGCCCTATGCCCTGCGCTATTACCAGCTCGAATCATACCACGGTCTCACATCTGTAGCGACCATTCCGGCACTGATTGCTGCTTCGATACCAAGGTCGCCGTCTTCAAATACTTCAATAAATTCTGGCTCAATATTCATCAGGGTTGCACATTTGAGGAAAGTTTCAGGATGTGGCTTGAAATTTTCAACATCGTTGGCCGTAATCACAATATCAAAATATTTTCTTAGATCTGTTATCTCCAGAGTCCTTTCTACAGCTTCCCTGTGTCCGCCGGTACCTACAGCCATTGGAAGTTTTCCCCAATATTTTTTTACTATTTCCACTACCGGCTTTATCGGTTTGACCCTAGGTTGTTCTTTATAGAATTCTATAAGCTTTTCAGCCATTATCTGATCGATAGTAACACTTCCGTTGAGCTTGCATTTTTTGATGATCTCATCAGCAATTATCCATCCAGGTGTTCCGGTATGTTTCCTGAGAAAAGCCGTATCTATATCGGCTCCAAATTTCTGACAGGCCATTCGCCATCCTTTAAAGTGATATGGCATTGTATCGGCAAGTGTGCCGTCAAGATCAAATATGAGGCCTTTTATGCCGTTTTTAATATCGTATTGCATTTTTAATTATGTTGCGGCAAAGGTAGAAAGAAAACTGAAAGTTGAAAGAGTTGAAAGGGTTGAAAGAGTTGAAAGAGTTTAAAGGGTTGAAGGGGTCGGAATTTGTTTCAACCCTCTCAACCCCTCAACAGGTCAGCATAGCTCCTTTGTAACATCTGAAATATCAAGTATTATACCTGAAATTTTGTATCTTGCGGATTATCATAAAATAAGAATTTGTATGAGCGGCATTGAAAAGACGCCGGAGGAATTTATGAATGAACTCGAAGATTTGCAACTGAAGTATAATTCAATGAAAGAATTATATCAAGAGGAGATCTCAGGGCTCAGACAGGAGGCAGAGAAGGTAAAGAAAAGCGAGGAAAAATTCAGGATTGCCTATATGACAAGTCCTGATTCGATTAATATCAACCGGCTCTCTGATGGAATGTATGTCTCAATTAATGAGGGATTCACCGGGATTATGGGCTTTTCAGAAGAGGATGCTATCGGGAGAACTTCGCTTGAATTGAACATATGGGTAAACCCTGAAGACCGTATGAATCTTGTGAAAGAGCTTGAAGCGAACGGGAAAGTTAAAAACTTTGAGACTAAATTCCGGTCAAAGAATGGGACCGTCGTAAACGGATTATTAGCTGCGTCTTTAATAAACCTCGATGGTGTGCCTCATATCCTTACTGTTGTCCGGGATATAACCATCCGTAAGCAAAATGAACTGGAGAGTTATGCATTGTTCGAGATCGTAAAAGGTATTACTTCTACTGATAATCTGGACGAGTTACTCAAGTTGATCCATCATTCGCTAGGGAAAGTTGTTTATGCTGAGAATTGTTTTGTGGCTCTTTTTAATCAGGATACAGGACTCTTCAGCTTCCCTTATTTTGTAGACAAGGTTGATAAGACTCCGCTGCCGGCGTCCATGGGTAAGAGTTGTACTGATTATGTCTTCCGGACTGTTAAACCACTGCTTTTAACACAACAGATTTTCGACACGTTGGTAGAGCAGAATGAAGTCGAGCTAGTCGGATCAAATTCACCTTCATGGATTGGAATTCCACTTCAGACACCCTCTAAAGTGATAGGCGTTCTAGTCCTTCAACATTACGAAAATGAAAATGTATATTCTGAAAACGACGTAAAATTTCTTATTTCAATTGGGAGCCAGATTGCAATGGCAATTGAACGTAAGAAAGCAGAGGAAGAAATTAGTCTGAAAAATGAACTTTTACAGGCAATTAATGCGGAAAAAGATAAATTCTTTTCAATAATTGCACACGATCTCAGGGGACCATTAAGCTCATTTGTTGCAGCTACTCAGATACTTACTGAAGAAATCCAGACAATGGGTATAGAGGAGATTAAGAAAATCAGTATGAGTATGAAGACATCTGCGTCAAATATTTACAGTCTTCTTGAGAACCTGCTGGAATGGTCACGCCTGAGGCGGGGGGGGCTGGATTTCGTACAGGAAAAACTTAACCTGATGAAAGACGTTAAAGAATGTATTGATGTTTTATCTGAATCAGCGAGGAAAAAGGATATTGAAATTTCCGTTTCAATACCAGAGAAAATAGAGGTTCTTGCCGATAAGCATATGCTTGATACTGTTATCAGGAACCTTGTCTCAAACGCACTGAAATTTACTCCTGTCGGCGGAAAGGTTTGTATTTCAGCTGATTATACGGACGGACATTATATAGAGGTGAAAGTCAAAGATTCAGGAATTGGTATGACCACGGAATTGAAAAACAAGCTTTTTATAATAAATGAGAAGACCAGCCGGAATGGCACAGAAGGCGAATTGAGTAGCGGACTTGGGTTATTATTATGTAAAGAATTTATTGAAAAGCATGATGGTAAGATTTGGGTTGAGAGTGAAACAGGAATGGGAAGTATCTTCTCTTTTACAATTGGTCAATCTGAAATTTAAAGAATTATGAATTATCAGAACAAAACAAGCGAAGAACTTATTAACGAGTTGAAGATACTGAATCTGGAGTATGATCGGCTAAAGTCATCATACAAAAAGGATATTTTGGATAGAAAGCAGGCAGATGAAAAGCTTTTATTAAGTGACGAGAAATTCAGGAAAGCATTTCTTACAAGTCCTGATTCTATAAATATCAACCGTCTTGAGGATGGTATGTATGTATCAATTAATAATGGTTTTACAAGGATTACGGGGTATCAGGAGGAGGAAGTCATAGACAAGACTTCACTCGAACTGAATATCTGGGCAGACCTTAATGATCGCGACAAACTTGTAGGTATATTAAGAGAGAAAGGAGAAGTCCAAAACCTTGAGACAAAGTTTCTGATGAAAAACGGTTCAGTCAAAAACGGAATGATGTCAGCAACTATCATTCATTTAGAAGGAATCCCTCATATTCTAAGTATAACAAGAGACATTACAGAAAAGAAGTATGCTGAAAATGCTCTTAAAGAAAGTGAAACCAAGTACCGCGAACTTATTGAACTGGCTGTAGATGGGATCTTGCTATGTTCATCTGACGGCACCATAATAAGTGCAAATTCATATATAAATAATCTGATTGGCAGTTCTTTGGCTGACCTGCTTGGTATGCATATAAATGAACTTTTTAATCCCGAAGATCTTCAAAATGTACCGATCAGGTTTGATTTGCTTCAAAAAGGGGAAACCATTATAAACGAGAGGAATATCCTTCGTTCGGACGGAAAAAGGGTGCCGGTTGAAATGCATACCAAGATGATGCCGGATAGGACTTATCAATCGATTTTTCATGATATAACTGACCGAAAGGAATCTGAGAAAGCTTTAAGGGAAAGTGAAGAAAAGTACCGCAGAATTTTTGAGAATGTCCAGGATCTGTTCTACGAGACATCCCTTGATGGAACTATCCTGGAGGTTAGTCCTTCAATTGAGTCATTGTCAAATGGTTCTTATAGGAGAGAAGAACTTATTGGTAAGTCGATTTATGATTTCTATTCTGATCCTAATGAACGATCAACTCTTTTATTTCATTTAAAGGAACGGGGAACAGTAACTGATTTTGAGATTACTTTGGAAAATGGTGATGGATCAAGGATCCCCTGTTCTCTTTCATCAAAGATCCTTTTTGATTCCCTAGGGCGTCCTGAAAAAATAATAGGAAGCATCCACGACATTACAGAGCGTAAGAATGCTTCTGATGCACTCAGGCTGGCAAAGGAAAAGGCCGAAGCCAGTGACAGGCTTAAGACAGAATTTCTGAATAATATCTCTCATGAGGTGCGCACACCGCTGAATGGTATCCTGGGATTTGCAGAGATCGTTTCTCATCATGATATTTCAGAAGAGGAGAAGAAAGAATCCCTCACAATGCTTTTTGAAAGTAGTGACCGGCTTATTAAAACTATTACGAACTATATGGATATCTCGATGATAACTTCAGGGAGCATATATGTCAATAAAAAAGATTTTATTCCTGTCCACATTCTCCGGGAGATCTTTAATAATTTTGAATCAGTATGCTTAAACAGGGAGCTTAAATTATTTTTGAAAATCCCTGAACAATCTGAGGAACTTTGCATCAATTCCGATCAGGAAATATTCCGGAAGATTATATCTCATTTCCTTGATAATGCTGTTAAATTTACTGAAAGTGGCAGCATCAATTTCGGTTTTAAGCCTAAGAGAGGGAATCTTGAATTTTTTGTAAAAGACACTGGAATTGGTATAAATCCTGATTCATTCAACAGTATCTTTGACCGGTTCGTAAAAGAGGGTCAGGGTCAGTATAAAGTTTCTGAAGGGAGCGGACTAGGATTATCCATAGCACAAGGGATGGCTCAGGCTATCGGTGGGAAAATTAGATTAGAATCCGAGTCAGGCATCGGGTCCTGTTTCTTCCTGACTATTCCAATAAATAAAGATGCAGAAGTATCTGTATCTAAAATACCTGACAATGATTTCACAGTAGTTCTGGACGATTCAATGATACTTATAGCTGAAGATGATGAAACAAATTTCTACTATATCAATGCGATTCTTTCCAGAGCAACCGGGGCAAAAGTCCTGCTTGCAACAAATGGGAGGGAAGCTATTGAAATTTTCAAAGCCAACCCCTCTGTTAGATTGATACTGATGGATATAAAAATGCCGGAAATTGATGGATTTGAAGCCACCAGGCAAATAAAGCTGGTCGACAGGAATGTCTGTATTATTGCAATAACTGCCTATGCAATGTCTGGTGATGAAGAAAAAATAATTGCTGCCGGTTGTGATGGGTATCTGAGTAAACCGATAAACAAAAAGAGTCTTCTTGAGAAAATAGCAGAATTCTTTAACCTTTAACCTTAGCCAGATACTCATTCACTTGTCTGTAAATGTTCTCCGCTGTGAAGCCTAACTTTTCATCAAGTACCTTGTATGGAGCTGAATAACCAAAACTATTCATTCCCCAAACAGCTCCTCCGGATCCAACGAGTCCTTGTAAGGTAACTGATAATCCTGCCGTTAAGCCAAATACCGGGACATTGTCGGGGATGACCGAATTCCGATAGGATTCAGGTTGCTTCCTGAACAGACCCTCGGATGGAGCAGAAATGATTCTGATATTCAGATTGTCCTTTTTTAAAAGCTGAGCTCCTTCAACTAACGTTGCTACTTCCGAACCACTGGCAATCAGTATAATGTCAGGTATTCCATTACAATCCTGAACAATATAGGCGCCCTTTTCTGATTGCAATGCATCGGTGTACCTGTTGTTTGCTTCTGAAGGCAGGTCCTTAATATTCTGTCTTGAAAGAATCAGAGCTGTAGGTGTTTTTCTGTTCTCAAGGGCCATTTTCCAGGCCACAGTTGTCTCAGCAGAATCGGCTGGTCTTAATACAACCATACTGTTCTCACCGTGATGGTTTTTAAGATGTTCCATAAGTCTCAGCTGAGCCTCCTGTTCAACCGGTTGATGGGTTGGTCCATCTTCCCCTACACGGAATGCGTCATGAGTCCAGATGTATTTAACCGGCAATCCCATCAGGCATGCAAGCCTGACTGCCGGTTTCATGTAATCAGAAAAAACAAAGAATGTCCCGCATGCAGCAATGACACCTCCATGGAGAGCTATTCCATTCATCACTGCTGCCATTGTAAGTTCTGAAACACCTGCCTGAAGGAAAGCTCCTGTGAAATCGCCCCTTGTAAATGGATGTGTGTTTTTAAGGAATCCATCAGTTTTATCGGAGTTGGAAAGGTCGGCTGACGCAACAACCATATTTTCAATTTTTTTTGCCAGAACACTAAGAACGGCTGATGATGCGACCCTTGTAGCTGATCCTTCCTTTTGAAGGACCGATCTGTAATCTATTTCGGGTACAATACCGGAATAAAAAGAGTGAAGCTTTTTATCCTGTTCCTTGTTGTTTGCTGCCCAATCTTCCTTTTTCTTTTTCCATTCTGAAACTGTTTTCGATTTAGCTTCGAGTACTTTTTTATAGTGGTCCTTAACCTCCGAGAATATTTTGAAAGGATCTGAAATATCCCCGCCCAGATTGACAAGTGACTTTTCAAAAGATCCGCCGGCTTCGCTTACTGGCATTCCATGAGTTGAGGTTTTCCTTTCAAAGCTCTTTCCTTCATTGTCAAGAAGACCTTTGCCCATAATAGTCTTCCCGATTATAATGGTAGGCTTGTTCTTTTGATTGATTGCCAACCTGAGTGCGTTTCTTATCTGTTTCTGATCATTTCCGTCAATATTGATTACATTCCAACCCCAGGCAGTATATTTCATGTCAGTATCTTCAGCAGTCACTGCTTTGGTTTCAGTTGAGAGCTGGATATCATTTGAATCGTAAAACATAATAAGGTTGCTGAGACCAAGAAAACCTGCCAGACGACCTGCTCCCTGTGAAATCTCTTCCTGTACACCACCATCTGAAATATATGTAAATATTTTATGAGCAAACAGTTCCCCGAACCTGGCAACAAGAAAACTCTCTGCGATTGCTGCTCCGACAGCAATGGTGTGGCCCTGTCCGAGAGGCCCTGAAGTATTTTCAATTCCTCTCATAACATCAAGTTCAGGATGACCTGGTGTAGGACTGCCCCACTGGCGGAAATTTTTTAATTCCTCAATAGTAAAATAACCGGTCAGCGTAAGGATAGAATAGAGCATTGGTG
>Ga0315278_10005594_pt1 | contig 11394 bp, 6 predicted proteins | sample YL17G06_0_MG_FD_203880 | JGI IMG/M metagenome (GOLD analysis project Ga0315278, IMG submission 203880) | Sediment microbial communities from Yellowstone Lake, YNP, Wyoming, USA - YL17G06_0 | ecosystem: Environmental > Aquatic > Freshwater > Lake > Sediment | place: USA: Wyoming | collected... | reverse complement strand
ACGAACGCCCGGCTGCGCGTTGCCCTGCCCCAAGGAGTTCTTGCGGTCGACGGGGTGCGGTTGAGCCTGTCCCCGGGGGAAGGCGGGATGCGCGCCTTCAGCGGATCCGGGGATTTGTCCTTTCGCGAAAAGGGAAGCCCCGTCTTCGCGGCGAAGCTTTCGGCCCTGGGAACCGTCTCCCCCGAGCCTGCGCTTACGGTCGACCTCGAGTCGGCCTCGGGTCGTCTGGAACTACCGTGGATATCCGGCAACCTTTCCGGCCGAACCCGCCTGCGGGTGACGCGGAAAAATTTCCAGGTCGAGGATCTGATCCTGACAGTGCCGCAGGGGCGGGTGTACTTGGGGCCGCGCGCGGCGATCCTCCCGGAACCGATCCGCCTGAACGTGGCGGCGGGTGCGACGCTCGATGGACGGGAACCTCTCCTGGAGGTTCGCGGATTGGACATCGGCGGCCTGTTCATTGCTCGGGGACGGCTGAGCGGCCCGACCCTCGATCAGATGTCCGGGACCCTGGACGGGGAGATCCCGCGGGTGGAACGGGCGAGAACCTATTGGGCTCCCCTCCTGCCCGGTACACTTGCGGACATGGAACTGACGGGCAGACTCCCCTGGCGCCTCTCTCTGGCCACCGGAATCACGGAACGTGTCCTGACCCTTGATCTTCTCCCCTCGGACATGGGGCTTTCCTGGGCAAGCGCGGGGCTGGATTGCCGCTTCGGGGGATCTTTCAAAGCGGCGGGGTCCCTCGATGGGTGGTTTCACGGCAGGGCCACCCTGACCGGGCGGCTCCAGGGAACGGGGCATTTCGACCGGCCGCCGCTGGCGGTCCGCCGCTTTCGCTTCGACACACCCTTGGCCGGTGCGATGGCCGCTCCCATCCTGCCGGGGTGGATCCTCTCGGCGGGGCCGGGAGAGGTTCTCTACGAAGGCCGTCCCCTCCCCTTGGGAACGGTGGCGATCCGGGGATCCGCAAGGCCGGTCGACGATTCGTATCGCGTGGAAGGCGTGGAGATCCGGTCCGGATCCCTCGGTCGCTTGACCGGTCAAGTGGCCTTTCATGAAGGGAACCTCAACGGCCGCCTGGACGGAGCGAGTCTGCCCGCGGACAACCTGGTATCCCTCGCACAGGCAGTGAGCGGACGGGAATGGAACGGCTGGTCTCTTACGGGCGCCATCGACGTCGCCGCCCGGCTGGATCCTGTGGAGGGCGGCCCCCGGGTGGCGGCCACGGCCACGCTCGGGGAAATCGGCTTCCGCTCCCCCGACGGAGATGCGATGGGTCAACACCTGGCCGGCACGGTCGACCTCGTTGCGCATCTGACCCCTCGACCCCGGGTGAACGTTGACTTGGCCCTGCACCGGGGGGAAGCCCTCTGGGGCACGGTCTACCTGGACCTCGCGAAGGATCCGCTGGACCTTCGCGTCGAAGGGACGCGAGCGGGCCCCGAGGAGTACGAAGGGCTCCTCCTCGAAGGCGGTTCGGCAAGGTTCGGCCGCCTGCGGATCGAGGGGAAGGCGCGCCGTGAGGGCGAACGATGGCGCCATCAGGGGCGACTCGCTTTGCGCGACGCCCGGCTCGGACCGATCTTCCGCACCTTCCTGAGGGATCCGCTGGCGGCGTCGCAACCCGATCTCGTCGGGCTGGAGATGGAAGGTGCCGCCGAGGTCGACCTTTCGTTCTCCGGCTCCGGGGAAGCGGCCGCCCTGGACGGAACGCTCCGGTTGCGTTCGGGCGATCTGCACCGGGGAACGGAACCGCCGCTTCTCTCCGGACTCGACATCGACCTGCCGATCTCCTACTCCTTCGGCGCGGCGAACCCGGGACACCCCGTCCCCTCCGATGCGGCGAAGTGGGGGCGTTTCCGCCTGGAGAGGATTCGCCTCTCCGGACAGGAACTGGGGCCTCTGGAAGTCCCGGCGATCCTGGTCCCGAACCGCCTCTACCTCGGGGGCGCGATCGATGCGTCGCTGTACGGAGCGAACCTGTCCCTTCGGCGGATCCATGTGGACGAACCGCTTTCCCCGGGCTTTCGCATCCGGATGGCCGCGGAACTGGACGGTCTGGACCTTTCGCGGATCGCGGGAATAAATCCGATGATCGAGGGCCGCCTTGGAGGCATCCTGGACCCTGTGATCATCGGCCGGGAACGGATGACCGCCGCCGGAAGCTTGACCGGCGATCTGTTCGGCGGCCGGTTGGACGTCCGCGGCGTGACGGTGGAGCGGCCCTTCAGCGCGGGACGGGAGATCGGCGCCGACGTGAACGTCGACCGGATCGACCTCGATCGGTTTTCCGCGGCCCTGGGGGTCGGACGCATCACCGGGCGTCTCTCAGGGTCGATGGCGGGATTGCGGGTCGCATTCGGCCAGCCGGTGGCGTTTCATCTGAAAATGGAGTCGGTGCCCACGAAAGGGGTGAACCAATCGGTGAGCCTCAAGGCGGTGAACTCCATCTCCCTGGTGAGCACGGGCTCCGGGTTGAGCAGCGTGGGGATCTCCCTGATGGCGACGTTTTTCCGGGAATTCCCTTACGAGAAGATCGGTTTCGAATGCGGACTGAAAAACGACGTCTTCACCGTGCGGGGTCTCATCCACCAAGACGGTGTAGAGTATCTGGTGAAAAGGCGCTTATTCGCCGGGATCGACGTGATCAACGGCAACCCGGACAACCGCATCAGCTTTTCGGATATGCTGGAGCGAGCAAACCGCGTGACCGGCGAACGCTCCAATTGAGGCGGACACACCCATCCGACCGTGAAAAGGGGGATAGCATGGAACGACCCGCGCATCGCTTTTCTTTTTCCGTCCTGGCGGTTCTCGCGCTCATCGCAGGGTGCGTCACGGTAAACGTGTACTTCCCTGCCGCGCAGGTGGAGAAGACGGCCGAGAAGATCGTGGACGAGATCTACCAGGAAAAGAAGGAACCTCCAAAGCAGGAGCCGACGGAAAAACCGCGGTCGTCGAATGATGGAGACACGATCCGCGGCATCGTGCGACTTGCCCGCTTCGGGCCCGCCCCGGCCTTCGCCGAGGAAGCCACGACCGTGAGCAACGCCGCGATCCGCGGGCTGAAGGAGCAGATCGGCCAGCGGCACCAGGAACTGCTCCCCTTCTATCAGCAAGGACAGGTGGGGATCACCCGGGACGGATTCCTGGAGGTCCGCGACACGAGCGGCCTCGGGTTGCCCCAGGTGGCGGCCCTGAAGAAACTCGTCGGCGCCGACAACGCCGCACGCCGGCAACTCTACGAAGAGGTGGCGAAAGCCCTCAACCTGAAACCGGAGCAGGTGTCCCAGATCCGGCAGATCTTTGCGAAGCAGTGGAGGGACAAGGCCCAGGCCGGCTGGGCGGTCCAGGGGGACGACGGCCAGTGGGGGCGCAAGTAACGGCTCACCAGGGGCCGGTCCGGAAACACCGCTTGGAACCGACCATGAAAAATTCAAGGGGGACGACGATGAAAAGATTGCACGCCGTCGCGGGAATCGCCTTGCTGTGCCTGGCCGCGCTTTGCTTCGGGGCGGGAGTCCGTTCCGCCTGGAGCGAGGAGAAACCGTACCCCGCGCACCAGATCAATTACATGGTCTGCTTCGACCCGGGCGGGCAGTCGGACCGGGAGGCGCGGCGGCAGCAGCCGCTTCTGGAAAAGCTCCTCGGCCAGAAAGTCATCGTCGACTACAAGATCGGCGGGGGCGGGGCGCTCGGATGGAGGGCGCTCACAAAGGCCAAGCCCGACGGCTACACGTTCGCCGGCTTCAATATCCCCCACGTCATCCTCCAACCCCTTCAGCAGGACGTCGGCTACAAGACGGAACAGATCAACCCCGTCTTCATCTTCCACAAGACTCCGCTGGCGCTGGCGGTGCTCGAAACCAGCCCGTTCAAGACCTTAAAGGACCTGGTCGACCATGCGAAGAAGAACCCTTTCCTCGTTTCCGTCGGGGGGTCGGGTGCCTACACGGGCTACCACATGGCGACGCTCCGGTTCGAGAAGATGATCGGCACCCGGCTCACCTACGTCCCCTACACCGGGGCGGCCCCCCAGATGACGAGTTTCCTCGGGGGGCACATCGTGGCCGTCTTCGGCGCCTCGGACGACCTGACTCGATACAGGGACAAGATCCGCGTCCTCGGGTTCGCCACCGAGAACCGGTTCCCCGGTTTCCCCGACGTCCCGACGCTGAAGGAGCAGGGGTTCGACATGGTGGAAGGGATCGACCGCGGCATCGCCGTCCCGCCGAACACACCGGCCAACGTGATCAAGACGCTGGAGTCGGCCTTCATGGACATCGCTCGGAGACCGGAATTCCAGGAAGAGCAGCGCAAGGGCGGCTTCATCCCGCTGGCGATGGGTCACGAAGAGGTGAAGGAGTACATGAAGAAGATGACGGCCCTCTACACGGAGCTCGCGCAAGGGCTGAAGAAGTAGTTGCGCAGCCTGAAGAAGTGCGACATCGTCGCGGGCGCGTTCATCGCTCTCCTCGGGGCGGTGGTGATCATCGCGGCGTCGCAGATCCGTGGTGACGTCGACGAGCGGCTGCCGCCCCGCGCCCTCCCTTACGCGGTCGGCTTCATGACGCTCGCCGGGGGGCTGGGCCTCGCCGTCAAGTCGTACCGGTTCCGCGGGGAGGACCCGGGGGTCCAGTGGCCGGAAAAGGACGGCTGGGTCCGGATCGGCGTGAACCTTCTCCTGCTCGCCCTCTTCACCGCGCTCATGGACCCGCTCGGGATGCCGATCACCACAGGACTGTACGTCGCCGGCGCGATCTGGTACATGGATCGGAAACGGATCCTGACCGCGCTGCTCACCGGCGCCGGCTCCGCCGTGATCGTCTATTACCTGTTCATCCAGCTCCTCGGGCTCTCCTTCCCGCTGGGCCCGCTGGCAGGGTAGGAGGGAACGGTGCTCTTCTCCTGGGACCTGCTGTTGACCGGCTTCGCCGACGCGCTCACCTGGACGAACCTTCTCTGGGCGCTGGTCGGCTGCCTCGTCGGAACGTTGATCGGCGTCCTTCCGGGGATCGGCCCCTCCGCGGGGATCGCGATCCTGCTCCCCATGACGACGATGATCCCCCCGACCTCGGGGATCATCATGATGGCGGCGATCTATTACGGCGCCATGTACGGCGGCTCCACGACCGCGATCGTGGTCAACATCCCCGGCGAGGCGTCGTCCGTGCCGACATGCATCGACGGCTACGAGATGGCCAAACAGGGGCGGGCGGGCGCCGCCCTGGGGATCTCCGCCATTTCCTCCTTCGTGGCGGGCACCCTCGGGCTGGTGGGGCTCACCTTCTTCGCCCCCCTGCTCGCCGGCGTCGCGCTCGCCTTCGGACCGCCGGAATATTTCGCCCTGATGTTCATGGGCCTGAGCCTCGTCATCAGCCTTTCGGGCCGCGCCCTCCTGAAAGGGATGATCGCGACGTCGATCGGCCTGCTCGCGTCCCTCATCGGCCAGAACCCCCTGACAGGGGCCGCCCGCTTGACGTTCGGTGTAGTCGACCTCATGGCGGGGATCAACTTCATCAGCATCATCATCGGGCTGTTCGCCGTGAGCGAGGTGATGATCAACGTCGAAGCGGCGGCGACCCACATCTACGGGACGAAGTTTCACGGTTGGATGCCGTCGTGGGCGGAGATCCGCCAGTGCACAGGGACCATGCTCCGCGCAACCGGCATCGGCTTCTTCCTCGGGCTGCTGCCCGGGTGCGCCCCCGCGGTGACGACCTTCATCGCGTACGACGTCGAAAAGAGGGTCTCGAAAACCCCGGAGCGGTTCGGGAAGGGGGCGATCGAGGGGGTCGCGGCGCCGGAAGGGGCGAACAACGCCACGTCGAGCGCCGGCTTCGTCCCGCTCTTCGCCTTCGGGCTCCCGACCGGCCCCGCGCTCGCCGTCCTGATGGGCGGCCTCATGATGTACGGGCTTCAGCCGGGGCCGATGCTCTTCCAGACGAACCCGAAGTTCGTCTGGGCGGTCATCGCCAGCATGTACATCGGGAACGTGATGCTCCTGGTGCTGAACCTTCCGCTCGTGGGATTCTGGGCACGGATCGCCCTCATCCCGTTCCCGGTCCTCGGGCCCCTCATCATCCTCTGCTCCGTGATCGGGGCGTACAGCATCCGGTTCATGCTCTTCGACGTCTGGGTCACGCTCCTGTTCGGGGTAGTCGGCTACGGGATGCGGAAGCTGCACTTCCCGATCGCTCCGCTGGTGCTCGCCACCGTCCTCGCGCAGATGCTGGAGACGTCCCTGCAGCAGTCGCTATTGATCTCCCAGGGTTCCTGGTTCATCTTCTTCAACCGGCCGATCGCCGGCTTCTTCATGGCCCTGGCCCTCGCCTCCATCGCGAGGGGGATCTGGCTCCAGGTCCGTTCCCACGCCCCCGAAATCGCCATCGACGACGCGGACGAGTGACCCGGCGTTCACTGCCCTCAGACGCGGTATTCCCGTTCGCAATTGGTATGAATCCCGGGGGGCAGGTCACTTCCAAGCGTTGACGGAACCGTTTCCGTGGCACGGCAGATGGGCCCGTAATTTCTCAAAGGAAACATTATAGTGTCTAATATACCGGACCGGGAAACGACGCCTGTACATCCCCTTTGAGGAGCTGAAACACGATGGAAGCCGTTGGCACTCGGGAACATCCTCTTCCCCGGAAACAGTGCATATCCCGCCTCCGGGGGGTGCTCTCTTCCCTGATCGTCGCATCCCTTCTCCACGGCTGCTCTCCCGGTGGCAAACCCCCCTCTACGCAACCGCCGAAGGGTGTCCCGGTAACGATCGGTGCCGCGGTTCAGAAGAGCATCCCCATCCAGGTCCGCGCGATCGGGACGATAGAGGCGTATTCCACCGTTTCCGTCAAGACCATGGTCGGCGGCCAGATCATGAAGGTCGGTTTTTCGGAAGGGCAGGACGTGCGGAAGGGGGACCTCCTGTTCGAGATCGACCCCGCGCCTTACGATGCGGCCCTTAAGATGGCCGAAGCGGCCCGCGCGCGGGACATCGCCCTGAAGGAGAACGCGGAAAAGGAGGTCCGCCGGTACGCTTCCCTGGTCGAGAAGAACCTCGTCCCCCGGCAGCAGTACGAACAGTTCGCCTCCTCCGCCGCGGCCCTCGAGGCCACCGTCCAGGCCGATACCGCCGCCGTCGAGAACGCGCGCGTACAGCTCGCCTACTGCTTCATCCGGTCCCCGATCGACGGCCGGACCGGGAGCCTCCTCGTCCAGCAGGGGAACGTCGTCAAGGCGAACGACGCGATTCTCGTGACCATCAACCAGGTCGTCCCCATCCGCGTCTCCTTCTCCATCCCGGAGCAATACCTGGCGGACGTAAGGAAATACAAAGAGGCCGGCACGCTGAAGGTCGAGGCGATGCCGCAGGACGGGAAGGCGGAGCCGGTACCGGGCGCCCTCTCCTTTATCGGAAACGCGGTCGACTCCGCTACGGGGACGATCCAGTTGAAAGGAACCTTCCCGAACACCGACCGGCGCCTGTGGCCGGGACAATTCGCCAACGTGGTCCTGACGCTGACCGTGCGGTCCGGCGCCGTCGTCGTCCCCTCCCAGGCGATCCAGACCGGGCAGCAGGGACAGTACGTGTTCGTCGTCCGGCCCGACCTCACCGTTGAAGCGCGACCGGTTGTCACCGGAGAGGTCTTCGAGGGCGGCACGGTCATCGGGAAAGGAGTCCTCGCCGGTGAAAAGGTCGTGACCGACGGGCAGCTCCGGCTTGTGCCGGGCGCCAAGGTGGACCCGAAGAAGGGGACGGGCGGGTAGCGCGTACGACGATGAACATTCCCGATCTCTTCATACGCCGTCCCATCATGACGACCCTGGTGATGGGCGCCCTGCTGCTGTTCGGCACCCTGGCGTACCAGCGCCTGCCGGTGAGCGATCTCCCCAACGTCGATTTTCCGACGATCCTGGTCACGGCGAACCTTCCCGGCGCCAGCCCCGAGACGATGGCCTCCTCCGTGGCCACCCCCCTCGAGCGCCAGTTCACCACGATCGCGGGGCTGGACTCCATGGTGTCCAGCAGCGGCCTCGGGTTGACGCAGATCACGCTCACCTTCACCCTGGACCGGAACATCGACGCGGCCGCCCAGGACGTCCAGGCGGCCATCACCAAGGCGGCGTCCCTGCTGCCGAAGGACATGCCGACACCGCCGTCCTACCAGAAAGTGAACCCGGCGGACCAACCCGTCCTCTACCTCGCCCTGTCCTCCCCCACCCTTCCGCTTTTCACGGTGGACGAGTACGCGCAGACGTTTATCGCCCAGCGCATTTCGACCGTGAGCGGGGTCGCCCAGGTCCAGGTCTTCGGGTCGCAGAAGTTTGCCATCCGCGTCCAGCTCGACCCCGACGCCCTGGCCTCGCGGGGAATCGGGATCGATGAAGTCGCGCAGGCGGTCGGTCAGGGGAACGTGAACCTGCCCACCGGAACCTTGTATGGCCCGTTCCAGGCGTTCACGCTCGAGACCAGCGGCCAGCTCAAGGATGCCGAGGCGTACCGTCCCCTGGTCGTCGCTTACCGCAACGGCGCCCCGGTGCGCCTCCGGGATATCGGGTCCGTCATCGACGGCGTCGAGAACGACAAGGTGGCGAGCTGGTACAACAAGACCCGCGCGATCGTGCTGGCGATCCAGAAGCAGCCGGGAACCAACACCGTGGAAGTGGTGGACGCCATCCGCCTGCTCCTTCCGACGTTCCGGTCCCAGATGCCCGCCTCCATCGACCTGGCGATCCTCTACGACCGGTCCGTGTCGATCCGCGACTCGGTGCACGACGTCAAGTTCACGCTGTTCCTGGCCATCTGCCTGGTCGTCCTGGTGATCTTCCTGTTCCTGCGGAACGTCTCGGCGACCGTGATCCCCAGCCTGGCGCTTCCGATGTCGATCGTGGGGACCTTCGCCGTGATGTACCTGCTGGGCTACAGCCTGGACAACCTCTCGCTGATGGCCCTCACGCTCTCGGTCGGATTCGTGGTCGACGACGCCATCGTCATGCTCGAGAACATCGTCCGGCACATGGAAAAGGGAAAGGATCCCCGCCAGGCCGCGTTCGACGGATCGCGCGAGATCGGCTTCACCATCCTGTCGATGACCCTGTCGCTCGCCGCGGTCTTCATCCCCGTCTTTTTCATGGGAGGGGTCGTCGGCCGTCTCCTCCACGAGTTCGCGGCGACGATCATCGCCGCGATCCTCATCTCCGGGGTCGTTTCCCTCACCCTGACGCCCATGCTGTGCAGCCGGTTTCTCCGGCCGCCGTCGGCGGAGCGGCACGGCCGCATCTACGCCGCCTCGGAGCGGGTCTTCGACGCCATGCTCTCGGGCTACGACTGGAGCCTCACGAGGGTCCTGCGGCGCCCGCGGACCACGATCCTCCTCTCCGTCGTCCTCTTCGCCGCGACGGCGTACCTGTTCGTCTACATCCCCAAAGGGTTCCTGCCGAACGAGGACACCGGGCTGCTCTTCACGTTCACCGAGGCGGCGCAGGGGATCTCCTTCGACTCGATGAAGGAGCACCAGATCGCCATGGCGGACATCATCGGCAAGGACCCGAACGTGGAGTCCCTGATGTCCAGCGTGGGGCCCAGCGGCCCGAACGTATCGGGGAACTCGGGGCGCATCTTCATCCGTCTCAAGCCCCGGGCGGATCGCTCCTTGAGCGCGGACGAGGTCATCCAGGAGTTGCGCCCGAAGCTGGCCGGGGTCCCGGGGATCCGCGCGTTCCTCCAGAACCTTCCTCCGATCCGGATCGGCGGGCAGCTCACGAAGAGCCAGTACCAGCTCACGCTCCAGAGCCCGGACACCGGCGAGCTGTACAAGCTGGCCCCCCTTCTCGAGGAAAAACTGCGAGGCCTGCCGGGACTGCAGGACGTGACGAGCGACCTGCAGATCGCGAACCCGCAGGTCAACGTGACGATCGACCGGGACAAAGCGCGGTCGATGGGCGTCTCGGCGGAGCAGATCGAGAGTGCGCTCTACAGCGCCTATGGGGCCCGGCAGGTATCCACCATCTTCGCGCCCAACAACACGTACAAGGTCATCCTGGAGCTCCTCCCCACGTTCCAGAGAGACCCGACGGCGCTCTCCCGGCTGTACGTCCGGTCCTCTTCCGGTATTCTGGTGCCGCTGTCCGCCGTGGCCCGGCTCACGCCCGGTGTGGGCCCGCTCCTCGTGAACCACCTCGGCCAGCTCCCCTCGGTCACCCTCTCGTTCAACCTCCGCCCGGGCGTCGCCCTGGGCGACGCGGTATCGGCAGTGGACAAGGTGGCCCGCGCCACCCTCCCCGCGTCCATCACCACGAGTTTCCAGGGGACCGCCCAGGCGTTTCAGGCTTCCTTGAAGGGCCTCGGGATCCTGCTGCTGATGGCGATCCTGGTCATCTACATCGTCCTCGGAGTGCTGTACGAGAGTTTCATCCATCCCCTCACGATCCTGTCCGGCCTCCCTTCCGCGGGGCTGGGCGCGTTGCTGGCGCTGCTCCTCTTCCGGCTGGACCTGAACCTCTACGCCTTCGTGGGCGTCATCATGCTGATCGGGATCGTGAAGAAGAACGCCATCATGATGATCGACTTCGCCCTGGAAGCCGAGCGCAAGGAAGGAAAGGGACCCGGCGAGGCGATCCACGAAGGATGTCTCGTCCGGTTCCGGCCGATCATGATGACCACGATGTCCGCCCTCATGGCCACCCTTCCGATCGCGATCGGCTACGGGGCGGGGGGGGAATCGCGGAGCGCGATGGGAATCGCCGTCGTGGGCGGCCTGCTCTTCTCCCAGTTGATCACCCTTTACCTTACGCCGGTCGTCTACGTGACCCTGGACCGGTTCCAGGCGGCTGTCCGCAAGGCAATCCACGGGGGCGCCCCCCGGCGACCACTGTAGCGATCCCTGCTTTACGGCACTCCGGTATCTTGCCGCTAGCCCTCCCCGTTGGAAACGCCAGGACCTGTTCCACCACCCGCTTCAGTTCCTCCATGTGGAACGGCTTCCCGAGCATCCCCAGGAATCCGTAGGCGGCGTGGTCGGACATCACCGGGTCCGAGGAGTACCCGCTGCAGACGATCACCCTCGCGTCCGGGTACATCCCCAGCAGGCGGGCGCACGCCTCCTTCCCTCCCATCTTTCCCGGGACGGTGAGGTCCATGACGACCAGGTCGAACGGCGTCCCTTCCATGGCGGCGTCCTTGTACATCCCGATCGCCTCGCTGCCGTCCCGGGCGCCCCGTGCCTCGCACCCCAGGTGCTCCAGCATCCCGATCTCCATGTCGCGGACCAGGTCCTCGTCGTCCATCACGAGCACCCTCCATTTCCCGTCCCGGGCGGTTTCCTCCTCCGCCTCCGCGACGCGTGGCATGCACTCCGTCGACGCCGGGAGGTAGAGGGACGCCGTGGT
>Ga0315278_10005593_pt1 | contig 11395 bp, 10 predicted proteins | sample YL17G06_0_MG_FD_203880 | JGI IMG/M metagenome (GOLD analysis project Ga0315278, IMG submission 203880) | Sediment microbial communities from Yellowstone Lake, YNP, Wyoming, USA - YL17G06_0 | ecosystem: Environmental > Aquatic > Freshwater > Lake > Sediment | place: USA: Wyoming | collected... | reverse complement strand
CCGGATCGGCAAAATGCCCACGAATTTCCTGAAGACGTTTTTCCGCCTGCTCATTCCCCTGCAGCCGCTTGGTCTTCTCTAGCGCCGTATCGAACGCCTCAAACGTCAGCTCGTTGTACCCGAAAGAGCGAATCCGTTTGACGGCTTTCATCATGGCCTGATTCCGGAAGGTCGTCAGATGTTCCGAATCGATCTCTTTAAGCCCAAGCTTCCGCGCCCTACGCTCAGCGGCCTTACGGATTCCGCTACGCACGAAATCCGGAGACGTCTGCAGTCGCTTCCATGCCTCATCGGTCCAAGCGACTCGCTCCTGGGGTGCGTCCCACAATTGAAGCAGCATCGACTCGTCGATCCGCGTCACACCTTTCTCTCTCGCCAAATCTTCAGTGTCCCGTCTCAACATGTCGGTCACGAATTCGACGGCGATCGGTGGCGACTGCTTCAATTTCTCGTGAAGTTGGGCCAATGCCCCCTCGCTCCACTCCAACGGAGGAACCGAGGCCTCACGGAGATCGCCCAGCGCTTCCACCTTTTCGAAGAGTTCGACATTCACCTCGAGATGGCCCCGCTCCCTGGCGATCTCTTCGGCAATTTGCTTGGTCATGCTGCGCATGAATTCCGGAACCGTATTCAGCCGTTCCTTGGCGGAGGCAGTCCAGGGAAGATGGCCTTGCTTCATTTGTTCTGCAGCGTCCGCCATGCCGGATTCGCCGCCCATACCGCCCATCATTTGGTTCTTGAACTGATCGAGAATCTCCCCCGTAATCTCCGCATGCCCAAGCTCTCGGGCCTTTTTTTCAGCCAGACGCCGGACCATCCCGCGTAAGAAGAGCGGTGCCCGCTCCAGACGCTTAGAGGCCTCGTCCGTCCAACGAACATCTATCCCGGCTGCATCGTGGGGGTCTGGTGCGTTCATGCTGAGCGTCCTGTTATGACTGGTTCAGAAGTTCCTTCAATTCCTTGCCGGCTTTGAAAAACGGGACCTTCTTGGCAGGGACCGCCACGGTCGCGCCGGTCTTGGGATTCCGCCCTTCTTTCATCCGACGAGCCCGCAGCCGAAAACTGCCGAATCCTCTGATCTCCGTCTTATCGCCGTTCTTCAACGAGTCACGCACACAGTCGAAAATCGTATTGACGACGACTTCCGCCTGCCGCTTCGTCAAGGTTGTGATCTGTTCGGATACGCGCTCAATGATTTGGGCCTTCGTCATATTGGACTCCCCTTTCGTGGTGATGAATCGACTTGCCCGTCGATCCGACCGCGCTAGAACGCCATGAGATACTTGAGACTGACCCCGGAGTAAAAGTCCAACTTGGGGAAAAGCACCGATAGTCGCGATTCGATCAATTCTCTGATCGAAAATCGCCGACGCGGCTCAATGACTTTCGGCTCGCCCTCGATGCCGGCCACATCCGCCGCAAGCTGGATTGCATCATCGAGATCACCGAGTTCGTCCACAAGCTTTGCAGCTTTGGCCTGACGACCCGTAAAGATTCGACCGTCTGCCAAGGCCTGCACATCCGCCACCTCGAGTCCGCGCCCTTCCGCTACCGCCTCAATGAACTGCTTATGGACATCGTCCATCACGGATTGGAGCAACTCGTGTTCTTCATCACTCATCTTCCTGAGCGGCGATCCCACATCCTTGAATCGCCCACTTTTGATCACGACACCTTCGACCCCGATCTTCTTGAGCAGCCCTTCGACGTTGGCCATCTCCATGATGACCCCGATACTCCCCGTTAACGTCCCTGAATTGGCCATAATCCGATCGGTCGCAACCGCGATATAGTATCCCCCTGACGCCGCCACCGAACCCATCGAGGCAATCACCGCCTTATTGCTCTTGTTACGAACCCGCTGGACCGCATCATGGATTTCTTGCGACGGCACAACCCCGCCGCCGGGGCTGTCAATTCGCAATACGATCGCTTTAACGGAGGGCGTATCGGCAAACCGCTTCAACTCGCCGATCGTGGATCGCGCATCCAGAATGACCCCTTCGATACGAATCAATCCAACCCGGTCCTCCATCGACATGTCGAGGTCGGGGAAGAACAGGTTCATCAGAAAGAGCAGGCCCAGCCCGATGCCGAGCGCCCAGAGCACTCTGCGCAATATCCCTCGCTTGGCCGGTCTTTCTGCTGTTTCGTCACTCATGGTTCTGCTCGCTCACAGCGCCGGGGGCGCGAACGCGCCCCCGGCTTACACTGAGACCTGGGGCATCGGACCTACTTATCGTCCTCGGCTTGGTCTCGCTTCCGGTTCTGCTTCGCCGCACGACCCAAGCTTTGGTCCAACGCGCCTTGCGTGGCATGATATTCATCGACCTTTTGGCGATCGGAATCCATTTGGTGATCGCGCAGGCTGAGCGCGATCTTCCGTTCTTCACGATCGACCTTGATGATCTTGGCCGTCACTTCATCCTGCAGCTTGAATTTCTCTTCGAGCTTGGCCTGCGGGTCGAGACCAGCCTCACTGATGTGAATCAACCCTTCGACTCCCCCGTCCAATTCGACGAAGATGCCGAAGTCGGCGACCTTGCTGACCTTCCCGACCGCCACATCCCCGACAACATACCGGTTCGGAATCTCGTCGTCCCATGGATCGCTCTTGAGTTGCTTAAACCCGAGCGACAGCCGCTCCTTTTCCTTGTCGATCCGCAAGACCACGGCCTCTACCTTCTGCCCCTTCTTGAAGAGTTCAGAGGGATGCTTGATATGTTTCGTCCAAGACATGTCGGAAATGTGGATCAATCCATCGATGCCCTCTTCGAGCCCGACGAACGCGCCAAAGTCAGTGAGACTCTTCACCTTCCCTTCGATGCGCGTGCCGATGGCGTACTTCCCTTCCACCATATCCCAGGGGTTCGGCGCAGTCTGCTTCATGCCGAGCGAAATCTTCCTGCTGGCCGGATCCACGTTCAGCACCGCCGCTTCAACCTGATCCCCGATGGACACGACGCGTGACGGATGGCGCACCTCGTGCGTCCACGACATCACCGAGACATGCACCAGTCCCTCGACGCCGGGCTCGAGCTCGATGAACGCCCCGTAGTCGGTCAGGCTCACGACACGACCTCGAACGCGGGTACCGATCGCGTACTTACTGGCCACGCCGGTCCAGGGATCGGCGCTCTTCTGTTTCAAGCCGAGTGAAATGCGTCCGGTCTCTCGATCGTACTTGAGGACGCTCACTTCCACCTTGTCGCCGATATTGAACATTTCCGACGGATGGCCGACACGGCCCCAGGACATGTCCGTGATGTGGAGTAGCCCGTCGATGCCGCCGAGGTCGATGAACGCCCCATAATCCGTGATGTTCTTCACCACGCCTTGAATCAATTGTCCTTCCTTCAACGTGGAGAGGGTCGTCTTCCGCTTCGAATCCCTCGTCTCTTCCAGGAGCACGCGTCGGGATACGACGACGTTGCCGCGCCGATGATTGATCTTGATGATCTTGAGGGGGAATGTGCGGCCAACCAACCCATCAAGATCACGCACTGGATGAAGGTCGATCTGCGAGCCAGGCAGAAACGCCTTCACGCCGATATCCACCATCATGCCGCCTTTGATCCGCGCTATGATCTTGCCGTCGATGCTTTTGCCGTCATTGAAGAGCTTCTCCAGCTCCTCCCAAATCTTCATCTTGTCGGCTTTTTCTTTAGAGAGAACCAGATTGCCGTCGGCGTCTTCACACTCCTCGATATAGACTTTGAGCGGATCGCCCACTTTGATGTTCTGAAGCTCCTCGGTGGAGAACTGATCGTTGGGGATCATGCCTTCGGACTTGTACCCGATGTCGACAACCACCTTGTCTTTGCTCACGGCAACGACGCGGCCCTCCGTAATGGTGCCCTCTTCGAGGTTTTTGAAGGTCTCCTCGTACAGAGCCGCTAAGGCCGCTCGGTCTAATTGCTGGTCACTCGATGGCGAAACCGTACTCATGGTGTGAATCCTACTCTTCCGACAGAAGTCGGGTGCTGATGGTTATACACCGACATTCACTCAGCGTTGCGAATGCCGGCACTGGACTGCTGGATCGGAGACTCCACGGCACCTAAGGAGGCGATGCGATCCATCACGGTGCGACTTACCTCCTGATAAAACTGCTTGGTCTCCCCATTCTCACCGCTCCGGGGAAACGTGAGGGGATCTCCATAGAAAACGGTCACAGGACGGAAGCGCGGCCACAGGGTTCCCGACGGCAGCACGTCATACGTGCCCTTGATATAGGCCGGAACCACAGCACATCCGGTTTGTGCCACGATCACCCCAATCCCGGGTTTGGGGGATTGTAACCGGCCGTCCAGGCTGCGACTGCCCTCCGGAAAGATCACCACGACCTTTCCTTCCTTGATCAGAGTGACCGCCTTACCAAATGCGTCACGGTCCACCCGGCCGGTCCGCAGGGGAATCCATCCCAACCATTGACAGATCGCCCTAAGACCTGGAACCGGGAAGAGATCGCTACGCCCCAAATACCAGGCCCGCCGCCGCATCCCACAACCCAGGAGGGGAATATCCAAGTAACTGGCATGGTTCGCCGCAACGATGAACCCACTTGTCCGGGGAACCGCCCCAACGACTCGATAGTGAAAACAGAACCAGCCGATGGACCGGGCAAGGATCCACAGGATACCATAGAGGACCGAACTCACAACCTGGCCGCAATCACAGCCATCATCTGGTCCACCACCTCCGCGACGGACAACGCCGAGGTGTCAATGAACCGGGCATCCTCAGCGGGAACCAGCGGGGCGATCGAACGGGAACGATCTCTTGTATCACGTCCCGCCAGGTCGGCTGTCGTCTCTTCAAGTGCCCTGGAATGTCCCGCCGCAACGAGTTCCCGATGTCGGCGTTGGGCCCTGACAGTCGGATCCGCTTCGAGAAAAAATTTCACGTCTGCCGCAGGGAACACGTTTGTCCCCATATCCCGCCCCTCAGCCACCACCGCTCCACCTTGTCCGATTTGTCGCTGGATAGGCAGCAGCCAGGCCCGGACCGCGGGAATTGCCGAGACCACCGATGCCGCGGCCGACACCGCAGGCGTTCGGAGGTCGCCGCTCACGTCCTTGCCATTGACCAACACCGCCGCGGCTCCGTGATGGAACTGCATCTGGAGCGAGAGGGTGGGCAACAGAGCGGCGACCGCCTCGGCATCATCCAGATCCAGACCAGACTCAATGACGGCCCAGGCCATCGCGCGGTAGAGCGCTCCCGTGTCGAGATACAGATAGCCTAATCGAGAGGCCAACAGCCGGGCCACCGTACTCTTGCCGACACCAGCCGGACCATCGATCGCAACAATCAGCCGGCTCGTTTGCTTTTCCTCCGCAGCACATCCCACGTCGTGGCCCCGTATTATAGCCGTCACCGGCGCTCGCCCAATAATTCCAAGAGTGTGTGATGAAAGTCCGGGAATGATGTCTCAATACAGGCCGTCTCGTCAATAACTGTTGACGCCGACGCGATCAAGCCTGCGATGGCCAACGACATCGCCACCCGGTGATCTCCATAGCTGCGGCCACGCGCAGCCTGTAATCGGCCATTATTCTCTGCCGTTCCAAGTCCTCGCACAACCATCCCATCTGGCTTTTCCGTGATCTGAGCCCCCATCGCACGCAACTCTGTCGACACCGTCGCAATCCGATCGCTCTCTTTGACCCGCAATTCTTCGGCCCCGGAGATGATCGTGTTACCCTCTGCCACTGCTGCAGCGACACAGAGGATGGGAAATTCATCGATCGTCCGAGGGATCAAGTCCGGCCCGATCGCTACCCCACGCAGCCGTGCCGACTTCACCCGAATATCAGCGACCGGCTCTCCTGCCTCTTCCCGCCGATTGAGCAATTGAATATCCGCGCCCATTCTCGTCATCACTTCCAACAAACCAGTTCTTGTCGGGTTGATCCCCACCTGTTGAATCGTCACATCCGAATCAGGAACAATCGTCGCGCCCACGATGAAGAACGCTGCGGCAGAAAAGTCACCCGGCACGACTAATCGAGGCACAGCATTCCACCCGACCGAGGGCCGTCCGTCAACCAGCAGGGTGGTCCCTTCCCGTCGAAGCCCAATGCCAAAAAACTGGAATAACCGTTCCGTATGGTCCCGCGAGAGCCGCGGCTCTGTGATGCGGGTCGTCCCTTCGGCAAACAAGGCCGCGAGCAACAATGCGGATTTGATTTGCGCGCTCGCCACCGGCGAGGCGTAGGTGATCGCGCGGAGGTGACTACCCGTCACGGCTAAGGGCGCAAGTTCACCGCCCTTTCGTCCGGCGATGGTCGCCCCCATTTCCCGCAACGGCTTGACGATCCGCCCCATTGGACGGCGACGAATCGATTCGTCGCCTGTCAGTACCGTAAAAAAGTCCTGTGCCGCCAGCAGGCCGGTCAGGAGACGAATGCCCGTCCCGGAATTCCCGCAATCAATCGGCTCGCTCGGCTCGGTCAGGCCCCAGAGCCCCTTGCCATACACACATAGTTCCTCGACCGATTCATCGATACGCACGCCGAGAGCCTGGAACGCGCGCATCGTATTGAGACAATCTTCGCCTCGACAATAGCGCGCAACCCTGCTGACTCCGTTCGCCAAAGCTGTGAGGATGATGACACGATGGGTGATCGACTTGTCGCCGGGGACGAAAATCGTTCCCTGTAAAGGTCGGCCTGGTGTGATAGTCAAAGACGCCATATGGGTGCTACGCGGACACCGCGAGTCGCGTAGAGAGTTTCTCTCGTTCCTGCCTTGCTCGTTCGAGTTCCTTCTCGATGCCTGCGGCATCGCCCACCCGAATGAGCTGCTTCAATTGGCCCAGTGAGCGCTCATAGGCCTCAATAAACGTGACCACATTGTCGCGGTTCCAGAGGAAAATATCGCGCCACATTTCAGGGGAACTAGCGGCAATCCTGGTCGTATCCCGCAACCCGCCACCCGAGTGGCTTGCCAGATCGAGGGAGGGAATTTGTTGATCGCGAATCTCAGCCAGGGCATTGATCAAGGCAAAGGCCGCCACATGAGGCAAATGGCTCACCGCCCCAAGAATTTTATCATGCAGATGGGCATCCATCGTGAGAACCACCGAGCCGGTTTCCTGCCACATCGTTCGGACCTGCTCAAGCGCCTGCGGATCCGTCGTTTTCGTCGGAGTGATGATGCAGCGCGCACCCATAAAGAGCTGATCCGATCCTGCCGCCACGCCCGTCTTTTCCTTGCCGGCAATGGGATGGGCCCCGACAAAATGGACACCAGCCGGCATGGCCCGTTCAGCCTGTTCCACCAGGAGACCCTTCACACTTCCGACATCGGTCACAATCGCGCCTTTTTTCAAACAGGACGCCCACTCCGTCAAGTGCCGGTCATACGTGTCGACCGGCGTCGCCAACACGACCAGATCGGCATCCCTCACTCCCTCTTTGGGATCGACGACATAGCGGTCGATCGCGCCCAACTCAACCGCGGCCTTTAAGTTTTCGACACGCCGCCCAACCCCGACGACCCTTGTCGCTAAACCCTTTCGGCGAAGAATCATGCCGAGCGATCCGCCGATCAGCCCGACTCCGACAATCGTTACCTGCGTGAAATGCAGCGCCATTCTTCAAGCTGGACCGAGGCCGAACCTCAATCCTGAGTCCTTTACGCACAGTCCTTCTGATTACAGTTCCCGCCCGACCGCCACCGCGATCTTCCGCATGTCCTTCATCAGTTCCTTGAATTGGCTCGGCTTAATGGATTCTTCACCGTCGCACAGCGCACATTCCGGGTTCGAATGGACTTCGATCAGAATGCCATCCGCCCCAGCGGCCACTGCAGCCTTCGACATCGGCGCCACCAGATCCCACCTGCCGGTGGCATGGCTGGGATCGACGATGACGGGCAGATGCGAAAGATCCTTTAAAGTCGGAACCGCCGCGAGATCGAGCGTATTGCGATATTGCGTCTCGAAGGTCCTGATCCCCCGCTCGCACAACATGACGTTCTGATTCCCGCGGGACATGATGTATTCCGCAGACAGGAGGAATTCTTTGATCGTAGCCGAAAGCCCCCGTTTCAACAGCACCGGTTTGTCGTACGCCCCAACCTCCTTGAGGAGTTCAAAGTTTTGCATGTTGCGTGCGCCAATCTGGATGATGTCGGCCTTCTCGAGAAACAATTCGATGTCGCGGGTATCCAGTATCTCACTGACCACCGGCAACCCGGTTTGTTTCTTCGCCTCGGCTAGATAATCTAACCCTTCACGCCCTAACCCCTGAAAGGAATAGGGAGATGTGCGTGGCTTGTAGGCCCCGCCGCGCAAAATACTCGCGCCGGCCGCCTTGACCTCGCGGGCAATGCCGACCGTTATCTCGAGCTGCTCTACCGCGCAGGGTCCCGCCATGATAACCAGCTTGTTGCCGCCGATTTTCACGCCGCTCACATCGATAATCGTGCCTTCACGCTTAAACTCCCGGCTGACAAGTTTCCAGGGTGCGAGAATCGGCAACACACTTTCAACGCCTGGCAAAGCCGTGAGCGGCTGGTTATGCAGAATCCGATCGTCGCCGATGACTCCTATGATCGTCCGTTCCTGACCGGTCGATAGTTGTGACTTCAGTCCCAACTCGCGAAGCCGATCGATAATATGGTCGACTTCCCGTTCGCTCGCCCCTGGTTTTAATACGATGATCATGTTGCCCTTACCATGTATTCAATGCGAATGGATCACCCGCGTGAGCGCAGCCAAGCACTCCCTGTTTTCTTCTTCCAGGCCGATGGTCACTCGAACCATATGCCCCTCAATATGGCGAACGATGATGCCCTCCCTCAGCATGGCCTCAAACACCGCGCGGCCGTCTCGTCCGACATCGACATACACAAAATTCGCTTCGCTCGGGATCGGCGCAAACCCGAGCGCGGTCATTCCCTTGACCATCTGCTCCATCCCAGCCGCATTCACCGCCCGACTCCGCGCCACATGTTCGTCGTCACCGAGGGCGGCGAGCGCGGCGCGCTGCGCCAGGCTGTTGACGTTGAAGGGAGGGCGGACTCTGTTCAAGAAATTGGTGATCTCCGCTGTCGCCACGCCGTACCCGATTCGCAATCCCGCGAGGCCATAGATTTTTGAAAACGTCCGCAGCACGATCACGTTCCGCCCCTGCTTCACATAGGCCATAGAATCCGGAAACTTCAGATTCCGGACGTATTCGAAATAGGCTTCATCAAATACCACAACGACATGCGCAGGCACGCGCGAGAGCAGATGTTCGACCTCATCGGCCGACACCATCGTTCCGGTTGGATTATTGGGGTTACAGAGGAACAGGAGCCTGGTCCGGTCGGTGATGGCGTCGGCCATCGCCTGAAGATCGTGCCGCCACTGCTTCAACGGGACGATGATAGGCTTTCCGTGAGCTGCCGTGACTTCCATCTTGTAAATGACGAAGGTCTGATCGGCCATGATCGCTTCATCGCCCGGAGCCAAAAATGTACGGGCGAGCATGCCCAGGATTTCATCCGATCCATTCCCGAGAATGACCTGATCCGAGGTCACCTTCCAACGATCCGCCAGGGCTTCGCGCAGGCGAAACGCGCCGCCATCGGGATAGCGATGCAGAGTCGCGGTCCCCTCGCTCAAAGCGGCGAGCGCCTTCAGAGAGGAGCCTAACGGATTCTCGTTGGACGCCAGTTTAATGACGCGTGCAAGACCCAGTTCCCGTTGGAGTTCCTCAATCGGCTTCCCGGGAACATAGGGACTCAGCGAGGCGATATCTGGATGGACCTTCAGTGGCATATCGTTAACTGTGGGCCGGATAGGACCCGAGGACTTTCATGAAAAGGCAGCGGCCTGTGATTTCTTCGACGGCTTTCTTGACCCGCTCTTCCTGAATATGCCCTTCGATATCGACGAAGAAAATGTACTCCCAGGCTTTTCGTCTGGAAGGACGCGATTCAATCTTAGTCATGCTCAGGCCATGAGAGGCAAAAGGCCGGAGGAGATCGTACAGGGCACCGACTTTGTCTTTCACCGAGAGCATCAATGAGGTCTTATCTTTTCCCGTACGCTCGGGCGGCTTCTGAGACAATATGAGAAAGCGGGTCATGTTGTTTATATTATCTTCGATGCGGGACTTGATGACCTTCAAGCCGTACAGCTGGGCCGCCAACTCCGATGCAATGGCGGCGACAGAAGAATTTTCCACGCACAGTTCTGCAGCACGTGCCGTGCTCGCCACCTCCGACAAGGGCACATGGGGTAAGTTGGTTTCCAGCCAATTCCGGCATTGGGCAATGGCATGGGGATGAGAGTGGACTTTTTTCACCTCTTCCATCACGCCAGACTTCGACATCAAATGATGGGATACCTCCTGGAGAATTTCGCCATAGATCAGGAGATTGGAATCAATGAACATATCGAGCGTGTGGTTGACGACCCCTTCCGTTGTGTTCTCAATCGGAACGACCCCAAAATTGGCTCGCCCCCGCTCGACTTCACTGAATACGTCCTTGATGCTATCGACTGGAATATATTGGGCGGACGACCCGAATTTCTGCATGCAGGCCATATGCGTAAACGTGGCTCTGGGGCCGAGATAGGCCACCTTCTGAGGGCCCTCGAGAGAGAGGGAGGCGGACATGATTTCTCGATAGACTGGCCGAATCGCCTCGGATGGAAATGGCCCGGAGTTCTGTTGTATGAGGCGCTCGATTATCGCCGCCTCCCGCGCCGGGGTATGGAGATTGGCATCCGCATCCTGCTGTTTCTTGAGCTTGCCGATCTCCACGACGCTTTTGGATCGCTCATTCAGCAGGCGCAAAATCTCGTCATCGATGCGATCGATCTCTTTCCGGTACCCGGAAAAGTCTCCGGACATAGCTAACCCCCTCTTCCCAGCCCAGTGAGGCGGTCACCCGTCCGTCGGCTGGAATGGCACAAGCTAAGTGGGAAATGATACAGGAACCATTCCTGGCAATGCAAGGAGACCCTCGACGTTTCACGAGCTTGCGTGACGATCCCCGTCCGTTCAAGCCTGCGATCAGAAGGACTTGACAGGGGCCGGACGCATCACGAGAAGAGGGGGGAGGTCGGCCTTTTGAAATGATCGAAGGCCAGCTTCGTGGCTTGGCGGCCACGGCCGGTTCGTTCGAGGAAGCCGGCCTGAATCAGATAGGGCTCATGGACATCTTCGAGGGTACCCTTGTCTTCCTGGACCGCAGCCGCCAGGGATTCCACCCCGACCGGTCCTCCGGCAAACTTGTCGATGATGGTCAGAAGAATCTGACGATCCATCTCATCAAACCCCGCTGTGTCGACGCCCAGCCATGCGAGCGCGTCCCGGGCTACAGTCTGGGTAATTCGTCCCTCCGCCTTGACCTGGGCATAGTCGCGCACCCGTTTGATAAGCCGGTTGAC
>Ga0315278_10005592_pt1 | contig 11396 bp, 11 predicted proteins | sample YL17G06_0_MG_FD_203880 | JGI IMG/M metagenome (GOLD analysis project Ga0315278, IMG submission 203880) | Sediment microbial communities from Yellowstone Lake, YNP, Wyoming, USA - YL17G06_0 | ecosystem: Environmental > Aquatic > Freshwater > Lake > Sediment | place: USA: Wyoming | collected... | reverse complement strand
CCCATCCGCGACCGGCTGCCTGACCTGAAGCACGTGGTCGGCGTCGCGGGCGCGCGCGAAGCGGGCGTGACGCCGTGGGAGCAGTTGCTCGAACGCGCGTCGTGGCGGTTCACGCCGGTCGACACGGCCGCGGAGGAACCGGCCCTGCTGATCTATACCAGCGGCACTACCGGCCCGCCGAAGGGGGCGCTCAAACCTCAGCGCGTGATGATCGGCAACCTGCCGGGGTTCCGTTACTCGCACGACGAGTTCCCGCAGGCCGGGGACATGTTCTGGTCGCCGGCGGACTGGGCCTGGACGGGCGGCCTCATGGATGCGCTGCTGCCCACCCTGTACTACGGATATCCGATCCTCGGCTACCGTGGCCGCTTCGATCCCGAGCGCGCGTTCCACCTCCTCGAGAAGTACCAGGTTCGGAACAGCTTTCTGTTCCCCACCGCGCTCAAGATGATGATGAAGGCGGTGCCGTCGCCCCGCGCCCGGTACGACCTCGCGCTCCGCTCGATCATGAGCGCGGGAGAAGCGGTCGGCGAGACCGTGTTCAGCTGGAGCCGCGAGCATCTGGGGGTGACGATCAACGAGATGTTCGGCCAGACCGAGATCAACTACCTCGTGGGGAACTCGCACACGCTCTGGCCGGCCAAGCCCGGCTCGATCGGGCGGCCGTACCCGGGACATCGCATCGCCGTCCTCGACGACACCGGCGCCGAAGTGCCGCCGGGGGAGATCGGCGAGATCGCGGTGAACCGCACCGACATCCACGGCGACCCGGACGCGGTCTTCTTCCTCGGCTACTGGAAGAACGAGAAGGCGACCCGGGAGAAGTACACCGGTGACTGGTGCCGCACCGGGGATCTCGCGAAGCGCGACGACGACGGCTACTTCTGGTACCAGGGGCGGGCCGACGACATGTTCAAGGCAGCCGGGTATCGCATCGGTCCGTCGGAGATCGAGAACTGCCTTGTGAAGCATCCCGCGGTCGCCAACGCGGCGGTGGTGCCCAGTCCCGATCCCGAGCGCGGCAACGTCGTGAAGGCGTTCATCGTCCTGACGCCAGGCCACCCGCCCTCGGACGCGCTCGAGGACGAGATCCGCGCGCACGTCCGCGGCCGGCTCGCGCCCTACGAGTACCCGAAGGAGATCGAGTTCATCGACGCGCTGCCGATGACCACCACCGGCAAGGTGCAGCGACGGGTGCTGCGGTTAAGGGAGGAAGAGAGGAAGCGGGAACCCGGAAAGGCGAAGGGGGAAGAGTAGGCGCCGCGCGCGGCGCAATGCCCTTACTTGCGGCTCGCGACGAGGATCTTGCCCTCGGCCTCGACCACGACCTCGCCGTGCTGGTTGCGGCAGGCGCCAGTGAGCATGCAGATGCCGCCGTGATGTTTCGGCTTGTCGAACTTCTTCACGATCGTCCAGGTGGTGGTCAGGGTGTCGCCGGGCCGCACCGGTCCCTTGAAGCGGCACGTGTGCTCCATGTAGGCGATCGCGGTCGTGTGGAAGTACATCCCCACGGGCGCCGATACGAGGGCGCTCGTGAACGGCCCGTGCAGGATGCGCCCCCCGAAGCGAGAGCGCTTCGAATGCTCCTCGTCGACGTGTAGCGGGTTGAAATCCCCGAACAGGCCCGCGGCGAGCACGAGGTGGGTCTCGGTTACGGTGAGCGAGGAGCTGAACCTCTCGCCGACCTGGGTCTCGTCGTAGTGCTTGCCGGGGAACATCGGTGCGCCCTCCGTTGCGCAGGCGGCGATTGTTGCAGAGGGCGGTCGCAGTACGCAAGACGCCGGGAGGCGCAGTAGACTCGCGCTCCTACGCGCAATGCCCCGGGTGACTTCGATGAAGCTCTACACCTACTTCCGCTCGTCGGCTGCGTATCGCGTCCGCATTGCGCTCGCCTACAAGGGCCTCGCGCACGAGGCCGCGTACGTCAGTCTCCCCAAGGCCGAGCACCAGTCGGACGCGTTCCGCGGGGTCAATGTGCAGGGTCTCGTGCCGGCGCTCGAGGACGGCGGCCACGTCCTCGTTCAGTCGCTCGCAATCATCGAGTATCTCGACGAGCGCCATCCCGTGCCGCCGCTGATGCCGCAGGACCCGATCGAGCGCGCATACGTCCGCGCGGTCGCGCAGATCATCGCCTGCGAGATGCATCCGCTGAACAACCTGCGGACGCTTAAGCACCTGCGCAAGGCCTTCAACCTCGACGAGGAGGGCGTCAACGCCTGGTATCGCCACTGGATCGCGGCCGGCTTCGCGATGCTGGAGGCCTACCTGGGGAGAGAGAAGCGCGACGGCAGGTATTGCCACGGGAACGCGGTCTCGATGGCCGACTGCTGCCTCGTCCCGCAGGTGTTCAACGCGCAGCGCTACCACTGCGACGTTGCGCCGTACCCGACGATCATGCGGATCTTCGACGCGTGCATGCAGCTCGACGCGTTCGCTGCCACGCAGCCGATGAAGCAGGCGGATGCGGTCGCCTAGTTCTGCCAGTCCTGGTCCCGCCGTCATGCGTCAACCCCCGCGCCGTTGCTAGTTCTCCGGGTAGGAGCCTCCTGAATCCGCCGTTCTATCCGCCGCAGAATCCGCCGGACGCTCGGCTTCTCGCCCTGCCGCAAGCCGCATTGAGTAGCCCACGTTACCGATTACAAGGAGCCCGCCGCGTGCGGGCTTTCTTCTTGGCCCGCCCCGCCTCCCGCTCCCACGACCCGCAGGGGAACAAGTTGGGGTGTCCTGCGCTGGGAGAGCAGCCACCGGCGCCGCCAGTTCGGTGACCGCTCGACGCAGCGGCGCGTTCGGCGTCGGCACCCCATCGTAACGGTGCCGGCGCGGCGGCGGGATCGGCACCGCCAGGCAATCGACCAGCTCGAGCGGCGTCATCGTGAGGCTGGCGCTGCCACGTGGGCCTGGCTTGAGCGCTCGTAGTTGAGGTGCTCGAAATTCATCTCAGCGAGTGTTAAGGTTACGATCAATTTGCCGTAGATAGAGAGCAACGTAGCCCAGAAGCGACCGACGATCGATAGGTCTGGCTACCGTTTCACTGATCAGTCGGCGGGCAGCTATGTGCTTTGCTGATTGCGAACCGCAACTCGTGTGAGGAGGAACAAGTGGCAAGGGCGATGATGGAGCGGCGTCGTGAGAATCAGATGGTGATATTGGACCGCCGGAGAGGGAAGATCCGAATGTACGGCGAGATCGTTCTCTGCGCCGCGCTGATCGCGAACTTGATCTGGCTTCTGCGATAACGCTGGCCGCGGACTATGGCGCGATCTCGAATTTACAGCGCCGTGAAGTCGGCGCAAACAGCAGGCAAAAGCGCGCCACCGCGATCAGAGGGATCGGAGCGATCGGTGCTGGTTCGGAAGCCGGTGCCACCGTGGGAGTGGCGGATGCGGCCGCCCCGTTGATCGGCCGCGACGTGCAGCGAGAAGTAGCCATCGTCCATCGGTGCGGGGCGAGCGGGGCGAGGCTACGTCGCGAACGGCTCAGATCGGCCAAGAGCGGTCCCTTGACTGCCTCCCCAATAGCGGTCGCTCAGCTTGGCAGAGAAATTGTTTTCAGGGTCAACTCGGAGGCAAAATGCCTGGGACAATGCCCGAAGTCGGTAGAAACCAGGCGAGAGTCCACTAATTCGTCCTCAATGATTCGATTGAAAGAGGCCTCGGTTGCGCGGGGTATTCGCAGTGCTACGGCAGACGACATTGCACGGATCGGCGCAATCGCGCGTGCCGCTTACACCAAATATGTGCCGCGTATAGGACGGGAGCCAGCGCCGATGGCCGCCGACTATGAGGCCGCAATCGCTGCGCACCGTGTCGTGGTGATAGAGGCGGCTGGAAAGGTGAGCGGCTATATGGTTGCGTGGCCGGAAGCCGACTGGTACTTCATCGATAACATTGCCGTCGATCCGGAATGTCAGGGTGATGGTCTAGGCCGCTGCCTGATCGAACATGCCGCAGCCGAGGCCAATCGGCTTTGCTTACCGGCGCTGCGACTCTACACAAACGTGATGATGATCGAAAACTTGTCGATGTACGCACATCTCGGGTTTGTCGAAACGCATCGTGCGTTCGAGAAGGGTTTTCATCGGGTCTATATGCGTCGGAGCCTTCCCTAGAGGCGTCGCCATTGCGCGCAGCGGTGCCCAACCCCAACTGGAGGCAGCGTTTAAGCCTGCACCGGTAGTTTATTGTCGTAGCGCTGAAACGCCTGCGCCAAATGTCCCACAAACGCGGTGACCGGAGACAGCGTCGGTCTCGTCTTTCTGTAGATCGCAACGATCGGCAGCCCGCCGAGGCATTCCCAATCGGGCAGGACTTGCACCAACGCACCCGATCGCACCTCGTCTTCGACATGGCAGGCAAGGAGCCTGACAATCCCGCAGCCGGCGAGCCCGGCTTCGCGAAGTTCCTCGCCGTGCGCTGTCAGGGTCGGAGCAAACTTGATCTTCTCGCGCGCGTCCGATTTGGCAAACTGCCATTCGTCCTGGACGTCCCGCTCCAATGTCAATAACGCCAAGCATGCATGCCGGGCGAGGTCCGCGGGCGTGCGCGGGACACCCTGACGCCGGAGGTATGTAGGGGATGCGCAAACTACGATGGGCGATTGCATGAGCTTTCGTACAACGAGACCTTGCGGCTGCTTATGCTCTCCGCCCTGCTGGCGTGTGCTTCGGGGGCGGACCAGGACATCGATGCCCTCATTTCCTATTTCGGCAGGGTCATTGATGCTGAGCAAGATGAGCCGAATCTCGGGATACCGATCTTGGAAAGGCGGGATGGCGTGCAACAGCATCCGCCGGCCAAGGGCCGGCCCCAAACCGACTTTGAGCTGCCGGTGCTGTGCGGTATCGGCCTGAAATCTGCAAACCGCTTCCTCGAACGTCCTCAGCATCTGGGCAGCGTCTCGATAGAAACGCGCGCCGTCGGTCGTTAGCTTCAGCACGCGCGTGGATCGGGTGAAAAGCAAGATGCCCAGGTTCTCTTCCAGGCTCTTGATTGCCCGGCTGACCGCCGCAGGATCAATCAGCAAACTGCGCGCCGCTGCGATAAAGCTACCACTCTCGACAACCCGGACGAAAATCTCGATCACGCGGATACTTGGGCGCATACGAACTCCCATCGGAGATTATTGATATTTTCGCATTACTGGCGTGCGTGAATGTAGCTCTTATCGATTCCTGCGGCGGTTGATAATGGGCGCTTATTCCAGGCATCTTGGGAGAGCGCCATGAAATTTCCTCGTCGACAATTTCTCCGTCTGGCTGCAGCCGCTGCGGCGCTGCCCGCCGCATCTCGGATCGCCTGGTCACAAGCCTATCCGTCACGGCCGCTGCGTCTCATCGTTGGCTTTGCGGCTGGCGGCAACTTTGACATCGTTGCGCGCCTGATCGGCCAATGGATGTCGGAGCAGCTCAACCAGCCCGTCATTGTCGAGAACCGGCCCGGCGCGAGCAGCAATATCGCTACCGAAGCGGCCCTTCGTGCACCTGCCGACGGTTACACACTCCTGCTCGGTGGTGCAGTGAACGCGGTCAATGCGACGCTCTACGAAAAACTTGCTTTCAATTTCATCAGCGACGTCGCCCCGGTTGCTGGTGTCGTTCGATTTCCCAACGTCATGACGGTAAGCGCATCCTTTCCGGCGAAGACGGTTCCCGAGTTCATCGCTTACGCGAAAGCAAATCCTGCCAAGATCAACCAAGGCTCCTCCGGTAATGGGACCACACAACATCTCGCTGGCGAACTGTTCAAGAGGATGACCGGCGTCGACTTCCTCCATGTCCCTTATCGCGGCGCGTCGCAAGCAATTACCGGTCTGCTCAGCGGACAAGTGCAAGTCTTGTTCGAACCCTTGCCAGCGTCAATCCAATACTTCAAGTCGGGCCAGCTCCGCGCCTTGGCAGTGACGACAGCCACACGCTCGGAGGCGCTGCCGGACCTGCCGACCGTGGGGGAATTCGTGCCTGGTTACGAGGCCAGCGGGTGGAACGGCGTGTGTGCGCCCAAGAACACGTCCATCGAAATTATCGAGAAGCTCAATAGAGCGATCAATGCGGGCCTTGCCGATCCGAAGATGAAGGCGCGCTTCGCTGACTTGGGCGCCACGACGCTTGTCGGCTCGTCCGCCGACTTCGGAAAACTCATCGCCGACGAGACCGAAAAGTGGGGCAAGCTAATCCGGGCGTTCAACATCAAACCCGACTGAAAATTGGCACTGCCGATCGCAGACCGCTTGTTTCGCACTTGATACGTCTACGAACGTGCAAAGCGTACGGCTGTAGCCGTTTCCAGCGTTGCGAGGCCACCGGCAGCACAGCGGGCGTTCGCCTTGGGCGCTTGCACGACCGGCTCATGCGGATCGAAGACGCCTACGGTCGGCTGCGCCGGCACAGCCCGCGGCCAACGGCCGACGGATGAGGCCGATTACAATGCCTCGCGCTGATCGGCGACTACGCTCCGCTTCGTCGCCGATCAGCGCAACTGCTCGCTGTCGACAAAGGAGAAACGCGCTTTCGGGGCAGAAATCTGTCAGGCATGTCCCCGGACTCTTTTGTCAACTATCTCCCCGACCGTTCAGCGTAGAGGTCCTACGGATGTGCCGTGCAGATCACATTTCTTGACCGCGGCATGGCACGCCGAATCTCATGAAAGGGACTCGGCACGAGTCATCCGCCAAAACGCTGCAGACCTAATCATTGCCGAGGATCTGAGCGAAGGATTTAAGGAACCCGGACAGCGTCGGCCAGCCGGGACCACTCTCTTCTTCAAAGTCTGCGGCCGGCCCGGTGAACCGCACCTTGACGAAATGCGCGCGGTAGCCGGTCAAGAAGGCGAACGAGCTGAGCCTGACGTTAGGATTGTCGGCTTCCTCGTAGGCCATGCGCGTCCAGACGAAGCTGCGCTCCCCGCCCTCTACCTTGACCTTCAAGAGATGGGGCAGTATGGCCATGACATCACGGTAACGCCCAAGTTCTTCCAGCGTTCGAACATCATTGAGCGCCTGCACAAACTCCCGCTGGACAGCTGTCGACGCTGCCCCAGCCTGAATATCTCGTTGGCTCCGATCGTAGACAAAGATAGAGGCAGTAATTCTGGGAGAGCCGTAGGCTAGCGTGATGCCCAGCCCGGGACTCTTCTCGCGATTATCGATCACCCCCCCATAGCGCAGCGCGCCTAGCGCGACTGGAAACCGCGTACTCGTCTTCTCGTCGAAATAGCCGCTATTACTGCTCACCTGCGACGAAGCACCCGGCGAGGGAGCTATCTTTGCAGTAGCCGTCGCGCTAACGGTCGAGAAGATGAACGCGGCGAGGGCCACGATCCGTGTCGCGCGGTGCATGGTGCGACCGAGGGCGCTGCTCGCGGTACGCACCACGCGCGCGTCAGTCGCCAGAGCGGTGAGTGCGCATTTCATCGCCGCACGAGATCCATCTGGCTCAAAGTAGGTCGCCGTAATGCAGGTAGGCTTAGCGGCATGAGCGCGTTACCGTGGTGATGTTGTGAAAATCGTAGTGCCTAGAGCCGCAAGTTCGTAAGTGGGCTACAAGCGGGCGTGCCGTACTTCGTCCGATGGCACAAAGTTTTGCGTTCTGTCCCAGAACCTCAACCCGCACGGGAACACGAGCCGGTGCCGCTCGCACCAGAGGTGCCCGCTGTGTGAGGTCCCGATTGCGCGCCGGTGTAGGCACCCGGCATGGCCGCTCTCGGCACCGCAGCAATGCCAAAGGATTGTCGGCGTTTGACCCTTGTTGACAGTAGGCATCGCGCAGCGGCCTAGACTTTTGTCCATGGCGCACACGATTCTTCGTCGAGCCATCCGAAGGATGCCCCCGAGGCCGGCGACACGCGAGGCGACGATGGCCCGTGCAAATTGTCCCGAGCTAAATCGCGCGGTGCGCCTCGCCGAACGCCGGATCGACAGGACGGGCGAGGTGAAGTCGCTTCCTCATCCCCCTTGAGCGCGTTCCCAGGTACCAGGTGCGCAAGTACAAGTACGACTCCAACTACTACGACCTCGACAACGTAGACACCAAAGAGCACTTCTGATGACACTCGCCGCCCTCGCCATCATCATCGCCCTGACCCTGTTTATCTTTGTCATGAGCATCAAGTAGGAGAGCTTCCATGACCATTGACTACTCGCAGACGGATGCGGTGAATCGGTCCTCGATGGACAGCTGGGAGAACCGCCAAGCGCGCGAGCAAATCTCAGCGCGAGCCAATTCGCTTCGCGCGGAGCGGCAGGGAGTGCTCGAGGGGGAAGCCTGCCAGCGGCAACTTCGTGAGCGTGAGGTCCGCGCACTCGAGAGCAGATGGCGAACCAGCCACCCGTTATCGTTCAGCAGCCGTCTGGGCCGACGAACTGCACCGTCCAGAGTTGGGGTGGTGGACGGTCGTCGGTGAGTTGCTACTAGATTGGGGGCGACAGGGATGGACACCATCAGAATCTCAGACACGGGCTCCAGCTTGCTAGTTTCCGGCTTAGACCGGGACGCGGTGCAGGCTGCGCTGGACGGGATGGTCGCTCGAGGCTCGAGCGTCGTCTCGCCACCGTCCCAGCTTGGGACGAAATGGGTAGCCTCGTGCAGTAAGCCGACGACCCAGGCCGGCAGCCAGGACCCGGAAAATTTCGACGACGTCATTCGTGATGCCGTTTGGGCGTCGGTTAAGGTTGAAGACGCCGGAACGAAGCTAATCGTGACTGGTAAAGAAAAAGCGCGCGTCGAAAGGGCGCTTCAATTGCTTGCCTCGCATGGTGGGGGTGCAACCACTCCGGTCGCCCCTTTCGGGAACGGCTGGATTGGATCGTGCGCGAACCCCCAAGCTGAGGCCGAGTGCTCCGTAGAGCGTGTCGGCCTTCAAATGGTCGTGTCGGGTCCCTCGGAGGCCGCTATCCGCGAAAAGCTGCGAGAGCTTCAGGTGGGTGGCGCAAAGGTCGTCCATGAGACCCACTTGATCGGTGACAAGTATGTAATGGTCTGCGAGATGCCCCATCGATGATGCGGATCAAGACAGCAGCGAGCTTTTTGCTCGAAGTCCGCGCACTCGAGAAGATTGCGAACCAGCCCACGGGCCCGAGCGAGAAGACGTGCGAGCGCGACTGGATTAATCCGGGGCGTATGAACTGACGGTAGCAGCGGCGTCCCGTTTTTAGTGGTAGTGACGCGCGGACGGCAGGGCCATCTGCCGAACGGGAAACTCGTCAACGCCCTGAAGGCTTGGACTTCCGGCGCAATCGCTTCGGTCGAGCAGTTGGTACAGAGTGAGCTTGCTCCGGCGGTGGCGCTGACGTTCTTGGGCGAAGCTGTTCTGCATGGCGTCCCGTCAGACTGAAGCCTGTGCAGCCCAGCGCATCGTAGATCTCCTTCCACGATTTCAACAGTCTGGCGCTCGCCATGGTGTCCTCCTACGCTGAGGGGCTACCGTCCGGCGTCTTGCCGAGACATGCTCCGGCGGCCACCTCAACTTCCTCCACCTGTGGCCGGGTCAAACTCCCCCACCCCTGGCAGTGGGACGGGGGACTTTATTCGCGCAAATCGCGTCTGGCAATGTGAATCGGTAGCGGTGTAGTACAGGCCACGAACCCGGTGCGAGAGTTGTCCACGGCCGACCGGCTTGTTCGCTTGCGACCAACCGGCACCGGCCGGCGGTGGACAACTCGGTGCTCATCGCTGCCCGGTCGCCTTCGCGTTTTGTCATGCTGCGGCCTCTTTGAGCCGCCAGCTCTTACCTTCGAACTTGCGCAGGTGCCCGAGATGCATCAGGCGGTCGAGGAGCGGGGTGACGACCACCATGTCGCCGAGGAGCTTCGCCCAGTCCTCGAGCGGTCGATTCGAGGTGACGATCGTCGAGGCCTTCTCGTAGCGACTCATGAGCACGTCGGCGAGCTCATCGCCGGCGTGGGCGGGGAGCTTGCGCAGGAACAGGTCGTCGATGAGCAGGAGCTCGGCGGCCCTGAGCTGAGCGCGCAGCTTGCGGATCACGTTCGCAGTCGCGGCGATTCTGATCGTCGTCGCGCTCGCCATCACAGTTGGAACTTACCGCAGCACCCTACGCAATCGAGCACTTGCTCCGGAAGCAGAGTTGCAGGCGGACAAGCAAGATTCGGTGTGACCTTGCGGCGCTTTAGGGTCGCTCGGGCTCGGCTTCCAATACGAAGCGCGATGAGCGCCGGTGTCCCGGGAGCGCTTCAGGAATAGTCGTCGCCACGGACTGCGGACATGGACGATCGAGACGCCGTGAGAACGGACGGCAGTCATGCCGAAAGTCTGCTCTACCGCCAGCAGCCTGCGAACCTGAGAGACTGCTTCGGGTCGAAAGCCGGCGCCGAGCGACATCAAGGAATCGCTGTCCGCGTCACGACTCGCGACTCTGGAGAGCGGCCGGCTCTGTGACTGGCGCAGCTGAGTCACAGGTCAAACGGTTCTGAATAATAACGAGAGAATGCCGCGCGGTTCGACGGCCCCGCGCGATCAGTTCGCGCAAAACCACGCCGCGGTCTCGATGGCGTTGTACTGGATCTCGACGGTGTCGGCGATGTCACGCGCGTAGCCGCCGGCCATCGTCTCCGCCATTGGCACCCCGGCGCGCACGCACGCCGCAAACACCATTCGGTCGCGACTGAGGAGCCCCTGCTTCGTCAGCGCGAGCCGGCCGAGCCGATCGTCGTAATACGGGTCCGCGCCTACGAGGTAGATCGCGAGGTCGGCCGCGGCGCGCGACAGCGCCTCCGCCAGCCCGCGCTCGAGCGCCTCCAGGTAGTCCCGGTCGCCCGTGCCGTCGGCGAGCTCGATGTCGAGATCGCCCGGCTCCTTGGCGAACGGGAAGTTGTTCGCGCCATGATTCGAGAACGTGAAGACCGACGGGTCGTCGCGGAAGATCGCCGCGGTGCCGTTGCCCTGGTGAACGTCGCAGTCGACGACCACCACGCGCTCCACCGCGCCTTCGGCCTGCAGCGCGCGCGCCGCGATCGCGCTGTCGTTGAAGACGCAGAAGCCTTCGCCGCGGTCGCGGAAGGCGTGATGCGCTCCTCCCTGTGCTCGAAGCTCGTTGAAACGATCGCTCCTTTAACGCTTCGCTTCCGCGACGCGCGGGCGAGATCCGGATATGTCAAGCGCTCGCAACCCCGTCCGCTTCCGGCCATCCAGCGAAGTCGCCAAGAGCGGCCGCTCGGCGCCCCTTGCCCCTTGAGCGGGGCTTCAGGGGACTGCGACCCCGGGAATCAATAAGGGTTGGCGATCGGCAGTTCGTCGGCCGGATAGAGCGAGATAATCTTCGCGCCGGTCGGCGTGAGGATCACCTCCTCCTCGATGCGGGCCGCCGAGACGCCGTCGGTCGCCGGGCAGTAGGTCTCCACCGCGAACACCATGCCGACCTTCAGCTCGATCGGCTCCTTGAAGGAGT
>Ga0315278_10005590_pt1 | contig 11398 bp, 8 predicted proteins | sample YL17G06_0_MG_FD_203880 | JGI IMG/M metagenome (GOLD analysis project Ga0315278, IMG submission 203880) | Sediment microbial communities from Yellowstone Lake, YNP, Wyoming, USA - YL17G06_0 | ecosystem: Environmental > Aquatic > Freshwater > Lake > Sediment | place: USA: Wyoming | collected... | reverse complement strand
GGACGAGTACATGAAGTTCTCCCCCGACGGCATCGCGTTCCAGTTCTCCAAACCTATCGGGCTGCATCGGGGTACGATGCCGTACGTGAGAATGGCCATGGACCTCGATGGCTCGCCACCTCAGGCGGGCGTGAAGATCGCGGACCTGGCGAAGGGCCGGCTGCCGATGTTCCGTGCTGTCCGGACGATCCTGAAATCTCCCACGTGGCATAAGCAGACGATGGATGCCGCCGGCAAGTCGGCCGGGGGCACGGTCATCCGATTCGTGGACCCCTACACGTTCTTCATGTTGGCCAGGATGAGCCAGCAGTAGCCGACAGAGAACCCTCCTGCCGCGCGACCAGCGCCGCATCGCCGCCTCAGACACGGCAGGGGCTTGAAAAGCCGCGCGAAGCGTGGAGACTGTGGCTGTCGCGGCGTTCCCGTTTCAGCGAGGCCATTCTGCCCGAGGTGGATTGCATGATCCCAGTGTACGCAAGCGTTGACCTGGGCGGCACAAGCATCAAATGTGCACTGGCAGATGCGAGCGGCTCGGTCGCCTGTTCGAGGTCGATCCCCACACAGTCGTACGAAGGGCCCGAGAGTGTGCTGAGACGCATCGCCGGGCTGGTAGCGGACCTCGGCCGCGAAAGCGGGCATAAGCCAGCGGCGATGGGCATGGCGGTGCCGGGCCTGGTGGATCTGAAGAGAGGCGTGACGAGGTTTCTGCCGAATCTGCCTACGCAGTGGCGCGATGTTCCGGTACGGGACATCCTCTCGCCTCAGGTTGGCTGTCCGGTGTATCTGGTGAACGATGTTCGCACCGCGATGCGATTGTGCGGGCCGCGCGCTACCTCGGCGTCGGCGTGGTCAGCATTGTCGTCACGCTACATCCGGACCTGGTCGTGCTGGGCGGAGGCGTCGCGCAGATCGGCCCGCTCCTCTTCGACACCGTTCGCCAGACGCTCCGTGACTCTGTGGGCATGTTCCCCACGGACGATGTGCAGATCATGCCGTCTATGCTCGGTGAGCAGGCCGGCACCCTCGGCGGCATCGCGCTGGCGATGAAACACGGGCTATTGGATGAATGAGAGTTGCCTTACCGGTGAACATCATGGACTACACATATGCCGATATCGCGAAGATGATCGATCACTCGCTGCTCAATCCGGCGCTCGCCGCCGACGAGCTGGAGCGCGGGATTCAGCTCGCCCTCAAGTACGATGTGGCCAGCGTCTGCATCCTGCCGTACTACCTGCGTCGATGTGCCGAACTCCTCAAGGGCAGCACCGTTGTCGCCAGCACGACCATTGGCTTTCCCCATGGCGGTCACACCACTGCCATCAAGGCCGCCGAAGCCCGACAGGCCCTCGACGACGGCGGCGAGGAACTGGACATGGTGGTCAACATCAGCAAGGTCCTCAGCGGCGACTGGAACTACGTGCGTGACGACATCAAGGCTGTCGTCGACGCCGCCCACTCCCGCGGACAGAAGGCCAAGGTCATCTTCGAGAACTGCTATCTCAAAGATGCTCAGAAGATCCGCCTCTGCGAGATTTGCGGCGACATCAAAGCCGATTGGGTGAAGACATCGACGGGCTACGGCAGCGACGGAGCGACCGACCGCGATCTCGCCCTCATGCGTCGCCATTCGCCCCCGAGCGTCCAGGTGAAAGCCGCAGGCGGTGTGCGAACCCTCGAGCGGCTGCTTGAAGTCCGGGCCCTCGGTGTGACGCGCGTGGGAGCCAGTCGCACCGCGGACATTCTCGACGAATGCAGGAAGACTCTGGGGATATGAGGAGACTGACCATGCGCGGACCAGTGCTGGCGGTTTGGCTTCTGGCGGGAGTAACAGCGGGCGTGTCTTGGGCTGGCGAGAGAAGCCCGCCCGCGAAGGTGGGAGCCTATTACTTCGACGGCTGGTCTGGCGGCACCAACAAGATCCACCTCACCCCGCGCCTCATGAGCGAGTTCGCCCACCGCCAGCCCGTCTGGGGGTGGCTGGATAACACCGCCCAGATCATGGAGCAACAAATCGAGCTGGTCGCCGACCACGGCGTGGCGTTCTTCTCGTTCTGCTGGTATTGGCCGGAGGAAGCCGAGAAGCAGACGCCGCTCAACAGCGCGTTGGAGTTCTATCTCCGCGCCAAGAACCGCTCTCGGGTCGAGTTTTGCCTCCTGGTGGCAAACCACGGCGGGTTCCGCATCGGCCCGAAGGACTGGGACGCCGTTTGCGTCAAATGGATCAGGCTGTTCAAGGAGCCTGGCCATCTGATGGTCAATGGCAAGCCGCTCCTCATCTTTTTCTCCTCAAGAGACCTGCTGGGTTCATTCGGCGGCCCGGCACAGGTCAAAGTCGCGCTCGATCAGTTGCGAGCCAAAGCGATTCAGGCGGGCTTGAAAGGCGTGACGGTGGCCGCCTGTTGCACCCCCGGGCCCCAGAACGGGTGGGACAACCTCGACGAGCTCGCGTTGGCCGGCTTCGATCTGTTCACCGGCTACAACTATCCCGGCGCCGGAATGCGAGGGACGAGCAAGAAGCAGGCCTTCGCGGACATGATGAAGGGCCACGAGGACATCTGGGAGCTGTTCGCGGGCAAGGCCAAGCTGCCGTATGCCCCCGCCGTCACCGTCGGCTGGGACATGCGTCCCTGGGAAAAGCCCGATCTGCCCGCCGACAGACAGTCGGTTTACTACACCGACCGCACGCCCCAGGCCGTCGGCCAATTCGTCGAGCGGGCCATCGACTGGCTCGACCGCCATCCCGACAAGACGCCCCCGGAGCGGCTCGTGCTGCTCTATGCCTGGAACGAGAACGGCGAAGGCGGGTATCTCACGCCAACCAGAGGCGAGGGGGACGTGTACCTCAAGGCCGTCGGGGAGGCGATACGGAGACGGCCTGCGCGATGAAGAGGCCTCTTGACGTGCTGGGTGCTTCGGCTATATTACTTAATCAAGTTTATTAAGTAATCAATGGCCACGCCTTCGCATCTTCGCCAGATTAACCAGCGCGGCATCATCCGGGCGATGTTGCGGCTGGGCGCCGCGTCGCGCGCCGGTCTGGCCAAGGCCACTGGCATGAGCCAGCCGACCGCCGGCAAGATCGTGGAGGAGCTTCTTGCAGCCGGGATTCTCGAGGAAGCTGTCGGCGACAGCAACGGGCGCTCCAACGGCGCGCAAGGCGCCGACGCATACGCCGATCCGGGGTACAGTGCACCGGCGTCGCCCGCTTTCCGGGAGACCGTGTCCGGCCGGATGGGTCGCCCCGGGCAGCTTGTCCAACTCGATCACGAACGCCCGCGGTTCCTCGCCATTCAACTGGGCGTGTTGCACACGCGTTTGGCCATGCTGCCCGTGGCGATTCAGGACAGCGACGACTGGGGGGCGCAGATTTCGACGGGCCAGTCGTCCGAGCGGTGGGTGGAGCGGGTTGCCAAGGCGGCCGAGGGGCTCATGCTTCGCCGCACGCCAGCAGACCGGGCGGTCGGTCGCTCAAGACGTCGGCCCAACGCGAATGGCGTCGTCGGTCGAGGTATCCGAGCGGTGCTCCTGAGCGTTCCTGGAGTCGTGGACGAGCGCAGCGGGCGCGCCCTGCTGTGCCCGAACCTGCGTTGGGCAGAGAAGGTCAACCTGTTGGATCTCCTGCGAGGATGGTGGGAGGGTGGTGTCGCCGTGGTCCAGGAAATCCGCGCCCTGGCGCTGGGTCATCTGGCCGTGGAGCGGTCGGGCGGGGACTTCCTGCTGGTCGATTTCGGGGACGGTGTCGGCGGGGCGGCCGTCGTCGAAGGCAGCCTTTTCGAGAGCACGATACCGCTGAGCGGCGAACTGGGTCATACCCCTGTCCTGGGCAATACTCGGCCATGCGGATGCGGCGCGGTCGGGTGTGTCGAGACGCTCGTCTCGCGACCAGGTCTGCTGGCAAGCTTCGCCGGCCAGAGCAGATGTGGCCCGCACACATGGGGCGCGCTCGTCCGCGATGTCCGGCAGCAGGGCCTTCGACCCTGGCTGACCTCGGCGCTCGATGCCGCCGCCATGACCATCGCCGGCGCCATCAACGTCCTAGGGGTCAGGCGCGTGATCATCACCGGGTGTCTGACGGAGCTTGGCCAGCCCGTGATCGCCTATGTTTCCGACGCCATCCGACGTGGCGCCATGTGGGCGAGGTTAGGCCAGGTGACCTGCGAGGGCGCTCCCCGCCGGCGAATGGCGGGCCTGGTGTCAGCCGCCATCGATCGCATCCTGGTCCCGCTCGACCAGGAGGGAATGGGGGCGGGAATCCGAGACAGTGAACGAGGGGCGTGGATTCGGAAACCGCCGGCGAGTTTGGCGATGCAACGGGGAAGCAGCAACGTGCGGCCGCTCATGGCCGGCCGTCCATGAGGCTCAAGGCTCGCCAGTAAGGAGTCTCCCAGATGCCAAGAGTGCGCAAAGCCGTCATCACTGCAGCCGGGCGTGGCACACGCCAATACCCGGCCTCCACCGCCGTTCAGAAGGAGATGTTCCCCCTCGTCGATCGCGACGGGCTCACCAAACCCGTCATCCAGATCATCGGCGAGGAAGCCATCGACTCCGGCATCGAGGAGATCTGCATCGTCACCCCTCCCGGCGAAGAGAAACAGTACCGCGAATACTTCCGCCGGCTCGATGACCGGACAGTCAAGGCCTTCCGCGGAAAGGACTGGGCTCTGCTCGAGTCCGAGAAGCTCGGCGCATTCGGCGAACACCTCTATTTTGCCGAGCAGCACTCCCCTGAGGGCTTCGGCCACGCCGTCTACCAGGCCAAGAAGTTCGTAGGCGGCGAGCCGTTCCTCCTTCTGCTCGGCGATCACGTCTACATCTCCAACATCAAGGACCGCTGCGCCCGCCAGCTCACCCGGATCTATGAGCAATACGCGCTGGACGCCGTGACCGGCGTCCAGCCAACCGTCGAGCGATTGCTGCACCTGTTCGGCGTGATTCGAGGCGAGCCGGTCGATCCGGCCATGGGCGTCTACAAGGCCCAGCTCATCATCGAAAAACCGTCGGTCGACCTCGCTCGCGAGAAGCTCGCGACGCCCGGTCTGCCCGCGGGAAACTACCTGGCCCATTTCGGCATGCACGTTTTCTCCCCTCGGATCTTCGATTCCCTCGAGTATCTCTTCAAGAGCAACCTGCGCGAGAAGAACGAGTTTCAGTTGACCGCCGCCCAGGAGCATCTGCGTCAGCAGACGGACAAATACTGGTGCGTCATCGCCCAGGGCCAGCGGTATGATACCGGCATACCCTATGGCCTCATGGAGACACAATTGGGCCTGGCCCTGAACGGCAAACACCGCGCCGAAATGTGCGAGGCGATTGCGCGTATCCTCGCAATGCAGGTGAAACAGTGAGGTTGCATCCCATGGCAGACGATCCAATCAAGGTCTACGACGCACGCTGGGAGGCCGATGAGTTCTCCGATGCGCAGGTGCGTCGGCTGTTCGAAGCGACGCTCGCGTACGGCAGGCTTCTCGAAGTCGATACCGTCACGCTCGCCCGCGACGCCCGGCTCGCAAGCGCCCGCGTCATGGAGCTCGGCATCGACGTCGCCCTCCGCATGGGCATCCGCACCTTCGTCCGGGCGGAGCCCATCAGCACACCCCAGGCGTATTTCACCGCCCACTACGTCTCCCAGGAGCATCCCAAGACGATGGGCCTGGTGATCACCGCCTCGCACAACCCAAGGCAGTACGTCGGGATGAAATTCACCGTCCCCGTCGTGCAGGCGATTGGCCTCGACTGCGGTCCGTTCGGCGGCCTCACGAAGATCAAGGAAATCTACCACAGCGGCGAGGAATTCCCCGCCCGATCCGGCAGCTCGTTGCAGCTGATCGACGTCGGCCGCGAATACATCGACTATTCAATAAAGCAGGCGGGGATCGCGCCCGGCCAACTCAAAGGCCTCAGCGTCGTCCTCGACAGCTTCCACGGCGCCGCCGGCCCCGAGCTGTTCACGGCTCTCACCAAGGCCGGCGCCCACGTCGAGCCTAGACGCCTCATCCCCGACGGCAGCTTCCCCACAGGCTCGCCCAACCCCACAAGCCACGGCAAGATGGAAGCGGCCGTCAGACTGGCAGCGGAACGCAAATGCCACGCCGTCGTCGGTGTTGACGGCGACGGCGACCGCATCGTCTTCGGCGAACCACGCGGCATGCTCACCGCCGGCTTCGCGTTCGTGCCCATCCTCCAGACCTGCCTCGAGGCCGCGCCCTGCAAGGACGCCCCGCGGGTGCTCTACGATCCCAAGGTCAGTCCCCTTGCACTCGCCGAGTGGGGGAAGCTCAACACCTGCCCCCTCCTCTTCCGCAACGGCCATTCCCAGATCAAGGATTACATGCGCCGCATGAATATCTTGGCCGCCGCCGAGGAGTCCGGTCACTACTATCATCGCCTCACCCTCGGCAACCTCACGGTCAGCGGCGAAAACAACATTCTGACGATCCTCCTCTTCCTCGGCGCCGTCAAGAAGCAGCCGGGCCTGATGGATCATCTCTGGGAAATGCAGAAGCAGATCTTCACCACGGGCGAGTTCAACTACCAGTTCGATTCCGACCTCACACGCGACCGCGCCATGGATGCCGTGGTCCAGCGGCTTGCTGGCGAGGGCGCGTCCAAAGTCACCGCCACCCCCGACGGCATTGACCTCCAGGGAACCTGCCTCAGCAAAGGCGTCGCCCTCCAACCCGGCCACGTGCAGCTCCAGAGCGGCTGGTACAGCGGCTACCTCCGCATCGCCACCAATGAGAAAAGCGTCGTGCGCTCGTACTTCTCTGCCGGCGACGTCCCCAGCGGCAAGCGCGTGGAGAATCTGGTCCGCCGCATTCTCGACCAGGAGTCTGGCGGCAAAGTGATCGACTGAAACGCAAACGGAGCCGAGCGTGCGATCCCCCTCCTCCATCCTCCTCCCAGCTCTGTTCCTGATCGCCTGCGGATGCGCCGCGGCCATCGAGCCGCAAACGTCCCCCGCAGTCAAATGGGACCGCTCCACCCTCACGCTCATCCAGGAGGGCGCCGGCTACGGCCGCATGATCCGGCTCGACGACGGCCAGATCCTCTGCTGCTACGACCGCGGCGGTGTGATCCGCGCCCGTAAGAGCAAAGACGATGGCAAACACTGGGCCGGCGAGACCCTCGTTGCCCAATGCGATTACGGAGTTGCGACCAATCCCGAGATCCTCAAACTCAGCAATGGCTGGGTGCTGCTGTCGTACAACGAACGGCCCAGGGACGGCCTCCACCCCTTCGCCATCAGGACCGCCATCAGCAAAGACGCCGGCGCGACCTGGTCGCGGCCCGCCTTGGTCTACGCTGCCGACACACGCCACGAAAACGGCTGCTGGGAGCCGGCACAGATCCAGCTCCCCTCCGGCGAAATCCAGCTCTTCTTCGCCAACGAAAACCCCTACTGGACCAGCGACGAGCAGGACATCACCGAGCTCCGGTCCAGCGACAATGCCGCGACCTGGAGCAAGCCTCAAACGGTCAGCTTCCGCCCGGGGCATCGCGACGGCATGCCCTCGCCCCTCCACCTCCGCGATGGCAAGGGCATCGTCGTCGCCATCGAAGACCGCGGCGTGACCGGCTTCTTCAACCCCGTCATCATCTACTCCCCCATGGCGGACAACTGGTCGGCCGGCCCTGTCGACGGCGCAAGCGAGCGGCGCTGGTGCGCGCTCAGTACGCCCGTCGAACCCCCTCGTTATGCCAGCGCCCCCTGCATCCGCCAATTGCCGAGCGGCCAGACAATTCTCTCGGCGCAGAGCAACGTCGGGGGTAAGACTGTGCAGATGGTCGTGTACGTCGGCGACGATCAGGCTCGTAACTTCGCAGCGAGGTCAACGCCGTTTGATCTGCCCGACGGCGTGGACGGCCTCTGGAATTCGCTCTTCCTGAAGGATGCATCGACCGTGACGGCGATCTCAGGGACCGTCATCGATGGCGTCCGTGGCCTGTGGGCGATCGATGGGCGTGTGGTGCGGGCGGGGTCAAAGACGCGGCGGCAATCCATGCCGGCGTTGGAAAGGATGCGGCAATGACGTCGCGGATGTATCTGCTGGCGGGCGTGGCGGTGTTTGCGGCGGCGTGCCGGGCCAATGCGGCCAATACGGGCGAGATCCGCAAGGATTACCCGGTGAAGGCTGTCCCCTTCACCAAGGTACACATCGCCGATGGATTCTGGTCGCCACGAATGGAGACCAACCGCAAAGTCTCCATTCCCTATGCCTTCAAGATGTGCGAGGACACCGGCCGCATCGACAATTTCGCGGTTGCCGGGAAACTCAAGCAGGGGAAGTTCAAGGGCATCTATTTCAATGACTCGGACGTCTACAAAGTGATCGAGGGCGCCTCCTATGCGCTGGCGATTGAGCAGGACGCCAATCTCGAGGCCTATCTCGACGACGTGATCACGAAGATTACAGCCGCGCAGGAGGTCGACGGATACCTCTACACCGCTCGCACTCTCTGCGGTCCCGACTACATGCCCCCCGGCGGCAAAGAACGATGGTCGGACATCGGCGCCGGACATGAACTGTATTGTGCCGGTCACCTCTACGAAGCCGCCGTGGCGCATTACCTCGCGACCGGCAAGCGAACGCTGCTGAACGTGGCTATCAGAAATGCGGACCTCGTATGCAGCGTCTTTGGGCCTGGCAAACGCCAGGATCCCCCGGGCCATGAGGAGATCGAGATCGGCCTCGGCAAACTCTACCGCGTCTCGGGCGATGAGAAGTACCTCAACATGGCCAGGTTCTTCATTGAGGCGCGCGGCCGCGCGGACGGTCATCGGCTCTACGGGACCTACAGCCAGGATCACAAGCCCGTCCTGCAGCAGACCGAGGCCGTTGGCCACGCGGTCCGCGCAGGGTACCTCTACTCCGGCATGACCGACGTGGCGGCGCTGGCTGGCGACCCTGAGTTTGTCAAAGCCGTCGACCGCTTCTGGGAGGATGTCGTCGGGCGAAAGCTCTACATCACCGGCGGAATCGGCGCACGCGGCGGCGGAGAGGCCTTCGGCGATCCCTATGAGCTGCCCAACCGCAGCGCCTACGCCGAAACCTGCGCCGCGATCGCCAATGCCCTCTGGAACCATCGCATGTTCCTGATGACGGGCGACTCGAAGTACATGGATGTGGTCGAACGCGTCATTTACAACGGTTTCCTGTCAGGCGTGGCCATGGAAGGCAATCGCTTCTTCTACCCCAATCCGCTCGAATCGAACGGCGGCAGACGCTCCCCTTGGTTTGACTGCGCCTGCTGCCCGTCGAACGTCGTCAGGTTCGTACCGTCGATCCCCGGCTACACCTATGCCCACCGCGATGACCATCTGTACGTGAACCTGTTCATCGGGGGCAGTGCCACGGTGGAGATGGGCAGGGGCGTCGTGCAGATCAAGCAGGAAACTCGATACCCCTGGGAAGGCGCCGTCAAGATCACCGTCGACCCGGAGAAGGCGGGCAGGTTTGCACTGTGTGTGAGGATTCCCGGGTGGGCCGTGGGGCGCGTGGTCCCCGGCGATCTGTATCGCGATGCACAGGACGCCAGGTCCGAGGTCGGGTTGAGGGTCAACGGGCAGCCCGCGTCGACCATCATAGACAAGGGCTTTGCCCGGATCGAAAGAGACTGGCGGAAAGGCGACATGATCGAACTCAATCTCCCGATGACCCCTCGTCGCGTGTTGGCACATGAGAAAGTGAAAGACGATGCGGGAAAAGTCGCCATCGAGCGCGGGCCCATAGTCTACTGTGCCGAAGGCCCAGACAACGAAGGCGGCGTGCTCAATGTGGTCCTCCCCGATGATTCGCCGCTTCGTGCTGAATTCCGCAAAGACCTGCTCAATGGCGTGGTGGCCATCACCGCCAAGGCTCAGGTCGTCAGCCGAAACGACGAAGGCAAGCCCGTGCCCAGCGGCGAACAGGAACTCACCTGCATCCCCTACTACGCCTGGGCCCATCGCAAGCCCGGTCCGATGGCCGTCTGGCTGGCGCGTGATGCATCAGCGGCCAAGCCCCTCCCCGCCAGGACCATCGCGTTCACCAGCAAGGTTACCGTCTCCGGCGGCGGATCCGTCAGCGCCCTGACCGATCAGCTCGATCCCAGCAGCTCCATCGATCACAACAATCCTTTCTTCCACTGGTGGCCGCAGAAGGGCACCAGGGAGTGGGTCCAGTATGATTTCTTCAAGCCCACCAAGGTGAAAGCCGCCGAAGTGTACTGGTTCGACGATACCGGCATCGGCGAATGCCGCCTGCCGGCGTCGTGGAAGTTGCTGGCGAAGGTGGGGGGGCAGTGGAAGGAAGTGACCAACCCCAGCGGCTACGGCGTTGAGAAAGACAGGTACAATCGAACGACGTTCGATCCCATCGAGGCCGAGGGGTTGCGTCTGGAAGTGCAGCTCCCCGATCGATTCGCCGCGGGTATCCACGAGTGGAAGGTGGAGTAGGAAGGAGCACGCATGAAATGCCTGGGCTTGCAGCTTACCGTGTTGCTGATCTGCTCGGCGGCGGCGTGGAGCCAGCAAGCGCCGCCGTCGCCCGTGCGCATCGCTGTCGATTACACGGCAAAACAGGCCGTGTTCGAGCCCGTCTGGGCGTACTTCGGCTATGACGAGTGCAACTACACGTACATGAAATACGGCAAGAAGCTGTTGGGCGAGCTGTCGCGACTCGGCCCCGCGCCCGTCTACCTCCGCTGCCATAACCTGCTGACCAGCGGCGACGGAACGCCCTCGCTCAAGTGGGGATCCACCAACGCCTACCGCGAGGACGAATCCGGCCGGCCGATCTACGAGTGGACCATCCTCGACAGGATCTTCGATGCGTACCGGGAAACAGGCACCAGGCCGCTGGTCGAGATCGGCTTCATGCCCGAGGCCCTATCCATTAAGCCGCAGCCCTACCGCCACGACTGGCCCAAGACCTTCTCCACAGGCTGGGCCTATCCGCCCAGCGACCACAAGAAATGGGCCGACTTCATCCACGCCTGGGTCAAGCACTGCGTGGATCGCTATGGCAAGGCAGAGGTTGAGTCGTGGCTGTGGGAATTGTGGAACGAGCCCGACATCGGCTACTGGAAAGGCACCCCCGAGGAGTATCACAAGCTCTACGATTTCACCGCCGACGCCGTCAAGCGAGCGTTGCCGACGGCAAAGATCGGCGGCCCCCACACGACCAACCCCGGCGATGGCCGATCGGGCGCTTTCTTGCGGGGGTTCCTCGAACACTGTGCTCGCGGCACAAACCACGCCACCGGCAAGACCGGCGCCCCCCTCGACTACATCGCCTTCCATGCCAAGGGCGCCACAAGACTCGTCGACGGACGCCCGCAGATGAACCTCGCCCCCCAACTGAAGGCCATCTCCAAGGGCTTTGAGATGGTCGCGTCCTTTCCCGAGTGGAAGAAG
>Ga0315278_10005587_pt1 | contig 11402 bp, 13 predicted proteins | sample YL17G06_0_MG_FD_203880 | JGI IMG/M metagenome (GOLD analysis project Ga0315278, IMG submission 203880) | Sediment microbial communities from Yellowstone Lake, YNP, Wyoming, USA - YL17G06_0 | ecosystem: Environmental > Aquatic > Freshwater > Lake > Sediment | place: USA: Wyoming | collected... | reverse complement strand
CCGCCCTCGGCCTCATCGCACCCTCTTTCGTCATTGCCCATTCGTCCTTCGTCATTCGCCATTTCCCCGGCGTTTGGGGGTCAAAACAGAGTCAAAACAGGGTCATTTGGGGGTCGTTTTGGGGTCGTTTCGGGGTCGTTTTGGGGTCATTTTGGGGTCGTTTTGGGGTCGATTTGGGGTCATTTTGGGGTCGATTTGGGGTCGGTTTGGGGTCGGTTTTTACAGACCCCCAAAACGCTAATCCTTGGCCCGGCCAACACATGGCCCAATGCCCCCCCCAAAAAACACTCTTTTGCCCTCTTCCTACCAACATCCGCCCCACCCATCGGGAACTTTGCCTTGTCACCACGGTCCAAATACCCCGGAGTACCGCCATGTCACCGGCTCAAACACAAACCCCGAAGAATCCTCGCTCCCGCCCCTTCCGACGCATCGCCTTCCGCTTCGCCGCCTTCTATCTTACCGGCCTCGCCCTCACCATCGTCATCGCCTGGCTCCTCGCCGTCGCAATCGATATCTCCACCGCCACCGTCCAGTCCGCCGAAGGATTCGACCGTGACCACCGCTGGGCCGTCTCCGTCTTCACCCGCACCGGCGCCGCCTGGGTCATCTCCCGGCGCGACGCCAGCGCCAATTGGGGCTCCCATCAGGTCACCGGCCCCCCGGACACGCAAGGCGCCGGCGACATCGTCACCGCCTGGGCATCCGCCTCTCAGGACACCCAGCGCGAATGGCTCCTCCTCACCTATCCCCAACCCGTCGTCCCCACCCTCATCCGGGTCCACGAAACCTACAACCCCGGCGCCCTCGACAGGATCACCCTCTTCGACCCGGCCGGCAATGAAATCGAAGTCTGGTCAGGCCAGGATCCAACCACGCAAGACAAACCCTCCGGCGTCTCCGAAATCCCCGTCTCCACCACCTTCAAAACCAACAAAGTCAAAATACACCTCGACTCCCCCAACATCCGCGGCTGGAACGAAATCGACGCCGTCGGACTCGTCGACTCCGATGGAAAAACCCACTGGGCCGTCGACGCCGACGCCAGCAGCTCCTACGGCCGCCCCAACATCCCCTCCTCCCCTTCCCCTTATGCCCCCGTCCGCGATCTGCTCCCTTCATGGGCCGCCATCGACGACCCCTCCGATCCGTTTGAGCAACACCTTGTCAATCGCGACGACCGCCTCATCGCCGCCTTCGGATGGCCCATGCTCGCCATGCGCGCCCGGCAACAACCGTCACCGGCCGCCCCCTCCGGCGCCTCCGTCATCTTCAACGGCACTGGATCACCCGTCTTCTCCACCGGCTACGTCTCATTCCGGCAAACCGGCCTCAACCCCCGCCCCGCTGGCCCTGTTACGCCCGCCCCCATGCTTCCCCTCCGCCCCATCTGGAGAGGCCTCGCGGTCGATGCCGCCTTCTACGCCGCCGTCCTCTGGCTCCTCTCCTGGCTACTCTTCGTGCCCCGCCGATTCGTCTCTGAGCTCGCACGCATGCGCCGCGGCGGCTGCCTCCGCTGCGGCTACCAGCTCAACTACGATTTCGCCGCCGGCTGCCCCGAATGTGGCTGGCGCCGCACCGGCCAGGAGCCGCCGCGCCCGCCACGCTGATACCTCACAGCCTCATTGCCACCCCGCCCGTCCCGCGCTAACATCTGCCTGCCATGACAGACGCACACCAACTCCCCCGCATCGTCAGCCCCGACACGCTACGCGGCAACCCGACACAACGCACACCCCCCGGACAGACCCTCACCGCCGATTGGCCCGTCCTCCACTACGGCAGCGCCCCAAAGGTCGACCCCAATCACCCGAACTGGACCCTGCGCATCTTCGGCCTCTGCGACAACCCCTTCGAACTGACCTACCCCCAAATCCGCTCGCTACCCGCTGTCAACCTCTTGTGCGACATCCACTGCGTCACCCACTGGAGCCGCCTCGACAACACCTTCACCGGCCTCCAGACACGCCTCCTGATCGACCGCGCCAGGCCGCACCCCCAGGCTCGATACGTCATGTGCCACGCCGAGGCGGGCTTCTCCACCAACCTCCCGCTCGAGGAGTTCATCCAGCACGACTGCATCCTCGCCTACGCGTGGGAGGGCAAGGAATTAACGGCCGAGCACGGCTGGCCTCTGCGCGGCTTGGTCCCCCGCCTCTACCTCTGGAAAAGCGCCAAGTGGATCCGAGCCATCGAGCTTCGCGCCGACGACGCCCCCGGCTTCTGGGAACGCAATGGCTACCACATGCACGGCGACCCCTGGAAGGAAGAACGCTTCGGCTGGTAACCGCCTGCCATTGGCCCGACGACTCAACGTGGTCCCGGCCCGCCCGGCCCGCGACCCCCGCGCCACCGCCACCCGGGGCCTTGTCGCACCCCTTCAGCACACAGGCTGAACAGCCGTCGCTGCTGATCCGCCGTCAGATGCTGACGCACGCTCAGGAGAAACCTCGTGATCCGCCGCTGCAACGCATTGTCCACCGCAATCACACCTTCCACGCGAGCGCTGATCGTGTCGTTGGCCGCGGTGTTCCCTTCCAGCGTCTCCGCGAGCTTCGACCGCTCATCGGCCAGGTCTTCGCGGAGCTTCTTCAGATCAGCCGCAAACGTCGGGTCGAGCCCGTGAAGCTGCTTGCGCTGCGCATCGGGAATGTTCAGCCAATCCAGCAGGGCCTGCGTCGCCGAGTCAATCGCGGCGGCAGGCTCGGGGCGGTTCCCCCAGCGAGCGGCGCGCGTCGCGGCGAACGCCGCGACGCCGACCACGATGACCAGAACCATTATGGCAATCTGGCGTTTCATGGCTGGCCCTCCTCAGACCCAAGGGTGGTCGGGACACTGGATGGGAACAGCCCGGCCAGCGCCAGCGACTGATCGCCCAGCGCGTCCAGGCCGATCGCCTGGACGAGCTGCTCGGTCGAAACATTCTGATGAGCGACCGCTGCCGGCGGGGCGGGTGCAAGGATGCCCGCGGCCACCCCGGCGCCGCCGGCGATCAGGACGGCGGCCGCCACAGACGCCCAGCGCCGCGGCGACTGCCGGCGACAGGCCTGCGCAACGATCGCGCCGGAAAGATCCCGGCGGGGCGCTTCAGCCGGCCACTGCCCGAGGAGGTCCCAGGTCGCCGCAAGCTCGGCGTGCTTCTGCCGGCAGACGTGGCAGACCTGCACGTGTTCGACGCACGCCCGTCGCTGCTCATCGCCAAGCTCGCCGGCGACCAGGCGAATCAGTGTGCTCTCATCCAGACACATACTCGCTCCCTATGTTAAACGAGCCGGCAGGACGAATCCTGCGGGGAATCCGCCATCAGAGCCATTCCTTAAGCCGTTGCCGGAGTTCCTGATAGGCGCGGACCAGCAGCGACTCGACGGCCGAGGCGCTCCAGCCCGTAACCTCCGCAATCTGCTGGTGGTTAAGACGCTCAAACCGATGGAGGATGACCGCCATGCGTTGCCGCTCGGGCAGAGCCGCCACCGCGTCGCGGATGGCGGCGAGCTTCTCCTGGTGTGCCAACGGCGTATCGGCGCCCGCGGCATCCGGGGCAACCATGTCATCGGGGAGGCCGGCGACTCTCGGCCCGCGCGCCTTGTCCAGAGCCAGGTTGACCACGATGCGGTGGACGAAGGTGCGAAAAGCCGCCGTCGGCTGATAGCTCGACGCGCTGCGATGCAGCCGAAGGAAGGTCTCCTGGGTCAGGTCGTCGGCCAGGTCCCATCGGCCGGTCATGCGATACGCGATGGCGCGAATGGCCTGCTGGTGCCGGTGGGCCAGGGTGGCCAGGGCGTTCATGTCGCCCGCGGCCAGCGCGCGCATGAGATGGGCGTCGGTTCTCTGATCGTCGGGCGATGGCGGGTGCGAAGAGTTCACGGTGGAACAGGCCAGTCGCGGGATTGTACGCCGCGCGCGCGAGCGAGGAAAATCCGGATGTGGTCCGCAGGATCATCCCGCCCGCGTCGTTCAACTATGTGAAGGCACAGGTACAGAAGGAGTTTCAGATGAAGAAGTTTCTGGTGATAGCATCGGTAGCGGCTTTGCTGTTTGCGGCGGCGCCCCTGGCGTCGCTGGCGGCGAACGGCAAAGGCGGTCCTGGTCGCGGCAATGGGCAGGGCAACGGCCAGATGGAACGCCGGCGTGACGGCAGCGGGCAAGGCCAGCAGCGGAGGGACCGCAAGCGCGACGGCAGTTGCGGGCGCGAGTGCCCCGGGTATGGCAACGGGCAGTGCGACGGCACCCAGCAGCGCAAACGCGACGGGTCGTGTGTGAGGTAGGCCGGCGATCTGCAAGAAACACCTGGGGCGAGGCTGCTTAGCACGACAGCGCTACATTCGCTGAAGGTCAATCGCTGGGACTGCCGATGACGGCTGGGGACCTTGTTGGAGTCAGGCATGGATGCTGGACAGGTTCAATCGCTGCGGGCGGCGTTGGAGCGGTGGCTGGAGCGCTTTCGGACCTGCCGCGTAAGAGCATCTTTCATGGGTGGTGTTCGACGAGGACTACGGGAAGGTCCCGGCGTTCTGGTTTGAACTGGACCGGATGTGCCAGCAGGGCGTGGGCGAAGTCCCGGCCACGTTCCGCGCCTGGGTGGACCACCAGGGCTGCCCGCGTGGCGCGGGCGTGCCGACGGACGTGGAGGAGATGATCCGGGTGCTGTTGAGCCGCTGGCACGTGGAGAAGTGGTTCGAGCGCGCCAAGCAGGAGGCGGGGCTGGGCGCCTTCGGGGTTGCGCCTACCACCAGCGCCGCAATGCCGCCGCTTATGAGAGCCGACGCCGCAAAGCAAGCCTCGGCAATTCAACGTAACGCTGTCGTGCCAGGCTCGCCCCTACGCATACACAGGGAAGGGGCGTACAATGGCGCCACTGGATGGAAGCCGCACCTTCACCCACCGCATCGAATCGGGCCTGCGAAGGCGTCTGGAGACTGCACTGGCTGACGCCGATGCGCTGCAGGCTGATCGTGGCGGCGCTGGTGTTGTTCGGGTTCGTCAGCCATCTGCGTTATCTGACTCACGATTGTCCGATCGATCTGTCGGGGGACGAGGCGCATTACCGGGATTGGTCGCGGCGGCTGGATCTGAGCTACTACAGCAAAGGCCCGCTGGTGGCGTACATCATCCGCGCGAGCTGCGCGGTGTTCGGCGAGAATATGCCGGCGGTGCGATTCCCGGCGGTGCTGCTGGCGGCGGGGACGACGCTGCTGACCTATGCGCTGGCGCGAAAGCTGTTTGCCAGTGACCGGGTGGCGCTCGGGGCGGTGCTGCTGAATCATCTGGTGCCGATGTTCGTGGCGGGCAGCGTGCTGATGACCATTGATCCTCCGCTGTTCCTGTGCTGGGCGCTGGCGACGTGGTTTGCGGCCAAGGCGGTGTTCGACGGGCGGGGGTGGGGCTGGGTGGGTATGGGGCTGGCGATGGGGGTGGGGTTCCTTGCGAAGTACGCGATGTTCTTGTGGCTGCCGGGGCTGGCGTTGTTTCTGCTGGTGGATCGCGAGGGTCGCGTAAAGCCGCGGTGGCGGTGGCTGCTATTGAGCACGGGGATCGCGCTACTCTTCACCATCCCCATCATGGTATGGAACGCGCGGCACGACTGGGTGTCGTTGCGGCACGTGGCCCATCAGACCGGGACCAGCGCCGAGTCGGAGTTCTCGCTGGGGAATCTCGGGGAGTTTATCGTCGGCCAGATTGGAGCTGTGGGGCCGATGCTTTCGGTGATCCTGGTTGGCGCGGTGGTGTATGCGCTGGGGCGGTCGAGCAGGACCGATCCACATCGGCGGAGCATGCGATTTCTGGTGTGCATGGGCTTGCCGTTCTTCGTGATTGTGGGAGCGGATAGCCTGTGGACCAAGGTCCAGGTGAACTGGCCGGCGCCGGCATATTTCAGCCTCGTGATTCTGGCGGCCTATTATCTGAGCACGCGGATGGCCAGCGCCGCGACGTGGAAGCGATGGCGCGGCTGGCTGTGGGGGACGGTGATTTTCGGGTTGGTCTGCATGCCCATCGCGCACAACACCGAGATCATCTACCCGTTGGTGGCGAAGGTATGGCCGATGTTCAGCAAGGACAAGGTGACGGTGAAGTGGGACCCGACCTACAAGCTTCGCGGGTGGGCGGAGCTGGGCCAGCGCGTATCGGAGGTGATCGAGTCGCTGCCGGGCGGGACGATGATCCTGTGCGAGGAATATCAGACGGCCGGGGAGATGGCGTTCTACGTGCGTGGGCAGCCGCGGACGTATTGCGTGGGTTCGTGGTTTGGGGCACCTGCGACGGCTGGAGGGAAGGATCGGCGTAAGCGGCACAGCCAGTATGATCTGTGGGAGGATCGGCAGTTGGACCGGGCGGAGCTTGTGGGGCGGGATGCGGTGTACATCGGGCACGAGCCGCCGGCGGATTTCGTGGCGTCGTTCGACCGGATGGAGAAGCTGCCGGCGTTGCGGATCGAGCGTCGCGGGCTGGAGGTCAGGACGTTTCAGATGTGGCTGGGCAGGTCGTTCCGGGGGATGCGGCGGCCCGTAGAACGGGGGGGATTCTGATGAGCCAGCGGATGGACATGGAGACGATGGACGGCCAGAGGGAGACCGTCCGGATCGGGCGTAACCTGCTCGTATTGTGCTTCTGCATGGTGCTGATTTTCGCGAGCAGCGTGCTCGACGGGCCGGCGGCGCAGTGGATGCGCGATACGGGGACGGACGCGGTGGTGCGACGGCATTGGTTGGCGAAGGTGGTGAAGGCTCCGGGGACGTATTGGTGCACGCTGGTTGTCGCAGGGGGGCTGTGGGCGCTGCATCGGCTGAAGTGGCAGGCGGGTGGCCTGATGTGCCTCAGCGGTCTGGCGGCGCTGTCGAATTCGGTGGGGAAATGGGTTTTCGGTCGGGCACGGCCGTTCAAGCTGGTGGGGGTGATGGAGCAGCCGGCGGTGTATGAGCCGCACTGGTTCATCCACGGGTGGCGGGGGCTCTTTGAGCAGAAGGATCTTGCGTTTCCGTCGGGTCATGCGTGCACGGCATTTGCGGCGGCGACGGCGGCGGCTATCCTGTTGCCGAAATGGCGATGGGCGTTCTACGCATGCGCGGCGCTGGTGGGAGCGGAGCGCGTGGCGGAGAATGCCCATTATGTGAGCGATGTGGTAGCCGGCGCGGCCTTGGGAATCCTGGGCATGCGATTGACGGCTTGGATAGCTGCGGAGCGGGTCCGGAAGCACGAAGTCCGGAAAGCCGCGGAGTTGGTAAAGCTGGGGGTGAGCCAAGCGAACCATGAGTGAAGCGCCTTACTTGAGCCTGGTGATCCCCGCATACGACGAGGAGGAGAGCATCCCGGCGCTCCTGGAGCGTGTCGGCGCGGCGTTGTCGGGGATCGGCCGGCCTTTTGAGGTGCTGGTGGTCGACGACGGGAGCACGGACGGCACGGCGGCACTGCTGGAGGAGGGGCTTAAGCGGTATGGGTGGCTGCGTGTGCTGCGGATGAGCCGGAACAGCGGGCAGACGGCGGCGTTCGACGCGGGGTTCAAGGCCGCCCGCGGGGAGGTGATCGCCACCATCGACGCGGACCTGCAGAACGATCCGGAGGAGATTCCGCGGCTGCTGCCGCTGCTGGAGGAGTGTGACATGGTGACGGGGTGGCGGCAGAAGCGTTATGACAACAGGTTTCGGCAGATCCAGACGCGGATCGCCAACCGCATACGGAATTGGCTCAGCGACGAAACGATCGAGGATTCGGCGAGCAGCCTGAAGCTGTACAAGAGGCATTGTGTGGTCGGGCTGCAGTTGTTTTCGGGGATGCACCGGTTTCTGCCGACGCTGGTGAAGATGCGGGGGTACAAGGTGGTGGAGACGGCGGTGAAGCACTCCCCGCGGTTTGCGGGCTCGGCCAAGTACGGTTTTCGGAACCGCGCGCTGCGGGCGTTGGTGGACCTGCTTGCGGTGCGGTGGATGAAAAGAAGGTATATTCGCTACGAGGTGAGCGAGGTGCAGGCGTCGCCGGGGGCTTAGCGGCCGCTGCGCCGGCGCGAGGCGAGGGCATTTCCCTCGTCGGAGGATTGGGATGACGGTGAGCTATCGAAAGGATATCCATGAACATCGGCGGACATGATGTCGGCGTATGCAGTTGGTCGCTCCAGCCGGCCGATACAGCCGACCTGGTGGCGCAGATGGGCAAGCTGTCCCTGCGGCACGTTCAACTGGCGATCGGGCCGCTGGTCGAGATGGACGAGCGTCGCAGGGAACAGGAGCTGGCGCAGCTCCGCGAGGCGGGGATCATCGTCACGGCGGGGATGATGGCCTTCCCGGGCGAGGACTACGCCTCGATCGCGATCATCCGCGACACCGGGGGTTTTCTGCCGGACAAGAGCTGGCCTGAGCGGCGGGATGCCATGAAGCAGGCGGGGAAGATCGTGGCGCAGATGGGCGTGTCGCTGCTGTCGGTACATGTCGGCTTCGTGCCGCCATCCAATGACAATCGGTATGTGGCGGCGCTGAAGCGTATCCGGGAGCTGGCGGCGGCGCTGGCGGAGGTGCAGGTCGATCTGCTGATGGAGACGGGGCAGGAACGGGGGGCGGAGCTGCTGCAGTTCCTCAACGACGTGGCGGCGCGGAACGTGGTTGTGAATTTCGACCCCGCCAACATGATCCTCTATGGGGCGGGCGACCCGATCGAGGCGGTGAGGGTTCTTGGGCGGCACATCCGGCACGTGCACGTGAAGGATGCGACGCTGTCGAAGCAGCCCGGCGTGATCTGGGGTGAGGAGGTTCCGTTCGGGACCGGCGAGGTGGGGGCCGGGCGATTCCTGACGGCGCTGAAGGCGGTCGGTTACAGCGGCGCCCTCGCGATCGAGCGCGAGGCGGGTTCAAGCCGGTTGGAGGACGTGCGGACGGCGATCGAGTCGCTGCGGTCGGCGGCAGGGTGACTCTGCGTCCCCGAGGCATGTTCGCGTCGGGTCTCAGAGCTGAGCGGAGTATGATCTGAGGCTGGTCTCGAATCCCTGCGGCTGCCAGCCGAAATCCTTCTGGAAACTCGTCAGATCGCAGGTGTTGTCTTCCTGGCTCATGAGGACCTGGTCGAGGTTGAACCCGAGGAAGGGGGCGATGCCGAGGGCGGCCAGCAGCTTGGCGACGCTCAGGGGCATGGCGGCAGTCAGGCGGCGCTTGTGTACGATGGCCTGGGCGCAGATGTGGTGGAACTGAGGCCAGGTCATCTGATCCGGGCCGGCCAACTCGTAGGCGCGGCCGATGGTGGTCGGCTTTTCCAGGGCATCGACGAACGCGCGGGCCACGTCTTTCACAAAGACCGGTTGTATCCTGCCGGCGTGTCTGCCGCCGAAGTAGGGCATGAAGGGCATGAAGAAGAGGGGCGGGGGGGCCTGTTTGCGCGCCCAGCGGGCGACGGTCTGCATGAACTGGCCGGCCGGGCCGTGAATCAGCGAGGGGCGGATGATGGTCCAGTCAAGGGTGCTGTTTTGGAGTAGCTGTTCGGCTTCGTGCTTGGTCTTGTGGTAGTTGCTGATGGCGTTGGGGCGCGTGCCGAGGGCGGACATGTGGACGAATCGCTTGACGCCGGCGCGCGTCGCGGCGTCGACGACGTTGCTGGCGCCCTCGCAATGGATGCGGTGGAAGGTGACGCCGTGGCGGGGGTGCTCTTCGATGATGCCGACGAGGTGAACAACGGCGGAGCAATCGCGCAGGCCCCGCTGGATCGCCTGGGGATCGAACAGACCCCCTTGGATGGATTCCACGCGGCCTTGGGCGGGATCGAGCGTTTTGTTGTGGACGAGCGCGTTGACGAGGTAGCGGCGTGCGAGCAGCTCATCGAGAACGGCGGCGCCGACGAATCCGCTGGCGCCGGTGAGGAAGATCCGGCCGGGCATAGGCGAACTCCTTCCAAACCCGCGAGGCCCAGCGTACACTAGGTGTGAAAGATGGCGTGATCAAGCGATAGTGATCCCCGATGGCAGAATCAGAGCTTCCGCACCGTCGGCCGGCGCAGGCAGATCATCATGGCCAATAGCACCTCCGCGACGGCTGTTCGGCTTGGGACCCGGGGCAGTCTGCTGGCGCGCCTTCAGAGCCAGCTTGTGGCGGGGGAGCTGGAGAAACGGCATCCGGGCCTGCGTGTGGAGCTGTGCATCATCAAGACGTCGGGGGATCAGATCACGGACCGGCCGCTGCACGACATGGGCGGCAAGGGGTTGTTCACCAGGGAGCTGGAGCGGGCGCTGCTGGAGGACAAGGTGGACATGGCGGTGCACAGTTTCAAGGACGTGCCGGTAACCATGCCGCTGGTGGAGCAGACGAACCTGATGATCGGCGCGGCGCCTGTGCGCGAGGACCCGCGCGATGTGCTGGTGTGCATGTCGGCGTCGAGCATTCGCGAGCTTCCCAAAGGCGCGAGGGTCGGCACGGGAAGCCTGCGGCGGCGTTCGCAGCTGCTGGCAGCGCGAAGTGATCTGACCGTGGTCGGAATCCGCGGGAATGTCGACACTCGCCTGCGTAAGGTGCGGGACGGGGAATACCAGGCTGTCATCCTGGCGATGGCGGGGCTCAAGCGGTCGGGGCTGTTCGATGCGACGATCATGTGGCCGATCGCGGTGGACGAGTTGCTGCCCTCGGCGGCGCAGGGTGCGTTGGCGCTGCAGTGCCGGCGGGATGATACGCGTATGCGGGCCCTGCTGGCTGTCCTGAATGACGAGGGGACGGCCCTGTGCGTGCAATTGGAGCGGGAAGTAGTTCGGCGATTGGAGGGGGATTGCCACTCGCCGATCGCGGCGTTGGCGAGCGTCAAAGGGCCCAACGTTGAACTGCGAGTTGCGGTGGGCAAACGAGGCGGTGAGGTTCCGGTGTTGCGCGCGGCGGCTAAGGGCGAGCGTAAGACCCCCCAAGCCGTCGTCGATCGCGTGATGAGCATTTTGTCGGAGCAGCACGTGCAGTCGCATCTGCACGGCTGATGTTCGAGGGTCGCCGTGCCTAGGGCATTGCTCAAGCAGATGAAGAAATGGGGGTTCCGCCTAGCGAAGGCCGCGGGGGTGGTCGTGGGTCTGGTGCTGGCGTTCCAGGTGCTGGTTCTGCCGGCGATCGTGCGGCGGGCGGTGGCCAGTGCATTGAGCGGCCTGGGTCTGGCGGATGTGACGTTCGAGGTGCGCGGCGCTTCATTCTGGCAGACGGAGTTGGCGCGGGTCAGCATTGGCAGTGAGGGGCTGGCGCGGGTGGGTGCGATCGGCGTGGATTACAGCCCGTCGTCGCTGCTCAAGGGTCGCGTGCAGACCATCTGGGTCACGGGAGCGGAGATCGAGATCGGCATCAAGGACGGCGCGATCGATCTTGGTCCGCTGTTGCTCAAGCGGTCGAAACAAACAGGGGCGGAGCTGCCGTTTGATCGGCTGGAGCTGCGGGCATCGACGCTGGCGCTGCAGTGGGAAGGGC
>Ga0315278_10005586_pt1 | contig 11402 bp, 25 predicted proteins | sample YL17G06_0_MG_FD_203880 | JGI IMG/M metagenome (GOLD analysis project Ga0315278, IMG submission 203880) | Sediment microbial communities from Yellowstone Lake, YNP, Wyoming, USA - YL17G06_0 | ecosystem: Environmental > Aquatic > Freshwater > Lake > Sediment | place: USA: Wyoming | collected... | reverse complement strand
TGCCATTGGGCCTGTCTCCTTAAAAGTAATTCCCTGAAGAGTGGCGAACACTTTGACGTTTGTTTCCGGCGCGTGCGAAGGCCACCGGATAACAGCCTTGAAGCTGGGCATTTTCTTGTTGATTCTTATTTTTCCGATTCTGAACTTGTACTGGCCCATCGTTACTGCCCTTGCGCTGCAAGTTGTTCCGTCAGTTCAGCGACGGACGGCTCTACGAGCATCGTAAGTTGCTGTCTACCATCGCCCATGCCGTTCAAGACAATCTTGGTCCGAAGATGAGGCGCAGTCGATTCAGAATGTGGCATGAGCATCACCACATGTTTTGGGTTGATCGAAAAACAGCCGTTAGGCCCGGTAAATGTTATCATCGATCCAAAATCTCCTTTGCGTTTTGCAGCTTCAGAAAATCGTCGTTTGTCTTGCCGCTGACGTCGGGGTGGATTTTTTTCGCCGCTCGGCGATAGGCCCACGGCAGATTGGTGAGGCACTGCGCGACGGTGAAGCCGACCTGTTCGGCCAGCCACTCGACAGCCTGCTCGCGAGAATCGAAAAACGCAGTGGGCTTGGACGTGACCGCCGTGCTCTGAAGATCGGCGTTGCGCGGCAGATTTTTGGTAAGCTTGAACACGGTTGCCTCTCGAAGAAAACTCGAAGAAAACTAGAAGAAAACTCGAAGAAAACTAGCTCGCCTTGACCTTCTGCTTCATGTCGTCATCCGTCTCTTCGGTGTGCGCCACGATGCCCAGAGCGCGTTCGTATACTCGCGAAGCAGTCTTGCACGCGCTGCCTTTAAAGCCGTGCGCCTGCACGGAGGTCGCGCCGTCCTTCTCAACCGTGAATTCCAGATATGGGCCTGTTGGAGTGTTCATGCTTTCCCTTTCAAAAAAGAGTTGATCCAGTTCACTTCGAAATCCAACGCTTCCTGCCGCGTAGCGAAACCAGACCCGATGCGTTTTCCCTGATGCTCACCAAAGATCGGATCGTGGCAAAGCTCGACATACCACGTGCCGTCCGGGTCCGGTTCCACGTTGCTGGCGCGGGAGATTTGGTGCTGGCCCAGACCGACCAAGTTGTCAGAAAACATGGTCGTGATCGTGGCGTCTTCGTCGATGATGAATACTTTCGGGTCGCTCATGGCGGGGCGGACCTTTCAGCAGGGGTTAACAGCCGACCAGCACGCGAACCTTGCCCGTCTTCGGATCGTTCACGCGGGTCGCGATCTGGCCGGAAGCGCGAGCCTGCTTCTTGATCACCTCGACCGAATACTCCTGCGCGACCTTCTTGAAGAAGGTCTGCAAGCCGCCCAGAGCGTGGATGCGGGAGTTGTGGTATTCGTCGGCGTGGCATTCAGCTTCGCCGTCCTGAACCATCCAGCCGATGTCGGAGCAGTTGCCGCCCATCTTCTCGCGGCGAAGGATGACGTTGACTTTTTGCGCCGTGTTGTCGCCGACATAGCTTCTCACGAACATGGGTTCGTGCAGGATTTCAGCCTCCAGCCCCAGCGTGGCGAGCGCAGACACAAGGCACTGTGCATCGGCGATCTTGACTCTCAAACGCGTGAAATGTGACATGGTGATCTCCCTTGAAAGTTGTTCTTAGTCTGCGTCCGCTTCGACAGCTACGGGCTGCGGGGCGGGGATGCAGATCGGTTCCATCTCGGCAGCGACGGTCAGCAGATCGTGAACCAGCGGGACGATTCGCACTCCAGTCGAACCTGCGAGCCTGCCCTGCTGGATTCCGGCGATCATCTCATCCACTGAATCCACGCCGAAATTATACAGCGCGTTGGCTGAATCTCCAGCTTCCTGAATCATCTCCTTCAGGTCGGCGCGAAGATCGTGGGCCAGACCCTTGTACTGCTCCAAGCTCTCTTCGAGGTCTTCCAGCCGCCGCCGCGCCACTCGCGGAGTCAGGTCGCCGGATGCCTTGAGAGTCTCGACTTCCGTCGCCAGACCCTTGATGCTCTGCGCGATGTCGCGGACCACGCAGCGGACGACGGACTGCTTCTCGGCGCTCTCCGAAGAGACGGGCAGCACAATAAACGAGAAATTAAGCGAAGTAAAGAACTTTTTCAGTTTTTCCGCCACGGCGATGTGGCTGAGCGGAATGAAGTAGACCCCGTCCCGCAGCATGATCCGGCGAGCGCCGTGCTTCTCGGTCACGCGCTTGGCGAGGGCATTCAGGTCGTAGGGTTGGTACACGTTCTGGATGCTGTCGTAGAGGCGGTGCGCGATCTGCCGGATGCCTTGGTCGGGGCAGGCGATGACGTTCGATTCCTTGTTGAAGGTGACCACGGCGAACTTGTTGTAACTCACCCCCTGCTCTTCCACGAACCGCTGGCTGAACTGGAAGCTGATGATGTCATCGTCCGCGAACTTGTCGCAGAGCGTACCGCTTTCGCCGCGTTCGATGATGTTCTCTTTCTGAAGCTGCCGGATTGCGCGGATGAAGGTGTTGCGCGGCTTGATCGACCGAACTTCCTCGTCGATGCCTGCGGAGTCCGCAGCGCGGCGAACCTCATCCAGCGTGCGCGGCGAGAGGTTGTCGGCGAAGACCACAACCCCGTAGGTGAAGACTTTCTCGGCCATCGTGTGTCCCTTTCTGTTGGGTTCATTGAGTTAATGAACAAGTTACTTATACTTGATGAAGAAGTTCATTGCAAACTTATTTTTAAAATTCTTTTCCTGCAATGCGGGGCTGTTCACCTGATCCGCTCCACCGTGGTCGCGTTACACGGTGGTCTTTCACTCGCCGTTACTCAGCACGTCCACCTGCCCTTGGGCAGGGCGATCCCACTCTACTCAGCTTATTTCCGTCCCGCTTGTCGTTGGACGGCTAACCGCCGATGTCGATGTTGCTTGCTCGCCGCCGAGTTGCCCCGGCGGCAACCTTTGTGGTCGCTCCGTGCGGATTGCAGGACACAACATTATTGAAATTCGGGCAATCCATCCGTATCAAACGCGGTGGAATCGCTCCGGTCATCGTCATCTTCCAGCGTCGCTCCCGCAGGCTTTGCGCGGCCCTCTTTGCTCCACTGCCGAAGCCGGGCGATGCTTTCCTTCATGGTATCCTTCAGGGGCTTGACATCCCGCGCAGCGGCCATCAAATGCACCAGAGCGGGATGGGGCAGCTTGGCCTTGAAGCTGGAAGCCAGAGCCTTCTGCACGACGCGGGAGCATTCGTCGCCCGTGAACCCCTTGGCCGCTTTCGCCACCTCCACCAGATCGTCGGCGGGGACGTTGTGACCCGCAGCACGCATGTGGATGCTCAGAATCTCGATTCTGGAGCGCATGTCGGGCAGATCGACGAAGAAGACTTCGGAGAAGCGCCGAACCAGTTCCGGCATGGCCTCCAGCTTCCGCAGATCGTTAGCCGTGGCGACCACGAACACGTCGTCGGGCTTTTCCACGAACCACGTCAGGATCGTGCCTTTCACGCGCTCAGTGGTGCCGGATTCCTGCCCCGCCGAGTTTCCGCCCAAAGCCTTTTCGATTTCGTCGATTCGCAGCACGCAGGGGGCGCACGCCTTCGCGATTGCAAAGACTTCGCGGACGTTGTGCTCCGACTGCCCCTGCCACTGGTTCATGCAGCGGCCCACGTCGAAGCAGAGCAGCGGGAGCTTCCACTGCGCGGCGAGCTTGTCTGCGGTGTACGATTTGCCCGTGCCGGGGATGCCCGTCAGCAGAATTCCGGTCGGCAGCTTCAGCCCGTATTTAAGCGCGGCTTCCGGCTCCGACAGGATCGGCGTGATTTCGTCGATGTAGTGCTTGACGTTCACCAGACCGCCGACATCGGCCAGACTGCCAGTGCATGTCTTCGCTTCGAGCACCTCGCTGCGCTTGACGATGCGTTCCTTTTCTTTGAGCGCAAGCTCGACGGAGCGGTCATCGAAAGCGCGGAACTTGGCGAGGGCCAGCGACACCAGACGGCGGGATTCTGCTTCGGTCACTCCAGCGACTGCGCGGCAGAACGGCTGAATGGCGTCGTTGGAGATCGGCACGCCGACATAGTTCTTGTGCACTTTGTATGCTTCGATGAGCGGGACGGAGACGGCGTACAGTTCGGACATGGATGGCAGGGGCATCTCGACGATGGACAGGTCGGTTTCGATGTCCTTGGGCAGCGCGAAGGGGCGGGAGAGGATCACGATCTGCTTGCGCCAGCCTGCGATTGCCTTGAGCGTCTCGCGCAGCTTGCGGATGTTAAGCGGCCTAGAAAGCGCATCCTGCGGATCGCAGAGCACCAGCACTGTCGCCTTGTGCCGCCGCTTGGGGGCGTCGCCGGGATGTGTGCTCGGCACCGTTTCGTTGGGCTTGGCGAACTCTTCGAGCATCGCGAAAAATTCGGTCTGGCCCAAGTCCTTGACCGGAACATCTGAGTCGTCGGAGATGAAGAGTTCGTGCTTGCGGTACGAGCACGACGACCAGACGTAGAAGTCGCGCTTACCCGCGCCTGTCTGGCCCAAATTCTGAACAATCGCGACAAGGCTGTCGAGTGCGCGGGATTCCTCGGCGGTCTGGACGAACATGCTGCACTGGGCGCGGAAAAAGCACGCCACCTCCTCTTGCCACGAATTCAACTGGATGGTTTGCGGCGGCGGTTCGGTCTTTGTCTTCGGCATGGCGGTAGTCCCTTTCATGAGTGAGTAAGCTAATTTACTTGATTAACTTCTTCATTGCAAGAAGATTTTAAATTATTTGTTTCCGGCACGTTCAGCGACCAGCCGCGAGCCTTCACAGCGACCCAAGCGGACATGGCAGCAAAAGAATGCGCCGGATTCAGCCGTCTTGCGCAGCGGCTCACGGGCGACCACGTCCCGCTGGTCATTGCTCATCCACGGGCACTCCGCGCACGGCTCCCGTCCCGCTTGACGCTTTGCGGCGTCGCGGACGTGCGACCCCGGAGTTTTCAACGCGCCGAAGATTGTTTCTTCCATGTTTCCTCCCAGCACTTGTCTGATTCCTCTTTCAAAAATCCCATCCGAAAAAACATCTGAATCTGGAAATCACGCGCACCACGGCAGAGCGTCTTGTTGTCCGTGCTGTGGCACATCTGACTGCCCTCGGTCATGGCGCGTTGTTCGACCTTGGCCCTGACCGGAAGACAGCCCCCGTCGCTAAACGGACAGGTTTCGCAGCGTACTTTGTTGACCTTGAAGCCGCCGATTGAACGCACTCTGGTCACTTTACCCTCCAGATTCGAAATCGTCCATCGGACTGCTTAGTGCTTTTGATCTGCATACCCTTTTGCCGGGCGCAGCCGTGGACGCTCCGCGCAATCTCGTATGACTTCACAAGGAACGATTCGCCGACCTGTTGCTCGGTGGTGACTTGCATCGCGAGCAGGACGGGGAGCCACCGACCATGCGGCTGCACTTTTGGTATCGGCACGTGCTTCTCAAGCTGCACCCCTCCGACTATTCGCATAGTCTGCTCCTTTGCGGCATTAATTTTGGGGCGCACTTTGCGCACGTCGCATCTACTCCGCGCCTGCGCCAGCCGATTGCACGGAACCTTGTCTCGGCACCGGAGCATCCGCTGCTGGTCACGACGAGAGTTTCGCCGCACAGATGACAGCGGAAGCGGAACTTAATTTTAAACGCAGACATTCTTATGCGCCTTGAGTTCGTACCAGCGAGCGGTGCCGTAGGCATACGTCGGCTCGCACAGCACGTACTTGCCTTCGCGCTTGAGCGCCTTCACCAGCGACTTGTCCGCCGGGATCGGCAGAGATTCCTTCTTTGCGTTCATGACCACATAGACGCCGTCGCCAACCTTGGTGATCGGCTGCGACACCTTGTACCAAGTGCATTCGTCCGAATCTTCGGTGTTCTGGACGAGCACATACCCGTCTTCGTTTTTGATCACCTTGAAAAAATCGTGCTCAGACGTGAGCGGGACGGACTTGTCCTTGCGATTCTTGATCGTCATCGTCTACTCCAAGAAAGACTGCGCGGCTTTGCGAGCGGTCTGTTGCGCACGGTTGCGCGACATAGAGTAGCCGCCAGCTTTATGCTCCCAAGAGCTATCGTCGAAGACCAGCCATATCCATTTCTTTTTCGTTTGCTGACGCAGCCACATCACGCGCAGCACAAGCTCGTCGATCTGCGCTTCGTAGTGCTGCGGCCCGATTTTTTTCCATCTCACTCTGGTTTTCATTTGCCGTTCTCTGCGTCGAGTTCATCGAGGATCACGGAACGGAACCCGTAGAAGGTGATCTTGAGCAACGCCAGCACGGCTTTCTGATCTTTCATGTCAGCGCCCGTCAGCGGCCCGTCGCCTAACTTCAGCAGGACAACCAGAAGTTTCTGGCCGCGCTCGGACTGGTTGAGTTGCTTAAGCGCGTTCTTTGCCTCGCGTTTGGCTTGGTCACGGTTCATTCGTTTCTTCCTCCGACAAAGTGATCAAGATTTGCTGCCCGATGTAAAACTGTTTCGCCTCTTCCTGCGGAACTTTCAGCACAAAAACATCCAGCGACCCGTGGTCGATGAAGGAGATTTTCAAATAAGTATCACCGCCTCCTTCCTCATCCATGTCAGTAAGCGACAGCGCATCGACCAGCGCGTGTATTGTACTGAACTTTTCATATCTGCTCCACTTTTAAATCCAACACGCCGCGCACCCTGTGCTGGTCTGGGTAGCACCTCTTCGCCTCGGCCAGAGCATCCTGCTCAGAGTCGAATTCGTACTCGACTTTTTTGCCGTCCCGCTCCGTGTACCCCAGCGGTACACCGTTGATCAGCAGCCTGTATTTCATTCCGCGTTGAACCCCCAGTAGTACCGGGGATCGTGCTGAAAAAACAGCGTGCCGCGCACCCCGTCAGATTTACGCCGCACGATCACCATCGGTGCCATGAATCCCTCGACGGTGAAGTCGGCGCGGAGTTCGTCGGTGCTCCAGACGCGCTCGCCCAGCCGCTGCTCAAGCTCTGTGCGCTCGGCGGCGGCGGAATTAATCTCGGCGACCATCACGCGCCGGATGCCCTCGGTTTCGTCGCTCATTTTTTCTCCTGCGCTGCGATAGCGTCGTTGAGCAGCTTCCAGATTTCGGTGTCCCCGGCATCATTTGATGCGCTGACCCAGTCCCGCGCACGTTTTGCGGCTTCGAGCAACGCCGTCCAGTCCGGTTGCGCCATATCCGGCACCAGACCAGACCCCTTCAGTTCGTCGTCTCCGTCGCAGTCCAGCTTGACGATCTGACAGCCCTCTTTTTCGGCGTAGCGCATCAGCGCCCAGAATGCCGAACTCAGATCGGAGATTCTCTCCGCGTCGTCGATGTCGGGCGGGACGATCACGAATGCGCCGTACTCGTATCTGTACGCGACGACCCCGCAGCCGCTGTCGCAACCATCGTCGAGAAACTTCCTGTCTTCCGGCGTGACGAACCGCGTCGAAGCGTCTAGATATTTGTAGCAAGCCATTTTTCCCTTTCCGGCCCAGAGTTGGGCCTTTCAATGCCACTGCCCCGGCTGACTGCGCCGGGGCGGGACGGGGTCGATGATTTTTTATTCGTCGTCGCGATCTTCGTGATCGGCGACGTAGGTGTCGTACAGATCGTCCAGCAGGGAAGTCATGAGCTTGGGCTTGCCCTTCGCCGCGCTCAGGTAGTCGATCTCCCCGGTGTCTGCGTTGAACGTCATCACGTTGATCAGACAGGCACTGGCTCGCCGCTTGAGTTCGTCGATCAGTTCCTTGTTGCTCGCTTCGAGCAACGGGGAGAACGATTTGCGCTGCGCGTACTTCTTGGCCTTCACGGGTTCCGGCGTGAGTTCGTCTTGCATGGTGTTCCCTTTCGTCTGTGGACGACCTGAGTGGTCATCCTTCAATGACCCGGCCCCGCCAGTGCTGCGCGGGGTGCGGGACGGGGTTGGCGAGGTCTTCAGACCCCGCAACTGATGCCTTCGAGGTCACCGACGAGTTCGTCCCGAAGGTTCTGGTTGTGCTCCTCGTTTAGCGCGGCCAGAGCCTCGTCGTTTTCTTCTTTGGTCTTCGCCGGATCGGGCTTGAAGTCGTCGTTCTCGTCGTCTTCTTCCTTCTTGTCGGAGTCCCACCGGGATTCCGCGTCGGACTTCCACGACTCCAGTTCTTCTTTGTAGGGTTCGAGAGCGTCCCGCCGCTCCTGCAAGGTGTCCAAGCTCGGACACCCGTTCGGGAACGAACTTTCTAGGTTGCTGATCTTGTCGTCCAGATCGGACATCATGCCGTCGAAGTCGTCGATGGCGCAGTCCACTGCACCGATGATCTCGTCCATCTCGCCGGATTTCAGCGCATCTTCGATGGACTCCTGCTGCCCGTAAAGCTGTCCGTAAAATTCTGAATTGGTCAGTTGGCTCGGACGTGGGTCTGGGCAGTCCACGCAGCGGACGCTCTTGCTGCTGAAGCGGGTGATCTTCCAGAACTTGTACGGTTCACCCTGCTTGATCTCCCTGTCGCACTTGTTGCATTTGCCGGGACTTTTCCGGCAGGATTTTACCCGCTCGATGCTCGCCATATCTGTTCCCCTTTCGTCTGTGGACGACCTGAGTGGTCGCCTCTCAATGGCCCAACCCCCGCCAGTGCTGCGCGGGGGTGAGGTGGGATGGGGGTTTCATCCCGTTATTTCGTCGCCATCCGCGCCGTGCGCGGCAGGAAGCACCCTTCGAGCTTCCCGGTGGCGCGGTTCATGTGTCGGCGGATGCCGAACATGTCGTGACCGAACGTGCCGTCGTCGGAATCGAGCAACGCTTGCAGGTCGATGGGCACCTGATCCTTCGCATGGCTCAAATCCATGTGCGCGTCGATCACCTTGTAGTCGCAGCCGTAATGTTTTGCGAGATTGCTGGCGCGTTTCGCGCACTTGCTCACCAGTTCCAGTTCATCCTTGAATGTCATCGTCGATCCCCTTTTCGTTTGAGTTGATTTAAACCTACCCGCTAGTCGAACCTGAGTCAACTTCTTTTTTCCCGAATTAACTTTTTTATTTCAAATACTTGGCGATGCTCCGGCTTCCCCTTTCTCTGTCGGGCGACCTGAGTGGTCGCCTCTCAATGACCCGGCCCCCGCTGACTGCGCGGGGGTGGGGTCTGGATGATGGATCGATCAACCGACGTGCTTCGCCCACTCACCGAAATATGCAAACGAAGCGAAATGCATCACGTACACGGGTGGGATGCTGTTCAGATTGTAGTACGTCACGATGACTTTCGGCCCACCGCAGTGGTAGTCGTCGATGACCACCTCATATCGTCCGTATTCTGCCCCGCGTGGGTCGGTCTTCGCCCAGTGCGGAATGAATCCCGCCGCTCGAAATGCGTCCTCCGACTGCACAGACCCTCGGATCATGTTGCGCCCCTTTCGTTTTTCGGGCGACCTGAGTGGTCGCCGCTCAATGGCCCAACCCCCGCCAGTGCTGCGCGGGGGTGGGTCTGGGGTGGGGGTTCACCCCCTAAATCGCTATCAATGTTTCGCGCAAATACGCCTGAGATGCCGCTCGCGCCACTCGCTCCTCGGTCAGATCAAATCTACTGGCCGGGACGGGATATCCAGCCTCCACATGCTCGCGAGACGCTCCTGCGCGGAGCGCAGCAATGGTTGTACCCTGCACACAATTCCCGGCGCGTACCGAATCGTGCAGCGTGATCGCTACGCCGCGCAATTTTTTTGCCTCCTCTATTTTTTGCCGCTTCCCGGCGCGGATCGCAGATATCCCGGCGTTGATTGCTGCGCGAAATTTTCGCGGAGACATGCCCCACTCCGCAGGGGTGGGGTGATACTCGCACTCACCCCTCACGATCATCGGCCCATACTGGTCGCGCCTAAATTTTTCGTTTTTCCCGGCGAGATGTCGGGCGCGTATTTTGCCTTCTGCTGCGTAAATCGCGCAACCCCCGCTGCGTGCGATCACCACCATCGAGTGGTAGCTCTGGTAGTACTCATATCGGGTGTAGCGGCATCGACTGCTGTATCGTCCGCAGTCCGCAGCAGTCGTCGTACCGTGCTGGCTGGCAATGCACGTCGCTCGCGACACAGTCCAATTTTTGATTTTGTTCGAGCGCAGAAATTTCCTTCCCGTTTTTTCTCGCAGTTCCGCATCGTGTAGAGGGCCGCGCATCCAGCGAGGTAGCTGTAGATCGGGACAGTCTGATCCGATTGGCAGGTCATATGTCCCAGTGACAGGCGCGGTGATTTTCTGCGCGGCGACCACGGGCCAGTGTCGCGCCAGAGCCATCCGCACCCCCCGTGCCGTCGTAGCCGACGATCCAGCGAGACGCGCAAGCGCGACGTATCGGTCGAGCAGTGTGCTCATGTGTGTGTGCTCCCCTTTCGTTGTTGGGCGACCTGAGTGGTCGCCTCTCAATGGCCCAACCCCTGCCAGTGGAGCGCAGGGGTGGGTCTGGGGTGGGGGGTTCACCCCTAGACTGTGAATTTTACGGTTTCGCCGTCGATGCGGTGCGGCACCTGTCCGCTGAGTAGCTGCACCGCCGCTCGGCGCGGCATCATCCATCCGGCGCGGAGGATTTTCACGGCACGGTTCTGATCGGCGCGGCTCCCGCCGCACTGGTACATGCGGATGAGGTACGCGAGCACCCCCGTCGCGCAGATCATCGGGCTGGACAACAGGCAGTACTCCGTCGATTTTTTCTGTGGCATGTGCTTCCCCTTTCGTTACTGGGCGACCTGAGTGGTCGCCTCTCAATGCCGCAACCCCCGCTGACTGCGCGGGGGTGGGTCTGGATGCTGGATCGATCAGTCGTCTCGGCCCGTCAGCGGTTCCCCGCACAGTGCGCAGTCGTACTCGCACTCCTCGTAGGGGGGGTGCTCCTCGCCGCTGGACAGATCGGCCTCTTCAAAAGCCTCTTCAACCATCTCCAGCGGCAAACCTTCAGCCTCGGCCACCTCGTCCTCATCAACACCGCGCCAGCAGGTCTTGCAGATGTCTACGCAAAAATTCTCGCCGGAAAAATTCGGCTTGTCCATGTCCTCACGGTTCGTGAGTACCGATATCCTTGGCATGTGCTCCCCTTTCGTCTGCGTCGGGCAACCTGAGTGGTCGCCTCTCAATGCCGCAACCCCCGCCAGTGATGCGCGGGGGTGGGGTGGTGGTGGGTCTGTGGCGGGATTACTGCGGGGATTTTTTGCGCTTCAGTTCGTCTGCGATGATCTCCAGTTGGTCGCAGTAGCCCAGCCACTGCCGATACAGCGCGGGTTCCTCGGTTGCCATCCCGGTCAAGTCCCAGTTGCCCTTAACAGCCTCCCGAAAAAACTGAGCGATGCCCTCAAGTTGCTCGCTGCGCCTCGCCAGTTGGATCGTCACCGATCCGTCTGGCCTCTCCGTCACTCCGTCTGCCATGCTGCTCCCCTTTCCGGCCCCTCTGGGCCTTGCCTCTCAATGCCGCAACCCCCGCCAGTGATGCGCGGGGGTGG
>Ga0315278_10005582_pt1 | contig 11404 bp, 10 predicted proteins | sample YL17G06_0_MG_FD_203880 | JGI IMG/M metagenome (GOLD analysis project Ga0315278, IMG submission 203880) | Sediment microbial communities from Yellowstone Lake, YNP, Wyoming, USA - YL17G06_0 | ecosystem: Environmental > Aquatic > Freshwater > Lake > Sediment | place: USA: Wyoming | collected... | reverse complement strand
AACATGCGTGCCCTTCCAATCCTTTTCATCTTCGTCTTCTACTTTCCTCCTCCACCCAGAGCGGAAGGTATCCCGACAAGCGGGTGACCGGTTTGCCCTTTACTGCGCGCGTCCAACGAGGGCCTTCTGAGGCCGCGCGTTGCGCGAGCAAGAAGGGCAACCGGTTACCCGCTACATTTTCTTCCGCACATCCTTCCACTCCTTTGCCACCTTCGCCTTCCGCGGCGCCTCTCCTTTGGCCGGCTCTGGCACCATCACGGCGTCGAGGCGCCGCTGCAGAAACGCTTCGGCAAAGGCCTTCGTGCGCCCCACACCTATTTTGAGCGTCTTCCAGCCGGCGGCATGCAATTCATCGAGTTTCGCCCCAAACGCTTCCGGATCGGACGGCAGCACGAGGATGTGCCCGACCGGAAACTTCTGATCCTTCAGCCATTGTCTGGCTTGCGCGTTCACCGGATCGATGGGACCCAGCGCCTTATCCTGCGTCACCACATAGAGCACGTTGTAGTAGAACTGCGTGAGCTTGCCGAGTTCCTCCGCGGCATCGGGCATCGGGCGTCTGCCTTCCGCCTCTTTCCCAGGCCAGGTCACAGTCGGCCCCTGTCCGGCGGCGTCTTCCATGAGCGCCACCATTTCCACCGCCATGATCGGGCTGCGGCGTTCCCACACAGCCAGGTTCGCGCCAGCTTCGACCACGCCGACTCTCGGAGAGGTTCCGACGCGCACGGTGAAGGGGACCGCCCCTTTGGCCTTCGGGGTATAGGACAAAAAGGCCCGCCCGTCGCCACCGGTCATCGCGGTAGCGACGACCTTGCCGGCGACGAGAAGCTCGATGGGTTCTCCTCCCAGACCGGTTTCCGCCAGAAGGCTCTTCCCTGTGAGCGTCGCTTCGATGGTGGCAGGCTGGTTGGGCGAGGTGAGGCTATCGTGAACCGTCAAGGTTCCGGAAATCTTCTCCGCCGCGGAGAGGATTGTGGTCGCAGTCCAGAAGAAAAGAACAGTGAAGAGACAGGCTCTGCGGAAGAGAATACTCATAGGCCGCACAGCCACATAAAGGAGTCTGCGGGGAAACTATTATGGCACGATGGAAACTCAATCGCCCATACGTCTAGAACAAAAGGAAAACACCGAACAGGATGCTCAAAAAGTCCGTCCAGCAAGGCCGCAGCCGAAGAAAGCACCGGAGGCGTAGCCTCTGGGCTACGTTGAGGATGCTTTCGAGGCGAGAACGAAGCTGGCGGGCTTATTCAGCATCCTGAGGGAAGGTTACGCCTTCAGGGCCGCAAGCACCTCATCCGAATGACCGTCGACCTTGACCTTGCGGAAGATCGCCTTCAACTTGCCGGCCTGGTCGATCACAAAAGTACTGCGTTCGATGCCCCAATACTTTCTGCCGTACATATTTTTCTCTTTATAGCAGCCGTAGGCTTTCGAGACGGTGGTCTCTTCATCACTCAGCAGTGTGAAGGGCAGGTCGAACTTCTTGATGAACTTTTGGTGAGACTCCTTGCCGTCCAAGCTCACACCGAGAATCACGGCGCCGGCCTTCTTGATCGGCGCGATGGCATCGCGAAAGTCGCACGATTCCTTGGTACAGCCAGGGGTATCATCTTTGGGATAAAAATAGAGGACGACCTGCTTGCCCATGAAATCTTTAAGGCTGACCGGTTCTCCCGATTGATCGGGAAGTGACAGGGCGGGAGCCTTATCACCGATGTTGAGTTCCTTTGCCATCAGCTTATTCCTTTTCCGGTTGCTTAGCAGGCTGCTGAAAAAGTCGCCCTTCTCACCCGCCCGACCCCGGCGCGCCGAGACGCGCCTTTTCCCAGCGGCGTGCTTGAAACCCGTGAAGCGTATCTCGTGAAGCGTCGTTCGTTTCCAGATTCGTACGTTTCACGTTTCACGCCCCACGTTTCACGATGTTAGATTATCGCTGCCCGGGGCCAACGCCAGGCATGCGGGTCCCGTCTGGAAGTAGTTTCTTATTTTTCGGAGCCTCCGGGTTGCCGTAGGGACTAAGCGCGGGCGAGTCCCAGATCACTTTGTCGCCCGGAGCCAGGTTGGCTGCTTCCATGAACTGTTGGCGCGCTTGTTCCTGGTCGCCCACGGCATTCAAGGCCAAGGCATGGTTATAGTGCGCGGGCCCCGATTGAGGAGCAGCGGCCACCGCTTGGGAAAAATAATTCTTCGCGTCGTCGAACTGCTTCGCTTGATAGGCCTGCGTCCCCTGTTCAGTCAAAGTCACCGCTTGCGGCTTCACTCCTGGCTCGAGCGCCAGCGGGACTAACGGCTTCGCCCTGCTCTTGGAACAGGCGACTGCCCCGACGAGCAAGAGGATCACTCCGAGCATGGACAGGTATTTCATCGCGCCTCCACTTTCCATCGGCACCTCATGCTTTCGCATGTTTCCTCGTCTCTTCCTCGAATGCTTTCCGATAGAGCACGTCCCACTCCGCACTGCCCTCGACGATCCCGCGCGAGTAGGAGGCCAACTTCGCCTTGACCTTTTGATCGATGTCTTCTTCTTGCGCTAATTCTGATGCGAGCACCCGCTTGATCTCTTTCAGGACCCGCCCCTCGTCGGCCTGTACCGTCACCAGCGGGCTTTTCTTGACCACCTCAAGAATGATATGGGAGAGATGACTGACTTTGTCTTCGCTCAACATACGCGCCCGTGAAGCGTTAAACGTGAAAGGTGAAACGCAGTGAGGTTGAACATTCCATTTTGCGACGTTTCACCTTTCACCTCTCACATTTCACGCCCTAGAGAATGATGCCCCGCTCCCGCGCCAGCTTACTCTTCACCATCGTGAACATCCGCTGAAAGTCCACGTGTCCCCGTTCGATGTCTTGCTCGTAGGTTTTCAACAGCTGCCTCACTTCGGCATTCAGCCGGTCTTCAACCGACAGTTCCTCGACAATGGCATGATCGATCTGCTCGACGAACGATTTGCGATCCCCGACGATCGTCACCTGCCCCTCCTGCTGCAGCCTGGTGGCAAGCGACTCCGAGATGTGACGAACGCGTTCCTTCGACAGTCGCATGGCTATATCCGCTCGATTCGAATTGTCGGCACTTCCATGACTTGCCGCAGCACTGAGGCATCCCCGAGAATGCGTCCGATCACGTTGACACGGTCGGCCGGAACCGGATCCTGCCCCATACTCATCGGTGTACGTCCAAAAAATATGGCCAGGACCTGCCCGGCCCCCCAGAAGGCGACATCGCCGACTTTGACGTGATTCGTCGCTGTCTCTCGATGGTCCTTCACCCCGGCCAGTTTACAATAGAACTCTTCGCCCCATGTGTTGACCGGACTATCAACCGGCAACGCGGCATAGACTTCCTGCGCCGTCTTCGTCGACTTGAGTTCCGCGTCGAGCTGCACAGAGCCGACGGTGATGCGAATTTTGTTGGGGAGATCAGCCATTGTGTTCCAATCGGCGCCTCCCGGAGCCCATAAGATGAAAACCCGCTCAGGCAGCGGACTTTAGCTTGTTTATTCGGTGAAATCAAGGCTACAATCCCGCTATCACATGCTCGCGTCATCCTTCGTTCTTCTCAAAGGTATCGGCCAAAGCTCCGAACGCCGTCTCTGGCAGGAGGGCATTCTCGATTGGGCCACGTTCCTCCGATCTCCGTCCCTGCCCGGCATCTCCTCGGCCAGAAAAGAGTGGTATGACCGGGAGCTCGCCACCGCTCAATCACGACTCGATGAAGGCGATGCACAATTCTTCGGCACCTGCCTGAAGAGTCGGGAGCACTGGCGCCTCTTCGAGACGTTTCGCCATCGTACGCTCTATCTGGACATCGAGACGACAGGGATGTCTGCGCGCGAGGGGCATGTGACAGTGGTCGGATTGTATCGCAACGGGCACATGACGAGCCTGGTCCGCGGGGAAACGTTAACGGAGGACCGATTGCACGCGGAACTGGAGCGGACCGACTTGTTCATTACGTTTTTCGGCAGCGGGTTTGACATTCCCTACTTACAGACAAAGTTCCCCCGGTTGAATTTCAAGAAGCCGCACTTCGATCTGTGCTTTGCGGCGCGCAGGCTCGGCATGCAGGGCGGGCTGAAACACATCGAGCACGAGGTCCAGATTGCGCGCGAGACCGATGTGGTGGGACTCGACGGATGGGAAGCCGTTCGCCTGTGGCACCAGTGGTGCGCGGGAGACGAGGCCGCACGCGATCTGTTGCTGAGGTACAACGCAGCCGATACCCAAAATCTCGAACCCCTCGCATCATTGCTCTACGACCAGATGGTCGCACGATTCGGCCCGCCTTCTATAGGATTTCCACCGGCCCGTCAGCAAGTGCCGGCCGAGGTCGCTCCGTGACACAACCCCAGCAGTGGACCGGGGTCGGTCGAACCGAGACGGGTCATGTTCGAGCGTCGAACCAAGATGCGCTGGCCCTCCTGAATGACTGCGGCGTCTGGATCGTGGCAGATGGGATGGGTGGTCACCCGGCAGGAGATCTCGCGGCCCAAACCGCCGTGGCCGTGGCCACACAGCGGGCGAGGGAACGAGCGGCCTGGCGCCGCGAGCACCCGAGCGCTGGCGCCGAATTCGTGGCAGACCTCGTGACGAGCGCCAACCGGCGAATCCATGACCTCATTCTGGCGAAACCGTCCTTGAAAGGGATGGGCACGACCGTCGTCACCTTGGCGATAACGCCGGCACCAATGCCCGTCGCCCATATCGCCCACCTGGGAGATAGCCGCGCCTACCTCTACCGGGCAGGACAGCTCAAGCAATTTACGCGCGATCACACCCTCGTCGAGAAATTTGTGCAGCGCGGCCTGATCGATGCGGCCACGGCACTCACACATCCTGAGCGTCACATCTTGACTAAAGGCCTCGGTATGGGCGTCGGTATGAAACCGGAGTTGACCTCGACGCCGGTGACCCCTCACGATCTGATCGTGCTCTGCAGCGACGGGCTCACGAAAATGTTGGAGGACGCGGCCATCGCATCGGTTCTCTCACAGGCAAACGGCGATCCCCTTCGAGCCTGCCACGACCTGATCGAGCAGGCGCTGAGCAGAGGGGGAGAAGATAATGTGACCGTGATCGTCGTGGCGTGCATGGCGCCTGCCGTTGCGGTGGCTTAACTATTGACAAGACTCTATCGGCCCTGTAGCCTCCGGCTCTAGCCAGACAGTCTTTCCTCCCGTTTCCCTGGTGAACCAGACAGGAAAATCAGCATGCGCGTGTCCGTACTGTTTCGTCTCATCGTGTACATGGTCATCGGAGGAGCCTGCTGGGTTCCCGCGACCATGAGCGGCACCGCGGATGATACCGGACTCGAAACTACGGTCCGCGCCCTCGTGCGAGCCAATGCCGAGAAGGATTTGCCCGCCATGTCCAGACTTATGGCCCACGACGCCGATATCACCAGCTATACCATCGGAGGCCGGAAATACGTGGGATGGCCTGACCTTGAGCGAGATATCAAGGAGGAGTTTGCGAAAGTCGCTGCGCTTGACCTTCCCATTTCCGAGCTCAAGGTGTGGTCGAAGGGAGATATTGGGTGGTATACAATGGAACTGGACTATGTGCGTATCCTCGGTCAGGGACCGGACCAGCAGCGAGCCGTCCTGCCGTTACGAGAAACCGGTGTGCTTGAGCGTCGAAACGGCCAGTGGGTCCTCTTATCCTGGCATGAATCCCTCCGCAATGCCAGCGGCGCGATGCCTGTCGATGATCGGACAAAAACCGCTGCGCCACGCACCGTAGGTTCATCAGTCAGCCAACCCGTTGTCCTTGATTTGAGTGGGGAATGGGAAATTCTCGAGGTGGAGGACGACAAGCGCTATAGGGCCACACTCGATAAGGCCGGCAACGGCCTTTATACCCAGCACGATGGGCGATTCGTCACCACAAAATATGCCGACCGTCTCTGGCAAGGCACCTGGCAGCAGCCGGGCAACGATCGCGAAGGAGAATTTGAACTCCTCCTCTCCGAGGACGGGACCCAGGCCAAGGGTGTGTGGTGGTATTCGCGTGTGGGCACTCAGAAGAATATTCCCCCGCGCGAACACGGCGGGACCTATCTCTGGAAACGGTTGACCCCGCCACCGTCCACACGATGACACCTGCGTATCCCACGGGCGTATGCGATCATCGCACCACATGTTATATTCGCGTGACCGCTATTCATACTTGGGAGTTTTTATGCGTCAGGCACTCTTCACTCTGCTCGCAAGCATCTGTCTGGTGACCCCTGTCCTCGCAGACGGAGGTCACGACCACCATGCCGTCCCGACCCTTTCCCACCAAACCACGACGAAGGTGACGTACGAGGGCAATACCGTCACCCTCACGTTCGGTCCCATCGACCTTCCGGCCGCTCACGATGGAGAACTGGCGGCGTCGATGCCCAGGCATAACTTTCAGCTTCCCAAAGATATGTATATGGTGGGGTATAAAGCCGCGGTCTTCACCAAAGAAGGGAAGCCCCTTCCCAAGAACTATCTCCATCACATCCTGATGCTCAACAACGACAAACCGAGCGTCTCCTGCGAGGGCGAACCGTTGTTCTTTGCGGGGGCAGGGTTGGAGATGACCGAGGCGCGCTTTCCGGGAGGCTATGGGGTCAAGCTCGCCAAGGGTGAGCACCTCATGTCGATTGTTGCGTTTTATCATAAGGCGCCGATCACCAAAGATGTGATGGCCACCTTCACCATGTATATGGCACCCGAAGGAGCCTCCGTCAAAGAAATGGACGTGTATCAGGTGGGGATCAATATTGTGTGCTTCAGCAAGTTCTCACAGCGAGGCCCAGACCAGACGGATGAAGGGATTGAGATTACAACCGGAGTCCAGGTCCATAGCGCGCCACTCAAATTCTCGATGGATGGCTGTGTGAAATTCGCCTACCCACATGGGCATGATGAACTCTTAATGATCGGCCTGGACAATAAGACCACGAAACAGACCCTGCTGCGGACGGTACCCGACGTCTCCCAGGACGGGACTTTCCGTGAGTTTCTACCGCACCAAATCTATAAGGATAGTCAGGGATTTCCTGTGACGAAGGCTGATGACTATGAGATGGTCATGGTCCATCACCATCCCTTGCAGAGACAAGAGGCGCAGCATGGGATGGGAAACTATTTGCTGTACATGACCCCTGGCGCTTGTCCGACGACATCCAATACGCCACTCGCCAAGTAGCGTATCGCACGTATCCTGAACTCGCCGCACTCTTTGCAGCAGGTGCCGCGACGTTCCCCATGCAGCCAGCTCCCTGTCTCCCTCCAATTCCGTTCAATTTTGTTCATCATCGAAGTCCGTGAGGCTCCCCCCTACCAAAGAAGGAGCCCATTCCATCGCATGTAGACTGGGTTTCCCACCTCCGCCTGTGCTATTCACATCTTCATTCTCAGACACGTGTCCCGTGTCGCTTGCAGCATAAGAAATAGGGGCACGTGTGCCTCAGATCACGAGAGGGCGAACCTTGTGATATCGCTCTGGGACAAGCCCGGATTCCCCAGTAGCACAGGGATACTTGATGCCGCAGAGTGAGCCGGTCACCATCCTGATTATCAGCGAACACGCTGAGTCCATTAAACTCATCACGGTCAGTCTGCGTGGGTTCTTTCCTGGCTGCCGCGTGGATGTCGCCTATTCCGCCGAAGAAGCCCGTACATGGACATTGTCGCACGAATGGACCCTCATCCTCATCGACGAAGAGTGCCTCGCCGGGGACCACACCTCCCTACCCAGCGAGTTCAAACGCCGCGCACCATATACAGCAAGTATTCTGCACAGCGACCGCACCGATTCAGTCTCGGCGCTTCAGGCACTCCAAGCCGACGTTGATTTTTTCCTCTCGAAGAAATCTCCTGCCTTTCTCACGGAACTCCTGTTCTGCGCCAAGGAAGCCATTGAGAAACATCACCTGAGAGTGGCCCTGGACCACGAGCACGAACGCCATCGTCGGCTCATCGATTCACTCAGCGATATCGCCTACGAACTGGATGCCAGCGGATTGTTTGTGACGGTCAGTCCGGGGATCGTCACGCTATTAGGCTACTCCCCCGACGAACTCATCGGATTGCCCTATACCATCCTCGTTCCTCCCGGCCAGGAATCGGTGGCTCGGTATCGCCTCAACGAACGCCGCTCCGGAGCGCGAGGCACCAGCCGCCTTGAATTGACCTTGCGAGGAAAACCCACTCAGGACAACAAACCACTGACTCTCACGGCGGAGGTCAGCGCCAGAGGACTCTATGACACCCTTCGCCGATTTCTCGGCACGGTGGGACTGATCCGAGATCTCTCCCAACCCAAACAACAAGACACTACGATTCATCAACTTCGCCAGCAACTCCGGCATGGGGATGCACTGCTCGCGCTGGCCCAACGAGTCACGCTGTTGTCCCAACAGCTGCACGATCCACTGACCTCACTGCTGACACAGTCCCAACAACTCCTTGCCACCATTCGCAGTGCACGTCTGGACGACCAGGCCGAAACACTCGCCGGCCACGCCGCAGAAGCGACAAAACTCGGAGCACAGCTGACGCAGGCCCTCCACGAAAGAGTGGAAGGCGCCTTAGGACACACGATCAACGACGTCCTTGTCGACGTCTTCATGTCCACGACCCCGGCAATCGTGGATGATGCGTGTATCATCCGGCAGTTCTCCTCGCACCTCCCCCCCCTCGTCGGCGATCGCGAACAGGTCACGAAGCTCGTTCACCATCTCCTGAACTACGCGCAGACCTATTTGCTGAGGGTCGGCCGTGCGCATCGACTTATCGTGAGCACGCGCGCAGTGGGGTCTTCCTCCATCTCAGCAGACGCCCCTGCCCTTTTCCCTCTCGCCCCGCCTACTGAAGTCGAGGTCGAGCTGCTCGAGTCCGATATGGGGTGGTCGGCAGCATCTCCGGCAACTTCACCCCCGTCCATTGATCTCCTCGAGTTGTATGAACTCGTCCGCCGACTGGATGGCACCTTGGATTTGTCGGCCCCGATGCAGGGGCCCCTTCGTATGATCCTCCGTCTACCGGTTGCCGCTCGTTCCCCCCTCGAGATACTCCCGCTGCCGATAGTCGACTCTGCTGCCCCGCCCTCACGCACCCCTGACATACAAAGCGCCACGACGGCACCTGTTCCGGCAGCCGACTCCGACAGACCACCACAGGAACGGCGCCACTCACCTCGAATTTTAACCACCCTGCCTGCCACGATCACCGTCGGGTCAGCGACGTGGGATGGCACCATTTCCAACCTCAGCCTCGGAGGAACCTGCGTGACCCTCTCCGGCGATTTCCCCACCGTCCCGCCGCAAGACGCCTATGTCGTAGTCAAGACGGCGGTGGGCATTCTCGAGTTACAAGGTAGGGCACAGGAGCGCTCCGTCTCACTCTCACTCCAAACCAAAACACCGGCCTCTCAGTTGATTGTGACGTTTGAGCCTCCCAAGCGAGAAGAGGGCGCCGTCCTAGCCTCGCTGATCCAGGCTGCGCAGGAACAGACTGTGCCCTTCTCCCTTGAAGTGCTGCTTGCGGCAGAGCCACCGGGCAAGCAGACTGCCGGCAACCCCCTCATACCAGGCGAGCGACAAGATTACGATCCGCGTGAGGCCGTACGCGTGACCTTGCAGCTCCCGGTCCGGCTCGATGTCACAGATCCCGCCGGAAGAAGTTACCGCCTCGAAGCGCTCACCACCAACCTCAGCCGAGACGGTGCCTGTCTTCACCTCAACGCTCGCCCTGAACTCCTGAATGGAATTGCCACGCTGCATTTCGCCGCTACACAGACCCAGAAACACCCTGGGACCCATGAGCCGGGCGCGCCGGACGCTGCACTGCCCGCTCGGATGATCTGGTCGGCTCCGGACCCCGCAGCGCCCAGCGAATTTCGTCACCAAGGCTCCGACCCTGCCCTTCGGGTCGGGCTCCGCTTTCAGGGCCTCACACCCTACGCTGCGCGCGAAGTGAACCGTGTCGTCCGACAGCATCTGACGTCCCCGGACGAATCGGAATCCTCCTCACAGCAGGCGTCAGTCGTCAGTATTCCACGAGAGTGTCGGAATCCACGCGGCCAGACGATCATGATCGCTGACGACCATCTTCGCCAGTCGCTTGCACCGAACACACCGGTCGTCATCATTGCTCCCGGCTATGGCCAGACCGCATTGGATGCCAGTACCTTGTCCTACTACCTGGCGCATCACCGGCTCCGCGTCTTGCGTTACGACCACACCAACCATGTGGGGCTGAGCGACGGCGAGCTGCAACAGACGACCTTACGGAGCATGCAAGCCGACCTCCTTAATGTTACGGAGTTTGTGCAACATACATGGCCGACCGCTCCCCTGATTGTCATGGCGAGTGACATGGCCGCACGCGTCGCCCTCAAAATGGCGGTGCAATCCCGTCCCCTCGATCTGCTTCTTCTGATCAATCCTGTCGTCGATATTCAAGCCATGCTCATGACTGTCCATGGTCATGATCTCGTGGCCGACCACCGATACGGACTCCGACGCGGCATCGCGAATCTGCTTGGGCTCAACGTCAATGTCGACCGCTTTGTCGGCGATATTGTCGCAGGCCACTTTACTGATCTGGCCTCCACAATTGCAGATCTGCGCCTCCTTCGCTCTCCGTCAGCCATTCTCACAATTCCCAGCAGCCCGCTCGAGCCATTGCCTCCAGCTGACCTCCCGCAGGCGTTCCTCACCGCGCTGGGAGCCCATACCCGTTTGGCAACAGTCCCCACACCGCTTCTCGGCCAGAATCTCCCGCTCAACGAACAACACCCCCCGGCCTTCCAAAAGATCCTGGAGCAGATCGCCGCAACCGTCTCGCTGCCGACCATTCCGGCTGAATTCCACGCACACACCCGTCGCATGCTGGCCCGTCAACAGCGCATCGAGATGGAGCGCACCCGTCTTCGCCACAATCTCTCGCAGATCGCGCGTGAGGCCTTGAGGGTCGCATATCTGCAACAACTCCCCCAACTCGGAAACCTCCATGAGCACTGGAAGCTCTTGGACGATCTCTACCGGCTGGTCAGCCCGCTCGATCCAGGCTCCATGCTTGTGGACGTGGGAGTCGGCCACGGCGAATTTGTCCGAACCACGATGGTCAACCAGGCCTACCGCTCGCGACAGCGTGGATGGAATCCGGAGCGTCCTGTTCAGGTGATCGGGCTGGAACATTCTCAAGGCTCGCTACTGCAGGCCCGACAGAGTCTTCGTGCCCTGCATCGGGAACTCGACAACGACTTCGGAGGTACCCTCACCATCCACCCCCCATTGACCACCGAATGGATGCACGCGGATTGGGCGCAGGGCCTTCCCTTCAAGGATCATTCCCTCCATCGCATCGTCTGCAATCTGTCACTCCCGTTCGTCCCTTCTCCACTGGTCACGATTCGGGAG
>Ga0315278_10005579_pt1 | contig 11409 bp, 11 predicted proteins | sample YL17G06_0_MG_FD_203880 | JGI IMG/M metagenome (GOLD analysis project Ga0315278, IMG submission 203880) | Sediment microbial communities from Yellowstone Lake, YNP, Wyoming, USA - YL17G06_0 | ecosystem: Environmental > Aquatic > Freshwater > Lake > Sediment | place: USA: Wyoming | collected... | reverse complement strand
TCCTTAGCCTTGGCGAGGGTTTCATTCTCTTGAGTCGTCAGGCCGTCTTCTTCCTCCGAGGCTGCCAGCAAGTTTAACGCTGGGCTCAAGGCGAATAGGAGCCACAGAACGGTGGTGAACGCCGCAGTTGAGCGAAGTAGTGATGGGGCAATCGTTCGATTGGTCAACTGACTTTCCTTTTTCCCATGGGAAGATACGGAGCCGGATAAGTTGGCCCTGTGTAATCTGATCTCGGCCGGATTAATCGATTGTTGTTCAGTTGTTCCATGATGTGCGCTGTCCAGCCCGAGATTCGGCTGACTGCAAAAATGGGGGTAAATAAATCAACCGCTATCCCCAGCGTGTAATAAACGGTGGCTGAATAGAAATCCACATTGGCATTTAATTTCTTCTCTTGTTTTACGATTTTTTCAATGAGATGAGACATTTCAAACCACTTTGAGTTTCCGGTACTCCGGCAGAGGTCCTCGGACATTTGCCGCAGATGTGTCGCCCGAGGGTCTTCCGTGTGATAGACGCGATGACCAAATCCGCTGATTTTTCTCTTGGAAGCAAGCGTTTCGCGAACGAACGGTTCCACTTTGGAGAGTTCCCCGATTGCGAGTAACATCCGCATGACTTCGATGTTGGCGCCCCCGTGGAGAGGCCCTTTCAACGCTCCTATGGCAGAAACGACAGCGGAATGAACATCGGATAGGGTTGCGGCGGTCACCCGAGCAGCAAAGGTGGAGGCATTAAACTCATGGTCCGCATGCAGGATGAGAGCAACATCTAACGCCCTTTCTGCCGTGGCATCCGGTTTCGTGCCGGTCAGCATCTGGATAAAGTTGGCTGCATGCTTCAGTTGAGGGTCAGGAGGGATGATGCTGAGCCCTTTACGAATGCGATCGGTTGCCGCCACGATGGAAGCCACCTGTCCGGTAAGCCGATAAGTCTTCCTTAAATTTGCTTCGGGCAAAGTCGATTCCCGATCCGGATCATAAAAGGCGAGAGCCGAAACTGCCGTCCGCAAGACATCCATCGGACTTGCATCCTTTGGGAACATCCTGAGGATGTCAATGATCTCCGGAGGCAGAGCTCGATTCTTACCCATCTCCGCCGCTAGCGCGGCCAATTCGTAATCAAGGGGCAATCTGCCAAACCAGAGGAGATAACAAACCTCCTCAAAATTCGACTTTTCAGCCAACTCATGAATGTCAATGCCGCGATAGGAAAGGACGCCGCGGTCCCCGTCGATGTAACAAATCGAAGAACTCGCGGCCACGATGTCCTGGAGACCCTCTCTAAAATTGGGCATTAAGAACTCCCTGATGGAAACGATAAAATCTTAAAGAAAACAGGTCCTTGAACAGTCAGAGGATTGACAGGGCCATGAAAACAAACTCCGATTCCTAAAAGAATATGATGATAAACCAAACAACTCGACTGTGAAAAGGTTTTCGTTGTGCTCCCAGTAATGAAAACAAGATAGTCTACACTTCAGCAATCGGGAATCGCAAGAAGGTCTGGCCTGAGTACATCGAAATGCGTCGTGAGCGAAGCGCCTGCAATGCGAAAGGGAGCATCGCTACTCCCGGCCACGCGCTAATGGGCCGGGGTGATTTTACTGACTTGTGACAAGGCTGCCGTGATCGTGCCAATATTCATTCGAGCTTTTAACTGGACGGGCATTTTCACACGATCATTGGTCACCCAGACAAAAAGCCGTCCCCGGCTCTTGAATAGCCCGTCAAACACCCTAGGTTCCAGCCGAAGGGTTTGAAAAGAACCCACCGGGGTTCGAATTTCTTCCAGTGCCTGAATCTCGACGATGACGTCATAAGTGCGACCTCCGTCGCTGATCGGGAAGTGAACCGACTCTCCTACCTTAAGGTTCTTTGTCCGAATGACGTAAAGCGCCGAGATGACATCCTGCACACACCCAGGGATAGAACTTTCGACGCGCTTGATCCCTGATTCGGGTTTCGTAAGATCCTTGTCTTCCATGAGAGCCGTCAAGGATCGTCGGTCAAAGGTCACAACCGTACTGCGGTGACGTCTGCCTTCCTGAAGGTCTTTCAAAATGCGGTATGAACAAAGTTCCTTCGTATGAAAGAACGATTCGAAAACATCTACAACTTTGAAAAGGCTCGAGACAATCCCCGCGGAACGGACGACCGCATTCACCTTATACATTTCTTCATTCTGGTACCACACCCGGTCCGCCAGCACCATGGTAGCAGTGCCGGCATCAAAAATTTTCCAATAGACATCATAGGAGAGCTTTTCCCCCACTTCAAAAGGGAGAGTGGAGAGGGGGGACGCAGGTTTGTCGGAGAGCGGAATAACCGGCGGTTGAAATTCGACGCCCTTAAGTGGTTTGAACAAAAGCAGAGAGCCAACAAGAAGAGAGGCACTCATGAAGCGCAATCGATTGTGAGCAAAAGCCATCATGAGTTAGTCAGGATATCTTCATTTTTAAGAGGAGCAACAACAATGCGACAAAATACCCAAGCAACGCTTTGTATTCCTTATTGGCAAGGTACTGGTGAAAGCTGAACTCGCCTGGACTGTATTTGGGTGGAGCCAGCCGTGGAAAAAATAAGGGAACGCCCGCCTCATATTGGACGTAATCGCTGCCAAACGCGGACCTCAGGTACTCCTTCTCTTGCTGCATCACGGGGATATAGGTTGCTGCAAATAAAATCACGAAGACTGCAGTAATACCATAACTCCGGGTGACTAGGCAAAAACCCACACCAATAATGAAACTCCCCAGATAAAGGGGGTTCCGTGTAAAAGCATAAGCTCCCGAGGTTGCCATACTCTGATTCTTGTGCAAGTGACCCGATGCCCAGGCCCGCAAGATAATTCCGAGAAGCGCGATCGAACAGCCCCTCGTGAGACTGAGGGGGGTCGGCTGGCACACATAAAAATAGAGAATCGCCATCACGAACCCGGCTGGGACCCTAATTCTGGAGATCATATCCCTCAACACAACCCTCGCTGGACGTTGAGTTTCATGCGACTGATGATAAGATTGAAGACACGCTCCACATCAATTTTTCGTAAGCACTCATTATGATAAATCTCACAGGTTCGTTGATCGCAGGGGCCACAAGGAACCTTCTCACACGCCACCCAATCTTCCTGGCCAAAAGGGCCATTTCTTGCCGGGTCAGTGGGACCATAGATGGCGACGATTGGAGTTCCACAAGCAACAGCAATGTGCAAAGGTCCCGTATCACCCCCAACAAACAGTGCCGCTTTTCGTGCCAAGGCAATAAACTGAGGAATGGTCGTGGAAAATCTTGCCGGTGGCTTCGCCCTGCAGTTATCGATCATTCTGTCCACCAGCCGTTCCTCTCCGGGCCCCCAGGTTACAACGCTCTCCAGTCCGAACGTCTGTTGCAGCTTGTCATGCAACTCAGCGTAGTTCTCTGGGAGCCAGTTCTTGGTAATCCAGCCCCCACCGGGGTTAAGAATAACGAACTTCTGGATTCCGCGTGAATTCAATTGCTGGGAGATATACTGCTCATCCTCCTCCGAGGCTTTCAGATCGAAATGGTAGGCAGGTATGACATCGCCCAAGCTTCGAACGAGGTCCAGGTATTTCTCAACCATATGCTTTGACTCCGGCGAGGGAGAAATCTTGTTTTGGTAAAATATTCGGCATCCCGGCTCTTTCAACGCTTTCGCGTCATATCCAGCGAAGAGTCGGGAGTTGGCAAAATACCCCAAAGCCGCGGATTTCCAGAGGCCCTGGAAATCGAAAGCCACATCATATTTTCTGGCGCGGAGCCGCTGGAGGAGGCACTTCAGTTCTCGCAGAGTTCCTGGTGTCCACCAGGACTTTCTCCACCGATGAGTATCCGCCTCGATTACTTCATGAATTAATGAGTTTCTGTCCAGAACGGCGCGTGCTTTCTTCTCCACCAACCAATCCACTTCGGCATCAGGAATGGCTCGTTTTAGAGTTGCCAGGGCAGGCAATGTATGGACGACATCTCCAATTGAACTGAGTTTGATGATCAAAAAACGATGAAGCCCAGGACTCCTCATAACTTGGTCTCGTCGGAAAGATCTGCTCCATGTTGAGGTTCTAGAGAGCGGATTAGATCTCGCGATGAGTGGCTTTTGGGGTCACCTACAATAGCCACTCGCCCTCCGTAGGCTCGCACAGCTTGTCTTTCCGGAACGGTCTCTGTTGTGTAGTCGGTGCCTTTGCAATGGACATCCGGCTGGAGACGCAATAACAGATTCTCAACTGTAAGGTCCTCAAAAATGACGACATAATCAACACACGAGAAAGCTGCCAAGATTTCGGCTCGTTCATGATCTGGCATCACCGGACGCCCAGGCCCTTTGAGGGTTCGAACCGAAGAATCATTGTTGAGTCCAACGATCAGCACATCACCCATTTGTTTCGCTCCCTCTAAGTAGCGGATGTGCCCGACATGCAAAAGGTCAAAACAACCATTGCCGAAAACGATAATTTTCTTGAGTTTCTTCAAGTCCGCAGTGATGACTTGAAGCTCTTCAATGGTAACGATTTTCTTTGTTGTTTTCACGGCGTTATAGGGGGATCGAACCACTAATCCTTTAGTGCTTGGTCCTCAAGGATTGCTTGTCGAAGTTCTTCAAGAGAAACAGTGGCCGTCCCGTGTTTCATGACCACGATTCCACCGGCATAGTTGGAAAGTCTTGCGGCTTCTGGAAAACTCGCACCGACTGCTAATGCGAGCGTAAAGACAGCGATCACCGTGTCGCCGGCTCCTGTCACATCTGCAATCTCGTCAGTTCCAAAGATGGGGATGTGAACCGACTTCTTGCCGGACTCAAGCAGCGCCATCCCATCTTTTCCCCGTGTGATCAGAAGGGCTCCCATCTTCAATTTTCGTAAGAGTTTTCGACCTGAATGTTCCAACAAGGCAGTGTTCGTTCCAATCTTGATGCCCAAAGCTGCCTCTACCTCCGGCTCATTGGGAGTGGCGGCGGTCAGTCCTTGAAAGTCTAATAAATTAAAGCGCGAATCCAGAGAAATCGGTAATTTCCGATTATTCCTCTGGACCATCGCCCGCACGATTTGTGGGGAAACGAAGCCAAACCCATAGTCGGAGATCAAGACTCCACGGCAATCTTTGAGTGCGCGCTCGAGCAGTCTAATGGTAACCGTTCGAGTCTTTGGCGTATGTTGAAAGACTGTTTCCTTATCGATCCGTAAGACCTGCTGTCGCGAAGAATGGACCGAACCAGCTGAAAAACGGGTCTTGGTTGGGGTTTGGTACTCTCCAAACTTTTGCAGTAGGGAGAGTCGAATTTTCAGGCTCGAAAATTGGTTGCGTAATGCTTGCCCGGCTGTATCCAGCCCAAGAATTCCGACAGGAACCGGTAAGGCGCCGAGCGCACTGAGATTGTTTACCGCATTGGCTCCTCCCCCTGGAACGATGCGGGATTCTTTGTGTTTGAGGATCAGAACGGGAGCTTCCCTGGAGATACGCGAGATTTCCCCGTAAACGAATTCGTCGGCCACAAGATCGCCATAAACGGCAATGGGGCAACCGCGAAATCGGCCGAGCAGTTCCAAATATCGATCCATTAAATTGTTTGTCATCTCCCCGATCCCAACATTGCCCGTGGGGGGCGTCATTCTCAGCTGACTTGTTTCAAAATAATCTCAGTAGCCTCGAGCAAATTCTTGGCAATCCAATCCGGCTGGAGCTTCCAATTCTGCCGCTGGTACTGGTATTCACCCAACCCATAGCCAGACAAAACAAAAATGGAATGGGTTCCCGCGTTGTGAGCCAGTTCGATGTCGCTATAACGATCTCCAACAACAAACGAATGCTTTAAATCAATCCCCAATTCTTTAGCGGCCCGAAGAAGCATACCAGGTTTAGGTTTCCGGCAGTCACAATCTCTTTGATAGGGCGGCTTTCCAGCGGAAGGATGGTGCGGACAATAGTAAATGGCATCCAGGTAAGCCCCGGCCTGACCTATCTCGTCCCGAAGCTTCTGGTGGACTTCGTGGATTAAGCTTTCTTCAAAGTATCCCCGCGCCACACCGGCTTGATTGGTGACAACAACGGCCCGCAACCCTCCACGGTTCAAATTACGAATGGCTTCTGCCGACCAGGGATAAACCTGGAAACGGGACAGATGATTGATGTAACCGACTTCTTCACTAAGTGTACCGTCCCGGTCGATGAAGACCCCGATATTTTGCATTAGAGATTCAGGAAAAACTCTGGATCAGGGCGGAGAGGCTATGCCCTTATTTTTTGAAGTTGCTGAACTGCATGACCGTAGACTTCCTCAACTGTAATCCTGGTCATGCACCTATGGTCGATCGGGCATTCTCGCAGAAGGCACGGGCTGCATTCAACTTTTTTCTTTATCACCACGGCCTTGACACTCGTAGGACCGGTCGCGATTTCATCAGTAGGTCCAAAAATAGCCAGCATCGGAATCTGTAAGGCCGCCGCCAAATGCATTGGGCCCGAATCGTTCGTGATGAATAAATCGCAGCAGGAGATGAGCGCAATCAGGTCGGAAAGGGTTGTTTTTCCGGAGAGGATTACGGGTGGATAGCGCATCCCCGTGGCAATGGCCTTGGCTATATCGACTTCTGCCGCAGAGCCGAAGATGACAATATCGGTCTCCTGCTCATAGGCCAGTTGATCAAGCAGCCCCGCATAACGTTCCTTAGACCATCGCTTGGCGGACCCGAAAGAAGCCCCTGGATTCACTCCCACAATGGGCTTCCGACCGCTGATGCCCTCTTCCCGAAGAATCTGGCGAGCACTCTCTTTCCGCTGGGAACTGATGGTAAACCACTGGCCGGGTGGAAGTTCCAATGGAAGCGGAACATCCGAAGACGAGATCGAGTCGATCGTGCGAGTGCAGCCAAGAAGCCGCTCCACCAAATCCAGATAATAGTAGCTTTGATGCAGCTTCTGGAGACGGGGATCGATCGTCAACGAATGGGACAATAGCCAGCCACGTGCGTCCCGGCGATACCCAATTCGCAGTGGGATCTTTGCCAAGTTTGCAAGCAGTGCCGCCTCAAAAGCATTCTGAAACAAGACGATGGCTTCAAATTTCCTTGCCCGCAACTGTTGAATGAGTTTAAGTCTTCCACCGATCCCACGATGTTTCTCCTGGCGATCATAGAGCAAAACTTCATCCACCAGTTCACAATCCTCATAAATGCCACTGACCCATGGAAGCACCATCAGAGTAATTTGAGCCCTTGGAAAACCCCTCCGAATCTGATCCAGTGCAGGCAGAGCCATGACGGAATCCCCTACCCAATTCGTCCCACGAACGAGTAACCTTTGAACTTTTTCAGCGCTAATAGGCTTTTCCATACTCGATAGATCATTGGTGGGGTGAGAGGTTCGTCACTTTATTCTGCAATCCTCTATAATGGCGTCACCCGGTTTTTCTAGCCGCAATTTTTGTCACGGAGCCATCCCCGTCTTCAACGACAATCCAGTCTTATTCAGAATAAGTTCGAGAAGCCCGTCTGGATTATCAAACTCAAATTCTAGTCTAGCGACCAGAACCTGAAAAGGCTCAAAATCCTGGACGCTAAGCTTCCCGGCATCCTTTTCTGTCGTGATCATGGCTTCAATTCCGCTGCGTTGACATCGCGATTTGAGCCTCGAGATGTCTCCTGAAGTATAACGGTGATGGTCCCTAAACGCGTAACATTCAGCAATCCGGAATTGAGACTCATTAAGTAGTGAAAAGAATTGATCGGGTTGGCCAATTCCTGCGAAAGCCAAAAGCGGGGTGTCCTTAAGTTTTTCCATCGCAATGGAGTCTTTCCCCCGCATCGAATCTACGGCGCATATCTTTTGCCTGGAATAAAAAACAGGGAGGTCCGAACGGTGCATTTTGACTATCTGCATCAACTCGGGATAGCGATCTCCTGGCTTAGTCCGTGTCAGTAACACCGCATCCGCCCGTTGAATCCCCTCGAGCGGCTCGCGAAGCAGTCCCAGGGGAGGGAACCCACCGCCCCACGGATTGGATACATCGATGAGAAGCAAGTTGAAATTACGGAACAACCTTAAGTGCTGGTAGCCGTCATCAAGCAGGTGAAGGTCTAATGAAAAATTACTTTCCAGCCAGGTTCCACATTTCCAACGGTCTTTGGATGTGGCAATAATCGCCTGGGGCAAATTTCGGGCGATCACGAGCGCTTCGTCCCCTGCCTCTAGAACGGATGTCAGCAATTTCTTGCCATCCGAAACGAGTAAAACGGCTTCCTTTGGGTGCCCTTTGTAACCACGAAGCATCACGGAAATACGATAGCCGGCTTTCTGGAGCAGATGCCCAATGGCAATGACCGTTGGCGTTTTGCCTGTCCCTCCCATCGTCAAGTTCCCGACACAGATCACGGGTCGTTGCAGACGATGGGTGGTCAAAACCTTATTGGTGTAAAGCCAGGATCGAATGCGAACCAGCGCAAAATAGATCCAGCGAATTGGCGTCCAAAGTGCCGGAATTTGCATGTCCTCACTAACTTTCAGGCCAATGAAAAATGGGGATCAGGTGCGCGGACGCATCTGCCACAGCTTTCCTTAAGACTCGCCATGAGCGGTTGTTTGACAGTTCCTAACATGGTCTAAGATTTTCCGAGTTGCCCCACGGTTTTGAGCCAAAATTTCGCCCGCCCGCAAGCCGAGTTGCTTCCTCAAGGCTGGATCTTGAGCCAATTCGATTAATCTGTCCGCTAACCCGGCGGAATCGGGAACCAGCAATGCCGCCTGCCGGTCCACGAAATAGGTCGCAATCTCCCGAAAATTATTCATGTGGGGACCAAATAGGATCGGCTTTTCGAAGAGAGCCGGCTCCATGATGTTGTGGCCTCCTCGAGGAACCAGGCTCCCTCCCACAAACACGGCATCTGCCACATGGTAGAGCGCTGACAGTTCACCCATCGTATCCAGCAAGATAATGGCACAATCAACTTCTGTTCCCGCATTAGAGGTAAATTCAGTTCGCTTTTTGAATGGGAAGCCGAATGAGGCGATGATGCCTTCAACCTCTCTGACTCGATGAGGGTGACGGGGTGCAAGAATCAGCTTTGACGCAGGAAAGGTCTCATTCAGCTTTCCGAAGGCGGTCAGAACGATTTCTTCTTCTCCATCCATTGTGCTTCCGGCGACTACGACGAAGTGGCCAGAGTTCAGCCCAAACAGTTGCCGGTACGAGTCACTTATTTTTTCGATGTTTTCAGGGGCTTGAAGATCGTACTTGATGTTTCCCACAACACCCACCTTCTCGAGTGGAGCTCCCAAGCTGATGAGACGGTGCCGATCTTCCGGAGTTTGCATGAGGCAGAAGCCAAAATCTTTAAGGATCGGTTTCATGAACCAGGTTATCTTCCGATACGATGCGATCGATTTGTCCGAAAGACGCCCATTAATAAGCAATACAGGAATTCCTGCCAAGCGGCACGTCCTTAGGAAATTGGGCCAGATTTCAGTTTCGACAATCAAGACCATAGAGGGGCGAACGAGCCTGAGACAACGCCGCACGGCAAATTTCCAGTCCAAAGGGAAATAAAATACGTTTGCGCTGCTGGCCAGTTTCTCCTGAGCGAGCTTTTGTCCAGTGAGGGTTGTGGTCGTTACGACGAGAGCTTTGTCAGGCCATTCTTGTTTTAACGCTTTCAAGAGAGGCAGAATCGCCAGAAACTCGCCAACAGACACGGCATGAACCCAGATGCTTCCGCCAGGTTGTCGAGTCAATTCTTTCGGAATAAAGCCAAAGCGCTGGCCAATCCCAGCGAAATATTTCTTATGGAAGAGCCCCTGGTATAAGAAATAGGGGAGGGCCAGTATGAATCCGACGGTAAAGCAGAAGCTGTAGAGAAGATGCATGGAGTGGATTGGTGGTTGCTGGTCAGTAGGCCAAAAACCGCTCCCAATCTAGTTTTTCAAGCTGTCATTATAAACCTGCGATCCCCTGGCACCAAGCCAAAAACGTTGACAAGGATTCTTCAGAATCGATATATTAACAAGTTCTTGTGGCTTTATATACAGCCTCGATTCAGAGAGGGCAGCTATGAATAAACTTTCAATCAAAGACCTGCAACTTAAAGGGAATCGTCTCTTCGTGCGGGTCGATTTCAATGTTCCTTTTGATCAAGAGGGGAGAATTACCAATGACACTCGCATTAAAGCGAGCCTGCCCACGATTCAATATGCTTTAGCAAATCATGCGCGAGTCATTTTGGCCTCTCACTTGGGGAGACCAAAGGGCAAGACAAACCCAACCATGAGTTTGAAGCCCGTCGCAGCAGCACTAGAAAAATTACTTCGTCAGCCGGTTCAGATGGCACAGGATTGTGTGGGGGATGCTGTGCTTGCCCAGTCGAAAAATCTTCGCGAGGGCGAGGTCCTCCTTCTTGAAAATCTTCGCTTTCATTCTCAGGAGGAAGCGAATGACCCCGAATTTTCCAAACAATTGGCATCTCTGTGTGACCTCTATGTCAATGATGCTTTTGGCACTGCTCATCGGGCCCATGCTTCAACGGCCGGGATGGTACCCTTTGTGGGGAAAGCGGCTGCCGGCCTTTTGATGGAGAAAGAGCTGACTTACCTTGAGAAGGCAACCCGGAATCCCGATCGCCCCTATGTTGCAATTCTGGGAGGAGCCAAAGTTTCGGATAAGATTGAGGTGATCGAAAATCTCTTGGGTGTCGTTGATGTTCTTCTTATTGGCGGCGGTATGGCCTATACCTTCCTTGCCTCTGAAGAGTATGAGATCGGAAAATCGCTTGTGGAGACAGACAAAATCGACACTGCGGGCCATTTGTTGAAGATGGCGCAGGATCGGAAGGTGAAATTGATCTTACCGGTCGACCATGTGGTTACGAGCAAGATCGATGCATCCGCTGAACATAAAGTGACTTCGATCCAGGAAACCCCGATGGAATGGATGGGTGTTGATATTGGACCGGAAACCATTGTTCGGTTCAAACAACAGATCGCTGCCGCCAAGACCATCCTCTGGAACGGACCTTTGGGGATTTTTGAAGTTGAGCCATTTGCGCAAGGGACGATGGCCATTGCCCAGGCCGTGGCTGAAAGTCATGCGACAACAATTGTTGGCGGCGGGGATTCGATCGCGGCCATTCACAAGGCCGGTGTGGAAGGGAAGATCAGCCATATCTCCACGGGAGGGGGTGCTTCACTCGAGTTTCTTGGCGGATTGAAACTGCCGGGTGTCGAAGCCCTCTCCGACAAGTCTTGACAGGACTGCATAAGGGTCTATCCACGTGCTGTCGGCATGAAACGCTCTCATCGCTTCATCCCCGAGCCGGTAGAATTTTTTTCACACCTTCCCTTGGGAGAGGGAAGCAGTGAAAAAATCGGCTGTAGCGGCGGTCTGTGACCGCCGTGTTCTTTTTAA
>Ga0315278_10005576_pt1 | contig 11410 bp, 11 predicted proteins | sample YL17G06_0_MG_FD_203880 | JGI IMG/M metagenome (GOLD analysis project Ga0315278, IMG submission 203880) | Sediment microbial communities from Yellowstone Lake, YNP, Wyoming, USA - YL17G06_0 | ecosystem: Environmental > Aquatic > Freshwater > Lake > Sediment | place: USA: Wyoming | collected... | reverse complement strand
TCATCCAATCCATCTTCGCCTCGCCGTCGTGCACCTCACCCAGCTTGTGGCGCTTGCCTGTGAAGAACAGGATGCGCTCCGTGACCGTCGTCTTGCCGGCGTCGATGTGCGCCATGATGCCCACGTTACGGATGTGTTCTATCGGTGTTGCCTTGCTCATCAGCGTTCTCCCCTTTCCCGCACGTCAACAGAACATCCGCCCCCTGGGATTTGTGCATGGTGGGTCTAGTTCCCAACGAAGGCAGTCACTCTGTGCGAGAAGACGTCAACAAGGGCGTACAGACACGCCGACCAACACGAAAACGATCCGGGGATCTGCCAAGAAGCGTACGGGACTGGCCCACAGAAATCAACCAAAGGAATTCCAGATCCGTCGGCCGCTTCGTGAATCCTGCTCGAGGCGCACGAGACGTGCATTCGGGTCCGTCGGCCGGGTAGAATGGAGGGCCCCACGGGGCGTTGACGTTCTCTTCACACGGCGCGCACAGGTAGAGGACACAATCTAAGACTTGAGGTGTAAGGAGAACAGCAACAGCGTGAGAGAGGAGGGGAGATGCCCAAGAAGGAGCTTGTTGACAAGCTGAGTATCTACGTTCCGAAGTCCAAGTCGGAGATGCAGCCCGTTGAGAGACTGATGAAGATCGGCGCGAAGAAAGACCGATCGATCAACTACCTCGTCGTTGAGGCGATCATGCAGTACTTGGAGAGAGAGGAGAACAAGCAGTGACCTGCTGTCTGAGCATCCTCCCGAGGTTGCATAGATAAGGGAGTGTTGCGTTCAGGAGTTTGGCCCACTCGCGCAACTCGTTGGGGGCGTGAGTGGGCCGTTCATTCTTCTATCCGGCGTGCTACTCCTCGATCGTCTTGCGGACCGCATCCGCCGAGGCTATTCCTCGATCATTCGGCGGACAGCTTCCGCCATGGCCACCTGCGACTTCGCGTCGATCCAGGCGAGAACCCGGCGCCACGCAAACGGGATTCCCGCCGCCAGCGTGAGGGCAACGAGCGCCCACGCTGACGCGGAGATGAGCTTCGCGATCCCTTCCATGTTCCCACCCTCCGAGTCACGACCGTACGTTGACTGTGCCAAAGCATACCCGACCGTCGTACAAGCAGGAAACGGCCCGCCCGGACGCAACAAGAGGGTTTAAGGGTACCCCCTCAGCATGACTTCTTGTGCCTGGTCTATCCCTTCATCACTCCGACCTGCACGTTGCGGAATCGCGTCGGCGCCGCGCCGTGCCCCGTGTGCGCAACTTGCCCGGGTTGGCCCTTCCCACAGTTCGGCGTCCCCCAGACGTGCCAGTGGTCCTTGTTGCAGATCGCGTCGCAGCCGGCCCAGAACTGGGGCGTCATGCCCGTGTACGTCGCGTTCTTCAGCATGCGCCCGAGCTTTCCGCGCTTGATCTCGTAGGCGAGCTCCGTCCCGAACTGGAAGTTGAGGCGCTTGTCGTCAATCGACCAGCTCTTGTTGGTGATCATGTAGATCCCGTCGTCCGTGTCGGCGATGAGATCGTCGAACGTCCACTCGCCGGGCAACAGACTCACGTTGTTCATGCGGATGATCGGCGTGCGATTCCAGCCGTCGGCGCGCATCGTCCCGTTCGACCGCTCGGGCGCATCCGGGTGCGTCTTCCGCAGTTGCTGCGCCGTCTCGCGTGACGTCAAGTAGCCGACGAACTGGCCCTTCTTCACAATGTCCGTCCGCTGCGCCGGCACCCCCTCGTCGTCGTAGCCGTAGGTCCCAAGGCCTCCGGGCGTCAGCGCGTCCGACACGATGTTCACCAGGTCTGATCCGTAGCGGAAGTTCCCGAACTTCTCCGGCGTGAGGAAGCTCGTCCCGGCGAACGCCGCTTCGGTGCCGAACACTCGATCGAGCTCGATCGGATGCCCGCACGACTCGTGGATCTGTAGCCCCAACTGTGGCCCGTCGAGGATGATCGTCTTCACGCCGCTTGGACACTGCGGCGCCGAGAGAAGAGCCACCGCTTCTTCCGCCACGCGACGCGCGTGGCCGGGCAGATCCCACTTCTGGACGAACTCGTAGCCGCCCGTGCCTTGATGCCGACCAAACGAGTTGGGGTAGGACCGCTGCTGCATCTCGCCTTCCGAGACGGCCATCACGACGATCCCAGCGCCGCTCTCAACGAGCGTCTGCTCGATGTAGCTGCCCTCCGTCGAGGCGAACGTCTTCGTGTCGCGCTGGAACCCGAGTGCCCCGTCCGCGACGCGCACTCCGTTCACGGAGCGCGCCTCTTTGTCGGCCCTCAAGAGGTAGTCGATCTTGTCTTCGAGCGACACCTCGAACGGATCGATCTTGAGCGGCGTGCGGTACGTGTCGACGTGCACTTCCGACGGCCCAAGGTCGACATCCTCCCTCTTGCTGATCGCGCTCGCCTTGGCGATCGCCACCGCAAGGCCGGCGACGCGGTCGATCTCCGGCTTCTCAAGGCGGTTCGAGCTAGCGAACCCCCACGCTCCGTTGGCGACGACACGCACGCCGAATCCGTAGGTCTCGGCGAGCGTCAGGTCCTGGACGATCCCGTCCTTGACCTCGATGTTCTGCGTCTCCCGCCGCACGATGCGGATGTCGGCGTAGCTGGCTCCCTTCGCCCGGGCGACGTCTAGTGCTCGGTCGGTAAACTCTCGCATGGTTCTCCTTTCCCGGGGAAAGTCTCTACTCGGTGCCTCCGGTGAAGCGGAAGTTGCGAATCTTCGCGGCGGGAGCGCAGGTCCCGATTGCGTTCCAGTCGTCCTTCAACAGCGTCAAGGTCGAGCTGAGCATCTCCACGTTGGCGAACGCCTCGAGGATGCTCTGTGTGAAGCGCAGGTTCTTGAGCGGCCGCGAGATTTTCCCGTTCTCGATCAGGAAGGTTCCGTCGCGCGTCATCCCCGTCAGGATGGTCTTCACTGGGTGGACGATGTTCGTGTAGTGGAATCGGGTGACCCAGATGCCTCGCTCGGTCGAGGCGAGCATCTCTTCCTGGGTCGCCTTGCCGGGAGCCATGAAAAGGTTGATCGGGAGAGGCCCGGCGGTATTCGGGGCGGGCAGGCTGTGCCCGGTCGACGTCTTGCCTGGCTCCTTCGCCGCCGTAGATGAGTCGTAGACGACGTTCCTCGCGATCCCCTTATCGATGAGGATGACCTTCTGCTTCGGCACACCCTCGAAGTCAAACGGGAGCGGCAAACCGCGCGGATCGAGTCCGTCATCCCAGATCGTGATCTGGTCGCCGGTGACGCGCTCGCCCAACTTCCCGCACATGAAGCTGCGGCCCTCCTGCACGGAGAGCGCGCCCATCCCCATGTACCCGAGGAAGAACAGCATGTCGGCAACGGCCGCCTCTTCGAGGATGACCGTGTACTCGCCAGGCTCGACGGTCGTCGGATTGCGGCTCGCAAGCGCCTTGCCAATCGCCGTTTTCCCGACACGGGCGGGATCGATGTCCGCGACGTTCCTCGACGCGGCGGCGGCCCAACCGGAGCTGTCGGCGCCCATGATGACGGTCAGGAGCGCAGCCACGGTGCCACGGTGGTACGCCGACACCCCGAGAGAGTTGGCGATCTGGATCTCTTGCTCCTCCGTGGAGAACGCACCGGCGGCCTCGAGCCCATTCTTCCGTGACGCCGCCAGGATCCTTTCGACACCCTCGGCACGTTCTAGGGGCGCGAACCGAGCGGTGGCGTCGACGTAGGCGTCGATCTTTCCCGCCGGCTTCGGGCCGGGCAGCGAGCGAAACTCCGGGTTCTTCTGCTGGAACCGCGCCACCGTCTCCGCTCGTTTGACGATCGTCTTCAGCCCCGCGTCGCTGAGGTCGTTGCCCGAGGCGACGCCGGTCTTCTGATCGATGACCGAGCGAACGCGCACGGTGGCGTCCGTCTCGGAGACGTTCTGGTGGATCGTGTTGGTGGCGAAGCGCGTGAGGTGCGAGTCGTTGCCCGTGATCATCACCTCAATCTGGTCGGCCTTCGCCTCGCGCAGCACGCGCTGCGCGATTTCCGCTAGACGACTCTGCCCTAGCACGTTCCCATCCTCCCTTTCGTCCTATCGCTCCCAAGGCCGGACGTTCCCGCCGAACGCCCTTCCTGTCCAGAGGGTACCGGCCGCGTCGATCTCTCTCAAACCCAAACCGCAACGAATCACCCTCTCTAGATTTGTCGCTCGGGGCCGCCCGAAGGTTCACGTGCCCCGCGGGTGATCTTCTCCGGCCGGACGCCTATACTGGACTGCACATGATCACGAAGGTGCTGGTCGTCGACGACGAGGAGTGGGTTCTCGACACGGTGCGCCTTTACCTTGAGCAGGCCGGCTTTGAGGTGACTCCAGCGCGCGACGGCGCGTCCGCGCTCGAGGCCTTCGGGAGGACCTCACCGGACCTGGTCATTCTCGATTGGATGCTCCCAAAGCTCGATGGGCTGTCGGTCGCCGCGCGCATTCGGATGACGTCGGCGGTGCCGATCATCATGCTGACGGCGCGCGTCACCGAGCGGGATCGTCTCGCCGGATTCGACGCCGGAGTCGACGACTACGTCGTCAAGCCGTTCAGCGCGCGCGAACTCGAGGCCCGCGTGCGCGCTGTCCTGCGACGCTCCTCCGGAAAGGAGTCACCCATCCAGGAGGTCGGTGACCTTCGCCTGGATCGAGAGCAACGTCTCGTCTGGGTTCGCGGGGAGCCTGTCGAGCTCTCCGCTATGGGGTTCGATCTGCTTGCCTTCCTCATCACCCACCCCGGTCGGGTCTTCACGCGCCTCGAGCTGTTGGAGGCGGTCCGCGGCGAGACGTACAGTGGATTCGAGCGATCCATCGACTCGCACATCAAGCGCTTACGTCAGAGAATCGAGCCGGATCCAACCCATCCTTCGTACATCCTCACCGTGTTCGGCGTTGGGTACCGATTCGCCAGGGGCGAGGACACATGAAGCCATCGTTGCGCCGCCTCTCGTTTCAGACCAAGCTGCTCGCGTCGTTCTTCATCGTGATCCTCCTCGCTACCGCGGCCGGCTATCTGTTCATCAACCAGTCGGTGAATCGCGCGTTCACAGACTTCGCGGGCCGCAGCTTCACGATGCAGGATCAGGTCCTCGTCGGCCTCATCGTTCAGTATTACAACCGGACGGGGAGCCTCGACGGGCTGGTCGATTTCCTCGAGCGCGGCCCTCGTAACATCCCGATCCTTCTCGTCGATCCGGATCGGAAGGTCATCTTCGCTCCGGAAGAAGAATTCGTCGGCCGAAAACTCAGCGAGGCCCAACTGGAGGGGGGCCAGTCCATTCTCCTTGCTTCCGGCGAGATCTGGACCGTCGTCCCGTACCGCGCTCTCGTCGGGCGGAACGCCCCCCTCGAACAGGGATTCCTTAAGGCTACTCGGGCGGCGCTCTGGTTCGCGGCGTTCGCCGCCAGCGCTGCCGCACTGATTCTGGCCCTCTTCCTCGTGCGCCAGACCACGAGCCCGCTTCGCCAACTCGAGGCGGCAACACAGCGCATTGCCAAGGGTGACTTCGACGAGGAAGTCGAGGTTCGTTCGTCCGACGAGATCGGGCGCTTGGCGGAAGCGTTCAATGAGATGGCGAGAAGCCTCAAACTCTCTGAGGAAGCGAAGCGTCGGATGATTGCCGACACCTCGCATGAGTTGCGCACCCCGCTCGCCGCGGTTCGTTCTGCCATCGAGGGTCTGCGGGACGGGCTCATCGAGCCAAGCTCGGCGACGTTCGCCTCGCTGCACGACCGCGTGCTCCTCCTCACCCGCCTCGTCGGCGACCTCCATCAGCTGGCACTGGCGGACGCAGGCCAGCTGTCGATCGAACGACAGGCAACGCGTCTCGATGCGATCATCGAAGGCATCGTCGAGACCGTCGGTTTCCAGATCGAAGATAGCGGCATCACTCTCGAAACGGCCATCGATCCAGCCATCCCCGCCCTGCTCGTCGACGCGAACCGCATCGAGCAGGTCCTCCTCAACCTGCTCGCGAACGCCATTCGCCACACGCCGGAAGGGGGTCACATCGAGCTTCGCGCCGATCGCACAAGCGACAGCGAGGTTACATTAAGCATCTGCGATACGGGATCCGGGGTGGCGCCTGAGGACTTGGAACGCATTTTCGAGCGGTTCTATTGCGCCGACCCGGCGCGGGAGGGCGCTGGCGCCGGGCTCGGCCTATCGATCGCACGGGCCCTCGTGGAGGCTCACGGCGGTAGGATCTGGGCCGAGAATCGGCCCGAGGGAGGCGCTTGTTTCAAGATCGTCCTTCCGATCGCGCCCGCCTAAAGAGAAGCCCGCCGCTCTCTCGAACGGCGGGTTCCTCGGGTACAACAAGATAGAAGGCAGACCGCTACTTCATGGCTGCCAGCTTTAGCTCCAAGACCTGAGCGAATCGCAGAAGCCAACTCACACTGCGCCGCTCGCCGCCGAGGGCCTCGACCGAGGCCAAGCCATCATCAGAGAGCGAGATCGTCATGCTTCCAAAATCACCAGGGCCCTCCACCTCACCGATAAGCACGTCCGCCTCTCCAGACACGGAGCGGACGCTCGGGGACATCCTCATCGTCCCCGCCATCGGGCACGCCGCGCCAGCGGATGGGGCGGCCGTCGCCGCACTTGTCACGCGATCGGCCACGCGCTCGCGCATTCGCTCGACCATCGTCTGGATCTTGTCCGCGACGCCGGCGCTTCCCTGGGTTGATTCAGGCGAAATCTGGGTACTCGGCGACATCATGGTCGCCCGCCCGCCGCGCATCATCACCCGGCCGCTCGGTCTGGCCGTCACAATTTGCATGGCGCTAGCCTGCGCTTGAGGCGCCCTACCCGTGGAGCCGGTCGACACGGCATCCAAACGCCCCACGATGCCGGGGAAGGCTCCCCTCAGGATCTCCCCCTGCTTCATGGTCAGGGTGTCCTTCAGTGTGGCGACGGCCGCAGCCATCTCCTGACCAAGGACCGTCCGGGCCATCTTCGTCTCCGCACGGAATGCGGCGAGACGCACATCGAGTTCCTCGGCCGTCCCGCTGAAGGCAATCATCTCTTGCTCGAAGACACCGCGCTTCTGATCCAGCACCGCGACCTGGTCGAGAAGCCCGTCGATCGTCAATCGCAGAGTCTCCATCTGCTGTCGCGACAGCTCCAGGCGGTTGACAAGAAGAACCATCGGCAAGTCCACTCCTGCCTCATCGCTCGACGACTGTGATTTTCCTAGGAGCTCTTGCGTGCTCGCAGGAATGGCGGCCAGCGCGCCGAGCAGAGCGACAACAAGCACGATTCTCACGGCCTTTCCTTTCATCTCGGATCCCTCCATACGTTGATCGTCACGCTCGAGAACGTACCTGGGTCGTGTGAACGCTTTCCTTCGCGCCGATGTCACGATTGTGAAGATCAAGCGGACCCCGGCCTGGACCGCGCGCTCGTACAGTATGATGAGCCTGCGCGGGGACGGAGGTGGCGATGAGAGCAGGGCGTGTTGCGGTTCTTGGGGGCACGCTTCTCGTTCTGTCGTCGTGCTCCGTCCCCCCTCAGGTCACCGTGCTCTGTACGACGACGATCGTCGGGGACGTCGTGCGCGAGATTGCGGGAGACGACGTGTTCGTGACGGTTCTCTTGCCCGTCGGTGCAGATCCGCACGCGTTTCAGGCATCGCCGCGCGATGCCATCGCGGTCGAAGCGGCCGATCTTGTCTTCCTGAGCGGCGCCGGCCTCGAGGGATCCCTCGCCCCCCTTCTTCAGGCCGCGCGCGGGCGGATCGTCGACCTGTCTAGCGGACTCACCTTACGGCAAGACGAAGCCGGAGCCGCCGGCCCTCATCCTGACGAGGGAGGATTCGACCCCCACGTGTGGTTTGACCCACGGAACGTCGCTGCGTGGTCCGAGACGATCGCCAAGGCGCTCGCCGAGGCCGATTCAGACCACGCCTCCATGTATCGCGCCCGCGCCGACGCCTACCAGAGAGAGATCGGTGAGCTCGACCTCTGGATTCGCGATCGCGTGGCGACGGTCCCCGAGGAGGCGAGGCGCCTCGTCACCGACCACGAGGCGTTCGGCTACTTCGCGGACCTCTACGGTATCGAGGAGATCGGAACGATCCTCCCCGGCTACAGCACGCTGTCCGAGCCGTCGGCACGCGAACTCGCCGCCCTCGAGGATGCGATTCGCGCGGCCGGCGTTCCGTGCATCTTCGTCGGGACCACGATCCCATCCGCCCTCGCCGAGCAAGTCGCGGCAGACACGGGGACCCGCATCGTCTTCCTCTACACGGGCTCGCTGAGCGAACCCGACGGCCCTGCGGCGACGTATCTCGACCTCATGCGGTTCGACGTCGAGCAGATCGTGAGGGGGCTGACGGCGTCACCATGACACGAAAGGACGAAGCGCCCGTGGCGACTCGCAAGATCGTGAAGAGAAGGACGCGAGCGTCCGTGGTCCACGACGCCAACGCCCCCGCGATCGCTGCGCGCGACCTCGCGGCGGCCTACGGCGATCGCATCGTCTTACGCGAGGTGACGTTCGACCTCAGCGCCGGCGCGCACCTTGCCGTGGTGGGACCGAACGGCGCCGGCAAGAGCACGTTGCTCAAAGTGATCGGCGGCCTGCTCCCGTGGGTCGGTGGAACGATCCGCGTCCACGGCCACGCGCCAAGGGATCACCTCTGCATTGCCTACGTCCCCCAGCGGAGCGACGTGGACTGGCGTTTCCCGGTCACGGTCACCGACGTCGTGTTGATGGGCCTCACGGGGAGGCTGGGTCCGCTTCGACGGGCCAGTGAGCGGGACCGAAGGCTCGTCGCGGGTGCGATCGAACGCGTCGGGCTCGAAGATCGAGCCCATCGGCAGATCGGCGAGCTTTCGGGGGGAGAACAGCAGCGCATGTTCATCGCCCGCGCGATCGCCCAAGAGGCCGAGATCGTCCTGATGGACGAGCCACTCGCCGGACTGGATGTACCGTCCGAGGCCGACGTGCTCGCGCTTCTCGACCGACTCGGCGGCACGACGCTGCTCGTCGCGCTTCATGACTTGGGCGTCGCCGCGGCGCGCTTCCATCGCGTCCTCTTGCTGAGGGAACGCATGATCGGATTCGGGACACCCGACGACGTCTTCCGCCCGGAGGCCCTCGAGGCGGCCTACGGAGGCTGTGTCCGGATGGTCCGCACGGCGGACGGCGCGCTCGTCGTTCACGATTCGGCATGTTCGAGGGAGGTCCCGTGAGCGCGTTCGAGTGGCTGGTCGCCCCGCTTCGCTACCCCTTCATGATCCGGGCGCTCGTTGCGTCGGCCCTCGTCGGCGGACTGTGCTCGATCGTTGGAACGTTCGTCGTCTTACGATCGATGGCCTTCCTCGGGGACGCGATTGCCCACTCCGTGCTCCCGGGCATTGCCACCGGCGTCCTCGTGGCGGGCCGCGGCGACCGTCGAAGCCTCTTTTGGTGGGCTCTCGGCACGTCCATCCTCGTCGCCCTGGGAATCGGCTGGGTGAGCGAGCGCGGACGCATCAAGGAGGATACGGCGATCGGCATTGTCTTCGCCGGGATGTTCGCGCTCGGGATCGCTCTCCTCTCGACCGTACGAGGGTTCGCGGTCGATCTCGTACACGTCCTGTTCGGCGACGTCCTGGGAGTCTCCGTCGGCGACTTGGCTCTGATCGCCGCGTTTGGAGGCGCGGTCTTGCTCCTCGTCGTTCTCTTCTACAAGGAGTTGGTGCTCGTATCGTTCGACCCTACGCTCGGCGCCACGCTTCGCCTCCCGGTCGCTGTGTACCGGCGCTTGCTCCTCGTCCTCGTCGCCATCACGGTCGTCGTCTCTCTGCAGGTCGTCGGCCTTGCCTTGATGCTGGCCATGCTTGTCGCTCCGGCGACGACCGCCTACCTCCTCACGCGCCGCGTCCGGTCGATGATGGCCGTCGGGGCCCTGATTGGCGTTGCGTCAGGTCTCATCGGCCTCTACTTGTCGTTCTACTTCGCGGTGGCATCGGGCGCCGCCATCGTCCTCGTCGCCATCGCGGCGTTCCTCCTCGCGCTTCTCCTCACTCCGCGTCGCGGCCTGCTCCATCGGCCCGCGAGGCGGTAGTCGAGTTGCGAGGGCCCTGCGAGTCCTGTACCGTGAGTTCCATGTCCATGGAGGTTCGCCCCGCGAGGCCTGCGGATCGGCAGAGGATTCTCGACATCTCCGCGCAGATTTGGGACGGCTATGACTACGTCCCCCGCATGCTCGACGAATGGCTCGCGGGCACGGCGGGCGAGCTTCTTGTGGCGGTCCTGAACGGCGTCGTCGCTGCCTTCTCCTACCGGACGTGGGTCGCAGAGGAGCACGCGTGGCTGCAGGGAATCCGGACCGACACGGCGCTCCGCGGAAAGGGCCTTGGCCGAGCGCTCACCGAGCGCTCGATTGAGCGCGCCTGGGCGGATGGGGCTCGCCGCATCGGGCTTTCTACCTACATCGACAATCAGGCATCCATGCACATCGTCGAGTCGTTCGGATTCCGCCGGATGGCATCGTTCGTTTATCTTGAAGGAGACCTTCCCGGGCGCTCCGAGCCGGAAGACTCGCGCGTCGTGGCCCTCTCGGACGAGGAGGCCATCCGGTTGATCGGCCGATCCGACTACCTCGCTGTGGCGAATGGGCGTTTCCCCTGGGAATGGAAGTTCCTGTCCTTCGACTGGTCACCCCAGGCGGCCCTCGCATGGGCTCCCTATCGCATGGGAATCCGCCGCGACGGGGAGGTCATTTCGGCTCTCTGCGCCTCTCCGGGCTCCACTCCTTCCGACGCGGCGTTCCTGTCGTTTCTCGACGGCGAGTCGGACGACCTCCTCACCCTGCTACGGCACGCCCAAGCCGCCCTCGGGGCGGCAAAATGGGAGGCCATGGTGCCGAAGGATGGAGATCGAAGCGCCCGCGCCCTCGCAGTCCTGCGCGAGTCGGGACTCCGATCGTGGTCAGAATTCGGCGAGGACGTGTTCTCCTACGAACTCGATCGTGCTCCCGCCCCCTCGAGGGGAACACCGAATGTGGAGGAACGGCGTGTCTCAGACGACGCGGGATGAGCTGTCGGATCAGGAGCGAGTGCGGTACGCCCGTCATCTCGCCCTTCCCGACATCGGCGAGGCCGGCCAACGCAGGTTGAAGGCGGCTCGGGTGCTCGTCGTGGGTCTTGGCGGACTAGGAAGTCCATCGTCTCTTTACCTCGCAGCGGCCGGCGTCGGAACCCTCGGAATCGTCGACTCGGACGTCGTCGCTGTCTCGAACCTCCAACGGCAGATCCTCTACGGGGAGCGGCGCGTTGGAGATCCGAAGACCGACGCGGCACGGGATCGCCTGCGTGACCTCAACCCGTTCGTTCACGTCGAACCCTTCCGGTTGCGTTTCGCGGGGCGCGACGCCAGGCGCATTGCCGCCGACTACGATGTGATCGTCGATGGGACGGACAATATCGAGA
>Ga0315278_10005575_pt1 | contig 11413 bp, 8 predicted proteins | sample YL17G06_0_MG_FD_203880 | JGI IMG/M metagenome (GOLD analysis project Ga0315278, IMG submission 203880) | Sediment microbial communities from Yellowstone Lake, YNP, Wyoming, USA - YL17G06_0 | ecosystem: Environmental > Aquatic > Freshwater > Lake > Sediment | place: USA: Wyoming | collected... | reverse complement strand
TCGGACACCCCGGATTGATCATTGAAGGTCTCCGCCTTGACCAGGCAAATGCATATACCAAATGCACTGATCCTGAAATTCAGTGGTGGCTGCAGACCCTGCGCCGGGTGGGCAGTTCCAATCGCATAAACACCCAGGCCATGGATAGCTACATCGACCAGATCGCCGTCGAAGAAGGTTGGAAGCGCCGCCTATTCATGCCTGTTGGTCGAGTGCTTATTGGCTTGCTGCGAAGATCTCGCCGTGCAAGGCAGTCACTTGTCAGGACACAGATGCGCTATATTCCTGGCATTTACACCGATTTGTTCAATCGCTATAAGCCTAGTTTGGTGATTGCCAGCACCCCCGGTTGGCGCATGGATCGGTATCTGCTGCGGGAAGCCATTCAACAACATATCCCGACTGCTGCAGTTGTGGTTGGTTGGGATAATCCCAGCAGCTACAGTATCCCAGGTGCGTCAGTCGACCATATCACCTGCTGGTCGCAGGTGCAGAAGGATGAGCTGGTGCTTGGCTCGGATTGGTCTCCTGATCGGGTGAATATCGGCGGTATCCCCACTTACGATGGCTATTTCCGCAAGAAGTGGCAGCTGAGCCGTGAAGAGTATTTTCATCTGCATGGGCTCGACCCTAACCGCAAGCTGCTTTCTTACGCGGCAAGTTTTGTAAGCTTTTCACCCAACTACCAAAATATTGAAGCCCTGGCCCGTTTGGTCGCTGGAGATTCTCTTGTTTTTCCGAGCCAGCTACTTGTCCGTCTGCATCCCAATCACTTTTGGGATAACCACTTGTTTGCGGCAGAACGTGAGAAAATCCGCCAGCTGGCATGTGATATTCCCCACATGAATGTCGTCGAACCGGTGCCAATGGGTGGGTCATTGGGTTATTATTCGGGTGAGGATATGCCCGAGAAAGCCTCCATGATGGCCCATTCAGATGTCTTCCTTACGGTTTATTCCACCATGGTGGTTGAAACCGCCATCCATCAGCGTCCGGTCGTTAGCGCCTGTCTGGATGTCCCTGGTGGCTGGAACATCCCGCGCAAGTATTCATTACCCCTGTCCGAGATTGGTAACTGGCCCACCCATGCCCGTTTCCGCCGTTCAGGTTTTGGTCGCATTGCCATGAATGAGGGCGAGCTTTGCGATGCGATCAATTTCTACCTCCAAAACCCGGATGCTGATGCTGGAGCCCGTGAGTCATTCATCGAACGTGAGTGTTCCTACACCGATGGCTCGGCTGGCAGGCGCACAGGGCAATATTTACTCTCTTTGATCAACCACCAGGAAGTGGGAAGATGAAATACCTTATTGCAGGCTTGGGATCCATTGGTCGCCGTCACTTTCGCAACTTACTTACCTTGGGCGAGCGTGACATTCTGCTTTACCGTACCCATCAAGCCACTCTGCCCAATGATGAGCTGGCAGGCTTTCCTGTAGAAACTGACCTGGACGCAGCTCTGGCATATCGGCCGGATGCTGTCATTATTGCTAATCCGACCTCTCTGCATCTGGATATTGCCATTCCTGCTGCTCATTGTGGCTGTCACATCTTGCTTGAAAAACCTATCTCCCACTCCATGGAACGGGTGGAAGAGTTGGAGCAGGCTGTTCAACAGAATGGGGTAAAAGTACTTGTGGGTTTCCAGTTCCGCTTCCATCCTGGCTTGCAGAAAGTAAAGCAGCTCCTGGAGGAGGGTGCCATCGGGGAGCCATTATCCGTCCGTGCCCACTGGGGTGAATATCTTCCCAACTGGCATCCATGGGAAGACTACAAGCTGGGTTATGCTGCCCGTCCGGAACTGGGTGGAGGTGTCGTGCTTACCTTGTCTCACCCGTTGGATTACCTGCGCTGGTTATTGGGTGAAGTAGAATCCCTATGGGGACTTACCAGCCATCTGGGCTTGAGTATGCCCGTAGAGGATCTCGCTGAAATCGGTCTGCACTTCTATAATGGTGCCATCGGCAGCCTCCATTTGGATTATGACCAGCGCCCACCCACCCACACCCTGGAAATTATCGGCACACGCGGAACCCTCCGCTGGGATAATGCAGATGGTATCACCAGACTGGCTAGTGTTGGAAAGGACGAAAAGGCCAGTCCATGGCGAGATTTCCTTCCCCCCGAAGGTTTCGAGCGCAACCAGATGTTCCTGGATGAGCTTCGTCACTTCCGTGATGTGGTGCATGGTGAGGCTCAGCTGGTTTGTACCCTTCAGGACGGCATTCAGGCATTAAGGTTGGCATTAGCTGTCCGCCAGCAACGATTTGTTCATTTCACACAATATCCATCCTAAATAATATCATGGTCAGGAATGCATTCTTAGGATAGAAAAATATGCCATTAAAAAGCAAATTGACCATTGCCAGTATTTTCCTGATCGGCTTGTTGGGATCACTTTTGATCATTTACAGTACACGCTGGGGGCCATGGGTATTCAGCGATTCAACCGGATACATCGCCTCGGCGCGTAATCTTATCGCCGGACATGGATTGGGATTATATGGAGCATCGGGAGAGTTTCATCCCTTGACTTTGCATCCCCCGGGTTTCTCACTCCTGCTTGGTTTTTTTGGATGGATCGGTATTGATCTCCTCACTGCTGCCCGTTGGATAAATGTGATTCTGTTTGGATTGACAATATCTGTTGTGGGCTTGATGATTTTTTACGTCACCCACTCACCATGGCTTGCCATCATTTGTAGTATTCTTATTCTAAGCATGCCAGATCTCGTTGATATTTATAGTGGGGCAATGTCTGAACCGTTATTTATCTTTACAGGATTACTAAGTATTTCCCTGGTTCTGTGGTTTTTAAGGAACAATCGTTACCCGGTGCTTCTCGCAGCTGCAATTACTGTGGGTTTGTCCATAATCACTCGTTATGCCGGTTTCGCATTCATGATCACCGGGATCACTGGCTTGCTCGTCCTCAGTTCTAGAACTTGGAAACATCGGATAATCGACATTCTTATTTATGGGTCGGTCGGCATTTTACCAGTACTTGGCTGGCAGATATGGCTGAATTCACAACCAGGAGATGACCATTTGTTCCAGCTTGTTACAAACCTAAAGGAGCAACTTGCGAATTTTCGTGTAAGTGTGATGGAGATATTTTGGTCTTGGCTGCCTTTTACCTCGCTTCTGCCACGCTATTCTTATAACCAGGCCAAAAATTATTTGATCATTGCCCTCGTCTTTTTGTTGATATTAACCAGCCTGACCATTTGGAAGCTACGCAAGAATAATGTGAAATTTATTGATTCCTCCCATGGATTACCTTTCGCTGGTTTGTTGATAGTATTTGCGATTGCCTACTTGATTATTCTCGCATTCAGTTATGTTTACACACTTCCAACACCCGATTTGATTATTCGCACATTATTACCTGTGCATCTGGCCATGTTAATTGGTTTATTTCTGCTACTCTATTTTATTATCCGAGCATGGACGTCTGTTAAATGGCTTCCTCTGATACCAATCCTGCTTGCGTTGGGAATATCTCTCTCATACATGCACGATAGTATGGATATCGCATCACAATATCATCAAATTGGAGCTGGATATACAGATCGATATTGGCGTGCTTCAGAGACTATCCGCGCAATAGAACAGCTTCCCTCGAATATGACCCTAATCTCAAACGAATCTGCAGCAGTGTTATTTTATACAAATCGCCCAGCTTATGACACCAGCGAGTTAACCGGTGATAAACCCCGGAGCTTCACCAGGTTCGGTGATGATCCAACCGATCCTGCTCAAATCGAATTTCGAGATAATGGAGCAGCACTCGTTCTCTTCAATACAAGCCTTTGGCAATTTAAACGCCTCTATGCTGATCAAGCTACCAAACGCATGGATTATTTCACACGAGGTTTATATTTATATGCACAGCTAGAGGATGGCGCTATATATTTCTATAATTCGATCGGGAATTAGATTTCTCCCGGTTTTCCCGGAGATGCCCATCATTATATTTCACCTAAAAATAAGTTGATGTACTCACATAAACTATCCAATCCAGAAATAAGGTAAACATGGCAAATATTATGACTTACTTCGATTTAACCGACAGGGTTGCCATTGTCACAGGCGGTCCTGGACTGCTTGGCAAGGAGTTCTGCCGGACTTTGGCAGAAGCTGGAGCTGCGGTGGTCGTCGCGGATATCAATGCAGATGGGGTCAATTTGGTAGCCACAACGTTGATCGAAAAAGGCTACCATGCACTGGGTGTTTGCACTGACGTGACTCAACCTGAATCGGTCAACGCATTGCTTCAGGAGACTTTGAGCACCTTTGGTCGACTGGATATTCTGGTCAATTCAGCCGCCCTCGACCCAAAATTTGATCCCGAGGCTCTGGCAGAGATGGCAAAACGTGGTGCGGTTTCAGGCGCGTTCGAGAATTACCCATTAGAATCTTGGAAAGCTGCCCTGGATGTCAACCTGACAGGCATGTTCTTATGCTGCCAGGCAGCCGTCAAACCCATGCTTGCCCAGGGAAAGAAAGGTTCTATCATCAATATTTGTTCCACCTATGGCCTGGTGGCACCCGACCAGCGCATCTACCAGCGTGAGGGTCAACAGATCTCATTCAAACCGGTTTATTATTCGGTCACCAAAGCTGGTGTATTGGGACTAACCCGCTATCTGTCGGCTTATTATGCTGGGACTGAAATCCGTGTCAATGCTCTCACCCCGGGTGGTATTTATAATAACCATGATGAAGTTTTTCTCAAAGCTTACACTGCCCGTACCGTCATGGGGCGCATGGCAAACAAAGATGAGATGAATGGCGCCCTTCTACTCCTCGCATCCGATGCTTCATCTTACATGACAGGTTCCAACCTTGTTGTGGATGGTGGTTGGACAGCCTGGTAACTTTAAACTGGACAAACCTTTATGCAGATTCTCGCTCTCATTCCTGCTCGTGGTGGTTCAAAAAGCATCCCACATAAGAATATCCGTCCGCTTGCTGGATTTCCGCTAATTGCCTATTCGATCGCCGCTGCCAAACAGGCGAAACTGGTCACCCGAATAATTGTTTCCACCGATGACGATGAGATTGCCATTACTGCCCGTGGATTCGGCGCTGAGACGCCTTTCCTGCGTCCAGCTGAGTTTGCCCAGGATAACACGCTCGATTATCCGGTTTTCACCCATGCCCTGAACTGGCTTAAAGATCATGAGGGCTACCAACCTGAAATCCTCGTACAATTGCGTCCCACATCACCGATCCGTCCTCTTGAGTGTGTCGACCAGGCTATTCAGCTCCTGCTGGAACATCCCGAAGCTGACTCAGTGCGGGGGGTAATCCCTTCTGGTCAGAATCCCTTCAAGATGTGGCAAATGACCGAGCAGGGTCGCATGACCCCCTTGCTCAGTCTACCCGGGGTCCCTGAGCCCTTTAATGCTCCCCGCCAGGTGCTTCCTCAAACTTATTGGCAAACCGGTCACATTGATGCCATCCGCCTTTCCACCATCTTGAACAAAGGATCATTAAGTGGTGATGTTATTTATCCCCTTCAAATTGACCCACGCTACGCCATCGATATCGACACATTGCGCGATTGGCAGCGCGCAGAGTGGCTGATTAACCAGGGTGAATTGCCGATCGTCCAGCTTGGTCGTAGCAAGGGTCGTTTACCCAAACAGATTGACTTGCTGGTCTTTGATTTTGATGGTGTCATGACTGATGATCGCGTCTGGGTAGACCAGGATGGTCACGAATCGGTGGTTGCCAATCGTAGCGATGGACTCGGGATTGCCATGCTGCGCAAGACAGGCGTCCCGATGGTAGTACTCTCTACGGAGACCAACCCGGTTGTTACCGCACGCTGCCGTAAGCTGGAGCTGACTGCCATACAGGGAGTGGGGGATAAACAGGCAGCCCTTCGATCCTTTCTGGAGGAGCGAAACATTGATCCTCAGCATGTTGTGTATCTAGGCAATGATGTCAATGACCTGCCATGTTTTCCTTTGGTCGGTTGCGCCGTGGTTGTTGCGGATGCCCATCCAGATGCCATTGCCCAGGCTGACTTGGTACTCATGCATGCTGGTGGTCATGGAGCGGTAAGAGAACTTTGCGATAAAATCATCTCCAATCAGATGTGAATTCTGGTTTTGATGATCAATCCTATAAATCAAAGCATGACGATAGCTAATACGCAGAAAGGTGAATATACATGTCACGCGAAATTATGATCGGAAATCGAACAATCGGTGATGGACACCCAACCTATATTGTTGCTGAGATTGGCATCAACCATAATGGAAGTATCGAAATTGCCAAATCGTTGATCGATGTGGCTGTTAATAATGGTGTCGATGCAGTCAAATTTCAAAAACGCACCCCCGAGCTGTGCGTCCCGCCTGACCAGCAAAAACATATGCGCGAGACCCCCTGGGGCTATATCTCATATTTGGAATATCGTTACAAGGTCGAATTTGGCTTAAATGAGTACCGTGAGATAGATCGTTATTGCAAACAAAATAATATGCCCTGGTTCGCTTCGGTATGGGATGAGCCTTCCGTGGATTTTCTCCAGCAGTTCAACCCGATCTGTTTTAAAATCCCCTCCGCTTCTCTGACGGATAAAAGTCTTCTGCTCCATGCGCGTGAGACCGGGATGCCGGTTATCCTCTCCACCGGCATGTCCACAATGCAGGAGATCAAGGCAGCTGTAAAAGTACTCGGCGAGAAGAATTTGCTCATCACCCATGCCACCAGTACCTATCCGTGTGACCCTGAGGAGTTGAACCTGAAGATGATCCGTACCCTCATGGAAACCTTTCCCTGCCCCATTGGTTATTCAGGGCATGAAGTGGGTCTGATACCGACCGTCGTTGCGGTATCCATGGGTGCTTGTATGGTTGAGCGACATATCACCCTGGACCGTGCCATGTGGGGCAGCGATCAGGCAGCTTCAGTCGAACCAGGTGGGATCGAGCGTTTGGTCAAATATATCCATGTCACTGAAAAAGCCTTGGGTGATGGGGTCAAACGGGTCTACGAGAGCGAACTGAATTCCCTGAGCCGTCTTCGCCGTGTAAAGGATTAATCATCCCCTCTCAATGGTTTTTCAATGTTCGCCATGACAAGCCATACCTTTGATTCCAATCAATGAACTCACTTACAGATAAGCTAAGCCATCGCTTCGCTTTATCAAAACAACGCTGGAAGAATAATCGCACCCTGACCAAGCTTGCACGCCAAGTGAATTCCAATTCACCTCTGCACGGTTACTCAAAACGTAGTCCCAGTCTTGCATTATCGAAACCAGTCGCTTTCTTCAATGCTTCCACTCGACTGACCGGGATCAGCTTGAATGCTGCCTTTTCTCTGCTTGCCAGTCTCGGGTTGCAAATGGCAGGTGTTCCTGTCGCCCGTTTTGCCTGTAAGAGTGGGATGAGCCTGTGCGTTTTGGGCACCGATCGCAACGATCCCTATAAAAACCCTCCCTGTAAGGCATGTATTGCCCAATCCCGCACGCTTTATTTAGATTCTCTGGTTGTCCCATTTTCGTATAAACCCAATCTGTCTCTTGCCGCCACATTAAAAGACCTTCCGCTGGATCGTCTTTATGAGTTTGAAGTAAAACCTCCTGAATGGGCTGGTCTTCCCAGTCCGCTTTCATCGCCTGCGGTTATGCCGTTGGGACAATTGGTATTGCCTTCCATCCGTTGGGTGCTGCGCCGGCACCATCTTAATGATGATGAGCCAACCCGTTTTATTTATCAGCAATATATACTTTCAGCCAACCACATTGCTCACGAGTTCTCTGCCTTTCTCGATAAAGCCGATCCCCAAGCTGTGATTCTCTTTAATGGTCAGTTCTTCCCCGAGGCCATTGCCCGTTGGGTGTGCCTGCAACTCGGCATCCGCACCATCACCCATGAAGTGGGTCTGCAACCATTTAGTGCTTTCTTCACCACCGGTGAGGCAACTGCATACCCCCTGCATGTGCCAGATGATTTTGAGCTCATAGATACTCAAAATAAACGATTGGATGATTACCTAAGTCAACGCTTCCAGGGTCAGTTTTCAATGGCTGGGATTCGCTTCTGGTCAGAGATGAGAGGGCTAAACAAAGAATTCCTTCAGCTTGCCTCTGGCTTCAAGCAGATCGTTCCTGTCTTTACTAACGTCATTTTCGATACCAGCCAGCCTCATTCAAACGTAGTATTTCCTCACATGTTCGCCTGGCTGGACCTGGTGCTGGATATTGTTCGGGATCATCCTGAAACCCTGTTCGTCCTGCGCGCCCATCCCGACGAAACCAGGCCTGGAAAAACAAGCCTCGAGAGTGTGAGTCAGTGGGTGACCCAAAACCATGCAGATGCGTTACCCAACCTTATTTTTGTGGATTCAGATCAGTCCCTCAGCTCATATTCTCTGATCCAACGTTCTAAGTTTGTTATGGTTTATAACTCCACCATTGGCCTTGAAGCTTCCATCATGGGCATCCCGGTAATATCCGCCGGTCGTGCCCGTTATACCCAACTGCCTACAGTCTTTTTCCCGACCACATCCCAGGAATACCGTCAGAAAGCAGACACATTCCTGGATATTGATAACATCCAGGTTCCGTCAGAATTTAAACAAAACGCCCGACGTTTCTTGTTCTATCAGCTATATCGTTCCTCCCTCCCTTTTGATGATTTATTACAAGAGGATACCATCTGGCCCGGATTCGTAAAATTGCGTAGGTTCTCTGCTCAACAGCTCACTCCGTCAGCGTCTCCAGCTATAAAAGCCATCCTGACTGGCGTTTTAGAGAATGGAGACTTCTTGCTAGATACTGATACTTGAACCCAACCTGATCACAGGGGGGAAGCATCACTCTGTGAAAACTTTAGCGTACCGATTTCAGTGATGAAATCGGATTGTTACCGACGCCAAATCCGGGAGTTCCTGCATCAAGTATAATGAGAAAGTGGAGAAAAACCACACACGAGGTATTATGCCAAAAATTGTCATCTTTGTTCACCTGCACGATCGCTACCCGTGTGGTATAGGAAATCACATCACCCTCAAATTTATAAAACCATTATTCGATCAAATTAAAAGCTTGTGGTTGTCTTATCTAGAGAACGTTCAAGTCGGGGTCCACCCTGATTGCCAGCTTGAGATGGTCTGCGTACAGTAGTATTTTCCCGCTATGCAACCAATCGCACAAGGAATCATTGAAAGGCAACCTTTCCTCTTGGATGACAATTTTGCCAGTTAATCGTAAAATACTCACCTGGTTCGTGTTGACCATTCTTATTGCTCTGGCAGGCATGGCTGCGGTGACATATCAATCGCGTGAAGGTCCAGGTGTTACTGGTGATTCGGTTTACTATGTAATAGGTGCCCGAAATATACTCTCGGGGAATGGTTACAGCCGATATTCAGGCGGTTGGGAACCTATCCCAATCACTGGCTTTCCCCCCGTTTTTTCGATTCTTCTTGCTGGGGCTGGCTTTTTCGGTGGTGATCTCTTTGAAAGCTCTCGTATCATAAACATCCTGCTATTCGGGGCGAATATATTCTTAGCAGGCTTATTGACCTTCAGAAACACTCGCACCATTGTACCCGCGATAATTTCTTCACTTCTCATAATGGCTTCCGCAAGTATGATCCATTATCATTCCTGGGTGATGACTGAGGGTTTATTTATATTCATCACCCTTCTATCACTTTTTACATTAGTGCGTTATTTCGAGACGGATAAGCTGCTTTATCTGGTGATCACTGGTCTTCTAATGACGGCATCAACATTGACGCGTTACGTAGGGCTGGCAAGCGTGGGGATGGCAGGTCTTGGGATCCTCCTTCTGAGTCGTTTGGGTTGGAAAAAACGCCTGGTCCATATCGTCATCCTTGGCTTGGTTAGCGTTACGCCATTTATCTTATGGTTATACCGGAACTCCGTTGTTAGTAACAGCCTGGTCAACCGGCAGATTGTTTTTCACTTCATGTCGCGTGATCTGGTGTTAGGGTTCATTAGCGAAGCAGTATCATGGTTTGCCCCACGCATTTTAAACTTACCTCGTTTGTTGGATGCAGCCCTGTTCTTAATCTTCGCCGGTGTTATTCCCTTGCTGTTTATCATCACAGAGGTAAAACATGGTGTTTTACGGAAAGATTTAGCCTGGCAGGGATTCAAAATCCTCCCCTTTTTGATCTTGTTATTCATCCCAACCTATGTAATTCTACTGGTGCTCAACACAACCTTATTGGATGCCAGCACCAGCCTTACAGCCACACATCGCTACCTTTTACCGATATATGTGATGATGGTGATCATGTTGACCTGTATGGTTTATCGGCTCGTGGCGAATAAGTCCAGCGGGGTTAAAATCACATCGCTGGTCATCGCCGTATTTTTAATAGGTTTTTTTCTTTCGGAATCGATCTCCTCCTTACGCGGCCCGGTAAAAGATATGGGATATACCGATCTTAAGCATTCCTGGACAAGCGTAGTAGGGACTCTAAACCAAATCGACAGCTCCCGTTTGTTTATCTCTGATAACGTCGAGTTATTTTACTTTCTCGCTGGGCGTCCCGCATATGCCTTCCCCATCAGTTATGATAACTATACGCAACAAGAACGCCAGGACTACAACCTCCAAATTGCCAAGGCTAAGAATCGGTTGGAACAAGGAGCTATCATAGTGCTCTTTTATCCTGAAGAAGGACAGAAAAAAGCCCTAGATCAGTTAGGCGTAGAAACACTCTATGAATTTCCACAGGCTATCTTTTATCATCTACCAGGGAAGTAGAAATGCCAGATAATAATCATTCACCTCAAGTCTCTATCATCCTGCCTATTTTTGAAGAAGAAAAGACCATCGAAGGCGTCATTGTTGAGATCGTTGAAACGCTTTTGAATAACTTGCTTAATTACGAAATCGTGGCAGTTGAAGATGGTTCAAAGGATCAATCCCTTACCATCTTACGACAACTCCAGTCGCGCTATCCCGGCAAAATACGCGTAGCTCACCACACTTACAACAAAGGTTATGGTGCAGCTCTCCGCACTGGGATCCGCATTGCAAAGGGCGATATTGTGGTCTGTATGGATTCTGACGGCCAGCATACTGCTCAATCCATCCCGGAGATGCTCGCATTAATCCCTCAGTATGACATGGTGATCGGTTATCGGACTGAAAGCTATCAGGGTAGCTGGTACCGCAATTTAGGCAACCGGATCTATAACAGGTTTGCTAGTTGGCTCTCCAATTTCAAGATCATGGATCTGACATCAGGTTTCCGGGCTATGCGTCGCGAAGCAGTTACTCATTTCCTGCCTTTGTATCCATCGGGTTTCTCAGCTTCCCTGACCGTTACTCTCGCTTTCTTAAAGGCGGGATACAGCCTTACATATATACCGGTGCATGTACATCCCCGGGCAGGTGGCAAGAGTAAG
>Ga0315278_10005574_pt1 | contig 11413 bp, 8 predicted proteins | sample YL17G06_0_MG_FD_203880 | JGI IMG/M metagenome (GOLD analysis project Ga0315278, IMG submission 203880) | Sediment microbial communities from Yellowstone Lake, YNP, Wyoming, USA - YL17G06_0 | ecosystem: Environmental > Aquatic > Freshwater > Lake > Sediment | place: USA: Wyoming | collected... | reverse complement strand
GCGTCATGGGCGGAAGCGGTGACAGATCGAGGATCGCGTCGAGGGAGCTATACAGCGGGCCCGCCGGCCGCGCAGCCCTCTCCACCTCCCAGAGCGCCGCGCGCCGCTCGAGGCCGAGGCTGCCGAGAGCGCCCAGCTCGGCCAGCCGCGCCAGCTCGTCGCTGCGCAGCCCCGCGCGCCGGACGAGATCGTCGGCGGAAGCGAAGGGACGCAGGCGCTCCATGCGCCGGCCCGCCTCTTCCCTGAGCCCGCGGACATAGCGAAGCCCGAGCCGCACCGTCCCGTCGGCCTCGATCGCGCAGAGCCAGCCCGAGTGGTTGACATCCAGCGGCCGGATCACCTGCCCGTGGCGCGCGGCGTCGCCCACGATGGTGGCCGGGTGGTAGAAGCCCATGGGCTGGTTATTGAGCAGCGCCGCGTAGAAGGCCGCCGGGTGATGCGCCTTGAGGTAGGCGCTGGCATAGGCCAGGAGCGCGAAGCTCGCCGCATGGCTCTCCGGAAAGCCATACAGGGCGAAGGAGGTGATGGAGCGGATGATGGCCTCCGCCGCCTCGCCCGTGATCCCCTGCCCCGCCATGCCGACGCGGAGCTTCTTCTCCACCTCGTTCATCGCCTGTTTGCGATGCTTGAAGCCGAAGGCGCGGCGCAGCTCCTCCGCCTCGCCCCCGGTGAAGCCCGCCGCCGCCATGGCCATGCGCAGGAGCTGCTCCTGGAAGAGCGGCACGCCGAGGGTGCGCTCGAGAATGGGCTCGAGCACCGGGTGCGGCACGGTGATGGGCTCGCGCCCCGCGCGGCGCCGCAGATACGGGTGGACCATGTCGCCCACGATGGGCCCGGGCCTGATGATGGCGACCTGGACGACCAGGTCGTAGAAGCGCTCGGGCTTGAGCCGCGGCAGGGTCGCCATCTGGGCGCGGCTCTCCACCTGGAAGACGCCGATGGTGTCGGCGCGCTTGAGCATGGCGTAGACGGCGGGGTCGTCGGGCGGCAGGTGAGCCAGGTCCACGTGGCCGCCGCGGCGACGGATCATCCCGAGCGCGTCCTCGAGGAGCGCCATCATCCCGAGCCCCAGGAGATCCACCTTGATGATGCCCATGGCCGCGCAATCGTCCTTGTCCCACTGAATGACCGAGCGGCCGGGCATGGCCGCGGGCTCGAGCGGCACGACGCCGTCGAGCCTCCCCGCGCAGATGACCATGCCGCCCGAGTGCTGGCCGAGGTGTCGCGGCAGGTCCTGGATCCCCGTCCAGAGCCGCGCGAAGTGACGCATCACCGGCGCCTCCGGATCGCATCCGGCTTCGCGAAGATGGACCAGGAGCGTGTCGCCCGGATCTTTGTACTCCCAGTCGCTGACGAGCCCTGAGAGACGGTCGCAGAGCGCGGGGGACAGCCCGAGCGTCTTGCCCACCTCGCGCGCCGCGCTCCTGCCGCGGTAGGTGATGACGTTCGCGGTCATGGCCGCGCCCAGCCGTCCGTAGCGCTCGTAGACGTACTGGATGACCCGCTCGCGCCGGTCACCGCTCGGCAGATCGAGGTCGATATCGGGCCACTCGCCGCGCTCCTCGGAGAGGAAGCGCTCGAAGAGCAGGTCCATTCCCACCGGATCCACGGCGGTGATGCCGAGCGCATAGCAGACGGCGCTATTGGCGGCCGAGCCGCGCCCCTGCGCCAGGATGTCGTGGCGCCGGCAATACTCGACCAGGTCCCACACGATCAGGAAGTAGCCCGCCAGGTCGAGGCGGCCGATGAGATCGAGCTCGCGCGCGATCTGGCGCTTCGCGCGCTCCGAGAGGGGCCCCGTGCCGTAGCGCGTCTTCGCGCCCCGCTCGCAAAGCGCGCGGAGGAAACCCATCGGCGTCTGGCCCGGCGGCAGCGGGTAATCGGGGAATCGGTAGCCGAGATCCTTCATCGTGAAACCCAGGCGCAGCGCCAGCTCGCCGGTATTGGCCACGGCCGCCGGGCAGTCGGCGAAGAGCCGCTCCATCTCGTGGGCAGGCTTGAGAAACCTTTCGCTGTTGCGCGCGAGCAGCCGGCCGGCCTGCGCCAAGGTTGTCCCGTGTCGTATGCACGTCAGCGTGTCCAGCAAAGGCCGCTCGCCGCGCTCGGCCATGAGCGGGGCATTGCTGGCGAGGAGCGGCAGCCCCCGGCGCTCCGCTTCCGCGCGCAGCCACTCGTTCTGAGCCTCCCGCTCCCGGCTGAGATCGCGCTGGAGCTCGGCGTAGACGTTGAAGCGCCCGAAGAGACCGGCGAGCCTGTCGAGCGTGCCTCGCGCGGCCTGATCTCCGTCGTGTACGAGCCGATGAGCCACGGGCCCGTGAGCGCCACCCGTCAGGCAGACAAGACCGCCCGCGTGCTCCTCGAGGTCGCCCCAGCCGGCGGCGCCCTGCCCTTTCGGCGCGCGCATCTTGATCCGCGTCAGGAGGCGGCAGAGATTCCTATAGCCCTCACGGTCTTCCACCAGGAGCGGCAGCCTGCCGCCGTCCTGCATGCCGACCTCGGCACCGACCAGCGGTGTCAGGCCCAGGCGCGTGCAGGCGCGGTAGAAGCGCGGCGCACCGTGGACGCCGTCGGCGTCCACCAGCGCCAGCGCCCGCTGCCCGAGGGCGGCGGCGCGCTCGGCCAGCGTCTCGGGCAGCGCCGCAGCCTCGAGAAAGGAAAAGGCGCTCTTGGCGTGCAGCTCGATGAACATGATCGAAGTCGCGCTATACTGGCTTGTACAAAGGGGGAGAGAAATGCTTCAGCACACAATCATGGCGGTGATTCGCCCAGGAGAGGAGTCGGGATACGTGGCGGAATGCCTCGAGATCCCGGTAGTCACCCAAGGCCACACGCTGGACGAGGTGACCCGAAACCTCCAGGAAGCCGTCGCTCTCCATTTGGCCGACGAGGACCTGTCCGCCTTGGGGCTTGCCCAAAATCCCACCGTTGTTGTAACGATGGAGCTCTCGCCCACGCATGCCTAAGCTCCGCCGCCTCTCAGGCGCGGAGATCGTCGCGATCCTTGGCCACTTCGGTTTCACGCTCCACTCCCAGCGAGGAAGTCACATCAAACTGCGACGGATTCTTATCAACGGCATAACCGAAACCCTCACAGTCCCCGCCCATCAGGAACTGGACACGGGAACATGCCGAGCAATTCTCCGGCAAGCCAGCCGATTCATCTCGGAAGCAGACTTGCGTCCATACTTTTACTCCGACTGAGTACGGAGAGAGTTTTCGACCGAAGCTCGACACGCGTTTCTCAATCGTAGATGGCCTCGAGGCGCCAGCCGCGGCCGTCTCGCGCCAGTCGGCAGAGAGTGCCGTCGGCGAGCTCCACGTCCCACTCGTCACGGGCGAAAGACGCATCCGTCCACCAATCGCCGGAGATCCGCCATGGTCCCGCCCCCGCGACGATGCGTCCCGCGAGGCCGGCCGCTCGGAGATGTGCGGGGATACCTGCGGCGAGCGTGACCTCTACTGGCCTCGGCGGACGCATGCGGCACATGGCGAGAATCTGGCTCGCCTTAGGACCACCCCTCACCCTGCTCTCTCCCCTGAGGGGAGAGGGATTCAATTCCCCTCTCCCCCAATGGGGGAGAGGGCAGGGTGAGGGGGATAGGGTGAACGGCGTCATCTGGTGGGCGTCGGGGCGGTGCGTGTCGAGAATGAGCGGTGAGCCGATGCCGCGCGCGTCCACGAGCGGGCCGAGACGCGCCAGGGCCGCCGTGAGCTGGCGCGGGCTCGGGCGCGTCGGCTCGTCGAAGCGCGGCTGGGCCGTGGCCACGCGCACGGGACGTGCGCGGAGCGTGACCTCCTCCACCGCGGCGCACGGCGGATGCGCTTCGAGGGAGGACCGCACGAGGGCGGCGGCGGCGGCAGGATCAGAGAGCGGCGCCGCCGGCGCGCAAGCGCCTTCGTGCGTTGTCCGGTCGGCCAGCCGGCAGGACCACTCGAAGGCGTCGGCCGAGAAACCGTGCCGGCTCAACCGCGCGCAGAGAATCTCGGCGAGGCCCGCCGCGAGATCGACGAGCGGCTCGAGGGTCTCGACGCCCCAGGGACATTCGGCCGACTCCTCGAAGACGAGTGGCGGCGTCCAGAGGCGAAGCGGTATTGGATCCTCGCCGCGAGCCAAACGCTGGAGCCACGGCCCCTCGCCACCCAATCGCTCGGCGAGCCCGCGCGACGGCAGGTCGGCCAATTCTCCGAGAGTGCGGATGCCCCAGCGGCCGAAGCGCGCGGCCATTCGCGGATCGAGGTCGAGCAGGGCCAGCGGTGCGGGCCCGAGTTTGTGGGCCTCCCCGCCGGGCGGGATGATGCTGATGTCATCGCCACTCCGCGCCGCGAAGCGCGAGCCCGCGCGGCTGCCCGCGACGCCTATCCGACCGGTGAGCCCGCGCTCGGCGATGGTGTTCAGGAGCCGGCGCGCGATCTTCTCCTCGTCACCGAAGAGCGCCTCGAGCCCGCGGAGGTCGAGATAGACGATGCCCGAGCCGCCGTCCTCCACCGAGGGCGAATGCGCGAGAGCGACATCGAGCAGGAGCCGCTGGGTCGGCTCGTCGGCGCCGGGGACGAGGAGGCAGGCGATGCGTGTCATGCCTGCCACTCGATGAGCCAGGCCCGCTCCGGCATGGCCAGGCGTGGATCCGAGCGGGAACGCAGCACGCGCGCCTCGGAGACGAGCCCGCCCAGGCGCGTAGGTTGATCCGCGCCGGTCCAGCGCGCCCGCACGCGACGCACCGACACCACGAGCGCGGCGGCACCACCCAGGAGATGCCGCGAGGTGCGGACGATCACCGCGGCCCCGCTTCCCGCCGCCGCGCGCTGGAGGCGGGTGCCCACGGAGAGCGGCGCAGTATCGCCCGCGGCGCCCAGATCCAGCGCAATCGCTGCGAAGCCGGTGCAGCGCGCCAGGAGATCCACTGCGCTCCACGCCGCAGCCGGACGCCCGCCGCATCGGACCCAGAGCAGCGCGCGCAGGTCGAGCCCCGCGCGCGCCGCCGTCACTGGATCGAGCGAGTCAGAAGCGTCCACGAGAGCCACCAGCCCGCCGCGCGCCGTAGCGCGAGAGAGAAGGGCCAGCAGCAGGCTGCCGCCTCCGGAGGATCGGGGCCCGACGATCTCGCTGAGCCGGCCCGGGAGAAAGGCCGCCAGCAAGCCATCGAACCCCTCGCCGTCCCACCCTGGCGGGGGCAAGGACTCGATCGAGATGGCCATGGTAGAGGTCCTGTTAAAGGAGCTGAGATATTACACGTCATGTGTTGAGTATAAACAACCACAAGATACGGTGGGGAAGAGTCAGCGAACCTCAATATGTGGAATTCAGATGGCGGTGTAGCCGCCGTCCACGAGGAGATCGGCGCCGGTCATGAAGCTCGAGGCCGGGCTCGCCAGGAACAGCGCCGCCCGCGCAATCTCGTCCGGCTGGCCCAGGCGGCCGAGGAGATGCTTCGGCGCCATGACCTCGCGCGCCTTGTCCATGTCGCCCCAGCGGCGCACCAGCCGGTCAGTCTCCACCGCCCCGGGCGACAGCGTATTGACGCGTATACCCTGGGCCGCATGGTCAGCGGCCATGACCTTGGCGAGCTGTATGAGCGCGCCCTTCGTCGTGCAATAGGCGGCGCGGCCGGGCGACGCGACGCGACCGAGCTGGGAGGCGATCAGGATGACGCTGCCGCCTCCCCTCTTGATCATGACAGGGAGGCAGGCCTTGCTGACGAGGTAGGCGCCCGTCAGGTTGACGCGCAGCACCTGCTCCCACACGCTCTCCTCGAGCTCGGGCACGGTGGCCGTGGCATCGTGTGTGGCCGCGCCGAAGACCAGCACGTCGAGGCCGCCACAGACCTCGACGGCACGCGCGGCCAGCGCCTGCGCGTCGGCCGACCTGGTCACGTCGACGCGCGCCGCGGCGGCCTTGCCGCCGTCCTTCTCCGCCTGCGCGGCCGTGGCCTTGGCGCCGGCCTCGTTGATGTCCGCGCAGAGGACATGCGCCCCCGCCCCCGCGAAGCAGAGCGCGATGGCGCGCCCGATCCCCTGCGCGGCGCCGACGACAACGGCGCTCTTCCCGTCGAGGCGAAACTCCGCGCCCATCACGCGCCACCCCCCGCGAGCCACGGCATCTCCACCGCGTGCCGCGTCTCGAACGCCTCGATCTCGCGCACGTACTCCATGGTCAGGGCGATCTCGTCCTGCCCCTTGAGCAGCGCCTGCTTGCGGAACGGTTCCACCTCGAAGCGGCGCGTGGTGCCGTCGGGCGCGGTGAGCGTCTGGCTCGCGAGATCCACCGATATCGTGGCCCCAGGATGCTCGTGGAGCTGGCGCCGAAGGGCCGCCACGTCCTCTGCCGGAAGCACCACCGCGAGCACCCCGTTCTTGAAACAGTTCTCGAAGAAGATGTCGCCGAAGGACGGGCCGATGACACACCGGAACCCGGAGCCCATGAGCGCCCAGACGGCGGCCTCGCGCGAGGAGCCGCAGCCGAAGTTCTCCGCGGTCACGAGGATCTTCGCCTGGCGATAGGGCGCCTGGTTCAGAATGAAGTCGCCGTTCTCCGACCCGTCGGGGTTGAAGCGCACATCGTGGAAGAAATAGGACCCCAGGCCCGCCTCCTTGGACTTCCGGAGAAACCGCGCCGGGATCACGCGATCGGTATCGATGTTCGGCAGGTCCATGGGGACCGCGCCGGCCGTCAGCGTCGTGAATGGATCCATGGCTTGCCCCCTCACCCTGCCCTCTCCCCCGATGGGGGAGAGGGATGCAAGGTGCGAACGTCGGTGAGCCTGCCGGTGACGGCGGCGGCAGCGGCCATGGCCGGGCTCATGAGATGCGTGCGGGCGCCCTTGCCCTGGCGGCCCTCGAAGTTGCGGTTGGAGGTGGAGGCGACGCGCTCGCCTTCGCGCGCGGTGTCGCCGTTCATCCCCACGCACATGGAACAGCCGGGCTCGCGCCACTCAAAACCCGCCGCCGTGAAGACATCGTGGAGACCCTCGGCCTCGGCGGCGCGCTTGATGAGCCCGGAGCCCGGGACGACCCAGGCCTTTACGATAGCGCGCCGTCCCTTGGCGATCGCCGCCGCGGCGCGGAGATCTTCGATCCGGCTATTGGTACAGGAGCCGATGAAGACCCGGTCCACCTTGATGTCCGTCAGCGGCATGCCGGGGCGAAGGCCCATGTAGTCGACCGCGCGTCCCATCGCCTGGCGCCGGGCCGGGTCGCTCTCGCGCGCGGGATCGGGCACGCTTCCGGTAATGGGCAGCGCGTCCTGAGGGCTGGTGCCCCAGGTAACCGTTGGCGCGATGGTATTGGCGTCGAGGGTCACCTCCCGGTCGAAAACCGCGTCGGCATCCGACGGCAGCGTTTTCCAGTACGCGAGGGCCCTCGTCCAGCTCTCGCCCCTCGGCGCATAGGGCCGGCCCTCCAGGTAGCGATAGGTCGTCTCATCGGGGGCGATCATGCCCGCGCGGGCGCCAGCCTCGATGGACATGTTGCAGACGGTCATGCGCTCTTCCATGGTCATGCCCGCGATGACCGGCCCCGCGTACTCGATGGCGTGTCCCACCCCGCCGGCGGCGCCGATCTTGGCGATGATGGCCAGGATCACGTCCTTGGCCGTGATGCCGGCAGGCCGCGTGCCCGTCACCGTGATCCGCATCGCCTTGGGCTTCTTCTGCCAGAGGCACTGCGTCGCCAGCACGTGCTCGACCTCGGTGGAGCCGATGCCGAAGGCGATAGCCCCGAGCGCTCCGTGGGTCGCCGTGTGAGAGTCCCCGCAGACGAGGACGATACCGGGCTGGGTCAGTCCCTGCTCGGGGCCTATGACATGCACGATGCCGGTACGCGGGTCGCCTGGACCGAAGAGCGTCACACCCTCTTCGCGTGTGGAGCGCTTCAGGTTTTCGACCATGCCGAGGATCTCCGGATTCGCGAGGGCCTCGGATCCCGGCCCCGTCGGCACATAGTGATCCGCCGTGGCGACCAGGCCCGCGGGCCGCCGCACCGAGCGCCCGGCTCTGTGCAGGCGCGCGAAGGCGTGGGTCGCGCCCTCGTGGAGCAGGTGCCGGTCGATGTACAGGAGGGACTGGCCGCCCGGTCCCTCGGTCACGACGTGACGGTTCCAGATCTTCTCGAACATCGTGGGCACGGCGATCTCCTCAGTGAGAGCGGAGCTTCGGATCGAGGGCGTCGCGAAGGCCATCGCCCAGCAGGCTCATGCCCAGGATGGTCAAGGCGAGCGCACCCGCGGGGAAGAGTATCATCCACGGCGCCGTCTGGAGGAAGACCCGCCCGTCGTCGAGCATATTGCCCCAGCTGGCCGCCGGCGGCGGGACACCGAGGCCGAGGAAGGACAGCGTCGCCTCCGTCCGCACGGCCTCGACAAAGCTGAGCGAGACCTGCACGACCACGGGCGCGAGACAGTTGGGCACGATGTGGCGCCGCATGATGTAGCCATCGCGAGCTCCCACCGCGCGCATGGCCTGGACATAATCGCGCTCCCGCACCTGCAGCGCGGCCGCGCGCACGACCCAGACAAGCCGCGGAATCTGCACGAGCACGAGCGCGAGGATCATGTTCCTGAGGCCCTGCCCCAAGACCGCCATCACGCTGATCGCGACGAGGATGCCGGGGAAAGACATGAAGACGTCGATCCCTCGCATGAGCAGGCTGTCCACGCGCCCGCCGTAGTATGCCGTCACCGTGCCGATGACAAGCCCCGCCGCCAGCGCCGTCACCGCCACCACGCCGCCCGTGAGCAGGGCGATCCGCGCGCCGTAGACGACGCGCGCGAAGACGTCGCGCCCGAGACGATCGGTCCCGAATGGATGCTGGGCCGACGGCGGCCGTGTGCGGACGAGCATGTCCTGGGTCGTCGGATCGCGGCCGACCACGGCGGGACCCACGACGGCGGCCAGGACGACGAAGCCCGCCAGCGTGCCCCCGACCCAGAGTAAACGGTTGGTCATGCCCGGCGGAGCCGCGGGTCGATAGCCCGGTAGAGGAGATCCACGCCCAGGTTCACGAGAACGAGGAAGGTCGAGATGAAGAGGATGGCGCCCTGGACTATCGGGTAGTCGCGCTTGAGGATGCCGGTCACGAGAAAGGCGCCGAGTCCCGGCAGCCCGAAGAGCGTCTCGATGACGACGGCGCCCGTGAAGAGCACGCCCACGTTGAGCCCGATGAGCGTCACCACCGGGATCAGGGCATTGCGGAGGGCGTGCTTGTAGAGCACGACCCACCCCGCCAGCCCCTTGGCGCGCGCGGTGCGGATGAAATCCTCGCCAAGCACTTCGAGCAGCGTCGCGCGAGTCATGCGCGCCACGCCGGCGGCCTGGATGAGCCCGTACGCGACCGCCGGCAGGGCCATGTAGCGCGCCCACTTGAGAACACCTTGCGAGAGGGGCTCGTACCCGCGAATCGGGAAAAGCCCGGCATAGACCGAGAGCAGCAGCATGAGCAGGAGCCCCATGACAAAGCTCGGGACGCACACGCCCGTCATGGTGACTGCCGCGAAGGCGGCCTCGCTGAGCGCATTGCGCCGGGCCGCGGCCAGTACTCCGGCCGGGATGGCGATCAGCACCGACACGAAGGTGGCGGAGAGCGCGAGCTGGAGCGAGACCGGCACCCGGTCGAGGAGGTCGCGCGCCACGGGCTCGCGCGAAAACAGCGAGCGCCCCATATCCCCATGGAGCACCCGCCCGAACCAGCGCACGTACTGCTCGTGCACCGGCAGATCGAGCCCCAGGCTCGACCGGATCTCGCGCACCTGCTCGGCCGACGCATCGGTGCCGGCAATCAAGAGCACCGGATCGCCCGGCACCAGCCTCACCAGCACGAACACGATGCTCGCCACCACCCACCAGATCGGCACCACCGCCAGCACCCGCCGCACCACGTATCCCATCCGGATCCGGCCCTCCAGCGACTACCGGCGAACCATCATGAACGAACCACTAGAGTCGGGCGGGGCCTGGCGGAGCGCACAAGTCACTCATGATAACTGCATCACCGCGCGAGCCACAGGTGCCAGAAACGGTTAGCCCCCACGCGCATGCGAGCAAATCTAACATGCTAGCAAACAGCGGCCCATGAGAAATGCCCAAGTAGCATAATCCGTGGCACGACTGACATCACTAAGCGAACCAAGAGTCGCAATGCTTGCCCGGCCCACGGCTCACCGCCGTGGGCCCGCTCTTTTTCCGGATGTTGAGTGCGATTGCCCGCGCGACTTTCAATCCGCGTTTCAGTCACGGACGGGTGCTCACGTCGTGTATCCATCTCTGGGCATTGTCGCCACTCGCGGCACGGGCTACCCCAGGGCGTGGGCCATCCTCACCGCACGTATCAGCCCCGCGACACCGAGCACTCGGTCCTCCACGCCGTCATCCGCGAACATCTGGAGCCCTTCCTGCGGGAAACCTCCGACCGGGGCGACGGACACGGCCTGCCCCGCTTCGTCGAGCAGGAGTTCCGCGAGTTCCTCACGTGCGGGGTCCTGGCCCACGGCTTCACGCGGCTGCGGTGCGCCGACTGCACCTTCGAGCGCCTCCTGCCCTTTTCGTGCAAGCGACGCGGCTTCTGTCCGAGCTGTGGGGGGCGACGCATGGCGGAGCGTGCCGCCTCTCTCGTCGACGAGGTGCTGCCCCAGGTGCCGGTGCGCCAGTGGGTCCTGACGCTGCCGTATCGCCTGCGCTACCGCCTCGCGTGGGATCACGCCTTGTGCCGCGCCGTGCTGGGCGTGTATGCGCGCGGGCTGCTCGCCTTCTACGCGCGCACCGCGCGGGCGCACGGCATCCCGGAGGGCCAGACCGGCACGGTGACCGTGATCCAACGCTTCGGCAGCGGGCTGCAATTGAACATCCACTTCCACACGCTCGTGCTCGACGGCGTCTTCAGCGAGACTCGACCCGGACACCTCACCTTTCACCCCGCACCCCTCCCGAGCGACGAGGACGTGGCGCACCTCCTCGCCACCGTCCGCGCCCGGGTCGGGCGGCTGCTCGCCCGCCGCCACCTCGAGCCCGCTGACGACACCGCCCCGGCGGACCCGCTCGCCGACGTCTCGCCCGTCCTGGCCGGCCTCGCCAGCGCCTCCGTCCAGGGCCGCGTCGCCCTCGGCCCCCGCGCTGGTGCCCGCGTCCGCCGCCTCGGCGACGGGCCGGACCTCAGCCACGTCGCCTCCCGCGGCCCGCGCCAGGCCCAGCTCGACGGCTTCGATCTCCACGCCAACGTCTGGGTCCCCCCGAACGATCGCGCCCGCCTCGAGCAGCTCAGTCGCTACCTCCTCCGCCCCCCGCTCGCCCAGGACCGCCTCCGCCTCCGCGCCGATGGACGCCTCCTCGTCGAGCTCAAGACGGTGTGGCGCGATGGCACGTCTCACTTGCTCTTCGAGCCCCTCGAGTTCCTGGAGAAGCTCGCGGCCATCATCCCTCGCCTCGCG
>Ga0315278_10005573_pt1 | contig 11415 bp, 11 predicted proteins | sample YL17G06_0_MG_FD_203880 | JGI IMG/M metagenome (GOLD analysis project Ga0315278, IMG submission 203880) | Sediment microbial communities from Yellowstone Lake, YNP, Wyoming, USA - YL17G06_0 | ecosystem: Environmental > Aquatic > Freshwater > Lake > Sediment | place: USA: Wyoming | collected... | reverse complement strand
TGGCCGAGATGGCCGTAAAGCTTGTCATCGAGTCGATCTTCGAAGCGGATTTCTGCGACAATTCCTACGGATTCAGACCCGGGAGGTCAGCCCATGACGCCATCGATGACGTAGCGCATACCCTGCACCAAGGATATAGCGAGGTCATCGACGCCGACATTCGACACCATTCCCCATGCCACGCTCATGACCATGGTCGCCGAGCGTATCTGTGATGGAGCGCTGTTGCACCTGATGCAGATGTGGCTCAAAGCCCCGGTCATGGAAGTGGACAAGGACGGTACGAAGCGCAACATCGGCGGTGGCAAGGGCAACCGTAAAGGGACCCCGCAAGGTGGAGTTATCTCACCGCTACTTTCCAACCTTTTCCTACATCTGCTGGATAGGATCTGGGAGCGGCGGGGACTGCAGCAGCGGTTAGGTGCACGCATCGTCCGGTACGCGGACGATATGGTGGTGCTTTGCCGCAAAGGCACCGGAGAACCGATGGCGGTGTTGCGGCAGATTCTGGAGCGAATGGGACTGAGCCTCAATGAGGCTAAGACGTAGGTTGTCCACGCCTACCAGGGGAAGTTTAGCTTCCTTGGATTTGAGATCTGGATGGCGAAAAGCCGTAGGACTGGGAGCTATTATCCCCATGTCCAGCCTTCGAAGAAATCCCTGAAGACGATCAAGGATCGCATCACCCAGTTGACCGCCAGAACACGGACGGTTATGCCCGTAGATTGGATCGTCAGCGAACTCAACGCGACGGTGCGCGGCTGGGTGGGCTACTTCCATGTGCGCAACTGCAGCCAGAATTTGGCGCGGGTGCGCAGGCACCTGGAGGAGCGGATGCGTACGCATTTGCGGAAGCGGCATAAGGTCCGAGATCGGAAAACGGGATACATCCGGTTTACCGAAAGAGATCTGTACGCTAAGTAGGGGCTCTACAAAGTGCCGACGACAGCAGGCTGGACAAGGGCGCATGCCTCGCGGTGAAGGACATCGGAAAGCCGTGTGCGGAAAAACCGCACGCACGGATTGATGAGGGAGGGCTGAGCCTCTGTCGACTCTGCTTTTCAAAGTAGTCGCGTGCGACGAAATGTCAGGAGAGTGCGGCTTTTGATCTGCCCTCTACTCTACCCATACTTTAAACATAGCTTGACGCAGCACGCGCTTGTAGAGGAAAACCAGCGCGTTCATGGCCTGGTTCTGCGTGGCGGTGGCCACGTTGCCCTCCACGGCCAGATGCGTCAGGAACGATTCGATCTTGGGCTCGGCCGGTAAGAGGTCCTCGCGGGAGCGCATGCGGTGAAAATGGATAAACCGGACAATCCAGTCCACATAGGACCGTTCGGTGTGAATCGAGTAGTGATGAAGGCGAAGATACTGTCGGACTTCATCGAGTATTTTCGGTTGGTTTGAATCTTCACTCGAAAGGGAACCAGGCATGCTCCTTCCTTTCAAGGCCTTCGGCGATGAATGGCTGATAACATGCATAGGGCAAAAATACCCAAAATCCATATTAATATCAAATTATCAGGGCTAAATGCCAAGTTAATAAATGGTTGGACATCACGGTGGCGCAGTGCCAAAGGTGGCAGTTGACATGCTCATGGACTGGACGCTGACGAATCCTCGCGACTCGAACATCTGGAGGTGTCGGCAATGACGATCGATCGCATGATCGACACGGTGTGGCGAGGCATCCAGCGAGGCATGCACCATCCCGCGGAGTTGCACGGGAAACTCTCCCTCGACGAGGCCTATCGTGTCCAGCTCGGGCTGCTCGCCTGCTACGAGCGCGCCGGTGAGCAACAGGCCGGCTGGAAAGTGGGCTTGACGGCCAAGGCCATGCAGGCGCAGCAGGGTGTCCACGAGCCGGTGTTTGGCTTCTTGCTTCTGAGCGGGCATCGGTCGACCGGCACTGCCTTCGATTGCGCCTCGCTGATCCGCCCGGGGTTCGAGAATGAGCTGTGCATCACGGTTGGAACGACCCTCACTGGCCCCGGCGTGAAACTCGAACACGCGCGCTCCGCTATCTCACATGTCGCCCCCGCTCTTGAAATCATCGAGAAGCGCGGCGATTTGCGCGCGGACCTGGCGCTGACACTCGCCGACAACGCCCAGCAGAAGGCCTTCGTCACCGGGGCGGCCGTGCCGCTCGGCGCACTCGATCTTGCCGAGGTGACACTCGACCTCACCGTCAACGGCGTGGTGCAGGAGCGTGCCCGGGGTGCGGAGGTGTTAGGCACGCCGGTAGCCTCCATCGCGTGGCTCGCCAACAAGCTCGCAGAGTTCGGCCGGCGCCTGGACGCGGGGACGCGAGTCATGTCGGGGTCATTCACCAAGCAATATGATGTTAATCGCGGTGACGTCGTCAAAGCGCGATTCGGGCCCCTCGGCCTGGTGAGCGCGGAGTTTCGCTGACGCGAATGCCATACACAGCTCGAGGGCGCGAGGGACTGTACCCAATGATGCCCAACCCATCGTTGCACCGGACCCGTGCAAGCGGGCTTCGCCTGCTCGCACGGGCCGGTGAACCCTATCCCGATTAGCCCCCAGAGCTATGGAATCGGACACACTCGTAAGCTACGCTGACCTTCTGGCAGCCTTCGAATGGGTCAGCTCAAGCGCTCCAATGGAGAACTCCGTCTTCGTATCACGGAAGACAGGCGCCCTGCATTGGGCATCCGAGCTCATGGAACTCGAAGACGAACTCCCCGAAGACATCGAGGACGGTAGTCTCTACGTCGCAGTCCCACACAAGAGGGATCTCCATCTCGGGAAGAATCTGGCTCTGAACTTCACGGACGAACGACTGCCTGAGTCATGCGCCACAGTGGCCACCTTCTTCCGCCAAAGCGGCGCATACGGCCGCTTCAAGGATCTCCTCGAACGAAAAGGCATGCTTGAGGCGTGGTACGAATACGAGGCCCAGGCAGTAGAACAAGCGCTGCGTACGTGGAGTGAAGAAAATGGTCTGCAACTCAAGCTGTAACCGTGGCAACGTGGGGGCTAACCCTTCCATCAGGCGGACAGCCACCGGCAAGCCGGTGGCTGTCCGCCTGATGTCAAACGGGTGTGCCAGGTATGGCACAGAGCTTGGGGCAAAAAGGGGCCGTTGTTGCATTGTTGACATGGGGGTCAGTGGGGGACATCCTATGTTCCCTCCGTCAAGCATTTTAGAATGCGACTTTTTTCCATGATACCGTAAATAAGTTTTGACTTTTTTACATAGAAATGTAAAATGGTCGATATGGAAAGACTGGTCGGAAAATATATTTTTGATCCTGAAATCTCAGCGGGAAAAATGATTTTTCTCTGCGGTCCACGCCAAGTGGGGAAAACGACCTTTGCCTTGAAGTGGCTTGCCTCCATGGGGGTCGAGGGAACCTACTTCAACTGGGATGATCCTGCCGTCAAGAAAGAATACAACCGAAATCCTTTATGCTTTAAAAACATAGTCCTTTCAAAATTTCACGGGAAATCCGTCCCCGTTGTATTCGACGAAATCCACAAACACAAGAATTGGAAGAATATTCTGAAGGGGTTTTATGACACCACCCGGGATAAAATGCATTTACTGGTAACCGGAAGCGCCCGGCTCGGTGTCTACCGAAAATCCGGAGATTCGTTGATTGGGCGGTATTTTTCATTTCAGATGCTTCCGCTCTCCCTTCCAGAAGCGACCGGGGATTTTTCCTTCGTGCTGAATGAGGATGGCCTTCTATCGAAGGGGCAATCTTTCATCCGTTTCATCGAAAGGGCTCAAAACAAAAAGACCGAGGATGGATTGAATCAGCTGCTGACCTTTGGCGGGTTCCCGGAACCTTATTTAAAAGGGTCTCAAAGGTTTCTACGCAGATGGCATGAGGCGTACAAAACTCTTTTAACAAAAGAAGATGTTCGGGATCTCTCCCGTATTGCAGACCTCAAGGGATTGGAGCAGTTGATTGAAATTCTTCCCTCGAAAGTGGGTTCTCCCCTCAGCATCAATTCCATCAGGGAAGACCTGGGATACCACCACGGGACGATAACAACCTGGATCGAAATTTTAAGCAGGCTTTATTTGATCTTTACCATCCGTCCCTGGCACCGGAACATTGTGCGCTCCATCAAGAAGGAGAAAAAGCTGTTCTTCTTTGACTGGTCCTTTCTTGAAGATTCGGGGAGTCGCTTTGAAAATCTTGTAGCGGTGGCTCTTCTGCGCATGGCGGCCCGGTTTACCGAAATGGGTCTGGGGGCTTTCGAGTTGATGTATGTTCGCGATAAGGAAAAAAGAGAGGTGGATTTTATCGTGATAAAAGACAATTGGCCGCTGGCCCTGTTTGAAGCCAAAGAGGGAGATGAAGTCATCAGCCCCTCAGGTAAATATTTCGCCAAGAAGCTGGGAATCCCTTTTTATCAGGTCTCGCCCCGCCACAAGAGAGTGGAAGCATTCCCCGGGGATTGTTTCAAGATCCCTGCGCCCAATTTCCTTTTATCCGTAGGCTGAAAAATAAGGGCATTTAAACATCTACAGAACCTTATACGGCCTATCGGCATTGAGTCGGAGCGTTGTTCTCGAACCCCGGCAGCTTGAACTTCAGGGTCACTTCGCCGGACTGTCGGTCGATGTGCAGCATTCGGCCGTCGGTAGCTGAGGTTTCCAGTTTCTGGCCACTGACCATTTCGAGCAGGCCGCCGATGAAGGCCATCCCCGAGTTCAACACCTCCTCCATTCTTTCCGGGCCGACAACCCCTCGGGAGGCTGTTTCCAAGGCCGTTTCCGGCGTTTGCGGCTGAGCCGCGACCGCATTTTCTTCGACGGTAACGTCGACCGTCCGGTCGTCGGCGGACTTCAGCGCCTCGGGATTCAAGTAGTGGGGGGTGTCTTCGGGGATCTCCTCCGACGGCACGGCGGATGCAGGCGGCGGCAGGGGCTCCTCGGCCAGCATGCCGCGCAACTGGTTGAGAAGCTCCGTGCGCTTTTCGCGCGTGAACTCCACCGTGCCGGCGCCGCCGTCGAAGACCCCCGCGAAGAGATCGGTCTTCAGCTGCAATCCGGCCAGGATCTTTTCCTCGATGCTGTTCTTGGTGATCAGGTTGACTACATTGATGCAGCGGCTTTTCTGGCCGATGCGGTTGACCCGACCGACTCGCTGCCGCACCCTGGCCGGGTTCCACGGCAACTCGAAATTGACCACGCAATCCGCCGCCTGCAGGTTGAGCCCCGTGCCGCCGGCGTCGGTCGATAGAAACACCCGGCACTTCGGGTTGACGGTGAATTCGTCTATCAGGGCCTGCCGCTTCTTCACCGGGACTTTGCCTGACAGTTCCACGAACCCGATCCCTGCCTCGGACAGATAGCGCCCGATGAGATAGGTCATGGTGGTCCACTCGCTGAAGATCACCATCTTGCGACCGTTTTGCACCACCATTTCGTCGAGGATTCCTTCCAGTTCCTTGAGTTTGGGGGATATGTGGGTCCTGCGATCGATGAGGTAGGTCGAATTGCAGACCATGCGCATGCGCATGAGCAGCTCTTGGATGCGCCGCAGGTCGATGGGCGTCAGGTATTTCTTGTTCAACAGCGGGATCAGGGCCTGCAGGTAGCCCGAATGGATCTTCTGCTGCTGATGGTGCAGGTCCAGGTAGTAGTTGTTGACCAGTTCTTGAGGCAGTTCGCGCAGGACCTCTTCCTTGCGTCGGCGGAGCACCAGAGGTTTGAGTTGCGTATGCAGGCGGTCGAGCTTGCGGTAGCCCAAGATATTGCCTTTTTTGTGGCGGCTGAGCATGAAATGCTCCGCCGCGAACCGCCACAGCGGGGACAACAGGTGCGGGTCGAGGAACTGAACGATGGAGTAGACATCCTCCAGCCGGTTCTCCAGGGGAGTGCCGGTCAGCACCACGGCATGCCGCCGCGGGATGGACTTGACCGCGTCGGCCGTCTTGGTGGAAAAATTTTTGATGCGTTGGGCTTCGTCCAGAATAACCAGATCCGGCTTGAACCGGGCCAGCAGCATGACGTCGCGCAGCACGGCCTCGTAGTTGGTGATTTTGAAGTAGCTGCCGTTCCCGCCGTAAATGGCCTGACGCCGCATTGGGCCGCCCTCGACGATGTCCGCCTTCTCATCGGAAAAACGCTCGATTTCGCGCTTCCACTGCTCTTTCAAGGACGCCGGAGTGACCACCAGCACCTTTTCGAAGCCGAACACCTCTTTCTTCGAGATGGCCAAGGCAATCGCTTGCAGGGTCTTGCCGAGCCCCATTTCATCTCCGATCAGAGCGGCGCGCTTGAACAGCCCGAAGCGGACCCCCTCCTCTTGATAGGGGTACAGCCGGGCTTTCAGCTTGACCGCCGGGTGCGGAACCGACCGGGCGAGGTCGGCGAGTTGCTTTTCTTGCAGCAGCGACTCCAAGCGGCTCAAAACCGTGGACCCGACGCGCACGGCCTTGAACGCCTTTAGCTCGTCCAGGAGCGGCACCAGGGCTTCGATGCCCTCCTTTCTGAAAAAACCTTGTTTATCGAAATGCGCCCCCAGAATTTTTCCGAGGCCATTACCGTCCATCGGTCGACGCTCGTGAAAGAGCCTCGGCCGATCATGCGCTGAATCCCAATAGATGTCGAAAAACGGGAATGTTTCCTTTGCCAGCCGGGGCTTGAAGTCGCGTTTTTGCCGCAAGAAAGCCGTCAGGTAGATGAGGTGCTTGCAGGTGTCCAGACGGTTGCCGGCATAATCCGGGCAACTGCAGTGCCCGAGGCCCGCGGCCGGATCGTGGAGAGTCACCGCGTACTGCTTGCCCGTTTCGGTCTGCACCAGATGGCGGCCTTTGAACATCTCCCCCTCAATCACCGTGAACCGCTCGCTCCGCGCGCGCTTCTGGCGATCTTCCAACGCCTGGCGCCGGATCTCATCCTCCGTGAGGCACGGTTCCTTGACGGCACCGGTCGCTTCTCCGGCTGCGGCCGATTTCCAGCGCTGAAGAATGTCACGAGCGTCCAGCAAGGCCGCCACGGCATGCTTGCAGCCGTTCCCAGGGTAAGGACAACTGCAGGAAAGATCGACGCGACTGCCGGTTATTTTCACCTGGGTGGTGTAGTCGCCGTAGCTGCCATCGACTTCATAGCGAAAGACCCCCGCGTCCGGGTCCGACTCCTTGAGGACGAAGGCGCCGTTTTGATAAATGCCGAGGCCCCGCTCGTATATCAGGGCGGAGTCGGCGAAGTTCTTTTTGATGGTTTCTGCGGTCAAGGGCGGCATGGGGTAATTGCTCCTGTCTCTGGAATAATCCGCTATTGGTCGTCAATTCGGCAACTCTCAGGAGCCAATGGCTATCATGAGGGGTAGGGCTTTGCAATCCTAAGGGAGGAACGCGGTCTAAAGGATCTCAACCCCGAGTCCGACCGAATCAAGACTCCCGCGGCCTTTGGGGACGATACGGATGCCGTTGCATGACTGCCCCGTGAAAGGGATAGCCGCCCCGGCCGGGACAAAGCGGCCCATCATCGCGGCCGGTTGGGGGCTGTCTGAATCCTGTCCGTCGCCGGGTGTTGCGACGAAAAGAGGCATGATCCATCTCCTGGATCATGCCTCTTTCAATTTCGAGGGCCAACGCAGCCTGTCTCTGCTGGCGCTTTTCGGGCTATTTCTTGGTCGACTCGGCAACCGCTGACGCGACCAGTTTCTGCCCCTGTTTCTTGTAGGTCACCGTCACCTTGGAGCCCCGGTCGACCTTGCTGCCGACCTTGGCATTCGCCGCCAGGTCGAAATGCATCTCCTTGCCCTTGGCTGTCTTGATGGCGATCATGGCGGCCCGATCGTATGTGAGCACGGTCCCGGAGGCCTTCAGGACCTGGCTTTTGGTGGTGCTTTGCTCGGCAGCCATCACCCCGCTGGTGAAGGCGAACACGGCCAACAGACAAACCAGAACGAACAACGCTTTTTTCATACCTTTTCAATCCTTTCTGCACGAGGTTTTTTTCCGGGAAAACCGATGCCCCAACAGGCATGGCCCCGGAGCGGCGAGTCACCGTTTCGTTTTGACTGGAATAATTACGACGTAATGCGGTCGGTGTCAAATCCTGTTTTATCGCCCCGGCCCTTCAAGGCGGCGGTTGGGCCGGGAGTCGGCTGGGCGCGGCCGCTGGAGACGATTCAATCCGTGTAGAGGAGGTAGGTGGCGCGGAGCCGGCGGAATTCATCCAGGGGCGGCTGCCAGGAGGCGACGATCGATTCGGGCGCCAGCCCATCCGCGATCGCTCGGATCACCGTGCGTGAGCCGACCATGAGCAGCGCCGGGTCGAGTTGAAACACCCCCGGGTAAAGGCTCTGGAGGGCACAAAGGATCTCAACCCCGAGTCCGACCGAATCCAAACTCCCGCGGTCTTGGAGGACGATCCGCACCCCTTGGCAGGTCTCGCCTTCGAAGAGGTGCCCCGCGGGTGTGAAGGTGGCCGGCTCGAATTCCACTCCGGGGATCTGGCGTCCGGTCAGATACACCGCCAGTTCGTCGGTCCTGATCCACGGCGCGCCAATCAGCTCGAACGGAGTGTCAGTGCCGCGGCCGACACTTACATTGGAGGCTTCGCAGAGGGCCACCCCGGGATAGAGGGTCGCCTGGGCGAGGGAACGCAGGTTCGGCGACGGGTTCACCCAGGCCAGGCCGGTCTCGTCAAACCACATATCCCGACGGTAGCCCTGCATCGGGATCACGCTCAGCCGGACTCCCATCTTCTTCTCGCCGTTGAACATCCGCGCCAGCTCTCCTAAGGTCATGCCGTGGCGGACCGGCAGGGGAAAATAGCCGGTGAAGGATTTCAGGTCCGGATCCATCAGCGGGCCCTCCAGCCGCGAGGCGCTGATGGGATTGGGCCGGTCCAGCACGATGAATTCGACCCCCTTCCGGGCGGCCGCCTCCATGGCGTAGCCCATCGTCGACATATACGTGTAAAAGCGCGCGCCCGCATCCTGCATGTCGAAGACCAGGGCATCCAGGCCCTTCAGCATCTCGGGCGTAGGGCGCAGCGTTTTGCCATACAGGCTGTACACCGGCAGGTTCGTCGACGCATCCCGGCCCGAGGCCACCTTTTTATCCACTTTCCCCGACAGGCCGTGCTCGGGGCTGAAGATCGCCCGCAGCTTGACGCCGGGCGCCCTAGCCAGAAGATCGATCGTCCGCCTCCCGACCGCGTCCAGCCCCGTGTGATTGGTGATCAGTCCCACCCGTTTGCCCGAAAGGGGAGCGAACTTCCGGGCCGCCAGGACATCCGCTCCGGTCAAGACCCTGGGCGCCGATGCGCCGTCTGGCAACCGGGAAAGCGCGTCCGAAGGCGACACGGGCGCAGGCCGGCCGGTGGCCTGAACCACCAGGGAAAACACCGTGTCCCGCAGGGTTTCCTCCCTGGCCTCACCATCGGGGTAGACGCGGTTGCTCAAGACGATGAGGTAGGTCCGGGTTTCCGGGTCGATCCAGAGCAGGGTGCCGGTGAACCCCTTGTGACCGAAGGAGCCGGCCGGTAGCATCTCGCTCCAGTTGCCGGAGGGGGAATGGATGGCCCAGCCCAGGCCCCTGGCGGGTAGCTTGCCGGCCGGCGAGCCGGGGGCCGTCATGAGCTCAACGCTCGCGGGGCTCAGGATCGGGCCGAGCGGGGCGCGGCCCTGGTCGAGGATGGCTTGGGCAAAGCGGGCCAGGTCGTCGGCGGTGGCGAACAGCCCGGCCGGGCCGGAAACTCCGCCCATGCGCCGGGTGTCGGGGTCGTGCACCACCCCGAAGCTGCCCTCCATGGTGGGGGCCAGACGGCGGTGCAGAGGCTGCGCCGGCTTGAAGCCGGTGTCCTTCATTCCCAGGGGCTCGAAGATGTGCCGCCGGCAGTAGGCGTCCAGGGATTCGCCGGAAACCCGGCGCACGATCTCGCCCAGGACGAGGAAATTCAGGTCGCTGTAACTGAACTGGGAGCCGGGAGGCTGCGCAGGCTTGTCCTCGGCGATCTTTTTCAGGGCCGTTTCATACCCCGACCACGCGGGCTTCATGAGCAGGCCGGGCCTGAGGCCGGAGTAATGCGTGAGAAGCTCGCGGACGGTGATCCGTTCCTTGCCAAGCCCCCTGAACTCGGGCCAGAACTTCACGGCCGGGTCGTCGAGGCCGATCTTTCCCTGCTCGACGAGCTGCAGGATGGCCGGGGTGGTGGCCACCACCTTGGTGAGGGAGGCGATGTCATAGAGGGTGTCCGCAGCCGGCGGCCGCAGTTTCGGCCCGTTGGCCGTCCGCCCGAAGGCGCGGCTGAAGACCACCTGCCCCTGGCTGCCGACCAGGACGACCGCACCGGGGGTCTGGCCGGCGCGGATGGCGTCTTCGACGACCCGCGGGATTTCGGACAGCGGCCCGGGCTGGAGGGCCTGGGCGGAGGCCGGCGCAGGGGTCAAGAGGGCTGCCGCCACCCCCAGGCCCAACATCATGGTCCGCAGGAATCTGTGTCCGCGCTTCACCGCCGGCAACCCCTCGCTGTGCAGTCCAGCTTATCTTACCAGGGCATCGGGGTCCGGGGCAAGCCTGCCGATGCTGCCCGCCGGCACCTCTTTTCGCAAGGCCTCGGAAGAGTAGTAATTCCCCGGGTTCCAGAGCATCCACCCTTGGGATCCGAACTTGTCGGCGGCGCTGATCTGGTCGCGGATTTCCTTGCCGCTGAAGGGCCGGCGGTCGAAGGCGTAGTCCTTGAACGCCTGCAGCCAGGGCCGGAAGCGCAGCGATGACACATTTGTGCGCTCTTGGGCTTTCTTGAGCGAGAGGTAGACGATCTCGTGCGGGTTCTGAACGGGGTTGCGGTATCCCGGGATCCCGAACTGGAAGCCCGACGGGTAGAGCATGGGCGAAAGATAATCCACCGCCGAAATGATGGGTTCGAGCTTCTGCCCGATGTCGGTGTCGTTCAGATTCCAGCAGACGTAGCCGAAGATGTCCGCCGCCGTGAACACGTTGTATGGCGCAAGCTTGGACCGGGCCTCCTGGAGGAACCCCGTGATGGCCTTCACCCGGGCCTCCTCGGTGCTGGGCTGGGAGAAGCGCGGCGAATGGGAATCGGGGAAGCGCACGTAATCGAACTGGATCTCGTCAAACCCGAGCTTCGCGGCCTCGACGGCGATCTGGATGTTGTAGTCCCAGACTTCCTTGCGGAAGGGGTCCACCCAGGCGAGGCTCTCCCGGTCCCGCCATGGCTCCCCCGTCGGGGTTTTCACCGCGAGCTCCGGCCGCGCGTTGGCCAGCAGGTTGTCCTTGAACACCACGATGCGGGCAATGGTGTAGACGCCCTTTTCTTTGAACAAGGCCATTAGGCCTTCGGCATCGCGCACGGTGATGATCTTCTGGGCGCCCACCTCGGCGGCCAGTGGCACGGAGCTGCGGTAAGGAATCATGCCCCGATCGCCCTTGACGTCGATGACCAGGGCGTTG
>Ga0315278_10005572_pt1 | contig 11416 bp, 9 predicted proteins | sample YL17G06_0_MG_FD_203880 | JGI IMG/M metagenome (GOLD analysis project Ga0315278, IMG submission 203880) | Sediment microbial communities from Yellowstone Lake, YNP, Wyoming, USA - YL17G06_0 | ecosystem: Environmental > Aquatic > Freshwater > Lake > Sediment | place: USA: Wyoming | collected... | reverse complement strand
CTGATCGCGAACAAGACCGTTGCCGAGGAGAAGCAGGGGGTTCAAGAACTCCTGACGGTTGCCTATGACCACCTGCTCCGGCACCCGGCGACCGACACGTGCCCGCTCTGCGAGTCCAAAATCGCGGGAGCGAAGCTCGGCGCAAGTGTCCGTAGTCGCCTCGACGCCAAGCTCGTGGCTGAGCTGGAAGCACTGGCCGGCGAGGAAGCCGCGCTTAAGTCAAAGAAGAAGAAGGCGGAGAAGCGGCGTAGTGAGGTTCAGGAGCTGACGGGCACGCACACGCGCCTCACGCAGGAGACGCAGGCGGAGCGTGATCGTCTAAGCGAACTCGGCGAGAAGGTCGCGTGGTCCGCCGATGACAAGGCGCTGTTCGCAGACGTGGCAGCACGAGCCTCGCTCATGACCGCTATCGAGAACACGGCCACGGCCCTCGACGCGCGCGTGGACAAACTGCGCGAGCAGGAGGCCAGCCTGCAGGAGCAGATCAAGGCACAGGAGGAGTCGCAGTTCCAACCGCTCGAAGAGCGCCTGAACGGCGTGCGCGACGAGCTGGTTCCGCTCCTGGAGGCGGTACGCGCACTCGAAGGACATGGCAAGTTACGAAAGCAGGCAGAGCAGCGCTCGACCGAGCTGGAAAAGATCCAGTTCGAGGCGCGCGACATGGCAGGGCGCCTCAAGAAGATTGCCGGCGCCGTCTCGGACGTGGAGAGCGACCGCGCCACCGCTGCGATCAGGACCCGGCTTCCGGCGGTCTCCGAGTTTTTCGCGAGGGTCGCCGGCAACCCCGACTTCACCGGGCTCCACATCGAGACGAACGTGACCCGCAACAAGGTCACCTACAGCCTGCGCGCAACCTCATCGAAGATGGCAGCGCTCGGCGACGTGGTCGGGCACGCGTTGAGCGAGGGCGACATGTCCGCCGCCGGCATGGCGCTGTTGCTGGGTCTGGCGTCCGGGGACTCGCATCGGCTCGGCTTCCTGTTGCTGGACGATCCGGCGCAAGGTATGGACCCGACGCTGCAGCGGAACTTCGCGCGTGAACTCGCCCAACTCCCAAGCCGTCCGCAGGTCATCATCTTGACCCACCAGCCAGACTTCGCCGAGGCTCTGGCCGGCTTCGGCGCCGACCGGCGAGTCCTCGGGCGCTGGGAAGGAGGGCGTCTTGTCGACGCCTGAGCTCCCGGACGAAATCCGCCTCGAGGTCAAGACCTCGCGCTTGGGCACCATCCCCATCGGCGAGCGCGATCTCGTGGGTGTCGGGCCCACCGGGCACGTCATTGCGCTGCTAAACGATCGCAAGCTGTACGGGCCCCGCTGGGTCCTGGTGCGCGCGACGGGACTACAGTCACGGACGTACAGCGAAGCGCAATTGGCCGAGCTGGCCGAAGCGTCGGAACTGGACGCTCAGCTCAATCAGGGATGGAGTGACTGGATTCTTGATCGCGAAGCCTGGTCACGGCTCTTCGAGTCCGGGACAACCGGGGTTGCCGAACGCGTGGTTTGGTGCCGGGGCGAACACCCGCCTCGCGCTCACCAGTTCACCGGTGCCATGCGAGAGATCAAGCTGGATGCGGCGCTGCAGGAATTTCGCACGAGAATCGACGCCACGGTTCCTGGTGGAACCGGGGCGCAGATTGAGGGGCAGATTCACCAGGCGCTGCTGGGTGATGTGCTTCAGCAGATCGGTTATGCGATCACGCCGAATCCGATCGGGGTGCCGGATATTGTGGCGAAGCGTCTCTCCGAATTAGCGCGTGGTGAGTTGGCCGAACGGTTGGCGCGCTGGGAGCCGGAGGCTAAAGCGCTCTTGGCTGTGCGATGCTGTCTCTTGGCTCTCGATGATGGTCAGCTTCGAGAAGTTGTTCGATTGCTCACTTGAGCTCCGACTGGAACTTCTCGATCGCAGCCAAGATCTCCTCGAATGTCGGTGGAGTGCCGACAAACATCTCGCCTTGCATGGCGGAGTAGTCCCGACGCCACTCGTCGAGCTGTCCGGGTAGCGGCAGCATCTCGATCGTTCCGCGCCGCAGCGTAGCGTAGTTCACCCAGCTCTGCCGGAAGTACACCTCGCGGTGCGCCGCAACTTGCTCGAAGAGTGTGCTGTCATCGATGGCTCTCGCTGCGACGCCCAATTGGATCAAGCGCCACACATCGTAGTAGTGCCGCGCCATCCGTGGGCGTCGCGTCCGGTCCGCAGGGCGAAATCTCTCCTCGTGCAGCAGCATGACCTTCTCCAGGAAAGTGCGCTCGGGCAGGAGCGCCTGCACGGTGCATGCGGGAATGTCGAACTGCCGTGGAAGCTCTTCGGCTGCGATCGATGTCACCTGCCGCGCCTCGACCGGCCAGGGATCGGACCGCGCGCCGAATTCGAGTTTCACGATCGGTTTCACATAGGAGGGCGTATTTTCGGCATTGTGTCTCGGATATGCGAACAACAACGTCTGGGAGTCCGGATCGTCCGGGTCGGGCAGGATCCTCCACGTCTTCTCCGCGGGAAGGAGCGCGATCATTCGCGCGGTCATCTCGGGCGCAATGCGATCGACGACGACGTCCCGGCAGGCCGCCTTGAGCTTCTCGATCCGCCGCCGTTGCTCATTCCGGCTGCCTGCCGCTTGCGGGTCGTTCTCGCCGCCAAAGCCGAGGGCGTCGCGCCCGATCGTCAGGTCGATATCCTCGGAGAAGCGATCGATGAGCCCCCATGCCTTGGACAGGGAGGTTCCACCCTTGAACGTGAGATGGGGCCCATATTCGGGCAGGTCGAACAGCTCTCTGAGCACAAGGCAGACCCAGAAGTCCTTTTCCACGCTTGCGGGGGGCAGTCCGCGGTTCACCGCCGCCTGCTCGAACGCCCGAGCACGATCCTCGGGGGCGAGCTGCAGGAACCGGTTCACGCCTTGCCGGCCGCACGGGCGATTTCGCACATCAGATTGCTGATCCAGGCCGGGGCGAGGGGCGCGTCCGCGAGGAGTTGGGCGCGTTCCTTGGGTCCGAACCGCTTGCGCAGTTTCTCCAACATCGTCCGGTCCACGTTGCGTTGGCCAAGGTGTCGGAAGGCCTGGATGACCAGGCCGCTCACGCGACCTGCCGTCGCCATGTTCCGCGGGGTGGTGCGACGGAGCACGATCTGCTGCTTGCCGATTCGCACCTGCCTCGGAGTTCCGTCGGTGAGGTAAACGATCCTTTGCGGCACCTGATCGGACAGGCCGAGCAGATTCGCGGCGTACGCCCCCGATGGCTGAAGCTTGAGGCCGTGCCTCCCTGCCAATGCGTTGGCGATTCGGTCCGGCGACGCGGTCAGATCTCCCAGGAGGACATGCGTTTCTGGAACCTGATACAGCCCGCGCGCCGGCTGTTTCACGCCGCCCGCCTTCAGGTGCCTGGACAGGGCCGAGGCAACCGCTGTCCGCGACCCGAGCCCGGCCAGGTCGCCGGGCGTGAAGATACTGCCCGGCTTCATCTTGCGGATGTGCCGGAGGACAAGGCTGTCGATTGATCCAGGGCGCTTGCTCATGGTGATTGCCACAAAACTAGACTGTTTTTGTGGCAAAGGCGAGGGGGAAAAAGGCGCTACAGCGCACCGGTGGACAGCTTTGGGAGAGCCGCCTGCGGCGATCCGCCCAAGTGCCCCTAAACGAGTCTCCCCAGCATCTCCCGCGTCTCCCAATCCGTGGAATAGAGAAACGTCCCCTTCATCCCGCGCGTCAGCAGAACGCGGTACGTCTGCTGGATCAGCAGCAGCAGCTCCGGCTGCGCCAGCTTGCGCCGCCGGATCATGGGGTCGTGGGAAGCGTCGCGGCTGGCGACCCAGCCAATCCCGTCGCGCCAGACCAGGTCGTTGCCGAGGATGACGCCAAAATAGTCGAACTCGAAGCCCTGCGCCGAGTAGATGCAGCCGACTTCGCGCACGCGGTCGGGCTGGGTGGCCCACAGGTAGTACGGGTGGCGGTCGGGGCGCGGCGCGGTTCCCTTCTTGCCCTTGCGCTGCTCGGGGGCCTTCTCGTTCCAGGGGCGGCTCCAGTCGTCGATCACGACGTCCGCCGCCAGGGCGCCATCGTCCAAAGGGTCGCTCCACGTCCAGCAGAAGCCGGCGGCGAGGCGGCCGGTCTGCTCGGCCCGCGTCTGCTCGAGGATCGCGGCTTCCATCGCGTCGACGCGGGGGAAGACGCGCAGGTCGTAGTCGCCGGCGGCGAGCCAGCCGCCTGCGGGCTCGGGGTCGGGCGAGAACAGGCGATCGACCCACTCGACGTACTGCGGGCAGCCGTTGCAGCGGAACTGCGCCTGGAGGTCCGTGCGGTGGTAGTTGACGCCGAGGCGCTTCGCGGCGGATTCGATGGTGTCGACGGAGCCGATCTCGTCGGGGCGGACGTTCTGGCGCTGGTCGAGGAAGAACACGCTCACGCGCGCGGCGCGGATCAACTCGTCGACCTGCGCGACGTCGGACTGCTTCGCCTTCGCCGTGTACTGCGAGTTGGACGACTTGCGGATGCGGTGCGCCTCGTCGGCGATCAGGACGTCGACGCCGTTCTCCTCGAAAGCAGCCGGCATGAAGTTGTTGAAGTAGCGAAACACCGCCGAGCCGCCCGGCGTCAGCGCGCGCAGGTTGGTCGTGAACGCCTTGGAGCCGGTGGCGTGGACGACCGTGCGGCTATCCTTCTGCGCGAGGCTGAGCATCAGGTGCACCGCGATCACGCTCTTGCCGGTGCCGGGGCCCCCGGTGACGACCACGACGGCCTTCTCGCCGCTCTTCGCGGCCCGCTCCGTCAGCCCGCGCACGATGTTGAACGCCAGGCGCTGCTCGTCGAGCAATGTCCACATGGGCGAGTCCGTGAGAGACCGGCGAATCGAGTCGAGCAGCTTGAGCGAAGGCCGGTAGTGCCCGCGAATGACCTTCGGCAGCAGGGCCATGCCGTCGCCGCGGCCAACGCGCTGGACGAGGACCTCCGCCAACGCATCCTCCTCGCCGCTGACGTAGAACGGCGCGTCCGTCGTCGCCCCCTCGTAGCGGATGCCGCGCAACGTGCCGGCGTCGTCGAGCGCCATGTTGTGCAGATAGGCCGTCGGGTGAAGCGCGAGCTCGTCCGTGGAGAATGCGGAATGCGATCCGCGCAGGTACTCGGCGTAGGAGGCGGCCTGGACGGAGGGGTGCAGGTGCTCTTGACCGCCGACGATCACGTTGTCGGGATACTGGCTGGGAGAAGCCGAACTCCACTGCTTGAGCTCGATGAGGACGGCCCCGGGCTCGTCCCCTTGCGAGTGCCCGACGAAGAACGCGTCGATGCGGCGGTCGGTCGCCGGGAGCTTGAGCTCGACGCCTACACCAGCCTGCTCGAGCCCGGCGCGCGTGACGACGCCGGCGAGGGCAGTCAGGCTATTGCGCCAGGAGCGAACCTCGGACTCGCTGACGCGCCCCCAACGGGCATTGAACGCGTCTATGAGATGCGTCGTGAGCCGGCTGGCAGGGGCCATCTCGGCGAATTCGCGCGAAGTGCCGGCGAAGAGGGCCGAGCCGCTATCGATTAGGGGCATCGGAGTTGCTCCTCTTGCGCTTGGCCCCGACGGCCAGCTGATCCGCCCGGCTTCCTGTCCATGCTCATGCCGCGCGCTTGGAACGACTCAGCCTTTGAATACCGAGTCGCCGTGCCATTCAAGGAGCTCCCTGCTTGGCTTTAGCGCGTCAACAGCCGGCACCTCAATTCGGGAGCCATCGAGGCCATAGTAGCTTCGGCCGTTCCGAAATTCCTCGCGCAACCGGTCCCCGACGCGGAAGATATAGTTCGGAGTGATCGTTACATAACCGCGATCGTACAGACGATGGAGATCGCTTCGCAAAAGCAGGCCGTTGTCCACGCGGTGTAGCCCGCCCTGCGCGTATGGTTTGATGTGCGCCGCCTCAAGCACGGGGCCTGAGTGCTCCCGAGTTACGGCACAAGCGCCGCCGTAAGCGTCTCGAACCGCAAACCCAAACAGCCCCTGTCCCAACCTGGGCCGCACCAAGGTCGGAGCTCCGAAGCGGGCCGATCCGTCAGCCACAAGTTGGCCGCTTTGCTCGACGTTCCAATATCGGGAGCCCGCTCTTGCCCGCCTAAAGCAGTCGGTGAGAATGCGTCGTCCTTCGCCAGATCGAAGGTCGTACGTCTTTCCCTGCTGGATCCCTGTCTTGGCCCAATCTTCGGGTGGCGACACCCAATCCTGGGCCTCGAAAAATGCGGGGGCGGACAACATGACGCACCCAATTTCGAAATCCCCCGCCCGGACGGCTTGGCCGTCGTCCCCTCGAAGGCGAAGAATGCGGTCGATCATTGTCTCGAAATCGGGCGCCCCGTTTGACTCGCCAAAGCTTTCCCACGCAAGCCACGCGGGCAGGCTCTCGAAGCGCTCGAAGAATCCAAACCCTGCGATTGCCTTGTGAGGCGCTCGCAACTTGAAGAAGAACGGCTCGCCGCGGGCAATTGCTCGAAATGCGCGGCCGCCGTGGGGCTGCCAGAAATTGACTTCATCAACGCGGGGCCGAGATGACAGGAAGGAATACCAGTCCGGATCTGTCAGCCCCACATAGCCTTTCGCTGGATCCAATGAGCCTCCAGAGATCAGGAGCGAAAGATCTACGGCCCCGGATGCGCATGCGCCAACACATGCCGATCCAGCCAATACATGAGATCGGACACAACGCGCCCTCTCTCAAACTCGTTCAGCACCTCATGCCGCATCCCCTGATAAATCGTCCACTCGCACCAGGGCCTGGGCACCGACTGCGCCCAAAGCGCCGCCGCCTTAGGCGAAGCAATCGGATCCCCCCCACCATGCTGCAGCAAGACCGGGAAGTCGACCGAAGGCCCCGTAGCCTGAAGCCGTTTCTGCGCCGCAAGGTACTCATGGTAGTAGCGCGCAGTCATGACCCGCGTGATCTGCGGATCCGAGTCGTACTGCGCCGCCACGACCATGTCCTGCGACATGTCCTTCCCGCGCAACCCGTGAGGTTGGCCAAACGACGGCAGAGCATTGCCGAGCGTCTCGGCCAGCACGACCTTCCACAGAGGCGGATTGAACGCAGCCTTGAAAAACGGCCCCGCCATCGCAAGCCCGCTCAACCGCCCGCGGTGCGAGAGCATCCAGTCCAAAGCAACGAGGGCGCCCATCGAATTTCCAAGCAGCGCGCGATTCGCCGGCATCCGAACGGTGGTCTCCAAAGCAGTGACCACGCGATCGAGATCGGCGACAAGCGCCTCCCAGGAAGGCGTATGCCCGCGCTGCCCGGTCGACTTCCCGTGCCCGCGAGGATCGTAGATGTAAGTGGAGTACCCGCGACTGCCCAGTTCCTGGGACAGCCGACCATACCGCCCGCCGTGCTCCGAAAATCCGGGAGCGACGAACAGCGCACCGCGTGGGTCCATGACTTCGTGACCGCGAACGGCGAGGGTTACGCCGTCGCTCTGCACCTTCAGCTCGAACGTCCCTGGCATCGAGTGAGGGACCTTTCAGGTGCGCGGGCGGGCGCGGTAGTGGGACCTGTGGGTGTTACCCCCTTGCGCGTGGCGGGCGCAGGGGCCGGAGGTGTATCTGCGACAGCAACGCGTTCGGCGCCGCGGTCAAAATCGCCATTACCGCGCTTGCCACGTCGTCCGCGGACAGCATGCCCGGGGCGTCGTTGCCTGAGCCGAAGTCCGTTGCTGTCGAGCCGGGGCAGATCACCGAGACCTTGATCCCCGCCTGGCGCAGCTCGAGCATGGTGGACTCGCTGAAGCCCATCAGTCCGAACTTCGTCGCATTGTATCCCGACAGGTTCGGGTTGCCGACCAGCCCCGCGACCGAGGCCACGTTGACGATGGTCCCTTTGCCCTGCCGCTTCATCGCGGGCACCACTTCGCGGGTGAAGAGATACGGCCCGCGCAGGTTGACCGCGACCATCTCGTCGAACTTCTCGACGGGAAGTTCATCCACCGGGCCGAACCAGCCGAGCCCGGCGTTGTTCACCAGCGTGTCGATCCGGCCGAATCGCTTCAAAGCCTCGGCGACCGTCGCCTCGACCTGCGTGGCGTAACGGACGTCGCAGGCAACCGGCAGCGCCGCGCGACCGAGGGACTCTACCTCACCCGCGACCACCTGCAAATCGCTCAATGAGCGCGCCGCCAGCACCACGTCGCTGCCGGCCTGGGCCAGGGCGAGCGCAACCGCCCGCCCGATCCCGCGAGACGCGCCTGTGACGATGGCGGCCTGTCCCGCCAGAGGCAAAGAGCTCAGCGGTCGTCTTCCTCGCCCTCGCGCCAGCGCGTGGCGGCTTCGGCGGCGGCCTCGTCCTCTGCGGTCACGACGGGCAGGCCGTCGCCCACCGGCTGCAGCGGCTCCTCTGAAGCCTGCGTAAACGCCAGGCGCCGCGCGTCGAGGTCCACCTTCGAGACCATCACCTCGACCTCCTGGTCGAGGGCAAAGCGCTCGCTCGGGTGGTGGCCCCACGGCTGGTCGAAGATATTGGAGATGTGGAGCAGCCCGAAGATCCCTGGCTCCAGCTCGACAAATACGCCGTATTCCTTCACGCCGCTGACGCGGCCGCGCACCAGACGGCCCACCTCATACTTGCTGGCGGCATGCAGCCACGGGTCATCGGTCAGCTGCTTCAGCCCGACCGACACTCGTCCGCTGGCTTCGTCGACCTCCAGGACCTGGACTCGTAGTTTTTGATTAATCGACACGATCTGGCTCGGGTGCCGCACGTGCTGCCACGCCATCTGACTGACGTGGAGCAGCGCGTCGACGCCGCCGAGGTCGAGGAACGCGCCGAACTCGGTGATCGACTTGACCACGCCCTCGACGGTCTCGCCCGCCTCCCAGCGCCGACCGCTCCAGCCTGGCTGGTCGCCGCGCTCGGCCATCGCCTTCTCGAGCGCGGCCGCGCGCTGGGCGAGCTTGCCGCGCGCCCACGGCGCGTCGGGTCCGCCCTGCGGCTGCTGGTCCTCGACCGGCTCCCGCGTGGTGCGCCTGCGCTCCGGGCTGCGATCGGGCACACGGTCGCGGTCCCCCGAGCGCTCGCCCGGGCGTTCGACTGCGCGGTCGCTGTCGCGACCGACGCGCGGGATCGCTCCCTCGCTCCGGCCATAGGTCACGCGCCCGCGATCCGGGTCCGCCTGCTCTCGGCGCTCGATGCGCTCGTGGCGCGAGGACGGGCCCAAGGGCTCGCCGCCGTCCTGACTGTGGTCGATTCGCTCCAATCCAGCAATCTCGAGCGGGTCGAAGTTGCCGCCCGACGCCGAGATCAGGTCGTAGCTCACCGTCCCCGGCACGGCCGAGATAATGACTTCTTTCCCAAACCGGTTGCGCGCCATCGTGACGGCCCTGAGGAAGTCGCGGTCCCCCGTCATCAGGATCAACGTCGGGATCGCGGCGCGATCGAGCAGCGTCTCGATGATGTCGATCAGCATGTCCATGTCCGCGCCCGACTTGCGGCGGTCGCCGACGGTGTGCGCCTGGACATTGACGGCGGTGATGCCGCTGACCTGCAGGTCGCGCAACACGTCCGAGGGCAGATCCTCGAAGTCGGCGTACGCGCGGGCGATGTTGACGAGTCCGTACTTGCGGGCGGTTTCGATCAGCAGGGACGCGCGCGGCTCGACGCCGTACGCAGACAACGTTCCATGACGAATGTTCTCAAAGTCGATGAAAAGCGCGACTTCCTTCCGCGTTTCCACGGTTCAAAGTTCTCCCTGGGGCAGGTCATGACCGGCCGGGGGATCGCATCGCAGAGTCGGGGGTGAACACAATGCAAGATGTACGACCTTCGCCGGCCGATCCTTGATACACAATCCCACGGCGTCGCCGCCGGTCCGGCGTGCTGAGATCCCTTCAGCCGATTTCATATTCCTTGAGCTTGCGGTAGAGCGTGCGCAATCCGATGCCCAGCGTCTCCGCGGCTCGCGGCTTATCATAAAGCACAGAGCGTAAAGTTTCTTCTATGAATCGCTTTTCGACCTCGGCCAGGGAGCTGCCCACCGGCAGGGTGACGGTCCGCCGATCCTCCCGGCTCGCGTTCCGCACGGTTTGCGGTAAATCGGACACGTCGAGCGGCCGACGCCCCTCGGCGAACACCACCATGCCCTCGATCACGTTCTTCAGCTCGCGGACGTTTCCCGGCCATCCGTAGGTGGATACCTGCTCAAGCGCCCCGCGCGTGATCCCCGTCACACGCCGGCCGTGCTCCCTGTTGGACTCGCGCACGAAGCGATCCACGAGCAGAGGTATGTCCTCCAAGCGCGACCGGAGCGGCGGAACCATGAGAACAGCGACCCGCAAACGATCATACAATTCGCGCCGAAACCGCCCGGAAGCGACGAGCCCTTCGAGGTCGTGCATGGTGGTCGCGACGATCCGGGCGTCGGCGCGCCGGGGCGCGGTCTCGCCCACCCGTTCGAACTCGTGGTCGGTCAGGAGCCGGGTCAGCCGCGACTGCGCTTGAAGCGACAGCTCCCCGATCTCGTCGAGGAACAGCGTCCCGCCCGCCGCGGCCTCGATCCGGCCCGGGCCGCCCTCGCCGTAGAGGTCGGCCTCGTTCCGCGGGTCCGCGCGCACGAAGCTGCCCTGCTGGCGGGGCGAATTTTGGTGAATGGCCTGCGCGAGCGCCGCCCTGCCGGTGCCCGACTCGCCGATCAGCAACACCGGCGCTTTGGTCGGCGCGATCTGGCGCGCCTGGTCGATCACGCGCGAGAGCGCCTGCCCGTGCCCGGTGAAGCCCTCGAACCCAAAGCGCTCATCCAGCCGACTCTCGAGCTCGGCCGCGCGCTGCGCCAGCGCCTGGCCCGAGAGCCCGCGCTTGAGCACGGCCAGCAGCTTGTCGACGAGCACCGGCTTGGTCATGAAGTCCGCGGCACCCTGCCGCATGGCCTCGGTCGCGGTCGCGACGTCGCCGCCCTCGGCGATCACGACGACGCAGGCGTCCGGTCGTTTCGCGAGGGCGCGGGCCAGGACGGCCATGCCGTCGGCGCGGTGGAGCTTGAGCTCGGTGACGACACAGTCGGGGCGGGCCTCGTCGAGCGCTCTCAGCGCGGCCTCGCCGTCATGGACAAAGACCACGGCATAGCCCTGGGTGGCGAGAGCGTCGCGGAGCGCACGGCTGGCGTCCGAGTCGCGATCGGCCAGGAGAACAACCGGGGCGTCGACGGTCACTTCGACGGCCCTTGGTCCGGCCTCAGGCCCAGCGCCCCCTGCACCTTGCCCTCGAGCGTGAGCGGCTCGCCGCGTCGCTCGTCGAGGCGCAGGTGCGTGACCACGCGATCGGTGCCTTCGTGAGCATCGAACGTCGCATCGTGGAGCTGCCGGGTCAGCGCGAGCAGCGCGTCGACCGGCCCCTCGACCTGCGTGCCCATGGCGGTGAGCTGGTACTTGAGGCCACTCGCCTCGACCAGAGGGATCAGCGCGCGGATGTACTCGC
>Ga0315278_10005566_pt1 | contig 11421 bp, 5 predicted proteins | sample YL17G06_0_MG_FD_203880 | JGI IMG/M metagenome (GOLD analysis project Ga0315278, IMG submission 203880) | Sediment microbial communities from Yellowstone Lake, YNP, Wyoming, USA - YL17G06_0 | ecosystem: Environmental > Aquatic > Freshwater > Lake > Sediment | place: USA: Wyoming | collected... | reverse complement strand
GCACGCCCCGCCGGCCTTGACCGCCGAGGCGGCCTCCTCTACCGCGCCCGAGGCGTCGGTCGCCCCGCACGTCCGCGCCCTGGCGGCCCCCATCATCCGGTCGAAGCTCCTCCTCCTGGAGGCCCGGGCCCGGTGCGCCCTGGCGACGACAGACTTGGCGGGCGGGCGGGCGGCCGCGGCGGCCGCGCTGACGCTGGCCGACGCGTGGCCGGGGGCGGCCGCGCCACTGGTGCCAGCCCTGCTGGAGCTGGCCGGGCATTACGCGCTGTGCACGCGGTGCCCCGCCGACGCGGCCCGCCTGTTTGGGGCGGCGGCCGCGCGGGCGGGCGGGGCGACGGGGGCGGCGGCCGCGGCGGCCGCCCCGGGCGGCGCTCTCCCGCCCCCGTCCACGCACTCGCCCGCCACGCTGTCAGCGGGCGTGGCGGGGCCGGTGGCGGCCCAGGTGACGGCCGGGTCCCTGGCCGCCCTGGCCGAGCTGGCCGACCACTCCCGGGCCGGCGGCGGGCCGACCGCCCGGGCGAACGCCGCCCTCAAAGCCGCGGGCGTCCTGCCCGACCTCCCGCCCGACCTGCCCCGGGCGGCCAAGGCCGTCGCCCGCCTGGCCTCCGGTGCCGCTCTGCTCGCGGCCGGCGACGAGTCCGCCGCCCGGGTCTCCCTGTCCGCCGCCCTCGTCGCCGCGGAGAACGAGATGAAGAACAGTAGCCTGGTGACGGCGGCGCTGGTGGCGCTGGCGCCCTCCCAGGCCGCGCGCGGGGATGGTGCGGGCGCGGAGGGCATGCTGGAAGCGGCGTTCACGCTGGCGAAAGGCTCCCTGGACGTCGCGACCCAGGTGTCCGCGGCGGTGGCCAAGCGCAACATCCTCCTGGCGAGCGGCGGGGGCGGCGAGGGCGGCGAGGAGGACACGGGTGCCGTCCTGGCGGAGATGGGAGCGTTTGCGGAGCGCAAGGAAGCGACGCTACAAGCGGCCGTCGAGCGGGCGGTCGCCGGGGATGCCGGCGAGCACCGGGCGGTGGTGGGGTGGGGTGGAGGAGGCTGGGCTGGGTAGAAAAGATCATACTGCCACTTCTCACAAATATAAAAGAAGAAGAAAAAAACATGGTCGCCCCTTCTTCTTACGCCGCCCCCACCCACCCCTCCCGCCTGGCCGCCGACGCGGCCGCCCTGGCTGATGATGTCCTGCCCCTGAGCGTCGCGTCGGCGGCCGCCTTTTTGGAGGCGCACCCGCTGGCCGCGATCGTCGAGTGCGTTTTGAAGACGACGAGCGCACTTGTTTTCCGCTGTCCGCGCCTTTTTCCGCTCACTCTAACCCACCCCTCACCCCTCTCTCTCCAATATCCACCAGGCAACTCCAGGACGCCCCGCCCAATGTGGCGGCCAAGGTCGCCCGCGCCCTGGAGAAGGTCCTCGCCACCGAGTTCGGCACGTCCCTCCTCCCCTCCCTCGTCCCTAGCCCGGGCATCGCGGCGGCCGTCTCTGCGCGCGCGCCGGCCCTGCGCCTGCTCGCGGTCGGCGTCCTGGAGCGGGTGCTGAACGCGCCTACGGGCGGTGTGGGCCCGGCCGGGACGGCAGCCGGCCTGCTGGTGGGGCTTTTGGCTGACCCGGACGCGGAGGTGGGCGCCAAAGCGGAGGCCGCCCTCGTCAAGGCGGCCCGGGCCGGGTGCTGCCTGGTAGGGTCCGAAGCGGCCCCGTCCCCGCCGCCCGCCGCCGGCCTCCACGCCTCGCTCGCCTCGCCCGACGCCGTCGTCCGGGCGCGGGGGCTGGCGGTCGTGGTGGCCCTCATGTCCTCGCCCGACCCCGTCACCGCGTCCGCCGCCAAGGGCGCCGGCCTCCTGGCCCCCCTGGCCGGGGAACTGGGGCGCGGCCCGACCGACCCGCTCGCGTGCGCGGCCGCACTGGCGGCCGTGTCGGCGGCCGCGGTGGTGGAGGACCGTGGGGTGTCGCCCGCCGTGCGGCGGCGTGCCTGTGAAGCCTTGCTGGGTGACCTGGCCGCCCCGCTGGTCGCCCTGATCGACGCGGGCCCGTCCACCATATCGACCCCCGTCTGGTCACAGGCGCTCGCGACGGGCGCGGGGCTGTGTGCTGGGGTGGCCGGCGCGACCGGCGACGACGGCTCCCCTCTCCCGTCCTCTCTCTCGCCCGCGGTGGAGCGGACGCTCGCCGCCATCCTGTCCGCCCTGGACGCCCACCTGTCAGAGGCGTCCGTGGAGGACGACCCGGGCCGGGAGGCCGGGTCGATCGAGGCGGCGGGGTGCCTGGGGAGCACGGCCGGCGGGGCAGCCATGCTGACCGTGCGCGCGCCGTCCGCGCTGGCCGGGCTCGCCACGCGCGCGCTGGGCGCCCGCGGCGGGGCCGGCGGCCGGTCCGACCGGGTCGCCGCCCTGCACGCTCTCGCCGCCGTGGCGGGAGCGGAACGGATCCGGCGGGGCGATGCGAGCGGGGCGGTGATGGGTGGGGAGGCGGAGCGGGCGCTGGCGGGGGCGCTGCACGCGGGCGCCGCCGACGGGCGGCCGCCCGGCACGCTCCCAGGGGCTGCCTTCGCCGCCCTGGTCGCCCAACCCCTGGACGACGTGCGGGTGGCCGGCCTACGTGCGCTCCTGCCCCTGGTCGCCGCCCGGGGCTGGGCGGCGGCGGACGCGGCGGCGTGCCCGGACCTGATGGCCCGCCTGACAGCCGCGTCGGCCTGGGCGGCGACCGGGGCAGCCGAGTGGCGGCACGCGTGCGTGGTGGGGATGGAAGGGACGGCCAGGGGCGATCACGAGGGGTTGGCTCCCAACCAGGCGGCGGCGTTGGCCGGGGCGCTGCCGGCGTTGGGGGCGGCCATCCGGGCGGGCGTGCACGGCTTTTCGGGCGGGGCGCCGGTCGGGCACGAGGTGGCGACGCGCGCCGGAAATTAATAAATTGCAACCACTCTCCTCTCACACTCGCACATTTCGGAAGCGGGTGCCGCGACGTTACACTCTCTCTCTCTCTCTCTCTCTCTCTCTCCCCGCCACGCCCGCCACGCAACATACACACACACACACACACACGCACTCAAATCCGAAGGATGGGCACCAACGCGGGCGCCCCTCCAGGCAACAACGACAACAACAACGCGGCCCTCGCCGCCGCCCGCCGCGCCGATGCCTCCCCTCCTCCTTCCTCCTCCCCACGCCACTCCTCCCTACTGTCCCGCATCACAGCCGCCCGGGACGAACTGAATGCGGCCCTGGCCGCTGCTGCGGGGGGGTCCGGGGCTGGCGGGGCGAGGTGCGTCCCCGGGAGAGGGCACAGCACGCGCAGCAGCGGCAGGCCGGGACGTCGCGTTTTTTTTTTTTTTTTTTCTCGCGCTCTCGCGTTCTCCGGTGCTCCCTGTCTCTCGCACCCGCCCACGCCCTTTCAACTGACGCTCACGCCCCTCCGCCCCCGCCCTCAGGCCCTCCACTGTGCTCCCTCCACGCCTCCTGGACCGTCAAACCTACGCCCCCCCCGGCACGAGCGCCTCCACGCCCGCCCGCCCGGACACAGGCGCCGTCGTCGCATGTGGGGGTTCTCCACCGGCCGCCCTGCCCGCGGGCCTGTCGACGGCCGGCCCACCCTACCACGTCACCCACGGGGAGTTCACCCGCCTGCGACTGGCCCTCGCGGAAGCGCTCTCCTACCGCCGCCTCCACGTCGCCAGTGCGGCGGACGCCAAAAACGCGGCGCGCGAGCGCGACGCGGCGACCTCTGCGCTCGCAGCTGCCCGGTCCGACGCCGAACGCCACGCCCGCCGGGCGCGGGCCTCGGAAGCTACGGCCGCGCGCCTGCACGCCCGCATCGCTGAACTAGAAGGCTTCATGGCGCACCGGGTCGGCGGCGGCGGCGGCGGCGGGAGCGGCGGCGGGAGTGGCGACGGCCTGCGTACAGCCCTGGTGCGCCTGTCCCAGGAGCACTGCGCGGGCGTGGCCGCGGCGGCCGCGGCGGCGACGACGCCCCGGCTTGGAGGCGGGGCGGGTGGTGCTAGCGGTGTGGCGGTGCAGCCGCCCCCCCTTGCTCATCACCAGAGGACGCCGCCCACGACCCTGCTGCTACCGGGCGTGGAGGAGGGAGTGGAGGAGGAGGAGGAGGCCGGTGGTTGTGCGGCGCTGCCTGGCGGTGGTGGCGCTGCTGCTCCTCCTCCTCCTCCCGCCACGGCCGCGTCTCAGCCCCCTGTCGGCGCCACCCCACCTCCGAAACGGGCCCGCACCAGCCTGGGTGAGGGCGGGGGCGAGGCCGGCAGCGCGGGCACGCCCCCCTCCCCGCCCCCCCCCGCCCGGGCCGCCTCCCCGCCGCCCCACCTGCTCCACCGGGCCGCGTCCGGGGGGCGGGGCGGGGCGCCTAGAGGGGGGGGCGGCGCCGCGGTGGGCGCCCTGCCTGGTTATGTGGCCAGCCATGCCAACGCGGTGACGAGCCCGTCGGAGGGTGGGGGTGGTGGCGGGGAGAGCCCGCACGCGGACGCGGCCGCGGCTGGCGCCGCCCACAGCCCTCAACCACCTTTCCCCGCTGTCTCCGGCGCCCGCCCCGCCGCCCTCTCCCCCGTCTGCCGCATGCTGCAACAGCAACAGCAACAATACACCTCGCACGGCGGTGGCGCCCCCCCACCGCCCGCACAGGCGGTACAGGACGACGACGGCCGCCGGCGGCGCGTGCGGGCGAGCGGCAGCGGCGGCGGTGGCGTGACCGCCGCCCACCCTCTTCCACCCCACCCCAAGCCCACCCCGCTCCGGGACGGTTGGCGCCGGGCCCGCAGTCCCGTCCAGGTGGCCCACCGGCCCCTCGGCGGCGGCGGCGGCGGCGAAGCGGAAAACCGGGGGCCCCCCATGGCGGCCAGCAGCCCGCCCCCCCAGGCCTCCCTGGGCCTTGCCCTGCTCACCGCGGCCTCCCGGTACCGGTTCGGCCGGGGGGGCGCGCCCGCGTCCGCCGGCGGCGGTGGTGCTGGCCCTGGTGCTGGTGCCCGGGGCAGCGATCCCGCCCGGGCCGGCCGCGCAGCAGCCCGCACGCCGGGGCTGGGGGGGGGAGGCGGGGCCGGTGGTGGGCCGCCGGGCCCCCTACCGCCCGCCTCCAGGGCTGTGGCGCCCCGTGCCGCCGCCACCTCCACTCCCGCTCCCGCCCCCGCTGCCGCCCGGTCCCCGCCCTGGCGCAGTTCCCGGCGGGGCGCGTCCCCCTGTGGCATCGATGAAGCGTTGGCGCTCCTGGACGTGCCCCTGATCGGCCGCACCCTGCCAGCGGGCGCAGCCCGGCCACCACCCCCGCGCGCGGGTGGCGGTGGAGGCGGGCCGGCCGCCACCGCCCTCCCGCGCCCGACCCGGCCCGCCATCATCGACCGGGTGCCCTCGGCCGGTAGTGGTGGTGGTGGCGGTGGCGGCCCCGGCCCCGGCCCCGGCCCCGCCGCCGCACGCGCCCCCCACGAACCCCGCGAGGATCGTTTTTATGAGCCCATCCGGCGCAAGGCCGACCGGGCCGCCCTGCCGGGCGCGGAGTGCGCGGACTGCGCCGGCTTTTACCTGGCCTGCGAGCGGTGGGGCAGCGCGGCGGCGGCGCAGGCGGCGGGGCTGAATGCGGTGCCCTGCGCGCGGCACGCTGGCGGCGGCGGCGCCGCCCAAAACCAAAACAACCTGACCCGCTCGGCCCTCGTCGGCGCGGCCTCCCGCCACCGCCACCGGTGGGCGCCCCCGCCCTCACCCGCGGGGTTTTGGGACCTGGGATTCATGGATTCGCACGATTCGCGGGTGGCGCCCCGGGCGCAGCCCGCGTCGCCGTCCGACGCGCGTGGTGGGGATGGCGGTGGGGAGAGCCGTAGGGGGTTGAAGAGATGAAAAAAAAAAAACAGAGGCTTGCACCATTTGCGCGTCTCCCCAATGCTGCCAGCGCCCGCCACCCGGCTCGCGCCCGCCGCCCATGCATCAGCCTGCTTCCCAGGCCAGCGCCCGGCCCTCCCATGTAGGATGCGGGCCGGCAGCAGCGTGCCCTCGGCCACAATGAGGAGGAGGAGGCAACAGCCGCGGCGGCCGCCCGCCGCAAGCGCGACCTCACCCTCACCCTCCTCCTCGCCCTCCTCCCCTCCGCTCGTCGTCCTGACCCGGGAGGCCGGCAAGAACGGCAAGCTCGCGTCAGCGCTGCAGGCCAGGGGCTACACCACCCTCGAAATGCCGCTCGTCCGGTCCGGCCCCGCCGAGGACACGGCCGCCCTGCCGGACGCCCTCGCCGCCGGCGGGCCCTGGGCCTGGGTCGTGCTGACCTCGCCCGAGGCGGCGGCCGTCTTTCTGGCCGCCTGGCGGGCGGCGGGGCGCCCCCCCGTGCGCGTGGCGGCCGTCGGGGCGGGGACGGCCCGCATCCTGGATGAGGCGGAGGGCGATGACGCGCCCTCCGTCGCCTTCACGCCGACCCTGGCGAACGCGGTCACGCTGGCAGCGGAACTGCCCGAAGCGCCGCCGGGCAGTATTGTCGGGGAGGGTGGGGGTGGAGGGGAAGGCGGCACGGCCTCCGCCGCGGCCGTCCTGTACCCGGCGTCAGCCAAGGCGGGGTCCGACCTGCAGGCCGGCCTGGCAGCCCGGGGCTGCTTCACCGTCACCCGCCTCAACACCTACGACACGCTGGCCGTGCCGGCCGGCGAGCTGGGCGGGGAGGCCCTGGCAGCCGCGCGCGGCGCGGCCGTGGTCGCGCTCGCCTCGCCCTCCGCCGCCAAGGCCTGGGTCGCGGCCGCCGGCGGCCTGGAGGCCGCCCGGGCCGGCCCCGCCATCGCGGCTATCGGGGCCACGACAGGGCTGGCCGCCCAGAAGCAGGGCCTGGAGCGCGTGCACTGGCCGGCGGCGCCGGGGCTGGAAGGGTTTATTGAGGCGGTCGTGGACGCGAGTGGTGGCGGGGTGGTTGTGTGAACACAACCGGACATATGTGTGTGTGCTTTTTGGAGGACGACGCAAACGCGCACGGCAGCACACGCACAGGGAGAGTGAGGAGGTCGCCCAAAGGCACGGGGGCGTATTAAAAAAATAAGGAACGCGGGGGGGGGGGCCGGCCCCCCCGGGGGGCGTATAAAAAAAAAACGCCCCCCGACCCCCCCCCCCCCCCCCCTCAATCACGCGCCGCGCCCGTCCCGCTCCTTTCTGCTGGCCTCCGCCTGGGCCCGGCCCGCCATGCCCGCCGCCGACGGGTGCGCTGCTGCTGGACCACCACCGCCGCCGCCGCCCCGCCGCCCTAACTTCTCCGCGTCCGCCGTCGCCCGCAGCGCTGCCGTCGCGGCCGTCGGCCGGGGCGCCCACTGGGAGGGTCGCATCCCCCCGCCGCCCAACCGGGGCGACTGCTCCTCCTCGGACATATCCCCAGACAGGCGGGCCTCCCACCCGTTTTTTCGCCAGCGAGGGCGGGTGGTGGTGAGGGCGGCCGTCGCAGCGGAAGCGGACGCGGCGGAGATGCCACGGGTCGTCCACGGCCCGCCGCTGACGAGGGGCGGCAGGTGTGGGGAGTGCGGGCCGCCGCCGCCGGCCCCGCCACTCCCGCCGGCCCCGCCCCGCGGCGGTGCGCCGGGCCAGGCCCGAGGCGAGGTAAACGTGACGATGGGGGGTGGGGGCGGGGGCGGGGAGGAGGCCGGGGGTGGGGTCCCCTCGGCCGCCAGGAGAGGTGGCGCCCCACCCCCGCCCACCCCACCCCCACCCCCGCCCGCCACCCCGTCCACGGCCGGCCCGAACGCGGTCAGCCCGCCGTCCGCGTCGCCGACGGGCGAGTCGTCCCCGCCGTGGGCGGCCCGCTCCCGGGCCGCCTCGGCCGCCGCCACGACGGCGGTCTCTGCGAGGGAGGTCAGGGAGCCGAGCAGGGAGCGGGCCCGCCCGGCAAGCGCGCCCGCCGCGGCGCCCGCGCCGGTGTCGCCCGCGGCCGCGGCCGCCGCCGCCACCAGGTCCCGCGTCGACGGGGCGTGCCTGATCGCGCCCGCGCCCACGCCCTCACTCCCCAGAATGAAGTCCAGGACCTCCAGGTACTTGGACCGGAACACGTCCCGGTGGCGGCCCCGGGCGCCAGAGTAACAGTGCATGATGCAGCCCGAGGCGGCGGCAAAGATGAGCACGTCCAGGCGCGGCAAAAAGAACAGGCGCCGCCTGTGAGGAGCGCCATGCCGCGCCGCTGGGGTCCAGAGCCCCCACTCGGGCGCGCACAGGGCTGCCGACTCCAGGGCCCGGGAGACGCAGTACAGGGCGAGCTCCATGCGGCGCGACTTCTTTTCCACCAGCGTGGCCAGGCCGCCCGTCCAAGCGGACGCGGCGATGCCGGCCGGCGTGATCCTGCCCGTCACCGTGAAGCCCGCGCACGCGCCGCGCCAGGCCAGGGTGCAGTACAGGGCCAGGAAGGCGGAGGAGCGGGCTGCCCCCTTGAGGACTTTTGCCCACAGGGCCGCCGCCTCGGGCCCCGGCGTGAGGAGGCGCTTGCGGTGGACGAGGAGGGCGGGCAGAACGTAGACGGGCAGGTACACCGGCAGCGCCCGCGCGTACGCGCCCGGAAAGAAACGGGCCGCATTGCCATCGCACGTCGTGCCCGGGTGCGCCCAGTCGCAGGGGTGGGCGCCGGAGGCCAGGACGGCGGCCACGTGGGACGGCGGGGCGAGCGCCAGGGATTTCATGGGGGGCACGCCTGCGCCCGCGTCCCCTAACAATGACAGCGGCATGCCCGCCGCCGTACGCTCTCCCAGCTCCTTGGCGGAGGCGTAATACCAGGCATCGTAGCCGCCATGCTTGTTGAGGAAGCGGACAAAGGAGGGCGGCAGGGTGTGGGGCTTGAAGATCCAGGAATAGGCGATCTGTAGAAGGGAGGTGTGTGTGTGAATGGAAATAAAATGAGAATTGAGTGAGGGTTTCGGGCCCGGTTCAGAGAGCGCCTTAGAGGCGGCGGCAGGCTGGAGCCTCCGCACTCGATTCTGCCTTACCTGGGCCGTAGACAGGCACATGAGGGCCGTGTCGCCGTGGGCCCACCGGGTCGGCGCCAGGGCCGCCCGCAGCCGCGCGTCCCCTCCTGGCTTGTTGCCCACGCGGACAAGCAGTGTCAGCCCGCGCACCAGCACGTACAGGGCCAGCGAGGTGTGGCGGTCTTTGGGCCCCGTCAGGGTGATGGCGGGCGCGGCCGCGACGCCCGCGACCGCCGCCCGCCAGGGCGCGGTGCGGGTCCGGCCCCAGGACCGGGCGATGCACTCGTCGACCGCCACGTACGTACCCGCGTACGCGCCCAGGAAGGCCGCCCACCGCAGCGTGTCGGCCAGGGACGCGCCCAGGCCGGGCGCACCCGCGGCCGTGCGGCGGGCGCGGCGGGACGGGGCGGCGGCGGCCAGGAGCAGGGAGGCGGCGTGGAGGCCGCCCCGCAGGAGGGCGCCCGTAGCCGCGCCGCGCGCGACCGCGTTGGCCACGCGGTTGGTCGCCCGGACGCCATCGAAATCGGGGTCAGCGGGTGGGGGAACGCCGGCGGCGGCGGCGAGACGGCCCAGGGTGGAGGCCGCCCAGGCGGCGGCGGGCGCGGGCGTGCGGGCCGCGGAGAGTGAGCGGGCGCGGTGGTGGTGGGATGAGCGGGTAGGTGGGAGCGCGGGCGCGCCGCGCGCCCGCTCTTTTTCGCCGCCGCTGTTTTTTGGGCCAAGGGGCGGGGGAGGGGCACCTCCAACTCCGCCTCCTCTTAGGGGGGGTAGAGGAGGCCGCCTGCCGTAAGCTGCGGTCGCCCCGGCCCGCGGGGTGGAGGTGCCCGTGCCGGGCGGCGATGCGAGGGCGAAGGGCGACGGCGCGACCGATGCTGACGTCGACCCCGCCGCCACGTCCGCGCTCGTCGAGGGCGCTGCACCGTCGGCGGCGGTCATGGCGGTGAGTGTCAGAAGTGTGGCCTTCTCTCTCACGTGCAGTGTGCACAACAGCGGGCGCTCCAGGCGTGCGGGGCGTGTGGTGCGCAGTGCGCAGCAGTGCGCAGTGTATGTGTTTTGTTCTCACGCCCCGTCCCCCTGGCCCCTCCCTCACACGGCCTTCGCTCCCCACACATCCCCCCCCCCCCCCCGCACAACAGGGCGCCACGGCACTCCCCAACCCAACCCCTGCCCCAGACCAACCTCCCCTGCCACGCACACATACCCCCCTCCTCTCAGCTCGCCACCGGGTCCGGCACCGCCGGCATGACCGGCACGTACCCGCGCTCCAGCTCCCAGGCCAGGTGGGACAGCATCGTCAGGGAGGACCGGGCGTCCCGGTCGTCCAGGACGCGGCGGGCGAAGCGGACGCGCACGACCTCCCCTCCGCCTCCTGCGCCGACGGCGGCGTCGGCCGCCGCCGCCGCCGCCGCGCCGCCGCCTGCCCGGGCGAGCCAGGCAAACGCGCCAGCCTCATCCACCCACAGCAGCTCCGCGGCGGCCAGGTCGTCCAGGGAGCAGCCCGCGGCCAGGGCGGCGATGCGGGCGACTTCGTCAGGGCGGGCGGAGTTGAATTCGTGGACCAGGGCGGACGCGCCCGCCCGCAGCGGGTCGGGGGCGGCGGCCCGGTAGGCCTCCCCCGAAATGGATTCCGCGGCCGCGCACCCGCCCAGGCCGGCGACGTGGAAGACCGAGTCGACGCCCAGCCTGAAGTAGACGTCGTCCGGGCGGGGCGCGTCCACGCCGGCGCCCGCCCCGCCGTGCAGGGCGGCGTGGGCGGCCGCCGCGTCGGCGGCCGCGGCCGGGTCGAGCGGGGTCGCCCCCCCCAGGAGGGTGCACCTGGCCAGCAGGCGGGCCGGCCTGTCGGGGGCCTGCACGAACAGGGAGCACCGCGGGGACCGCCCCAGATTGGCGGTGTGGACGGCGTCGGAGCGGAGGCGGAGCAAGGGCTGGCCGGCCGGGTCCAGGACGTAGGAGGCGTAGGTGCCTGTGAACGGAAAAGAGAGGGATGGGGATGGATGGATGTGGATGGATGAGACGGTCGCGCTCTCGAGCAGCCCGACCCCGACGAGAGAGAGAGACGACGAGAGAGAGCGCTCTCTCTCCCCTGCATGCGGCGTGCCCCGCGCTCACTACCCGCACTTTCAATGCGACACACGACACGCGCGCTGGGTAGAACTTTTAATGCCCGAGCCCATAGGTGTGGGACAGAGTCGCAGGCGCGACCTTGCCCTGCGGCCAGCCGCGAACGCCGACAAGCCTCACCCAATTTCTCAAAAAACTCACCGAGCGGCGAGCCGTCCTCGCCGACCGTGCACAGCGTCCCGTGCGCGACCAGGTCCACAATGGTGCGGGCGGTGACGGCCGAGGAGGGCGGCTCCACTCCACCCTCGGCCGCGGGTGGGGCGGTGGAGGCAGGGGCTGGGGAGGCGGAGCAAGCAAAGGTCGGGCGGCCAGCAGGAGCGACGCCGCCGGCGGCGGCGGCGAGGAGGCGGCTTGCTGCGACTAGCAAAAGCGACGACGGCGGAGCCCGGGCGGGGGCGGCGACGCCAAAATGA
>Ga0315278_10005565_pt1 | contig 11421 bp, 11 predicted proteins | sample YL17G06_0_MG_FD_203880 | JGI IMG/M metagenome (GOLD analysis project Ga0315278, IMG submission 203880) | Sediment microbial communities from Yellowstone Lake, YNP, Wyoming, USA - YL17G06_0 | ecosystem: Environmental > Aquatic > Freshwater > Lake > Sediment | place: USA: Wyoming | collected... | reverse complement strand
ACTGGACACTGCAATGCAACGCGCTCCAACTCAATCGAGCTGAATTCATATTCTTCTTGCCTCCCTTGAAGATTCTTTCTTATTGTTTTTCGTATTCTATTCTTCGTGCCTCCGTTGAAGACCCCTTTTTTTAAGACTGAATGCAATTTGAAGAGGCGGGGAGCAATTGTCAGATCTTCCAAGTAGTACATCTTGTAATTGATGTCCCACTCAACAACTTGAAGACGACAATTCGCTCAACACCTGAGGTTTGGACCAAAAAATACAAATCAACCAGCCCCCTGCCAAATCCTCGCAAACGATTTCAAGCTATCATCGGCGGTGGACATTAGGGGGGCATGTTGTCTACCATCGCCGTAATAAATTCAAGAATCGTTCATGAGCCTTTGCGCCTAGTCTGCCGATCTGGTGGAGGCAATTGCCGGCTACATGAATAAGCCGGCTGCATGAATAGAAAGCGAACCCGTATCGAGACGGTGCCGACTCCGGCAGTGGAAAGAGGCGCACGAATGCAAGCGCTAAGCGACTGTTCGTCAGTCCGCTCGGGTCAGCCGAGCTCAGGTTTTACGTTGCTCGAGTTGCTGGTGGTCATGGTCATCATCGGCCTGCTGGCAGGCTATGTCGGGCCACGTTACTTCGCCCAGATCGGTAAATCGGAGGTCAAGGTGGCCCGCGCGCAGATCGACGCCTTCGAGAAGGCGCTGGACCAGTATCGGCTCGATACCGGACGTTATCCGACAACTGAGCAGGGCCTGAACGCATTAAATGCCCGACCTGAGAATGAGCCAAAGTGGGCGGGGTCATATCTAAAGAAGGCTGTCCCCAACGATCCCTTGGGCAACAAGTACGTATTTCGCTCGCCCGGCGAACATGGGGAGTACGATGTATTTTCCTACGGCAAGGACGGCAAGCTCGGCGGCACGGATGAGGCCGCAGACATAACTAATTGGTGAACCAATGCTGCGTGCCCCTCATCCCCGCCCTTCTCCCAAAGGGAGAAGGGAGAAAAGCCCCTCATCCCCGCCCTTCTCCCAAAGGGAGAAGGGAGAAAAGCCCCTCATCCCCGCCCTTCTCCCAGAGGGAGAAGGGAGAAAAGCCCCTCGCCCCCTGGGAGAGGGGTTGGGGTGAGGGGGGTGAGATTGCTTCTAAACTATTAGCCATTAGCCATCAGTCATGAAATTCCAGATTAAAGCGGTGCGCGATTCATTCAACGTCGTGTCGGTAGTCCTCGACGCCGCCGACGAGGCCGATGCTGAGCGGCAGGCGAAATCGAGCGGGCTCGCGGTGCTGTCGCTCAAACGAGCAGCGTCGTGGCAATTCGATGTCTTCACCCGCCGCGCGCGCTTTCCGCTGGCGTTGTTCGCCCAGGAGCTGCTGGCGCTGCTGGAAGCCGGGCTGACCCTGGTCGAGACGATCGAGGGTTTGGCGGAAAAGGAGGGCGCGGGTCCGACGCGCAACACGCTCGAGCATTTAATGACCCAGCTTCAGCAGGGCCGCACGCTGTCTCAAGCCATGCAGGATCTCCCGGAAGTATTCCCGTCGCTATTCGTTGCCACTGTGCGTGCCACCGAACGCACCGGGGACCTGCCGGACGCGTTGAAGCGGTATATCGCCTACCAGGCGCAACTCGAAACCGTGCGCAAGAAAATCGTCAGCGCGTCGATTTATCCGCTGCTGCTGATCGCGGTGGGCTCGCTGGTGCTGCTGTTCCTGCTCGGCTACGTGGTGCCGAAGTTCAGCCATGTGTACGCGGACATCCACGGCGATCTGCCGCTGCTTTCACGGCTGCTGCTGGAAGCCGGCAAGTTCCTCGAAGCCAACGGCATGATCGCCGGCGCCGTTTTCCTGGTGATCTGTTTTGCCGTCGTCCGACTGCTGATGCTGCCGCAAACGCGGCGCTGGATCGGCGCCAGACTATGGGCGATGCCGTCGCTCGGCAGCCGCATGCGCTTGTACCAGCTGGCACGTTTCTACCGCACGCTGGGCATGCTGGTGCGCGGCGGCACACCGATGGTGACCGCGCTGGACATGTCCGCCGGGCTGTTGTCGCCGGCGCTGCGCGTGCACCTGGGCCTTGCCGCGCAGGCGATCCGCGAAGGGCGATCCATCTCCGAGGCCATGACGGCCAACAATCTCACCACGCCGGTGGCGCTGCGCATGCTGCGGGTGGGAGAGCGCAGCGGCCGCATGGACGAGATGATGGAACGCATCGCCTCTTTCTATGACGAGGAAATTTCGCGCTGGGTGGACTGGTTCACCCGGCTGTTCGAGCCGCTGCTGATGGTCTTCATCGGCGTGGTGATCGGCGTGATCGTGGTGTTGATGTACCTGCCGGTGTTCGAACTTGCGGGGAGCATCCAGTGAACGCGGTTACCGAATTCCAGGTGCCGGCCGCTACCCTCCTCACCGCGGTCGATCTGGCCCAGGCGCGGCAGGAGGCCGAGCGCAGCCGGCGCAAACTGATCGAAGTGCTGGAGGAGCAACTCGCGCTCGGCCCCGACGAGTTCGTGTGCGCGCTGGGCGAATTGCTGCGCCTGCCGGTGTTGCCGATGCGGCGCCTGCACGAGCTTGCACCGGTGTTCGAGGTGCTGCCGTTTAACGAGGTGTCGCAACGTGAGTGCGTGGCGTTGCGCGACGAGGCCGGCGAACTGCTGGTGGTGATCGGCGACCCGTTTGCGCTCGACTTGCAGGCGTGGGTGCAAGAGCGCGTCGGCGCGCCTTTCAGTTTCCGACTTGCACACCGTAACGACATCGGCGCCTATCTCGCCCGCGTGGAAGAGGGCATGCGGGCGATGGACGAGGTGGTGCCCACCGAGGCCGACATGCAGGACGGCGGCCGCCGCGTCGAGGACCTGTCGCTCAAGGCGATCAGCGAGCACTCGAGCCCGGTGGTGCGCGTGGTGAACTCGACCCTGTACGACGCCCTCAAGATCGGGGCGAGCGACGTGCATCTGGAATCCACCGGTTCCGCGCTGGCGATTAAGTACCGCATCGACGGCGTGTTGACGGCGGTGGGCAACGCGCCGGGCGCGGACATGGCCGAGCGCATCATCTCGCGGGTAAAGGTCATGGCCGAACTCGACATCGCCGAGCGCCGCGTGCCGCAGGACGGGCGCTTCAAAGTGTCGGTGAAGGGCAGAGAAGTGGATTTCCGCGTCTCCATCATGCCGAGCATCTTGGGCGAGGACGCGGTGTTGCGGATTCTCGACAAGCAGGCGCTCGCCGACGAGTTCAAGGGCTTGCGTCTGGACGTTCTGGGCATCGATCCGGGCACCAAGGACTGGTTGCGCAAACTGGCGAACGAGCCCTACGGCATGCTGCTGGTGACCGGGCCGACCGGCAGCGGCAAAACCACCACGCTCTATTCGATCCTGTCGGAGATTCACAACGGCCGCGATAAGATCATCACCATCGAGGACCCGGTGGAGTATCAGATCCCCGGTATCCTGCAAATCCCGGTAAACGAGAAGAAGGGACTCACGTTCGCCCGCGGCCTGCGCTCGATCCTGCGCCACGACCCGGACAAGATCATGGTCGGCGAAATCCGCGATCCTGAAACGGCGCAGATCGCCATCCAGTCCGCGCTCACCGGACACCTGGTGTTTACCACCGTGCACGCCAACAACGTGTTCGACGTGATCGGCCGTTTCCTGCACATGGGTGTGGACCCCTACAGCTTCGTCGCCGCGCTCAACGGCGTGATGGCGCAACGGCTGGTGCGGGTCAACTGCGTTCATTGCAGCGTCGAGGACAAGCCTGGCGCGAAATTGCTGGCCGACTCGGGGCGCACCCCGGAGTCGGTGCGCGAATATGCGTTCAAAGCCGGCCGCGGATGCGGGCAGTGCCGTGGTTCCGGTTACCGTGGACGCAAAGCGATCGCGGAGACCATGTTGCTCAATGACGAGTTGCGCGAACTGATTGTCACGCGCCAGCCGATCCGGGTCATCAAGGCGGCGGCGCGCAAACTCGGCACCAGCGACTTGCGGGATGCCGCGCTGGAGCTGGTCAAGACAGGCGAAACCACGTTTTCGGAGATCAATCGTGTCACTTTTGTGGCGTGAAAGCGTGCACATTCGGATCTACCCGCAGCAGGTGGAGATACTGCGCTTTGCGCCCGGTTGGCAGCGTGCAGCGCCGGAACGCAGTACGCTGGCCTGCGCCGGAACGCCGGCGCGAAACGCGGCGTCGTGGGTGCCGGCGATCGAAGCGCTGCGTGAGCTGCTTACGCGAGCGCATCTGCGCGGGGCCGACGCCACGGTCATCCTGTCCAACCACTTCGTGCGCTATCTGCTGATACCCTGGAGTGCCTCGCTCGTCACCGAGGAGGAGCAGTTGGCGTTCGCCAGGATGCGCTTCGTGCAGGTTTACGGCGAAGCGGCGCAGAGCTGGATGCTGCGATTGTCGGACGGCGCGGCCGGTTCCGCGCAGGTCGCGGCGGCGATCGAGCGCCCCCTGATCGATTCGCTGACCACACTGCTGGAGAATTCGCCGCTGGCATTGCGTTCGATCCAGCCGCAGTTGATGGCATTGGTCAATGCGGCCCGAAAAGCGATTGGCCGTGATGCCTGGCTGGCGGTTGCCGAGCCGGGAAGGCTGCTGCTCGGGCTGTTGCGTGGCGGGCGCTGGCTTTCGTTGCGCAGCCGTCCGTTGAACGGCGAAACGGTTGCGCTTGCCGAGTTGCTGGATCAGGAGCGTCTGCTGCTCGGTCTGGAACCGGGCAACGAGAAGATTTTCCTGCGTATGCTTTCAGGCGCCAAGCTCGATACCGCGGGCTTGCGGGTCGAGAGCTTATCCGGGCGCGATCCCGGTCTGGAGGCGGCCATAGCATGACGCGCGCGCTCGAGCTCGATTTCGTGGCGGGCAGCAGGCGCGGCCGCTGGCTTGGCGTCGGCCTGCTGGCGATTGCCGCGGTCGCCACCGCCAAGCTCGCGGACATTTATGCGGAGTCGCAGCGCGAGGTCGAGCAAATCGAGGCGCACATTGCCCGGATCGAGCACCGCGCCAACGGCATCAACTCCGATGCGCCGAAGCTCGCGGATGCCGCCATCCAGGAAATCCGCCATGCCAACCAGGTGATCGATCAGATCACGCTGCCCTGGGAGCGTTTGTTTCGCGCTGTCGAGTCGGTAGCCAATGGCCGGGTGGCGTTGCTCGGCATCACTCCGGATCACGCCGGCGGCACCGTAGAACTGAGCGCCGAGGCGGCGGACGTCGAGGCGATGTTCGATTATGTGCAGCGTCTGCAGCGCGCGCCGTCGCTGGCGCGGATCTATCTGCTCAACCATCAGGTCAACGCCCGGGATCCGCAGCGTCCGGTGCGTTTCACGGTAATCGCGTCATGGCTCGAAAAAACCTCGAACTGACGGGCTGGAGACTGCGGCGCCTGGCGCGCGGTCTGCACTGGACCATGGTCCTGGCGCTGGGACTGGTTGCTTTCGACGTGGCGTTCCATTACTCCGCCGTGGGGCCGGTGCTGCAAGAGCGCACGCGACTGCGAGCCGAAGCAGCGAAACTGCATGCCGCGCTGAATAACTCGCCGGTTCGCGGTGCGACCGCCCCCGGCGATCCGGGAGAGGATCTTGCGGCGTTCTACGCCGCGTTGGCGCGCCCCGCAAACGCGACCGATTTGCTGCGCCGGTTGCACCGCACAGCACAAGCAAACGGACTCAGGCTCGAGCACGGCGAATACCGGCCGCTTGCCGATCCGGGCGGCAAGCTCACCCGCTACCAGATCCTGCTGCCGGCGAAGGGCACCTATCCGGAAGTGCGCCGTTTCCTGGCGCAGGCGGGCCGCGAAATCCCGGGATTGTCTCTCGACGGCATCAGTTTTCAGCGCCAGAAAATCGGCGACGAAGCGCTGCAGGCGCAAATCAAGTTCACCTTGTTCCTGAGCATGCAGGGATGAAGATCGACGCGCGTCAACGCTGGATCGCAGTAGCCGCACTACTGATGGCTGCGCTGACGGCGGCCGCGTGGGTGCGCGAGGCCGACAGGAAAAGCGGCACCGAAGTGGTCGAGCCGCCAACGCGGCCACGGCAGGTGAAAGCGGCGCGCGGCGCGGATCCGGCAACTCCGGATCGTGTGCATCTGGAGAAACTGCGCGACCGCGATCCTGACTCGAGCGCCAACGATGCGTTCGCCACGCGCAGTTGGCGCAAACCGGCTGCCAAGGCCGCCGCGAAGGTGCCCGTCGCCCCTGCGGCATTGCCCGCGGTACCCGCGCCACCGACTGCGCCTGCGCCGCCTGGCGCACCGCCGCTTCCGTTCACCTACATGGGCAGGCTGCTGTCTGAGGAAGCGGACGCCGTATTCCTCACGCAGGGCGAGCGCAATCTCATCGTGCATGAGGGCGAGATCATCGAATCGACTTATCGCGTGGACAAGGTCTCGCAGACGCGGCTGACGTTCACCCACCTGCCGTCCGGCGTACAGCAACACCTCCCGATCGGGGAACCGCAGTGAAGCAACCAGCCCTTGTCCTCGTGCTGGTCCTATGCGCATGCGCGACCGATCAGGCATTCGTCCCAGGAAAACAGTTGATCGAGCAGGGCCGCGTGGAAGAGGGACTGCAGCAAATGGATGCCGCGGCGAAGGCCAATCCGGACAATATCGAATACCGCGCCGCCTACCTGCGCGAGCGCGACAAGTACCTCAACCAGCTGCTGGCCCAGGGCGACAAGCAGCGGTTGCTGGGAAAGCCGGAGGACGCCGAGCTGTTCTATCAGCGGGTGGACATGCTCGATGCCGGCAACGCGCGCGCGCTGGCAGGGCTTGCGGCAGTGCAGGCCGAGCAGCGCCACCGGGCCATGGTCGCTGAAGCGAAAGCGCTGTTCGAAGCCGGTGATCTCGACGGCGCGCAGATAAAGCTGGGCCGGGTGCTGACGGAGAATCCGTCCCAGCGCGAAGCCAAGGCGCTGGCGCGCAGCATCGACGAGCAGAGAACAAAAACAGCCTCGGCGCCCGCGGTGTTGACGAGTTCGCTGCGCAAACCGGTGACGCTGGAATTCCGCGATGCGCCTCTGAAGAGCGTATTCGAAGTGCTGTCGCGAACGTCCGGCATCAATTTCGTGTTTGACCGCGACGTGCGCCCCGACCTGCGGGTCACCATTTATGTGCGCAACACCACGATCGAGGACGCGGTGCAGTTCCTGCTCACCACCAATCAGCTCGTAAAGAAAGTGTTGAACGAGAATACCGTGCTGGTCTACCCGAACCTGCCGAACAAGGCGAGGGATTATCAGGAACTGACGGTGAAGAGCTTCTATCTCGCCAACGCCGACGTAAAGCAGACGCTGAACCTGATCAAGACGCTGGTGAAGACGCGCGACATATTCATCGACGAGCGGCTGAACCTGCTGGTGATGCGAGATACGCCGGACGCGATCCGGATGGCGGAGAGATTGATCGCCGCGCAGGACTTGGCGGAGCCCGAAGTTCTCCTCGAAGTCGAGGTGCTCGAAATCTCGCGCAGCCGCCTGCAGGAACTCGGCATCCGCTATCCGAGCCAGGCTGCTTTCAGCATCAACGGTGCCAGCCGCATCCCGGGGCAGGCTACGCTGGCGGAATTGCAGAACTTCAATTCGGGACTGGTTACAGTGACCGTCACCGATCCCGCGGTGGTGATCAATATGCGCAAGCAGGATGGGAACACCAACCTCCTTGCCAATCCGCGCATCCGGGTGAAGAACCGCGAGAAGGCGAAGCTCCACATCGGCGATAAGCTGCCGGTGATCACGACCACCTCGACCGCCAACGTCGGTGTGTCCGAATCCGTGACCTACCTCGACACCGGGCTCAAGCTCGACGTCGAGCCGAATGTCTATCTGCAAGATGAGGTAGCGATTAAGGTCGGGCTCGAAGTCAGCAACGTCATCAAGGAAATCCGCAGCGTGAACGGCACCGTGACTTACCAGTTGGGCTCGCGCACGACCTCGACCATCCTGCGGCTCAAGAACGGCGAGACCCAGGTGCTGGCCGGGCTGATTTCGGACGAGGAGCGAAATAGCGCCGACAAGGTGCCGGGGCTGGGTGATTTGCCGATCTTGGGCCGGCTGTTCGGCAGCCACAAGGACGAGCGCAACAAAACCGAAATCGTGCTTCTCATCACACCCTATGTGTTGCGCAATCTCGAGCGGCCGGAAGCGGGCACGCTCGAGTTCATGTCGGGCACGGAGGGAAGCTTCGGCACTGCGCCGCTGCGACTGCCCAGCGTCGCGCCGCAGGCCGGGATCGCGCAGCCACCGGTGGCCATGGCGCAGCCACCGGCAGCGGGTGGCGCAACCGCGCAGCCGTTGACCATCGAGACCCCACCCAGCGCCGAGCCGCTGCCGACACGGCCTGCCAGTGTAGCGCTGCTGTTGTCCGCGCCGCTGCAGGCGCAGGCGGGGCGCGAGTTCGCGGTGGCGGTGTCGGTCCCACCGGGTACTGCGAGGAGCGTGCAGCTTGAACTGAATTACGACAGCGCCCGGCTGCAGGCAGTCGGCGTGCCGGAAACGGCGGCGGCCGGACGCATCCCGCTGCAGGTCTCGGGCACCGTGGTGGTCCGATTCCGCGCGGTGGAAGGCCAAAGCGGCACGGCACGGATTTCGGTCGCCAAAATATCCGCCATCGGTGCCGGTGGCGAAAGCGTTGCCGTCTCCGCACCGATACCGGTGGAAATCAGCATTACCCCGTAAGTGCCGTGAATTTTGTGAATGCCGTAGCGGTCCTGACTCGTCACTGCAGAAGGAGGTTCCAGTCCTCAGGCCGTCACGCCGTCACGCCGTTACGTTGTCACGGCTTCACCTTGCTCGAGCTCATCATCACGGTGGCGATCGTGGCGATCCTTGCGTCGGCAGCGCTGCCGCTCACCCAGATCGCACTCCAGCGCGCCAAGGAGCAGGATCTGCGCAGCGCGCTGCGACAGATTCGGGAAGCGATCGACGCCTACAAGCAGGCGGCAGACGAAGGGCGCCTTTCGAGGGGGGCCGACGAGTCGGGGTATCCGCCCGTGCTGGGCGCGCTGGCCTCCGGCGTCGAGGATATCAAGTCGCCGCAGAAAAAGATGATTTACTTCCTGCGCCGCGTGCCGCGCGACCCCTTCGCGCCCGCCGAGCGATCTGCCGCCGACACCTGGGGCAAACGCTCCTACGCCAGCCCGCCCGACGATCCTCGGGAAGGCGCGGATGTGTTCGATGTGTACTCGACGGCGGACGGCGTCGGACTAAACGGAGTTGCGTACAAGGAGTGGTGAGATGTGAGGGATGCAAGAGCCGTGACGAACGTGACGATCGTGACGAGCCAAAACCGAACAGAAAGTCCTGGCAGGAATGCAGGACAGGATTGAAATGAAATCAGGAATATCAAGACTGAGGCGTTTGTTGTTGTTACGTCGCCACGATCGTCACGCCGTCACGCCGTCACGTCTTTTCGGCTTCACGCTGATAGAGCTTCTTGTTGTGATGGCCATCATCGCCCTGTTGCTGACCATCGCGGTTCCGCGTTATTTTCACAGCACCGACCGGGCAAGGGAGGCCGTGCTCAAGCAGAACCTGGCGCAGATGCGCGACGCGATCGACAAGTACCACGGCGACCGGGGCCGCTACCCCGACGCGCTTGAGGATCTGGTGACCGGGAAATATCTGCGGCGCATACCTCCCGATCCGATGACCGAGAACGCGCAGACCTGGGTGCCGGTGGCGCCGGCGGTATCCGGCAACGGGAGCGTGTTCGATGTAAAAAGCGGCGCACAGGGAACAGCGCTGGACGGCACGCCTTTCCGCGATTGGTGAGCGGTCAATGAGAAGAGAGGCGACGCAAGTCCGTGTCGATGCTCAATCGACGGCCGCCCGACAAAGGTCAAGAGATTGATACGCTCCCTATGCTGCCCGTTCCTCAAGCACCCAATCCAGGCAACAACGCGACGTTTAACGCGCGCTCGATCAGCCATAACGCCGCGATCGCGGCCACGACGAGCGAGCCGCCGACCAGGATCGCGCGCCGGTACAAGCGCGTGTCGCGCAGAGCATAGGCAATCGGCAGGAACGCTGCAACGATCGCGAGCTGGCCCAGCTCTACGCCAAGGTTGAAAGCGACCAACGCCAGCAGCAGTGATCCCTGTGGCAGGCCAAGATCGGTCAGCACGCTCGCGAAGCCGAAGCCGTGGATGAGGCCGAAGCAGAACGCGATGATCCAACGGCCTGCGTACACCACCGGGCGCACGTTGTTGAGCGCGGCCAGCACGACCGACGCGGCGATCGCCGATTCGACCAGCCGCGACGGCAGGCTGATCACGCCGAGCGCGGCCAGCGAAAGCGTGATCGAATGCGCCACGGTGAAGGCCGTGACCACCTTGAACACATCCCAGAACGCCGCATTGAAGCTCGGCGCGGCAGACCACGGTTCGCCGGAATCGGTCGACCGAACCAGTACCGCCGGCAGGAGCAGCGACAGCAGGAACAAGATGTGATCGAACCCGGTCCAGATATGCAACACACCTTCTTTGAGGTAATCGGCGAACTGCTCGCGTTGGGAGAGCGCGGCCAGCGCGAACCGCTGCACCGGCGCATCGACGCTCAGGATGCCGGCGCGGCTCGAGCCCTGCGCCGACAGATTGAGCAGCCCGCGGTGTTGCGGATCGATGTCGAAGAACAGCCGATAGCCGACTTCGAGCACCTTGGGCGCCGACGCGCAGGTCGCGACGAAACGCAGCACCGCGTAGGCGCCGTCGCTGTGATTGTCGATGAGTTGCGCGCGCACGAGCACCACGCAAGGCGCATGGGCCGGGCCCAACGTCAGTCGCGACAGGGCGTAGGCGGTGATCTCTGCGTGCTTCGCCTTTACTTCGCCCCAGGTGATCGCGCCATCCTGGTTACCGTCGAGACCGAGCGCGAAATCGAGATCGCGCAGCGCGATGTCCCACTGGCCGATGATCGTGTTGCCTTCGACGTTGAGCGTGAGATAGCTGTCCGACGGCTTGTGGGCCAGCGCCGTGCCGTGCAGCCAGATGGCGACGAGCACCACGAGGACATCCCGCGCGCGCCTCATTTGCCCCGGCCCTCGCCCGGCTTCACCAATGCGGCCACGGCCGGGTATTCGAGACCCGTCGCCGCGAGCCATTGGTGAACTGTTTCCCGCGCCAGAGTATCGCCAGTCGCGTGCGCCGCCTCGGCGAGGATGCGCAAGTCCGCCGGTTCGCGCTGGACCTTCCAGTTTTCCTGGGCGAGGCGCAGCGCGACCTTCGGGTCGCCGTTGAGCTGCAACTGGAAACGCGCTTCCTCCCGCCGATGCACGGTATCGCCACGCGCGCGACTCGCGTCGAAGCGCGCGCGCAAGATCGTCACGGACCCGTCGGCTTCGGGACGCTGCAATGCCTTTTGCGCGAGCGCGAGCCGCAGCAGCAACGCATCGACGCGTGGCTCGTTTTGCACCAGCGGCACGACG
>Ga0315278_10005564_pt1 | contig 11425 bp, 11 predicted proteins | sample YL17G06_0_MG_FD_203880 | JGI IMG/M metagenome (GOLD analysis project Ga0315278, IMG submission 203880) | Sediment microbial communities from Yellowstone Lake, YNP, Wyoming, USA - YL17G06_0 | ecosystem: Environmental > Aquatic > Freshwater > Lake > Sediment | place: USA: Wyoming | collected... | reverse complement strand
CACTGACCGTTATATCGCAAGTCACATCGTCTTGGTGCAGTTCTGACTTGCCTCATTTTAGTGCCGAGTTGGCCGGCGGGATGGACTGGAGGTGCTCCAGGAGGATTCGGCGGACCTCTTCGATCGTAGCAGGTTTGCCCTGGCAGCTATGCTTGCTGCGGACCACGAGTTCCGACGCCACGCCCTCGATGTGAGCACTGGAGTACTTGACGACGGTGTCGTCACCGGTGGCGATGTCGCCTTCACCAGCAACGGCAATAATCGAGTGGCCCTTGACGCCGGGAGCCAGCGGGATGTCGGCCAGAGCCTGAATCAGCGGGTTCTTCGGGGACATGCCGTCGAGGCTGGTCGGGGCGCGGTCGCGGAACTCCTTGGGTAATTGCAGTTGTTCTCGCTGGCGGACGACATCGCGGGTAAACTGACTGACTTCCCGCGTGACCGACATGAACTTCGCCGCCAGTTGCCGGACGAAGGAGCTGGCCAGGAAACTGCCTCGATGGGGGGTGGATATGAAGACAACCCGCTTCACTGATGGCTGGGGTTTGAAGAACATGCCATCCGCGACAGCGGTTCGCACTTTTTCATCCATCTGCACATCGCTGAACTTGACCGGCGTCAGCGAGTGCCAGAGGCGATCACCCGGCTCGACTGCTGTCATCTTGGTCAGCAGCCCGCCCTGGCTGTGTCCGATCACCACCATCTGCTGCAGCGCCGAATCCTTTCCCGCGGGATCGAGCTCCTTGATCTTCTGTGCCAGTGACTGGCGCAGCCTTGCGGCGGAGAGAACGATGGGGTTTCCGCTGTTGTAGACGAAGTACCAGATCTGATATCGCTGGGACAGGACAGAATCAGCTTGGAGGGTATTCCACATCTCCGCCCACCAGACCGGGCTGCTGAATGTCCCATGCACAAATACCACGGGTATCCGTCCAGGGGCATAGGGGCTGAGAATATAGACATCGCTCTTGACCAGCTCTCTGGACGAGAAAAACTGCGACGAACCGAGATCCCATAACACTCCCTGATTCAGGGCGTGCGCCAGCACCACCGTGTAATCCGTCTCCAGAGGCACGGTCTGTCCGGCGACGGTGGTGGAGGGGTGGCCGAATCCGGAGTACAGTTCAATCGAGGCTGAGGCCTGCCCCTTGCTCCAGGCGTCGATGTCGCCGTCGACGCGCAGAAAGACGGTTGCCGGCACCCGCTTGGCGCGGCCGGCAGGGCCCAGGGCCTTGGTGATGGCGATCAGGGGTGCGCCGAGGCCCGACTGCCGGTTGCGAACGCTCAAGCCTCGCACGGTGTACTGATCGCCGGGCAGAAAGTGGTCAAAGTCCTCGACCGGCCACGAGAACTCAGGCCGGGTCACCTGCACAGCCATGGACCCCGCGGGGAGAGTTCGCGGACCACTGGCCAACACAATGCGGTCGTCGTAATCGGGCGATGCCAAGCCTCGGGCAAGGGCATGGTTGTAGAGGTCACAGGCCACCCGGAACCGCATGTCGAAGGGGCTTGGTGGTGGCTCGGCTCCCTTGCCGAGCAGATACAGATACGCATACACGGCCGCGGAGAGGTAACGGTCGGGGGCATCACGGCTGATGAGAGGCTCTTGATTGCGAGCAAGACCATCGGCATATCGGTAGTTCAACTCGGCCAGTGCATAGAGCACATCGCGACGGCTATCGACCCGGGCCTGCGCGTGCAGGTATGCCAGCGCCTCACCGGGCGAGTCGGCGTACTGGTCGACAAGGTCATAGCGGTGCAGAACGAACTTGGAGGGATCGCTGCATTCACCGCTGAGCACACTGGTGGTGGCCTGGCGGTAGACCGTGTGCGGAAGTGCCCGATCGGCACCGATTGGGGGAGCACCGCAGCCTGGCAACGCGATCATCGCCAATGCCGTCAGCGCAAGGACCACCTTCATCACACGGCGCCAGCCCGGGCCCGAATCGCAAGCTATAGTGGTGACTGGAGTGACGTGAATACCCCACTTCTCCATTTGCATATGCCCTGTGGCCTGGATCATCCGACCTTCTTCCACTTGGGGTCCGGATCAAACACCTTGATCTCACTTGCGATCCTGGCGGTATCCTCGCCAAGGTCCTGCTGATAGATGACGCCATCCTCGCCCATGACGAACGTCATGATCCCGGAGTTGTCATACTCGGCGGGATACGCCACGACGGCGAACCCGAGGATCATCTTCCCCTTGGACACATAGCTCAGCGCTCCGCCGGGAGCGTTGGGGCCTTGTTCGCGGAGGATGCGATAGCAGTACCCGTGATACGGGGTTGGTCCCTCCTCCTTGCGGACATAGCCTTCCCCGGCAGCCGCGGCCATCAACTCTCCCAGCGGGCTTGGCTTCTCGCCTTCAGCGGTGGGCCAGTAGAGACCATTGCGCTTGCCCGGGTCGCTAGGGAACTGTTGGGCATACTCATGGATGCCAGAGTCACTGGGGTCTCTGAGGGCATACTCATGCTGAGCATCGGCGATGGCCTTGCAGGCCTGGATGGCCGACAGCTCGTTTCTGCCGATGCGACGATTGAGGATCTCTTCCTTACCCGCCTCGGCATCGAATGCCCATTTCTGGCTCTCCCGCACGATAGGGACGGGGAACGGCCAGTCGGAGTTGCCGATCACCAGCGTCTTGCTGTCTTCGCCGTCTGAAACGAGCGAGTGCTTCTCGTCATAGAGGGCCAGGAACTTCTGGCGTCCCTGCCTATCGGCAACCTCATCGCCGGAGGAGACGATCTCCTGACCTTCGGTGCCGACGATGGCGAGCAGCGTTTCCGTACTGTTGGCGCGGAGAGCGCTGGTCAGGGCCGTGACGGCCTCCTCGGCCGACGCGAACGTCTGCGGTTCGACGCGATCCTTGGCACAGCCCTGCGTGAGGGCCAGCGTGACGCACAGGATGGCCAGCGTGGTAAGCGAACCGGGCCGCTGAATGCCCAATATCCGTGGAGTCGATAGAGTACGTGGTGTGTTCATAGGACTTTTCCTCGAAAGACGCTCTGATGCAAGGTCCTTGAGTGGGGACGGGACGCTGTTCCGGCTATCGTCGACCGCCGCCACCGCCGCCGCGACTGCCGCCGCGACTTGCTGAGCTACTCCGCGATGGGGAGGGGCTGCTGCGGCTAGCCTGGCCGCGGCTGCTGTCGGTGCGGGCCGACGCTCCCCCTTGGTTAGCGCCTTCAAAAGCCCCACCCCGGCTGGAGGGCGACTGAGAGGGCGACGCCCCGCGGTTCGCACTGCCACCCTGCCTGGCGGGCTGCTGCGAAGGCGAAGCTCCGCGGTTGGCGCCGCCACCCGCGTTGGCGGGCTGTTGGGAGGGTGAGGCGCCACGCGCGCCTCCCTGGGCGCCCGCATCAGTGCGGCCGCGGTAGTTCTCCCTGGCTCCGGCTGCAGCCGTGTTCGCAGACTTTTGACCGACCTTCGCAGCGCTCGCCTGGTCACGATACGACACGCCCTGGCGGTGAGCGGGATCGTGCGTGAACGTGTTCTTGTTGCCACCTTGTACGCTCCCGGAGCGATTCTGGATGTTTGTGTTAGCCGCCTGCCGGTTGATGGTCTGGTTGAAGTTGGCGTTCCGATTCACATCAACGTTCACATCGCCACCGTGCCAGTTGCATTCGCCATATGCATGCCCCCATGCCGCACCCACGGCCACGCCCGCGCCGAACGCGACCATACTGCTGGCAACATACCCCGGCGGGTAGTAGGGAGGAGGCGGTGGATACGCCGGATACGGCCAGGCGCCGTACACGACGACCGGGTTGTAGGTCGGCACATACACCACGGTGGGACTGGGAGACTCGATCTTGATGATCTGCGGCGGCGGAGGTGGCGCTCCCTGGACGACAATGGTCTGGGGCGGCGCCTGCTCAACGACGATCATCTGCTCGGGCGTACTCTTCAGGTTTCCCTCCGCCTTGGCCTTGGCCCGAAGGCGCTGGACGGCGGCCATGATCGCCGCCTGGTCGGCGATGAAAGCATCGCCGAGCTTGGTGGTCCAGTCCAACTGCTTGCTCATCATGTCCAGAACCTGGGGGAAGTCGACCAGGGACTTGACGCTGGCGTCCCAGTTCTTCTTATTCAGCTCTGCCGCAAGCGCATCGCCCTTCATGTCTTTGTTCGCCGCCCTCCATCGTTCGGCCTGTACCACCTCGATCGGGTACGTTGATGCCATGAAGATCTGCGCCACCAGAGAATCGGGGTACAGCGCGATGGGTGCCGCCAATTGGTCCAACTCCTCAGGCTTGAACGGCTTGGCGCTAGGGGCTGCCGCAGGTTGGGTGGATGGTGCGGCCTGTGTTTGGACCGGTTTCGTGCCAGCCACAAGCAGGCTGATCATCATGATCGCAAATTGCCATCGACGTGTAAGTGTCGGCATGTTCGCTGCTCCTGTTCTTTGCTCCTGGACCTCGTGTTTCAACTGGTCATCTACCGGGCGTTGCATCCAGGGGCAGCCTTGCTGGTCGGGCGGATTCTCATTGGCGTCCCTTATGCATTGTGCCGCGACGAGCCCAAACTGGCCAACCCGCCCGGTCCGGGCGCACCACGGAGCGCCCTGGACGCCGGCGGCCCTTGGACATGGCGATCAAGTCTTCTCGACGGAGACCGCCGCCAGTTCCGTGACTCGGATGACCACGCTGTCACCGGCCTTGTACTTTGTCAGATCCACGTCCGGGCGAGCGGCCACGGTCCTGGTCTCGCCATCAGCAAACCGGAGAGTCGCCGTGCGGCTGGCGAGATTGATCGACTGGACGGTGGCCACGATCTCCACGACATCGGCCATGATCCCACCGGGCTTGGCCCCCTTGGGCGCCAAAGCGACACCTTCCGTGTAGCTGGCGCTCGCCGGAGCGCCATCACTGCGAACGAAGACAACGAGTTGCCGGGCCAGCGTCACGCTGACGCGATCACTCACGTGTACCTGGTCAAAGTTGCGCATTTCCGGCGGCGCCTTGAAGGTGGTCTTCGTGCCATCATCCGCTTTGAGCGTGATCTTGCGACTACTCGCGTTGATGGCGCTGACCGTGGCCGATACGGTGTACGTGTCCACCACGATGCCGCCCGCTTTGCCCGGCTCAACGGCAACCGCGGTCGTTTGCTTGCCGGGCAGCGCTGCTTCCTTATCCGTGGACGAACAGGACGCGGTCCCGAGGCAAAGCGCCAATGCCAATGCCATGGCCGCTATGTTGTGATTCAAATACTTCATCGTGTGTTCTCCTGAGCATGTGAGTTCGGCTCGTCGGGCCTTCAATTGCACAACCAGCGTTCGACCGGCTCAGCAGTCTCTCAGTCTACACATGAACCGCCCGTTCCACCAACGATCTGTAACGCTCTATATCATCCTTCTCCCTTAGAACTCTGGCTGATTACCAAACCAGCAATTCAAACGCCTTGGCATCCGAAACTTTCTTTCCCGGATTATTCGCCACTTCGATAAACTGCTTGGCCCAGGTGTCGATGACCGCTTTGCAGGGCGCCCACCAGGTCACTGATTTGATGTCCACGATCGCCGTCGGCGGGCGTTCGCGGTCGGCGAACATGCCCATCACTTCGCCCGTGGCCCCATCCCGCAGCCGCGCTTCGATCGCGATGACCCCCTTGCCCTGGTCCTCCGATTCCGTGACAGTGCTGCCAACAACCGTCACCGCCGTCGGAATCCACGAGATGAAGCCCAGCGCATTCAGCGCCGCCTTAGAAGGAACAAGCTGGACAATGGCCATCTCCAGCACAATCGTGTTCGGCCCGGGTTTGTCCACCACCGCAAGCCGCTTCTTCGGGTCTTCGGCGGCGGCCTTCTTGAACGCCTCCCGCATGTAGCTGCCCATCTGGTCCACGGCTTTGCCGATATCCTCTTGATTAACCTGGACCTCATTGGCTCGTTCCCAGATGTTCTGGGCCATCACGTACTTGGTATTGACCGGTGCCACGTAAATCTTGGTGTATTTCGTCTGACTGACTTCGCGGTTCCAGTAGCCCTTGTCGAAGGGCAAATTCGGGTTTTTGGTCATCTTCCCGGAATCATCTAGAAACCCCGAGTCGGGCGCAGAAGCGGCCTTGCAGCCGGCCAACGCCATCACCGCAAGAACGGACACTTTGAGCAGAACGTTAATCTTGTACATGAGTGTCTCCTTAAGTTGACTTCCGTCGTCATTGGTGCTGTTACCTGCCAAGCGACGCCCGCCGGGCCTGCGCTCGGCCGTATTGTCGGCCGTGCCGTGCTGTCGAGCGGGCCTCGTCCGGTCCTCCTTCATAAGTGCATCACCTCGGCACGTGTCGTTCCTGCCATGCCCTCGATTCAGAACGCCATATACAACCGTATGCCAACAATCCAGGAATCGTCGACCCGATCCTGACTGGGCTGAATCCACTGCACGTCCGGCGTCAGGTGCAGCCAGGGCGTCAGAGCAATGTCGTAGAACGCTTCCACGCCCTGGGCATCTCCGAAGCCAAGGCTGGACGTGATTCGCGTGTCGGCAATCCGGGCGTAGTAGTAGCCGATGCCGAAGGCATCGTTGGGTCGGCCGGTGATCATGCCTTTGCCACCGACGCCGCCGCTGGCGAACCAGTGAATGGGGTTGGCCTGTCCATCGGACAGGCCGGCACGGCCGAAGAGGCCGATGCCTTTATTCACCTTGGGATCGGGCTGATAGAAATACTGATCGCAGTTGTAGTAGATGCTCCAGGAGTCGCTGGCCTTCTCGGTCGGCAGGCCGGGAAGGATCAGGTTGAGCACGCGCTGGTCCAGATCCGTGTAGCTGCTGGTGGAGTAGGTGCCGCCGAGAAGCTGGTGGCCCGTCATGTCGAAGAAACGGGTGGTATATCGGCCTTCCAGATTGATCGTCACGCCGTCGGAGAAGAGGTTGTCGAGTTGGGCGCTATCGGCACGTCCGTGAGGGTCGAGGACTGCGGCGGTGATCATCAGGTCCTTGCTGGGAATAGCGATGGCGCCTGCGCCGAACGTTGAGTACGGGACGGTCAGCAAGATGGCGGGGTTGGCGCAGAATGCGGTGTTGAGGAATTGGTGGTCGCCTTTGCCATGGGCGAACTCGTTCATGTCGCCGCTGATCTGGGTGATCGTGGTTATCTTGCCGACGAAGAGGCCGAATTGCTCGGAGAGAAACTGGGTGTACATCACTTGGGGGATGACGAAGCTGTCGTCGAATTCGGGAAGGGACTCATTCATATCGACAGGCACCAGCACGCCTGCGTGCGACGCGGAGATGGAGCGGCCGTAGTGGCCCTCGGCGATGACGCTGAAGAGTCCGCCCGGCCAGAGGCCCAGTTTGGCGGTATCGAGGTTGAGGTCGATTTCGCCGCGGCCGAGGTATTCCCAGCCGGTGTCGCGGCCGCCGGAGACGACGCCCATGCCGACCTGAGTGAGGTAGGCGTCGATAGTGATGCCCTTGTTGGCCCATTCCTGGCGAGTGCCGCCCCAGTCGCCGGTGAGGGTGGATCGCGAGAGGAATTCGCCGGTGTAGTCGGGCGTGGGATGGACCTGGTTCTTGGCCTGCACGGGGGCGATGGTCTTGCCTGCATCCGCCGCCGCTTGATCCGCGGCCAGTGCCCGCGGCGACGGCGACGCGATGGCTAACCACGCGGCGGCCAACACGGCAGATGTCTCTAGCAGCGCCCGTCTGCGCAACGGAGACGCCTGGCCAAATCCGTGGATTCCAGATCGATTTCTCACAATGTGCTCCTTTCCTTGTTGGTCTTGGTCTGCATTAATCGCACTGCCTCCGTGCGCAGCGCGGGATTCACGCTGCACGGGGGTGGTGGGTCTCATGGTTCATCCTTTGGAGTGTGGAAGGCCGCGATGATGGAGGCGAGCAGCGCCCGTCCGGCGACGGGCTTGCGGAAATATGCCGCCGCGCCGCCATCGAGGGCTCGCTGGTGTGATTCGGGCGTGTCATGTCCGGTGATAACCACGACCGGCACGCTCCGGCCGGACTTTGCTAACTCGGCTTGCACCTCAAAGCCGCTCATGCCCGGCATGTGCAAGTCGAGCACAAGACAAGCCGGTTGATGCTGCTGCAAGGAGTCGATGAACTCCTGGCCGGTGGCAAAGCACTCCACAGCCAGGCCGGCGGCCCGCAGCAGTCGCTCGATGGCCTGACGGACGGACTCCTCGTGATCCAGAACCGCAATCAATGGCCGAACGTCGTTCAAGGCGCCTCGTGTTCCTGCCGCCTGAGTCGCTTCGCCACGTGGCGAGGCAATTGGAGGCATTCTGCGAGTCGCATTGTACGAAATGGGAAGCGTCGGCCGCTACTGTACTTTGGCACATTTAACCCTGTACTTTGGTGAAGTATGGCCAGGGGGAGAGTCATGCCCCCGGTTCAGCGGGATCGATCCCCAGGCGTTGGGCGAACCTCACCAGGTCGGCGACTGACTCGACCCCCAGCTTTTCCATCAGCGCCGCCCGATGGAACTTGACGGTGCGCTCGACGGTGCCCAGGTCAGCGGCGATCTGCTTGTTGAGCTGGCCGCGTACAACGTGCTCGAAGACCTCGCGCTCGCGCGGCGTGAGCGAGGCGAGCCTGCGGCGGTCCTCGCCCTGCACGACGCACGTCAGACGGCGCTGTGCGTCCTTTGCCAGGGCCGCTCTCACGGCCCCCAGCAACTGTTCCTTGGACGGCGGCTTGGTCAGAAAATCGGCCGCCCCCTCCTTCATCGCCTGGACCGTCATCGGGACGTCGGCTCGCGCCGTCAGGAAGACGACCGGCAGGCCGATTCCGCGCGACTTGAGCTGCCTTTGCAGCGAAAGGCCGTCGAGGCCGGGCATGGCCATGTCCAGCAGCAGGCACCCCGCGTGGTCGGGGCCATACGACTCGAGGAAATCCACCGCCGAAGAGAACGTCCTCACGCTGAGCCCCGCCGCGCGCAGCAGCCTGGCCACGGCCGTAAGCACCAACGGCTCATCATCCACCATGAATACCGTTTGTTCGTCGTCGCTCATCGTCACCTTCCCGAAACCACCGGCAGTATAACGCGGAAACAGGCCCCGCGGTCGGGATTGTTCTCCGCGGCGATCCTGCCTTGGTGTTCCGCGATGATCCCGCGACAGATCGACAGTCCCAAACCCATCCCGCCCGCCTTGGTGGTGACGAACGAGTCGAATATCCTCTCCAGCATGTCGGCCGGAATCCCGCAGCCGCTGTCGATGATGGCTATCCGCACGGTGCCGTCGTGGGCATCGGTCCGCACCACCAGCTTCCGGTCGTCTGCCGCGTTGCCGGCCATGGCGTCGCAGGCGTTGAAGATCAGGTTGATCAGGACCTGCTGGAGTTGAACCCGGTCGCCGGTGATTTGGGGCAGCCCGTCGGCCGAAATCACATCCACCATCACGCCTTGCCCCACCAGATCACTGCGCACCAGATTGATCGCTTCCTGCAACACATCGTTGATCTCCAGCGGCCAGCGCGTCAACTCCTCCTTTTTCAGCATGCTGCGCAGCCGCTGGATGATCTCGCCGGCCCGCTTGTCGGCCGACACGATGTCGCCCATGATCTTGCCGATCTCCACGAGGTCTGCCGCGTCGTTCTCAAGAAACATCTGCGCCGCCTCGGCGTTGCTCAGGATCGCCGTAAGCGGCTGGTTCAACTCGTGGGCGAGCGAGCCGGCTAACTCGCCGAGCGTTGTTACGCGCGAGAGGTGAACCAGTTCGTTACGCTGTCGCACGATTTCCAGTTCCGACCGCTTACGCTCGGTGATGTCGATCGACGCACCCAGCATCCGGGCCGGCCTGCCGTCCGCGTCCGGATACATCCGGCCCCGGGCCGTGATCCATCGCTGGGTGCCATCCGGCAGAACCACGCGGTAATCCCCCCCCGTAATCGCCCCGGCACTCCAACGCGAGCCGCACCGCGTGCTCGACCATCTTGCGGTCGTCCGGATGGATTCGCTGGATGACGTCTTCAAATGTGACGATCGCATCGGCTGCGAAACCGAACAGGCCGAGCCACCTCTCCGAGCCCCAGATTTGGTTGCGCGCGATGCTCCATATCCAGACGCCAAACCCCGCCGCCTCAGCGGCCAAGGTCATCCGCTCTTCACTCTCGCGGAGGTCGAGCGACAATTGCGCGGCCCGGAGCGCGGCCCAGCTCATTTCGTAGGCCATCGCCACGACGATGCCCATGTAGAATGAACTCGCGGTGATCGGCGCGTGAACCATTTGCCAGAGCACCAGCACGGCCTGCACTGTTGCTGCCAGCACGAAGAACACGATGCTGCCACCCACTACCAGCGCCTGCCGCCGATCGCCCCGCCGCCAGACGGTGACCGTGGCATCCGCGACGAAGATGACGAGCAACAACAGACTCAACTGGCCGACCAGCATCCACGGATTCGACACCCCTTCGCCGACCGAGACGGATTCGCCGAAGAACGGAATGTGCCGCAGACAGGTGACCTCGCGGTAGTTGAGGTTTTGCCCCACCAGGAAATCGAGCAGCAGCGAGAGGGTGCGCAGGCCAAAGAAGCTCCACGCGAGCCACGGCCGCCCGGCGCGCAGGTAGAACCGGACGAATCCAACCAGCGAGACCAGGAGCGCCCAGGCGGGCACATGGAGCCAGCGCAGCGCGGTGGCGAATTGTCCGGGCGTCTCCGCCCGCATCATCTACAACTCACAGGACGCCAAGGCGGCCGTCGCCACCGACGTCAGGGCAAAGAGCAGACTGGCCCACGCCGTGCGCTTCCGGTACCAAACCAGCAGATGCATCGCCGCCAGCGTGAGACACGCGGACGCGAGCGCAACCCAGATGATGGTGACCCAACTCATGGTGCAACGGGGAGAGAACGATTAATACCGGCCCGGCCGGCAGGTGATTTGATTCGCTGAACAACATCGGCATACGTTTGGTGTCGGTGGAGGGCGCATCGGCATTGCTGCCATCGCATCCAACGACCAAGTATCGGATGGTCAGCCTCAAAGCAGGGCCGCGCCTCAAGTTGCGTCCGAAAGGATTCCTCATCATGGGCCATAATGTCAGTCATGAAAAGCTCAATCAGCTACCAATGCGAATCCATTCCACGAGCCCAGCGAAGCCATATGCCACGGCGAGGCCATGCGAGATGTTCCAAGAGATTATATGCCTACTGGCCTACGTACAATAGTATGACGGGCGCACCCCAAGGGAGACCCAACAGCGCCGCGATTTCGGCGGCGCGTCGATGGGCCAGATGAGGGTCCTGACCGTGCGGGAGCCAACTGGCCAACACCGTGAGCAGCCGATACCAGGGCTGGAAGGTCATGGCGGCAGAGGGGAGCGTTCCACATCGCTGGACACCAGGAAAAACCGCCTCGGCCGATAGCCGTCAAGCCCCGCCTGCGGAGTTGACTACCGTTCGGTCGAATAATGGCACATTGCGCCATCGACGCTCGAACGGGTGATCTGGTAGACTGATGGAGTAACCCGTCGAC
>Ga0315278_10005562_pt1 | contig 11427 bp, 12 predicted proteins | sample YL17G06_0_MG_FD_203880 | JGI IMG/M metagenome (GOLD analysis project Ga0315278, IMG submission 203880) | Sediment microbial communities from Yellowstone Lake, YNP, Wyoming, USA - YL17G06_0 | ecosystem: Environmental > Aquatic > Freshwater > Lake > Sediment | place: USA: Wyoming | collected... | reverse complement strand
AACAGACGAGAGGAGGTGATGACCCTGATGCCACGACCGAAGCAGTACGACAGCGACGCGGAGCGAGCTCACGCCTGGCGTGAGCGCCGCGGCGAGGAGCTCCGCACGGAGCTCGCCCGCCGTCTCCGTGACGCGGACGACGACACGATCGATCGCTTGATCCAGATGATCCCGATGCAGGCGCTGATGCGCCTGAGCCGGGCACTCGAGTGGGCCGAGCACCCCGAGCGTGCGCCCGAGGGCGGTGACCACCGCCACGGACCCCGTCGCCACGGTCACCCGCACCACCACCGCGGCCACGGCCCCATGGGCCGGCGCGGGCACGACTCACACGATCACGCGTGATCGCGCGAGACCCGAACGAGGGCCGGGAACCTAGGCCCGGCTCCTCGGGGAGGCCCTGCGAGGCGATCCGCGGGCGCGGCGCTATCAGCCCCCGGCCAGCACGATCGCGCCCATCGCCCCGGAGAGGTCGCCGAGCTCGGCAGGGAGCACCGCGGGCGGGTGGTCGGGTGAGAAGAGCAGCGGCCGCATCTGGGCGGCGATCCGGTCGACGAACGAACGTCCGAACCGCTCCGCCAGGCCGCCGCCGACGATGATCGCCTCGACGTCGAGCAGGTTCTGGGCCGACGCCAGCGCCACGCCCAAGGCCCACACCGCTTGGTCCATCAGACGCTCCGTCATGGTGTCGCCGTGCGCGAGGGCGCGCTCGATGATGCCCGAGGTCATGCGGTCGCGCCCGTGCTTGGCCATCAGGTCGAACAGGGCGGTGTGCTCGCCCTGGGCGACCAGCCGTTCGGCTTTGGCCTGCATGCTCGCCCGGCCCGCATACGACTCGAGGTGCCCTCGCCCGCCACACCCGCACGGACGCCCCTCCGGCTTCACGACCGTGTGCCCGATCTCGGCGGCCGCTCCCCGGCCGTGCCACACCCTTCGGTCGAAGACGAGCCCCCCGCCCACGCCGGTGCCCACGAAGACGCCGAGCATGCTGTCGAACGGCCGGCCGGCGCCGCGCTCGAGCTCCCCCATCGTCGCGACCGTGACGTCGTTGTCCACGTGGACGGGCACGCCGCCGAGTTCGAGGGAGACCTTGGGTCCAAGCGGGAACGGCTCCTGCATGCCGACGACGTTGGGGCTGTTCGAGACGACCCCGTCCTTCGCGCGGCCGGGGGCGCCGATGCCCACCGATCGCAGCGACGACGGGTCGGCGCCCGCCGCGTCGAGGGCGACCCGCACGGTCTCGATGATCGCGGCGGTGATGGGCTCGGCGCCGTGGCCGGGCGTCGGCACGCGCGCCTGCCCGAGGATCTCGGTGCCCTGCACCACGATCGTCTGGATCTTCGTGCCGCCGAGGTCGACGCCGGCGACGAGGCCTTGGTGGTTCCCGTCCGTCACGCGCGTGGCCATAGGCCCCAGCGTAGACGGCCCGCCTCAGGTTCGGCCGGTCTCCGATTGGATCCGGCGGAGGACGGGGAGGACGATGCGGTCCTTCTCGCGGCCGGCGGCCTCCTTCGAGCGGATCACGTCGGCGAGGGATGCGACATCGACCTCGGCGCCCAGGATCGTCAGGTGTACGGCATCGCGCGACACGTCCTTGAACCCGGTGGTGCCGCTCGGCTCGAACGTCAGGTCCAGCCGCCCGAAGTCGGTGACGAGGTTCCAGATCCTCACCGATGCGAGTGACGTCGCGTCGTGATCGAAGGGGATGCCGTCCGGCTCGTCGGTGGACCACACGCGGGCGTGCAGCTCAGAGAGTGCCTGTGAGAGCCGGCGCAGGTTCGCGGTCGACGGGTCTGGCACGACGTCGACGTCGGTCGTGATGTAGGGCGAGCCGTGGATCACCGCGGCGAACCCACCGATCAGCACGTGGTGGACGCCGTGCCGAGCCAGGACCTCCAACAGCAGCTCGGGGCGGAACTCAGGCTCGGGCATCGGCCATCGCCTCGCGGCCTGCCCGCGCGAACCGCAGTGCGGCCTGGTGACGGCGAACCCGGGTCTCGGGGTCGACCAGGAGGTTCGTCGACGCGACCGACCAGTCGGCGTCGTCGGCGGGCAGGAGCTGGGGCACCAACTCGAGCCCACAGGCCCGCGCGGCGTCCACGACGCGTTCGAACGAGGGCTCGGTCCCGCCGCGCTCGAGCCGGGCGATCGCCGACTGGGTCGTGCCGAGGCGCTCGGCCAGCTCCGCCTGGGTGAGCCCGGCCCGGCGGCGTGCCTCCCGGATCAATGCACCGGCATCCATGGGCATGAGTATAGCGGATACGCTATGTCAGGGTCGCGAAGCACGGCATCGACGAAGGATGACCGTTGTCACTTCCCGTTGCCGTCCTCGCGGGGGAGGACCTCGTAGATCTTGATCGGGCGGCTGACGCCCTTCAGGCTGATCTGGTCCACGAGCCGCCCCTCGACGAGATGATCGACCGCCACCATCGTTCGCTCGGTGACGAGGATCTGATCGGGGTCGGCCTTGTCCGCCAACCGGGACGCGAGGTTGACCTGGTTGCCGAGCACGGTGTAGTCGCTGCGTGCGGGTGAGCCGATGTCGCCCACCGTCACCCACCCGGTCGAGATGCCGATGCCGATCTTGAACACCTCGTCGTATCGGCGGAACCAGTGCTCCTCGAGTGCGCGCATCCGCTCGAGCATCTCGAGCCCCATGCGTACGGCGCGTTCCGCGTGATCGTCCTGCGGGATCGGATCGCCGAAGAAGACCATCACCGCGTCGCCGACGTACTTGTCGAGCGTTCCGCCGTGCTTGAACACGATCTCGGTCATCTCCGAGAGGTAGTCGTTCAGCTCGTTCACGAGCTCCTCCGGCTCCATTCGCTCAGCCGCGGCCGTGAATCCGCGGATGTCTGAGAAGAACGTCGTGAGGAACTTGCGGCGGCTCGAGCCGAGCGTGACGTCCTGCGTCCCGGACAGGATCGAGTCGGCGAGTCCTGGCGATAGGTAGCGCTTGAGACGCGACGCCCGTTCGAGCTCTGCCACCTTGGTCTCGACCGTCTCCTGCAGGTTCGCGTTCAGCGAATGGAGGTCGGCATACAGGGTGGACAGCTGCTCGGTCGTGCGGTTGAGGTTCTTCGTGAGGTTGCCGAACTCGTCGCGGTTCGGCACCTCCACGTGTCCGTCGAAATGCCCCTCGGCGATCAGCTCGAGGGCCTCGTCGACCCTGCGCACCGGGCGGATCAGCGACCACGACAGGATGGCGCCCAGCGTCATCGCGACCAGCAGGCTCGCGCCCGAGAAGCTCGCCACGGCGATCGTGAGGAAGCGCCGGTTTGACGCGAAGGTCTCCGTCTCGGTGACGACGAGCCCCTGGGAATCGGTGATCAGTTCGTTGAGGTACGCCTCGAGTTCGTGGGAGATCTGGTGCTCTTGTTCGATGTGCAGCTTCAGGGCTTCCTCGATCCGGCCCTCCTCGAACAGCCGGGTCACGCTATCGCTCGACGCCGCGAAGCGGCTGTTCGCCGTCTCGAGGTTGTCCAACAGGGGTAGCTCGCTCTGGGCTCCGTTGGTCCGGATGTCGGCGAGGTTCGCGATGAACGCGTCCTTCGCTGCGTAGATCTTGGGGGTCCAGACAGGATCGCCGAGCTGGAGCAGCGCCATGGCACGGTAGTGGCTCTGCGCGGTGACCTCGTAGATCATGTCGCGGGCCTGGCTGGCCTGGTGGTTGAGCGCCGTCAGGGTCTCGACCTGCCGGTTCAGGCGGCCCAGCACGACGATACTGAGCGTTCCCATCGACAGCAGCAGCAGGGAGATCAAGAGGAATCCTGCCAGCAGCTTGGTGTGGACCGTCGCCCTGATGCCGGCCACCCAATCGACGAATGGCCGTAGGAACCGTGGCAGCGGCCCGAGCTCCTTGCGCGCTGCCGGGCGTGCGTCTTCCGACACGCCGATCGACATATGAACCCCCCCGATCGCGATTGGCCTGCTCCGTGCGCGATCAGGATGAACCCATCGCCGCGCAGGTGGAAGGGCAGAGGCCTCGGTCGATGCGCCGATTAGACTCGCGGCCTCATGGAAGGGGGAACCGATGTGGCCTGATGGGATGCGGGCGGCGGCGGCGCTGACGTTCGACTTCGATGCCGAGGAGGTGTGGATCGGCGAAGATCCTGCGAACGCGAACAAGCCGGGCGTCCTCTCACAGGGGACCTACGGAGCCAAGGTCGCGGTCCCGCTGATCCTCGAGCTCCTCGAGCGGCACGGCATCACCGCCACGTTCTTCGTTCCGGCGCGGGTCGCGGAGCGGCACCCCGGGCGCGTCCGCCAGATCGTGGACGCAGGCCACGAGCTCGCGCATCACGGGTACACCCACACCTCGCCGACCAAGCTCTCCGCCGAACAAGAGGAGGAGGAGCTGACGAAGGGGCTCGAGATCCTCCGCTCCTTCGGCGCAGAGATCGTGGGATACCGGTCGCCGTCGTGGGACTTCAGCGATGTGACGGAGCAGCTCCTCGAGCGGCATGGGTTCGTCTACTCCTCGAACTTCATGGATGACCTGAAGCCGTACCGGCGCGAGGGCACGTCGCTGATCGAGGTCCCGATCCAGTGGACCATGGATGATGCCGCCCACTTCTGGTTCGACGGCGCGACGTGGACGAAGAAGATCTCCACCGCGAGCGAGGTCCGCGAGATCTGGGAAGGCGAGTTCCGCGGCTACCTCCGCCTCGGAGGGGCCTTCGTCCTGACGTGCCATCCGCAGGTGATCGGCCGGCCCTATCGACTGGAGATGCTCGACGACCTGGTCGGCTGGATGCGACAGCAGGAGGGCGTGTGGTGGGCCACGTGCCGGGAGATCGCCGGCAGGGTGACGTGAGCGGGCGCGCGATCGTGACCGGCGCCGCGCGCGGGCTCGGCGAAGCGATCGCCTCTCGTCTGGTCGCCGACGGGTGGATGGTGGCGCTCGTCGACACGGCGGACGAGGTCGAGACGACCGCTGCGAGACTCGCCGCCACCACGCCGGGCGCCACCGCGCTCGGCATCGTCGCGGACATCTCTCGCGAGGAGGATGTCGAGCGAGCGGTGACGCACACGGTCGACGCGCTCGGTGGCGTCGACGCGCTGGTGAACAACGCGGGCATCGGCGGTCCCGACACGTCCGTGGTCGACACCGACCCGTCGGAGTTCCGCCGCGTGCTCGACGTGAACCTCGTCGGCTCCTTCCTGGTCGCGCGGGCCGTCGCCAGGGTGATGCTGGGGCAGGGTTCGGGTGGCTCGATCGTGGATCTCGGGTCGATCCTGGGGCAGCGGGGCGAGGCGGGAGGTGCAGCCTATTCCGCATCGAAGGCGGGTGTTGCGCTCCTCACCCAGGTGCTCGCCCTCGAGCTCGGCCCGCATTCGATCCGCGTGAACACCGTCGCTCCCGGGAACATGGCGACCGAGATGCACTGGGAGTACGTGCGCGCCCTCGCGTCGCAGATGGAGGTTGACTTCGACGTGGCGCGCGATCACGTCCGCCGAAGCGTCCCGCTCGGGCGCCACGGCACCGGCGAGGACATCGCCGGCGCGGTCGCCTGGCTCCTGTCGGACGACGCCTCGTACGTCACGGGGCAGACGATCGGGGTGAACGGCGGGGTGGTCCTCTCGTGACCGGGGCCTTCGAGGGCCGGCGCGCCCTGGTGAGCGGAGGGGCGGGCGGGATCGGCCTCGCGACGGCCCGCCTGCTCCGCGACCGCGGCGCCCGTGTCGCTCTCCTCGACCGCGAGCCGGAGGTCGCCCGGGACGCCGCCGCCTCGATCGACGGCATCGCCGTGGTCGCCGACGTTCGCGTCGCCGATCAGGTCGCCGCGGCCGTCGCCGAGGCGGCGCGAGCCCTCGGCGGCCCGATCGACGTATGCGTGAACGCCGCCGGCATCTACCGGATCGCGACCTTGCTCGAGCTCGCGCCCGCGGAGTGGGACGAGGTCCTCGCGATCAACCTCCGTGGTTCGTGGCTCGTCGCCCGGGAGGCGGTCCGGGGCCTCGTCGACGCGGGCGTGCTCGGGGGTGCGATCGTGAACATCTCCTCGACCGCCGGGCTCATCGCCGATGCGAGCGAGCCCGGCGCCCACTACAACGCCAGCAAGGCCGGTGTGATCGCGTTGACGAAGCAGATGGCGGCCGAATGGGCGCCCCACGGCGTCCGCGCGAACGCGGTGTGTCCAGGCGTGATCGACACGTCGATGCTCCGTTTGATGGACGACCCCGTCGCCGGACAGGCGTATCTCGATCAACAGGTGCCACTCGGCCGCCTCGGGCGGCCCGAGGAGGTTGCCGCGCTGGTGGCGTTCCTCGCCTCGGACGAGGCGAGTTACGTTACGGGGGTCGCGGTGCCGGTCGACGGCGGCGTGACCGCGATCTGAAGGGAGAGCCATGGAGCCCCGGTCCCCACTGCTGAACCCACCGTTCCCGCACATCAGGGTGGAGGGCGGGCCGCGCGCACGCGGCCGTTCCTACGGCGAGCAGGCGCGCGGGCGCGTGCGGCGCTCGATCGAGGCCTATGAGGGGGTCTTCGACCATTACGCGGGCTGGGATTGGGGTCAGGTGACGGCGGAGGCCGCGCGCTACCGCGATCCGATCTCGCGGTTCGGGGAGAGGTACCTCGAGGAGATCGTGGGGATCGCCGAGGGGGCCGGCGTCCCGGAAGCCGACGTCCTCGCGATCAACGTTCGGACCGAGGTGATGTTCGCCGCGAAGGCTCGCGCCGCCGCCGAGCTCGGCGATCGGGCCCACCTCCCGCACGAGTGCAGCGCCTTCGCGGTCCTCCCCTCGCGGAGCGCCGACGGGCACACCCTGATCGGACAGAACTGGGACTGGCTCCTTCATTCGTTCGACACGTGCGTCGTGCTCGAGGCGCATCAGGACGACGCCCCGGATTTCGTCACCGTCGTCGAGGCGGGATTGCTCGCGAAGACGGGGATGAACTCGAGCGGGGTCGGTCTCGCCACGAACGCCCTCGTGTCCGACGGCGACCGTGGCGAGCCCGGGGTGCCGTACCACCTGCTCCTGCGCGCGATCCTCGACGCCGAGACGATCTCCGATGCCTATGCCGTGCTTCAGCATGGCGTCCGCTCGTCGTCGGCGAACTACCTCGTCGCCCACGTCGACGGGGTAGCGGTCGACGTGGAGGGCGCGCCGGGCGACTTCGGGCGGCTGTACCTGAACTTCCCGGAGGACGGCGTCGTGCTCCACACGAACCACTTCCGCTCGCCGGCGTTCGACGGCAAGGATGTGTCGCTCTGGGTGATGCCGGACAGCCCGTTCCGGCTGGAGCGGTTGAAGACGGGCGTCTGGGACGCCGGGCCGCTCTCGCTCGACACGTTCCGCGGGCTCCTCGCCGATCACACGAACTACCCCTCCGGCGTGTGCTGTCACCCGGACGCCCGCATGGACCCACACGACCAGGGAGCGACGGTGGCCTCGGTCCTGATGGACCTCGACGCGAAGAGGATGTGGGTCGCCGACGGTCACCCTTGCACGAACCCTTACCGCGAGCTCGACTATTCGGCCTTCCTCGCCAAGCCGTCCCCCGTCCTCGCGGGCAGGCCGGCATGACGATCCGCTGCGGCGTCGGCCTGATCACGTGCCAGCGAGCGCCGGGGGAGACGCGGAGCGACGTGGAGCTGTACGCCGACGCGCTCGCGTTCGCCGAGGAGGCCGAGCGGCTGGGCTTCGATTCGGTCTGGGTGAGCGAGCACCATTTCGTCGACGACGGGTACCTGCCGTCGCTGCTCCCGATGTGTGCCGCGATCGCGGCTCGGACCGCGCGGATCGAGATCGGGACGGCCTTGCTGCTGGCGCCGCTGTACGAGCCGCTCCGCCTCGCGGAGGACGCGGCGGTCGTGGACCTGATCTCGGGAGGAAGGCTGATACTCGGGCTCGGCCTCGGCTGGCGCGAGGAGGAGTTCGAGGCGCTCTCGATACCGCTTCGTGACCGGGTCCGACGGCTGGAGGATGCCGTCGCGGTCTGCCGGACCGCGTGGGCAGGCGAACGGGTCGGCGGCGCGCGGCCCGACGTCGTCGTGACGCCCGCGCCTGCGCGCCCCGGCGGTCCACCGATCTGGCTCGGAGGTCTGTCGGAGCCGGCCGCGCGGCGAGCAGGCCGGATCGCCGACGGCTTCATGGCCACCGAGGTGACGCCGGCGTCGCTCGCCGAGCAGGTGAGCTGGGTGAGCGAGGAGGCCGTGCGAGCCGGCGGCGTCCGTTCCTCGCGCACGATCTCGATGCACGTGCCGACCTACGTGCACGACGGCGACCCGGGCGCCGGGTGGGCCGAGGTGATGCCGGCCCACCGCTACGTCGGGTGGAAGTACGAGGACATGGAAGGTGCGCGGTCCCGCTCGGCCGGCTCGCCGGCGCCCCCGCCGGTCGCGGCCGACGAAGAGACCGCGCTACGGAAGGGCATCGTCTTCGGCGATGCCGAAGAGGTGGCGGCGACGATCAGGTCCTTCGCCGATGCCGCCGGTGGCGATCTGCATTTCATCGCCCGCGTGTATTGGCCGGGGCTTGCGCCGGGTCGGCAGGCCGCTCTCCTGCAGCGATTCTCGTCCGACGTGCTTCCGCTTCTCGCCTGAACGAGGTTCCGCGAACGCGGGGTGGTCCCGAAAGCTAACTTGACGGCTGCGTCCTTGTGTGGCGCGATACGCAGGTTCGGCACATGCTCACGATCGGATACGGGGGGGAATGGCATGAGCGATCAGGCAACGGGCTCGACAGGAACGGGTTCTGCGGACGGAGGGGGGAGCGGCAAGGTTTCACGACGTTCCTTCCTGCGGGGGGTCGGCGGCGCCGGCCTCGGCGGGCTCGTGATCGGGGGCGTCGGCGGCTACGTCGCGGGGAACGGCTCGTCGTCGTCGGACTCGGCATCATCGGGCGGCGCCTCCGGTGGCGGTTCGACGGCGCCCATCACGATCGGGGTCGGGAGCCCGGTGACCGGGCCGTTCGCGGGCGACGGCCAGCAGATGGTCCGTGGCGCCCAGCTCGCGGTCGAGGAGCTGAACGCGATGGGCGGGGTGGCCGGTCGCCAGCTGGAGGTGCAGGTCCTGGACACGAAGGCCCAGGAGCCCGACGTGATGAAGTCGGTGCTTCAGAAGTTCGTGTCGCAGAACGTCGCGGCGATGCTCATCGGCTTCACGACCTACACCTCGGTCGAGTACCCGATCGCGGGTGAGTCGAAGATCCCGATGTTCCACGTCAACACGTGGCAGGACAACGTCGAATACGTCGCCAAGAACCAGATCACCAACATCTACCAGGGCGACCCCTCACAGCTTTCCTACGGTCCGGGGCTGATCGTCTTGATCAACGACCTGATCGACCAGAAGAAGTGGACGCCGTCGGCGCAGACGATCGCCATCGTCTCGTCGAACGACCCCTACAGCCTCTCGATCTCGAAGAGCTTCGAGGCAGGGATGAACGATCAGGGATGGGAGACGACGCTGTTCGAGCAGTTCACGGTGCCGCAGGCCGACTACAGCGCGATCCTCGTGAAGATCCGGGCCAACCCGCCGGGGATCGTCTTCTTCAGCGACTACGCCCCCGGCGACGAGGCGTCGTTCATCAAGCAGTTCCGCCAGTCTCCGACGAAGTCCCTCGTCTACGAGCAGTACGCCCCGTCGATCCCCGAGTATCTCGACCTCGCGGGGCCCGCGGCGGACGGCGTGCTGTGGTCGACGGTGGTCGGTGTGATCCAGGGCGACCCGATCGCCGAGCGGTTCAACGTGGCGTTCAAGGAGAAGTTCGGCCGGGAGGCCGGGTTCTCGAACGCCGGGGACCACTACGACATGACGAAGATGTGGGCGACGGCCGCGAGCCTCGCCGGCGACCCGTACGACTTCGAGTCGGTGAACGCGATCCTCGCGAGCTCGGCGTACCGAGGCGTCTGCGGCGCGTATACGTTCACGAACGCCGGACCGGGCGAGCTGACGTGCATCCCGTACCCGGACGAGACCGCGGATCCCTCCATAGGGATGGCGCACCTCACGTTCCAGATCCAGAACGGGAAGCAGGTACTGATCGCACCGGACCCCTACACGACGGGATCGTTCCAGCTACCCGAATGGCTGTGACCGAAACCGCCATCCTTGAGGGCGTCGAGGTCTCCAAGGACTACGGCGGTCTGCACGCCGTCGTCGAGGTCAGCTTCTCGGTCGCGCCGGGCGAGATCCTCGGGATCGTCGGGCCGAACGGAGCCGGCAAGACGACCCTGTTCGACGTCGTGACCGGGCACACCGCGGCGACGCGCGGCGACGTGCGGCTCGAGGGGCGCTCGATCAACGGGGAGAAGGTGCACGCGCGCTGTGAGGCGGGTCTCGCGCGCACGTTCCAACAGCCCGTCGTGGCGCTCTCGCTCACGGTCCTCGAGAACCTCTACCTGGCGGCGTCGTTCCGGCGTGGCCGCGATGGCGGCGGGCGCGAGAGCGACCTCGCCGAGGCCGAGCGCTGGCTCAGGTTCTTCGGGATGGAGGACAAGGCGGGTGCGCGGGCTGGGCCGCTCGGGGTCTTCGACAAGAAGCGGCTGATGCTCGCGACCGCGCTCGCGACGAATCCCCGGGTGCTGCTCCTCGACGAACCGTTCGGTGGGCTGAACCCGCAGGAGATCGACATCGTGATGGGCCTGATCCGTCAGGTGCGCGACGAGGGGATGGCGGTGGTCGTGATCGAGCACGTGATGCGCGCGCTCACCTCGCTAGCGGACCGGGTGCTCGTGATGCACCACGGCGCCACGTTCTTCGAGGGGACCCCGCAGGAGATGCTCGCCGACGAACGCGTGATCGAGGTCTATCTCGGCTCGGGCCAGCGCAAGAAGAGGGACGGATGAGCGACATCGCGCCGATCCTCGACGTCCGCGGCCTCACGGCCGGGTACGGGGACACCATGGTGGTCCGCGATCTCTCGCTCCGGGTCCAGCCGGGCCGGTGTGTCGTGATCATCGGCCCGAACGGACACGGGAAGTCGACCCTCTTACGGGCGGTGAGCGGGTTGATGAAGCCGTTCGCGGGCGAGGTGTGGTTCGACGGGGAGCGGATCGACGGGGAGCAGGCGGAGGCGATCGCGCTCCGTGGGATGGTCCACATCCCGCAGGGCGACGGGCTGTTCGCGGACATGACCGTCGAGGACAACCTTCTCATGGGCTCGTTCCCGAAGGCCTCGTGGAAGGACCGTCAGGCGACGATCGAGCGCGTCTACGACCTCTTCCCCATCGTGCGGGACAAGCGGGAGCAGCGGGCGCGGACGCTCTCAGGCGGCGAGCGCCGGCTGGTCGGGCTCGGCCGGGGGTTGATGCGCGAGGGCTCGATCCTGCTGATCGACGAGCCCTCGCTCGGGCTCGCTCCGGTGATGATCGACAACGTCTACGGCGCGATCCGCTCGATCGTAGACGCGGATAGGACCGTGCTCCTGGTCGAGGAGAACTTCACGCACATCGGCGAGGTCGCCGACGAGGTCCAC
>Ga0315278_10005560_pt1 | contig 11429 bp, 6 predicted proteins | sample YL17G06_0_MG_FD_203880 | JGI IMG/M metagenome (GOLD analysis project Ga0315278, IMG submission 203880) | Sediment microbial communities from Yellowstone Lake, YNP, Wyoming, USA - YL17G06_0 | ecosystem: Environmental > Aquatic > Freshwater > Lake > Sediment | place: USA: Wyoming | collected... | reverse complement strand
TTGTTTGGGTTTTTTTATTTTTTTATAAAAAATTATTTTTTTTCAACAAAATAAACTTTAACCCCACTCGCCCCCCCCCCGCCGGAGGCCAGGGGGCTCTTTTGAAAAACCGCCCCCTGGACCCCCACAAAACTTTTGATTAGTTAAAAACATGACAAACATTTTCCCATTAGCAGATAAACTTCGACCATCATCGTTGGATACCTTCGTGGGACAAGAACACCTCGTCGCCCCAGGCAAAGTCATCCGCTCCTTTATCGAAAACAAAAAACTAAACTCCCTCATCTTCTGGGGCCCCCCAGGCACAGGCAAAACCACCCTGTCACGCATCATCGTCAAAGAAATGGACCTCCCCGCTACCGAATTCTCCGCCACTATCTCAAAACTCGACGACGTCCGCCTGGTGATGAAAAAAGCCGCCGAAATAAAACAGGTTACCGGCAAACCCCTGGTGCTATTCGTCGATGAAATTCACCATTTCAACAAAAGCGCCCAGGACGCCTTTCTCCCCTACGTCGAACGCGGGGACATCATCCTCCTGGGCACCACCACCGAAAACCCCGCTTTTAAAATGAACCGCGCCCTACTCTCCCGACTCAAAATACTCGAATTCTTTCCCCTAACCGCCGAACACCTCATCCATATACTCCGGAAAGGAGTCGAAGTCATCAAAACAGAAACCGGCTTCGATATGAACCTGCCGGAAATAGTGGAAAATATCCTGTTAAACTATTCCACCGGCGATGCCCGGCGCTTATTGAATCTATTGGAAATCATTTTCAATGCATCCCATCAAAGCAATCAGCCCATTACCCAGCAGACGGTATTGGAAGTCATACAAAACAAAATCGGGTCATATGACCGCACCGGCGACGACCGGTACCAGTTAATATCCGCTTTTCACAAAGCCGTCAGGAATTCCGACGTCGACGCCGCGCTTTTCTGGCTTTACCGCATGCTGGAGGGAGGCGAAGACCCCCTGTTTATATTGCGGCGCATGATACGAGTTTGCGTCGAGGATATCGGGTTTGCCGATCCCGAAGCGCTGCAAATCTGCCTTAACGCCAAACAAGCCTTTGAGTTTTTAGGCCAGCCCGAGGGGGATCTTTTTCTAACAGAAGCAGCCGTTTATTTGGCGTCGGCGCCCAAGAGCAATTCCCTATATATCTTAGAAAAGAAAATGAAACAGATCACGGAGAAATATAAACAGGCCAATATCCCCTGGCATATCATTAATCCCTCCGATTTCCTGGCGGCGCGGAAGGGGGCTGGGAAGGGGTATGTTTACGCCCATGATTTCCCCGAGAAGACCACCATTATGAAGACCATACCTGAGGAAGTGGCGGAGGAAGATTTTTACGAGCCTAACCAGATGGGATTTGAGAAGAAAATTAAGGAGCGGATTGAATATTGGCGGCAGGTGAAAGCGAAACTTCGGGCACGCGGGGCAGGCTAAATAATCAAAAGTTTTAGGGGGTGTCGGGCCCCTTTTTCAAAAGGGGCCTGACCCGCCGGAGGCAGCATGCTGCTGCGCCCGCTTTGCACGGCACTGGAGCTTTCTGATCTATTGGGCCTCATCTCAAACCATTATAGGGAGTCCCAGCATGAAACCCGCCGGAGGCAGCGATTAAGAAACAAGAATTTCATAATAATTGAACAATAAATGATGGAGGGATATTTCCCTGTTCTTGCTATCCCGATGGTGCTTTGATAAATAGCTGTATTTAAAATTATAAATTTCGGGAAATTTGTCGTCGGTTAAATTGAAGGGAGAAAATTTGTAGAACGTACTTTTTTGCGAATCTATTTTCTGTTTAAGCAGTGCGGATACCTGTTCGATTGGTAAATAGCCATTTGGATTTGTTTCAGTATCCACCTCCACAAATGCGATCATTCCGGCGACAGACATTCCGCTCTCCGGGTAATATCGACCACTTAAAAAACGCATCATCCCCTCTTTAATGTAATCATCATGCGATTCGGCATATTTATTGATCCGCTTGCATTCAAATATAAAATAGAAACTATCCATAGTGGAAGCCGAAATAAGTTCGAATTTAATATCGACGATACCGATTTTGACATTTTGTTTGGTCTCTTCAACGCCTGCCTGGATGGAGAAGTAATCCAGGTTAAATAAACGCCTATGTTTTTTTAAGTAATTGTTCACCAGGTCGTTTCTAAGAAAGTCTTCGATCTCATTTCGATTTTGGCAACGTCCGCGGACATCCCCGGTAATTTCGCGAATGGACCTCCTGAAGTAAGGGTAAGCCGATTTGTCCTTTTTTATTTGTTCGTAAGCATATACAAACAACTTCAGGGATTGCCTGAAGGATTGCTTTATGTAAGAATCTACATCTTCGAAACCAGTTGCATCCATGTTCGATCTCTATTTTTAAGCACTTTTTTTCTCGATTTCAGCCTTGAACAGGCTTTCGATAAATTCACTCAAATCCGCGTATGCCGTGGCCTTGTGCCAGGATTTTCTTTGGTTGGCCTTTATTACATAAAATGAGGTTTTGTTAAATCCCCTGATATCCTGGCGAACATACAAATCCTTACTCAACTTATGATATCCAAATTCCCCGATTTTATTTATCATTTCTTCTACGCCGGTATCTTTCATGAAGGATATCCGCTGATTGGTTTTCGGTTTTGGGGATATTTTGAAATGGAACCCAATAAAAGAAGCGGTTACATGAACATCCACGACGAAATATTTTTTATCCTCATTGAAGTGTTGACCAAAATGATCGATAAAAACTTCGGCATATTCAGTTAAATAGCGTCTATCATCTTGAATGTTTAAATCTAACCGCTTAAATATGTCCGTATCACGGCTCTTTCTGACCTCCTCTCTTTTTAAAATAGGGATAGCAACTTCTAAAGCATAATCTATCAGTTTTTTTTCCCGGTCGGAGATATCATATATTTCTATAATTGTTTTTTCAATTTCTTCTTCCAGTGATTTTATTTGTTTTGTCAATGCGTTTTTTGCGCCCGGTAATTGCAGGTTATTTCGTTCTCTATAAAGACTTTGAATTTGGCTTACAAGCTGGCCGATTTTTTTACTTAAGACAACAGGAAAAGCCAGGAATTCATCAAAATCGGCCCTGGTTCGGTCTAAACCCAATGAGGAGCCGGTGGATAATAAAAAGTACGTAAAGAGATTCGAATTTAAGAGGCCGACAATCGTTTTTAATAGCAACTCAAGTTCGTCGGTCATATACGCATTTTGGTCAGGTTTAATGCTGCAGACCGAATCTGAAAATAGGAGGTCTTTTTCTGAAAATGCGGCTGCGGCTTTGAAGTTATTACCCGCTTGCAATCCTCTTTTTATTAGCAACTTTTTCCCTGTAAAGAAATAAATATCGGGAAATCTTCCAATCTTCCCATCCGGGCCTATTTTCTTTTGGGAGATTAGTTCCTTTCTTTTTTCCCTCCAATTTGAGGTCGGAGCCAGGAGATAAGGTTGAAACTCTCTCCTTGTATCGATTTCAAGATAATCCCAATCAAGATATTCATCCGTATCTATTTTTTCTTTTCCTGCAGAGGCTTTAAATTTTGGCTGAAGTCCCCTCATAGAAATAAGATTTCTTTCCTTTATAATTTGGCCGAACGTTTTAAAATCTTCTTTGAGGCGTTTGATAAAATGGAAATCAATAACATTTCCATGCAATAGTACTTTCCACAACCAGTCGAATTGCATGAAATATTTTTGAGATATTCGTTTAATATCTTGTTTCTCGATCACCAGGGTTTTGAAATAATTAAAAAAGCGATTAGCCCTCACTGTTATATGCTGAACGATGTTATTTCCTGTGTCCACTGCAGAAGCAACCGGCGAAAATGATATTATTACGGTAGGTTGACGAGTAGATTCGAAAATTTGCTTCCCTCCTACAATTTTAGTATTTACCGAAGATAGCTCGAGAAATTTGGAAACATTAAATTTATTTAAAAAATAATTCCGCCATTTTTTTACTTTTCCTGAAGTGTTGTAAAAATTCTTCCCTGTTACCACGAACATACATTGGGGAAGTTGTGTTTTTCTTGAAAAACAAAAATCGCCGGTACGAACCATAAAGGCTTGTGAAATTTCATCGTGATCGATTTCTAATTTCAAATTATCGTTGCGATTCTCTATTTCCTCTTTCTTTCTTCTATTATCGATATATGAAATGAATTGCGTGCCGGATGATTTTCCCCAGGGTGGATTACCGATAATAAAATCCAGGTGAACCTCATCTTTGAATATTTTGTTGAAAGGATGGTTTTCATTGAAAAAATCCGCGTCCTGGCCGCCGAATAGATTCTTGCCCTTGATCTTTTTAAAACGGAACGATTTGATTTCCCGGGGATTCTTATAATCCAGGAGCGTGATATAAATTGAGAATATCGTAATTTCCACGGCGTCGCTGTCAATGTCGATCCCAAATATATTTTCCTGCACCAGTTCCCACAAACGCCGGTCAGAAATCACCGGCTTGTTACCGGGCCAGGGTTTTGGAGTTAATTCCATTTCTTTTTCGATTAGCTTTCGTAATGTTTCTACCAGGAATATACCAGACCCACAGGCAGGGTCCAATACTTTGCAGGAAGCCTTTTCCTCTTTTGCCAGGTGGGGGATAACCGTCTCCGATAGTATATAATCCACCAGGAACGGGGGGGTGTAATAAGCTTTTATTTCTTTCTGCCTGGGCAATTCTCCAAGATTCTTCCCCGATGGCGACTCAGCCAGGAAATTTTCATAGATATTACTGATCAATTCAACCGGGATGACCTCGAAATCGTAGAAGTTAAAAAGTGATTCCTGGACCATATACCCTTTCCAATTTCCCGTTTCCTTGAAGAACTCGGAACAGGTAAAAAGATAGCGCATGACATCCAGGTGCCTTTGTTCTACGTCTTTTTCTTCATCATAAATGATCCTGCCCTGCAGATCTTTTTCCAGTAGGGGAAATAAATCCCCATTAAAGGACTCTGCTATGGATTTGAAAAAGCAATAGGCCTTTTCCTTATCTCTTAGTAGGTTTTCCAGGCTCTTTTGCCGCCCGGTTTTATTTTCCCCTGTGATGAACCGGTTGTCTTCAAGAGAAACGTCCCTGTCTATAAGGTAACGTAGGAAAAGTAATCTGCCGATAAGCCGGTTTGCCGTCCTGGGGGATAAACCTCCCGTATCTTTGGCAATAAGAATCCTCCTGGCATCGATAATATTTTTTAAAAGGTATTTATCCACCCTGGGGGTGTTTTTGAAATACTTTCCATATAGTTTTTCCCAGGCTTTTCCCGTGGTTAAATTTAATATAGAAAAATCATCGATATCGGCATCCCTGTCATCGATTTTTTTTAGCCAGGTTCTCTCTTTGCTGTCGAAGTCATATCCATGATAAATGTCCAGGGGTTGGAAATCGTCTCTATTTATGATCACAATGGGGGCTTGACTGAAACTAAAAGTCCAGCGCGGTATGTTTTGCTCGATTTCTTCGCCCGGGTGGTCAAAAAACAAAATAATTGGGTTATTTAGCGGTTCCGGGTGTTCCGGGTCCGTGGATTTTACCCCATAAAAAGGACTGTAAAATGCATACGGGCGTATGATATCTCTTAGTACCCGTCCGATTCGATAGGGAAACTTTCCCATCCATTTATCCGCCTCATCTAAGTAGAAAAGGCCATTATCCCGATCATACCCTAGTTTTTGGAAAAGTTGCTCCATCCTTTTCATCGCGATTTTCTCCCGTTGATAATCGGCTCTGCGGTTTGTTGGACGATGGTCACGATAATTTGAGAGGTCATGGTTGAATTGTAGACCAAAAGTATCAAGAAATCAATATATGCTTTTGAATTTAAAATTAAGACGCAAAATTTGCCGGCCCTGGCATAAAGGAGCGGATTGAATATTGGCGGCAGGTGAAAGCGAAACTTCGGGCCGGCGGCGCGGGCTAAATAATCAAAAGTTTTAGGGGGTGTCGGGCCCCTTTTTCAAAAGGGGCCTGACCCGCCGGAGGCAATAGTTAATGGCAGGTTCACAATTTTGCCCTTATCGTTCGCGTTTATGCCCTCAATAAGCGGGAGCGGGTATAACAAAAATGAGAACGGTGTTGCCTTCCCCTCTTTGGAAACGCTTTCCCGTTTGGCCATGGCGGATAATATATCCATGGATTGGTTTCTTTTCAACAAAGGGCCGAAGAAATCGAGGAGTTGAAAAAGCAACTGGCGCTAAAGACGGAAAGCGCGAAGGGCCGGGAAAGAGTAAGAAAAGCGGATGGGGCTGAGGTAAAAGCGGAGATACAGGAGTTGGCAGCACATATGGAAGCGATCCCACTGCTTTATCATGAGATTTTGACTCATTTCCAGCGGTTTAAAATAGATAACCGGGTGCTGGTGGAAGGTGTGGAAGGTTCTCTTGCATTGAATGGATGATGACTGAAGCTCAAATTGGCCTGTTCCTATTATGGGAGGATAAGGGCGGAAAGGGGCAGGCAAAAAAATTCCCCCCAACGTGGTATAAACCACTGCCAGTTCACCGGTAAACGTGTAGGATACGAAAATTTCCAGGTGTACGGGTATGTTACGTTCGCGTCGGTACTGGGAAGGGAAAATAAGCTGTTTGCCCCTGTCGGTATCTTCGGCAATACACAGGACTGCCTGTAACAACTGGGCGGAGCTACTTCCCTTTTTCTTTTTTTTGCTGGATGATTATGGTGAGGAGCTATACTACCAGAATCTACTCGTGGGGTCTTTCTTGCCCGGGTCCCTTTCCATAATACCTCCATGGTTAAATTTAGGCTTCTGGGGAGGGGGAGTTTTGGGTTTCTTTGTCTTTTCTAGCCTTGGCCTGGGTTTTATAGTGATGCTCTTGAAAAACGTTCGAAGTCTTTCGGTGAATTCTTTACTAATCAATTCGCCGGCGCGTTCGAACATTCGAACTACCTCATCCTGGGCAACTCCGTGTGATATTTCTCCCGATTCGACCTGTTGGTAAATTCGGATGAGCTGCGTAAACTGTCCGGTCGTTATACAAAATCTTTTTTGTGCCCCTTTAAGAGGGTTGCTCGCTTTGATTTTCTCTTTTATAGATTCACCAGCCTCATGAGCTTTCTCTCGAATAGCCTCGAGAACGTTTGATGATAGGGCTGTATAGTCGGAGAACGCTATAGAAAGCGGCATCCATTCAGTTGTAATGATGGTTACAATTTCGGTTATACCCGAGCCCGTCCGCAAATGCACGTCTAAACCGAGATCTGAAGCCCAATTCTTAAAGAGTTTATTGAACTTTGACAGCTCCGAATCCGTGTAGCTGAAAACGGTTTCGGTGAACTCTTTTAGTTTGTCTTCGGGTATGGAACGATCGACTCCCATGAATAACCTAATTAGTGTTATCATCGTTTCACCTCCTTTCTCTTCTCACCCATTCCAGATCAAAAATGCATTCAAGTACTTCTCTGCACTCCCTTGACACAAAAAATATATTGTGTGAAAGGGCGATAATTCTTCCCTCATGTCTGAATGGGCTAATAAAAAATTTTCCTCTACAAATCTTATACATTCCGGAATCATAACTGAATTATATATCATTTAATAAAATATTTCAACCAATTTTTCTTCCAGATACTTCTTTTTCTGTCCCATGTTTTTGCCCTCAATACTGTTGTTGTGGTGAACTTCTCTATTCCATTAGTATTTATTTTAATATCAAGGATTTCCATGGATTTGAAGAAATTGAAATCATGAAAATTCAACCTCAGAAAAATAGCGGAAAACAACCCATAACCAGGTTAATTTCCCGTCTTTCGGTCCAAAGGAACGGAAATGCCGGACTCGATTATTTTTTTTACTTTTTGCGAAATCCAGTTTAACAGAACAAGATGAAAAAGGCGAGGATCAATGAATTTTTCAGGAATATATAAATATTTATAAGAGTTAACATTTTTTGCTGTGAAAATGATGGCCATTTCTTTACAAATGCATTATAATATTGCCGCTAAACTTATTTCAGGAGCAAGAAAGAGGTGATAAGAATGTTTAGAAAAATTTTTCTTTTTTTCGTACTTACCATTTGCGTCACATTCGTGACCGAAGCCGAAATTCACCGTTTCAAACCTTCCACCGGGACGCAAACCTATGCAGTCCGTGAACCGTTGCTGCGGGTCAAACCCGGGGATGTCATCGAGTCCAATACCATGTTTTCCAATTACTTTACCGAAGCAGACGGCGCCTGGCCGGGCGAGGTCGGGCCCATTTATGTGGAAAACGCCACCCCGGCAGACACCCTCGTCGTTAAGATCATCAAAATCCATCCCAACATCGGTACAGGAAGGTCGGGCACTTCATCGATTTATGGCTCCCTGACCGCTACCACCACCACCCCCATGTTGAATGAACCTGTTCCCATGAAACGATTTTTCTGGAGCATCGATACAGTGAATATGACCGCTTCCCTGGACCTACCCAACAGCAAAATGAAAAATATCCAGGTAACCCTGGTCCCCATGTTGGGGCGATTAGCCACGGCTCCGCCCGATGGTCAGGCTATCCCCGGCGGGGTTCCCGATAATTTCGGCGGCAACATGGACGCGTCCGACGCCCGCGAGGGGGCTACCGTATACCTTCCCATCTTTAATGAAGGCGCTTATTTTTATTTCGGGGATGTTCATGCGCTCCAGGGCGACGGCGAAATCACCGGCAGCGGCATTGAAACCACCGCCGCTGTCACCTTGCAACTGGACGTGTTAAAAGGCAAAAAAATCGCCTGGCCGCGCCTGGAGAATGACGAATATATCATGGCGGCCGGTTCGGTAAGGCCGCTTATGGATGCGTTCCGTATTGCCCATGTGGAAATCGTCAAATGGTTGGAATCCGATTACGGTTTCGACCGCTGGGAAGCCCTCCAGGTATTTTCACAGGTGGGCTCGGCCCGGGTGGCCAATGTGGTCGATCCAAACTATACCGTGGTGGCCAAATTCCCTAAAAAATACTTGCCGCAAGGCCGCGGCGCGGCCACCCTAAAAAGGCCCTGATTGGCGGAAGTGGACAGGCAAAAATTCCCGGCAAAATTACGGTCGTTCCAGGCGCCATTTTTTTACCATTTCAAAAATCGTTTCCCTCTTGATGGGCTTGGGGATATAATCATTCATACCGGCGTCGATACACTTTTCCCGGTCCCCTTTCATGGTTTGAGCGGTCATGGCTATTATCGGGATATCGGTGTAGCGCTTTTCCCGGATAAGCCGGGTTGCCTCCAACCCATTCATCTGCGGCATTTGGATATCCATCAAAATCAAATCGAAACCGCCCGGGTCAGATGTAAACATGTCCACCGCTTCCTGCCCATTCACCGCCAGGCTTACCCGATACCCGGCCTTTGTCAACATGAAATCGGCCAACTTCCGGTTGATGGGGTTGTCTTCCACCAGGAGGATATGAACGGAATGCTTGGCCTCCTCGGCAATGGAGTGCTGGGTAACGATTATATTTTGTTTATCTTCGTCATTTTCCCCTATCTTTATCAACAGGCGCTCGATCATCTTCAATAATTTTTTTCTGCGCACGGGTTTGGGTAGAAACCCGTCAAAACCGGATTCTCTATACTTGCCGGCGTGAATCATCAACGAGGAAGAAAACGCCAGGAGCGGCAGCCGGGACATGGGCGGATCCAGCGCGCGAATCTGTTTGGCCACATCATGCCCGCTTATCACCGGCATCAGGATATCGATGACGCAGAAATCGAAAGGATCATGGTTTTTAAAATGTTCCAGGATTACCGGCACGGTAGAAGATGAATTTGCTTGTGTGACCACACGCATACCGGAACTCCCCAGTATATTGGAAATAATCTCCAGGTTATTCAGGTTATCGTCGATTAGCAGGACTTTTTTCCCGTTCAATTGTTCATGGGGGATTTCATGCGCCGGTTCTTTGTTCGATTTTCCCATCCAACAGGTGAAATGAAAGACGCTTCCCTTTCCTAATCGGCTTTCACACCAAACGTTGCCGTTCATCAGCCTGGCGATCTGCCTGGAAATGGATAATCCGAGCCCGCTTCCTTCAAATTCCCGCGTGGTGGACCCGTCGGCTTGCTGGAATACATCGAAAATCGATTCCAATTTATCTCCCGGTACCCCGATCCCGGTATCCCGCACGGTTATATGAAATTTAATCCGTTCCGTTTCTTCCTGTTCCACATCCAGGGAGACTTCTATTTCACCTTCGCGGGTAAATTTAGCCGCATTTCCTAAGAGGTTAACCAGCACCTGGCGAAACCTCCCGGCGTCGCCTATTATATAACCCGGTACATTATCCCCGATCCGGCACATCAATTCCACGCGCTTGCCGCCGACCCGGGGCAGCACAATTTCAACGACATCATAAAGGGTGAGTTCCGGGTCGAAATCCATGGGCTGCATGGATAATTCTCCCGCCTCGATCCTGGCAAAATCCAGGATATCGTTCAAAAGGGCTGTTAATGCTTCGCCGCTGCGGTTAATGGTCCTGGCGTATTCCAGTTGTTCTTCGGTTAAATCGGTGTCCAGTAACATGTCGGTAAAACCGATGATGCCGTTCATGGGGGTTCGGATTTCGTGGCTCATGCGGGCCAGGAATTCGCCTTTGGCCTGGTTCGCCGCATTGGCCGCCTCGCGTTCTTTCCCGGCTGCCGCTGTCGCTTCCTTCAACTGCCCTGTCCGCTCCTCCACCAGTTTCTCCAGTTCCGCTTTCCTCCGGGTTAACCGCTTTACCCGCAGCCGGTAGCCCCCAAAGGCCAGGAACCCCCCTATTGCGGCGGACAGGACCCAGAACCACCAGGTTTCATAAACATAGGGTTCCAGGCGAAAATCGAACACCGCCCCTTTATTGTTCCATACATCGTCGTTATTGCAGGCTATAACCTTGAATCGATAACCCCTTTTGGGGATATTGGTATAATAGGCGATCCGCCGTATACCCGCATCTATCCATTCATGGTCGAATCCTTCCAGTTTGTACTTGAAGCGAATTTTCTCAGGGCCGGCATAGCTGAGGGCCGTATAATAAAATTCAAAATTCTTGACGCCGGGCTCCAATACGGTCTCTTTAGCCAGTGGGATTTCCTTTCGATCCACGATCAATTTATTAATTCGCACAATGGGTGGAACCGGGTTAACTTTCACATGAGTGGGGTCCAGCATAACCACGCCTTTATAAGTGGAAAACCAGAGTTTCCCGTCCGGGGTTTTAAGTCCGGTGGGTTGGTTCTCATCGCCGGTGCATTGACTGCTCTCCATCCCATCGGACTCGTTATACGATTTGTACGTGATATACCGAAGTTTTCCCGCGGCAAAATCATCCAGTTCCTTTTTGCGGACTTTGACTATACCCCGTTGGTGACCGAACCAGAAGTCGCCGGAGTCGTCTTGAAGAACCTGCAATACCCCCCCGCTGTAGAACCCTTC
>Ga0315278_10005557_pt1 | contig 11433 bp, 20 predicted proteins | sample YL17G06_0_MG_FD_203880 | JGI IMG/M metagenome (GOLD analysis project Ga0315278, IMG submission 203880) | Sediment microbial communities from Yellowstone Lake, YNP, Wyoming, USA - YL17G06_0 | ecosystem: Environmental > Aquatic > Freshwater > Lake > Sediment | place: USA: Wyoming | collected... | reverse complement strand
TGGGGCGCTCCCGTCGGCTCGTTCAACACCTCCTGCAAGTCGAAGTTCTACGGCACCGAGGACTGTCACCCGCACGACTGCCGTCCTCATTCGGTTTCTTACGAGTGCAACTGTTCAAGCTACGAGTGCAACTGTCGCAAGAGCTGCACGGACAACAAGAACGGCTTCTCGACTTGTGAGGAGAGCTGCTCGACTTGCCAGCGGTGCTCAACGTGCAGTCGAACGGAGTACGACACCTGCTACGACCAGTGCGACGTGTACAAGGACTGGTGCGAGTACGACTACTACGAGTGGCCGATCGTCGCGACGAGCCAGACTGGAGGCATCGTTCACGATGAACACTGGCCCCCGCTGGTTGCGAATGGAGCTGAACAGCGTCTCGATCGGACCGAACGCTACGAGGTTCAGTTCGCCAACAAGAAGGACAAGTGGACCCTCAAGCCGCGCTCGCTGAACGACTTCCAACGCTTCAACACCGGAGCTACGTGGCGCATCAAGGTGAATCGACTCGGCTCGGTGACACCGCTTCAGGAGCTACCAACCAAATGACGAAGAACCGCGACAAAGACCTCTACTTCATGCGCATGGCGAGCGTGGCCTCGACGCTCGCGACCTGTCCCCGGAAGTCCGTTGGAGCCGTTATCGTGCGGAACAAGCGCATCGTGACGACCGGGTACAACGGGAGCATCGAGGGTCAGCCGCACTGCGAGGACGAGGGCTGCATGATGGAGGACGGGCATTGCATCCGGACCATCCATTCCGAGTCGAACGCCATCGTGCAGGCCGGACGCACCGGGGCGAACATCGAGGGTTGCACCATCTACGTGACCGCCAGCCCCTGCTTCAACTGCTTCAAGCTCATCGCCGGGGCGGGTCTGAAGCGAATCGTCTTCGGCGAGCTGTATCGCGACGAGCGCATTCGGGAGTTTTCGAAGGCTGCCGGAATCGAGCTATCGGACATGACACCCCCCTCCACCTGCACGGTCTGCAACGCCTGCGACATCGAGCGGTCAGGCTCCTGTGCGTGCGACGGCGCGATGGACGACGGGTGCTTCCTCTGTTCACCTGACATCCACGCGAGACCGCCGTGCCCGCCCGACCTGCTCGCCGCCGAGCGTAAGAAGTGGAACTGGGTCGCGTCGTTTGAGTAATCCGTACTGGCAGCCTCGCCCGTTCCGCCCGGTTTTCAACAACCGGGAGGAGCTGCTCGACATCCTCTGGGTCTACGCGAGCTGGTACAAAATGGGCCTGAAGGACACGGAAATCTCGGCGAGGATCCGCGCGAAGTACATCAACCCGTTCAACGTCCAACGCCCGGAGAAACCGAAGAAGAAGTGGTGAAGCGTTGCGTTGACAATCTAAAGTGCTGCTGCCATAAGCCTGCCCCTGATGCCGGGAGCCGCCGTGGACAAAGCACGAGGGGAGACGCCGAGACTCGCCTGCCCTGAGCCGGGCTGCCGAGGCGTTTTGAGGCTACAACGGTCACTGCTCTACGGGCTCTTCTACGGATGCGAGATGCCTGACTGCACCGGGCGACACAGCGCGCACCAAGCGACCGGCGAACCGATGGGGACGCCTGCGACGAAGGAAGTTCGCGCGGCCCGGATTCGAGCGCATGAGGCGTTCGACACGCTCTGGAAGAAGCGCTCACCGTGGCAGAAGGCTGCGCCGCCGATGAAGCGCACTGCGGCATACGCGTGGATGCAGCGAGCGCTGAATCTCTCGAAAGACGCCGCTCACATCGGTCTGTTCACGGTAGACCAGTGTGAAGCACTCATCGTTGCCGTGAAGGCAGCCACACAGAAGGCAGGTTGAAATGGACGCCACAAAGTTGATGGAGCTGACTGCGGAAATCGTCGAGATCAGCGGGAAGCTGAACGCGCTGCGCGCTCAACGGGACTCGCTGACTCCGCAGATTCTCCCGCTCGAAGCTCAGCTCATGACGCTGATGGTCGAGCACCAGAAGATGTTCTCCGCCATCGCGGGCGTTGCCATTCCTGCCCCGGTCGCAGCGGCTCCGGCTCCCACTGTCGGAACCGTCATCGAAGCGCCCGGCGTCGAGTCGCACTCCGTCGGCTCCGGGTCCAACGCTCCGCTCAAGAACCGGGTCCTCGCGTACCTTCAGAAGCGTCAAGGCGACGAGCCGATTTCGGCCATCGACGTGGCTGACGTGCTGAAGATCGACGCCTCGATTGTTCGCGAAGCCATGTTGGAGCTGCGGAACGCCCGCTGAAGTTGACAATCCCACCTCCATCAACAGGACCGTCCATGCCTCCCGACGACACCCAGCTCGAAGCCCCCAGCCGGTTTCAGCAGCTCAACGCGGCCCGTACGTGGTCGCCTCAGCAGAACGACATCTTCGGCTGGTTCCGCGAGGGGAAGGGGAACCTCGTCGTGCGCGCTCGCGCGGGCACCGGCAAGACCACCACCATCTGCGAGGGAATCAACCACGCGCCGGAGGAGAGCATCATCCTCGCGGCCTTCAACAAGCGCATCGCGACCGAGCTGACCACCAAGCTGAAGAACCCCTACGCCGAGGCGAAGACCCTCCACGCCATCGGCTTCGGCTTCGTCCTTCAGAACTGGAAGGGCGTGAAGCCTGACGGTGAGCGCGGCTGGAGGTTGGCCGCGACCGCGCTGCGCGAGATGACCCACGGGGGCGTGGACGCCCCGAACACCATCATCACGCTGGTCTCGAAGCTCGCGACGCTGGGCAAGGAAATCAATCCGTTCGCGAGGAAGCCGCCCGTGGCTGCCTCGAAGTATTCGGTCGGCGAGGCGGGCGACCTGACCGACATTCAGTACGACTTCGACTGCCTGCCTGAGGCGGATGCCGGGGGTGACTGGACTGCGGAGACCATCGAAATCGCCGCGCTGCGTGCGATGGAGCTGGCGACGGTGAAGGATCCGATGAACGTCATCGACTTCTCCGACATGGTCTACCTGCCCCTGAGGAACGGCTGGGTGCGCGGCAAGTGGAACCTCGTCTGCATCGACGAAGCGCAGGACATGAACGCCTCGCAGCTCATGCTCGCGGTCGGCGCGTGCAAGAAGGGCGGGCGCATCGCAATCATCGGCGACGACAAGCAGGCCATCTACGGTTTCCGGGGCGCGGACAGCGGAGCCATCGACCGGATGAAGGCGCAGCTCGAAGCCGTCGAGCTGGGGCTGACCACGACCTACCGGTGCCCGAAGCTCGTGGTGGAGCTGGCGCAGAAAATCGTGCCGGACTTCCACGCCGCGCCCTCCGCGCCCGAGGGCGTCATCTCCATCATTCAGGCTGTGCAGGTGCCCCAGCACGTCAAGCCGGGCGACTTCCTCCTGAGCCGGACGAACGCGCCGCTGGTGAAGACCTGCCTCTCGATTCTCCGGGCAGGCATCCGGGCGAAAATCGAAGGCAAGGACATCGGCAAGGGCATGGTCGCCCTCGTGAAGAAGCTCAAGCCGAAGTCGATTCCCCACTTCTTGGAGAAGCTCAAGACGTGGGAGAGCGACATGGTGGCGCGGGCTCTCAAGGCGAAGCGTGAAGAGCGCGCCGAGCAGATTCGAGACCAAGCGGAGACCCTGCTGTACCTCGCCGAGGGCATGAAGGGCGTGCCTGAGCTGGAGAAGAGGATTTTCGACCTCTTCGACGACGCAGCGGGCACACCAGTGGTGGTCTGCTCGACCGTTCACCGGGCGAAGGGACTGGAGTCGAACCGGGTCTTCATCCTCCGCGACACCCTGCGCCCGCGCTTCTCGAAGGGGCCGAACGCGAAGCCGGTGTCTTCCGAGGAGCGCAACATCGAGTACGTTGCTTTGACCCGCTCGAAGGGCGAGCTGATTTGGGTCGATGGGGATCCGAGGGACTGATGGGGAGCACGAACAATTCGATGGAGGTTGATGACACGACCGTCACCTTGGCCGACGCCAAGGTGTGGCTGCGGGCTCGCGTGGTGAAAGAGGGCGCGGAGTGTCCGTGCTGTTCGCAATACGCCAAGATCTACAAACGGATCTTCAATTCCGGAATGGCGTACTGCGTGATCAACCTTTTCAAAATAGAGAAGGAGCTGCAACCGAAAGACGGTTGGTTGCTGGTAGTCGAGCTTTTGGAAAAACGAGGCATCAACGCGAACAGTGTGGAGTACAGCAAGTTGAAATACTGGGGTCTGCTGGAAAAACACCCGCCCCGAGAGAACAAGAAGAGCGGTTCGAGCCACGTCGGGTTGTGGCGACTGACTCCGCTCGCACGCGCGTTCGTAGATGGTAATGCGACCATTCCGAGCTGGGTGAAAGACTTCGACAATCGTGTGCTGGAGATGTCGAAAGAGCCGGTGGCGATCCGTCAAGCCCTCGGGAAGAAATACAACTACGACGAGATGATGGCCACATGAAGCTCTACCGCACCCTGATTCGCGTGGTGTCCACCGAGGATGACCCGGTACACGGGAACTTTCTTCGCGTGCTCTTGCCAGCCTCACTCTGCAAGGACGTGGTGCGCGTTCCGGCGTTGCAGTTCCCCGAGTCGTGCCGCCGCATCGACGCGCGGCTGTTCGCTCGCGCCACGCTCGACGCGCTGAGTCCAGAAGAGATGCGCATCGAGGGGCCGTACGAGACAGCTCCTCTGCCAGACCCCAAGGACGGTCTCGCGTGAAGCGCTTCGGCAAAGGTTGGCGCAACCTCGACGGCGTGGAGCTGGTTCCGACGCCTGTCGGCATGGAGTGCTTCTACTGCCCCGTGAAGTTCGTCGAGGGAGACCTCGGCATCATCATGCCGTACTCGGCAGGCCGCGTCGGAGTGGATGCGACCGAAACTGAAGTGGCTGTTCACCGGACCTGCATGTTCAAGGCTTGCGGCATCGGTCCAGACGGAGCCCCAACACCTTGAGCAAGAACACTCCCCCGAAGCCAATCGCCTTGTTCGACATGGACGGCACGGGTGCAGATTTCCACAGCGCGATGGAGCGCGACCTCAAGAAGCTGATGGGGCCGGGCGAAGAGCCGCTGCTCACCGCTGAAGACGAGGAGAAGTACCCGCACATCAAAGAGCGCCGGAGGCTCATCAAGAACCAGCCGGAGTGGTGGTTCAACCTCGAAACCCTGCCGCGTGGCTTTCGAGTGCTCGCGATGCTCCGCGAACTCGGCTACCGCATCACCGTGCTGACGCGTGGGCCGAAGGGAATCTCCGCTGCGTGGTCGGAGAAGGTCCGCTGGTGCCAGAAGTACATCCCGGACGCACGCGTGACGGTTACGAGCGACGAGAAGGGCCGTGTCTACGGTCGAGTGCTCGTGGACGACTGGGTGCCGTACATCGAGCCGTGGCTGAAGCGCCGCCCCCGAGGGCTGGTCATTCTTCCAGACCAGCCGTGGAACCAAGGATTCAGCCATCCGCAGGTCGTGCGTCATACGGAGAATGACGACGAAGTCCGAAAGCTGCTCATCGAGCAGCGCGAGCGACCGTTGCTTCCGCGTGATGATGAGGAGGATTGAAATGAGCTTCACGGCTGCCAGCAACTTCGAGGTCAAGGTGCTTTCGACGGGGAAGGCGCAATTCGAGCAGGCGATGCTGCTTGTCTTCGCGGGCGCGCCCGGTGGGAAGGCGACCAACTACTCGGTCGAGGGCGGCACGATGCGGCTCCACTGGCACACCGATTCCAAGGCGACGCCGCTGCCCTACGCGATGGACTTCAACGCGGCGATGCAGTTCGTCTGGAACTGGCTCCAGTCGCTGGGAGAAGAAGCCTACGGGGAGGAAGACGACTGCGACGGCTCGATTGCGAAGGGCTGGTCGGTGGACAACGAGATCCAACACAAGGGCTGGAGCTACGGCATCTGCACGGTTCGAGCTGCGTACGCGTACTACCACAAGTGAAGCTGGAACTATGACCAAGCAAATCGCCTTCGCTTCCGACTTGAAGTTGCCGCTCGATGTGGCCACGCAAACTCTCGCCTTCATCGCTCGCAAGCGCGCCGGGAAGTCGTACGCCGCCGGGGTGCTCATCGAGGGGATGTACGTGAACGGGGTTCAGTTCGTCGTCATCGACCCGGTGGGCAACTGGTACGGGCTTCGGCTCGGCGCGGACGGGAAGGCTGAGGGGCTGGATGTCCCTGTTCTGGGCGGGCTCCGAGGGGATATTCCGCTCGACCCTCATTCCGGGAGGCTGGTCGCCGACGCGGTCATCGACACCGGGCGCAGCTTCGTGCTCGACGTGTCCCAGTTCAGCCTCGCGGACCGGAAGCGGTTCGTGACGGCGTTCGGCGAGCAGCTCTGGACCCGCCAGAAGGGGCTCAAGGATCCGCAGCCGATTCATGCCGTGCTCGAAGAGGCGCAGCTCTTCCTTCCGCAGGCCATCTTCAAGGGCGACGAGCACATGGTCGGCATCTGGACCGAAATCGTTCGTCTCGGGGGCAACAAGGGCATCGGGGTGACGCTCATCACTCAGCGACCGCAGAGCGTCTCCAAAGAGGCGCTGACGCAGGTCGAGTGCCTCGTGGTGTTGCAGGTCAACGGGGTGCCTGAGAAGAAGGCGCTGAAGGAGTGGATTGTCGAGAAGGGGTTGGACACGAATCTGCTCGAAGAGCTGCCCTTCCTGAAGCAGGGCGTGGCCTACGTCTGGTCTCCGCAGTGGTTGGAGCACTTCGGGAAGCACGAAATCGGGAAGAAGTGGACCTTCGACGCCGGGATGACGCCCAAGGTCGGCGTGAAGCGCGTGCAAGCGGAGCTGAAGCCCATCGACTTGGACGCGCTCCGACAGCAGATGAGCGAGGCGGTGGTCAAGGCGGAGGCGAACGACCCGAAGGTGCTGAAGAAGCGCTGCGCGGAGCTGGAGAATCAGCTCGGGCGACTGGTTCAGGCCCACACCAAGGAGTCAGTGAAAACTCAGGTGGCGAAGACCGAGACCGTGGTGAAGGAGGTCCCGGTCCTCAGCGACAGCGAGAAGGAGATGCTGGAGCGGAACATCGCGAAGGCGGAGAAGCTCGGGGAGAAGCTCACCGAGGTCTGGAAGGGGCTTCAGTCCGAGATGCTGGCGTACTCGGTCTCCCTCAACAACATGGCCACGGTCGCGCGCGCGAGGCTCGCCACGGTGAAGACCATCACCGGGCGCTACGACAGCTCCCGTCCGAACCTCGCGAACGGACCGAAGACCCGGCAAGAGGGCCAGACGGCGAACTTCGGGAGGATCTACCCGAAGGCACGAACGCCTGTGGCCGAAGGGGAGCTGCGGTTCCCCAAAGGGGCTCGGGAGATGCTCAAGGCGCTCGCCTGCCGGAACGCGACCTACGAGACGGACGCGGTCCTCAGCAAGGTGCAGATGGCGACGCTGGCAGGGATGAGTTCGAGCAGCGGCACGTTCAACACGTATCTCTCGTCTCTTCGAACGGCGGACTTCATCGGCGAAAGCCGCGACGGCGTGTTCATCACCTCGCTCGGGCTGAAGTTCCTCGGGGATGATGTTCCCGATGCGCCGACGACGACTGAAGAGCTGATGAACCTCTGGAACAGCAAGTTCTCCGGGAAGACGAAGGACATGCTGCGCGAGCTGGTCGGGCGGCACCCCGATTGGCTCTCGAAAGAGGAGCTGGGCGAGGTGGTCGGCATCTCTCCGAGCAGCGGCACGTTCAACACGTATCTCTCGTCTCTGAGGAGCAACGGTCTCATCGACTCAGAGAAAGGTCAGGTTCGAGCCAGTGACAACCTTTTCATCTGAGGCCCCGATGGGATTCTTCTCCAAGAGATTGGAGGTCCGTCTCACCAACGTGGCCGGGTTTCCAACGGATGTTCCGGTCGGGTTGGTGCTGGTGATGTCCGACGGCAAGCAGTGGCGGGTGACCAAGCGCGTGTCGAACACGGTGCTCGTGCTCGTTCCATTGCGTTGGTGGCATCACCGGTACTGGCCGTTGTTCATCGGTTGGGCTGTGGGAGTCGGAGCGGGCTTCGCGGCGCAGTGGTGGCTACGGTGAGCCGGAACAAGGACATCTGGAGAGATCGCGGCATCATGCCGGGCGGGTTCGAGCAGTGCGACGCTGCGATGCCGTTATTCATGGAAGCGATTCGCATCGCCGGGCCGCTGACTGCCAGCGTGTTTGCCGAGGCCCAGTTTCAGGTCGAGCAGCTTCCGAAGCTCACGGTGAAAGCACAGAAAAAGTTCGGATGGGTATCTCCGAAGTCCAAGACCGCTTGACGGTTTGGTTCGGACAGTTCAAAAGAAGTTGGATGTACCCCGACGAACCGAGGCTCGAACACGTCTGGATCGAGCTGATAGCGACGACCAAAGGCTCCGTGAGGACTCCTGTGGCGGTCACGGCGCAGGTCTGCCGTCGGTGCGGCGTGGTGCGAAGAGCAGACGGACGAGATATGCCCTGCGTGGTGCTGGTGCCCCTTCCCCGGATGCTGTTGAGGTGCGTGACGTGAACAATCAGAACGAGAGCCTGTATCCGCGTGGTGGAAACAGTCCGTGGGGACCTCCCAGACTCTGGGGCGAGCCGATCCTTCCGCTGACCGACCTTCGGCCTGTTCGCGAAGAACCGACTCGCAAGACGGACACGACCGAAAAGTCAGATCCGTCTCCCAAGTAGGCGCGGGACTGGAGTTTTCCGCGTAAGGTCGGCTGCGTGGTTGCAGCCGCGCACAAGCACACTTGGAGTCCGTTCCCGAACGGCATCTACACCTTGAGACGGTGCAAGACTTGTCGCGTCCTCGCGAGGAACTCGAACGGGAACATGAAGATGCTGGTGTGCTTCACCTGCAAAGAGTCCGCGACGGTGTGGCAGTTGGGCGCGGCCTACTGCGATGCGCACGAGCCCCGGCCCGGCGGTCTGCGAACGCTGAAGGACCTGTCTGAGGATGAGATTCTGAAGCTGGAGAAGCAGTACGGAGTCCCGGTCAAGCGCCACGTCAAGTCCTGAGTCGGCTGGTTTACAATCACTAGGGCATTTGCTATCACCGTTCGTGGTGCAGTCAACCCTCGACGGACGGAGATAGAAACATGGCTACGGAAGCTGGAGAACGAATCACGGTCGGAGAAGCGGTCAAGCGCACGGGTCGTTACCCGGCCACGATTTACTCGTGGATTGCTGCGAAGCGCCTGAAGAAGGTGCGCGGCAAGGTCGATGTCGCGGAGCTGCTGACGCTCTGCAAGGAACGCCCGCAGCGCGGGAAGAAGAAGAGCAAGGCGAAGCACTCGGCTAAGAAGATCTTCGCGGCGGCCTCGGAGACCGACGTGTCGAAGGTCGCGGACCTGTTGAAGGTCATCAAGCCGGACGGCTACCAGCCCTCCGACTACGAGACGATGCTCAACACGGTTCGGCAGCTCACCACGCTGGTCGAGGGCTCGGACGCTTCGGCGTCGAGCTGAGCGCATGGCGCGGCGCGGGAGCAAGACCGTTGAGGGTGCGGTGAAGCGCGTCCTCATGTACTCGAACCGGAAAATGGACGGGCACCTCATCTGGGACGCCTCGTCAGAGGAGCTGGAGGCGGGCGCGGTGCTCGCACTCTTCCGTCACCTCGATGCAGACTGGTCCGTCTACGGGGACCTCACCTCGGAGCCGTACATCTCCGAGTTCCCGAAAGGTCACCCGGACGGCTGCAAGTGCGAGCCGTGCGAGCAGGCGCGGAAGTCACGCGAGCGTGCGCCCAACGAGAAGGCTGCGAACGCGGAGATGCTGGCGCTCTACGAGCGAGCAAAGAAAGGCGAGGCTTTGGCCGCCAAGGCGCTGCTGCACGCGCGCCGGGACTACGAGTACGAGAAGCACGATTTCAGCTTCGTGGAGTCGGAGACCGCTACGTACCCTAAGCGTGAGTGGGGCATCACCAAGCCGTGCGGTGTTGGGTACGTTCACGAGACTGGGCTCATTCGTTGGGGCAACCACGGGCGACTCTCGTACTCGCTGGAGGCCGACCTGAAGTCAGCGGTGAAGCGCCTGACTGAGAAGGGCGGCGTGCTTCACTACGACGTTTCAACGAAGGAAGAGACCGTCATCGAAAAGCCGTGGCTGCTGAAGCCGTTCCGGGCGCGGAAGGTGAACCAGTTCACCGAAGACAAGAGAATGGAGACCGAAGAGGAGTACGCCTGCGCGATGCTCAACGCAGACCATGAGAATGGTGCGCACGCGATGAAGGTGCTCGCGATGGAGGTCATCCCGGCGGGCGAGAAGGTTCTGAAGTTCACCAAGCAGGTCTGCCCGTCCTGTCGGAGGGAGATGGAGCGGTTCAGCCCATGAAGACCAAGAAAACCAAGAGGGCGGCGAGGAAGAAGGAGGCGACGACTGCGCCGATGCTGCTCAAGCTGTGTTTCGGCAGCATCACGGGGTGGTGGCGCTGTCTCCGATGCGGCTGGGAGTTGCCGGGTCAGTTGAACCCGGAGAATCACAACTGTCGCGCGGATCGCCCTCGCTGAATGCGCACCATCATCGCTGGCAGCCGAGGTCTGACCCACCCGGCTTTCGTTGCGGCTGCGGTCAAGGCATCGGGTTTCGAGGTCACGCTGGTGCTCAGCGGTACAGCGCGAGGCGTAGACCGTCTGGGCGAGGCGTGGGCGAACGAACGCAGCATCCCCGTCGAGTTGTACCCCGCCGACTGGGACGCCCAAGGCAAAGCCGCTGGAGCGCTCCGCAACCGACTGATGGTCTCCAAGGCGGAGGCGCTCATCGCGGTCTGGGACGGTGTTTCTCGTGGAACAGACGACTGCATTCGTGAGGCGCGGGCGCGGGGCTTGAAGGTCTTCGTCTACCGGGTGAGTGACGCAGCTTGAACTGGAGGAGCGGATGAAAGAGCGCGAGAAGGGTCCAGATGGGCGGTACCGTACGGTCTTCGACACGCCCATCAACCCGAGGATGGGTGAGGGCCGCTTTCAGGACACGCTGCGTCGTTTCCGCGCGAGCATCGCCTCAGGCTCGACGCTGGAGTCAGAGGACTCGACCTTCACCGGGGACAAGTACACGGACAGCTCGTGGGGGCTCTGCTCGTGCAAGAACGTGGCGGACTATCCCGAGGTGAACGACCACACCTTCCCGGACCGCATCATGGAAGACATGAAGGGGGGTCACGGGGTGCTGCTCTCGCCGCGCGAAGCTCCTGAAGGCGCGAAGTGCCCGTTGGAGCGGGAGCCGAGGCCGAACGACCTCAACGGCTGCTTCTACCGGTGCCGCATCTTCAGGCCAGTGAAGGGCACGCTTCCACGCGGGGAGAGGGTCGCGCGCGCGCCCACGCGCGAGGAGGCGCTGGCGTTGTACGACGCGATGATTGCCGATCGTGAAGCGCGGTTCGGCAAGAAGACGACGGCGGATGACGGTGAAGGCCGCTGGGAGCCCGGAGGAGGGTTGAAGATCCGTGGGAGCGCCCGGTAACGCGGGGCTAGACTCCAGTCAGCGGACGAGGCAAAACGCTGGTTCGAATCGTCAAATCAGGAGGAGTCGAGATGCCGAACCTTGTGAGCAAGGACGCCGAACTGGCCGA
>Ga0315278_10005555_pt1 | contig 11434 bp, 4 predicted proteins | sample YL17G06_0_MG_FD_203880 | JGI IMG/M metagenome (GOLD analysis project Ga0315278, IMG submission 203880) | Sediment microbial communities from Yellowstone Lake, YNP, Wyoming, USA - YL17G06_0 | ecosystem: Environmental > Aquatic > Freshwater > Lake > Sediment | place: USA: Wyoming | collected... | reverse complement strand
TGGGGGAGCAGGTGAGCGCCGACCGCTGTCGCCTCCTTGCCCGGGCCGGCCTCGTCCTCAGCCTGGGCGGCTACCACACAGCCGGCGACGGCATGATCGCCCAGGCCGTGGCGATGGCCGAGCAACTGGGCGATCAGCGGCTTCTCGGCCTGGTCCTCAGCGCCAAGACTGTCCACCATTGGGCCTACCTGCAATTACCTCAGATCGTCGATAGCGGTCTGAGGGCAGCGGAGTTGCTGCGCTCGGCTCGTGACCTCTGGCCCCTGGCCGACGCCCTGTGGCCCAGCCAGTACGCGCTACTTATGCTGGGCCGCTTGGACGAGGTCGCCAAGATCAGCCAAGAGGTCGAGGCCCTGGCCTCCCGCCTGGGCCACCTGGGCGCTCTCGTCCAGGCCGGGCGCGCTCGGGGACTTCGTGAGTTCATGCTCACGGGGGACATCGACAAGTACGAGGAGTTCGCCAGAGGCGACCTGGAGCTGTGCCGCGACGTCGGCTGGGCTTTCATCTCCATCTCCTACACCCTCCTCGGTCTGGTGCATTTCTGGAGAGGCCGGTGGGGGGAGGCGCTGGAGAGCTTCCAGGCGGCCGCCAGGCTGGAGCCCCCAGGCTTCTGGGCCGGTGCGGACTGGGCGTTTCTCCTCCTAGCGAAGGCCTATGCCGGCGACAAAGATGCAGCCCTCACCATGCTAGAGGAGAGGCTGGAAAACCTCCCCCGTGCTGGCCAGGCCAACACCGATGGTGCCTGGCTGATGCTCCAGGCGGTGGTCGAGGGTCTGGCTGTTCTCGGTGAACGGGATGAGGCCGCCAAGCTCTACCCCCTGATCCTGGAGAGCATCGATACCGGTGACGTTATCCGCTGGCCTGACGCTAGACTCCTTCAGTCCATCGCGGGCATGGCGGCGGCCGCCGGCGGGCAGTGGGAAAAGGCGGCGGAGCACTACCAGACGGCCCTGCGCCAGGCCCATGAGATACCGGTCGTCATCGAACAGCCGGAGGTGCGGCGCTGGTACGCCCGCATGCTCATCGACCGCGACGCCCCCGGCGACCGCGGGAAGGCCCGCGAGCTGCTAACGGAGGCCCTGGCCATGTACCGCCGCATCGGCATGCCCAAGCACGTGGAGATGGCGGAGGCGCTGCTGGGTGGGATCTAGTTCGTCGGGGCGCTCTCGATGGTGTAGGATGGTACCGCCATGGAGCCGCGCATCCAATATGCCAAGACCGCCGACGGTGTGAACATCGCCTTCTGGACGCTGGGAGAAGGGCCACCCGGCGTGCAGATGCCAAATCTCCCGTGGAGCCATATCCAGTTGGAGTGGCAGCTCCCTGGGTGCGGCCGCTGGTACGAGCGGGCGGCCGAGAACCGGAAGCTGGTCCGCTACGACGGGAGGGGGTGCGGCCTTTCGGACCGCAACGCGGCCGACTACTCCGTCGACGCCCATATGCTGGACCTGCAGGCGGTGGTGGAACGCCTGGGCATTCAGAGATTCGCTCTAGTCAGCTCTCGCGCGGCATGCCCGGTCGCCATCGCCTACGCGGCCCGCCACCCGGAGGCCGTATCCCATCTTGTGCTGTGGTGCCCGTGGGTGCCGCAGGAAGCCCGCTCCCAGGCATTCCGGGCGCTGAGAGAGGGGGACTGGGAGCTATACACAGAGGCAGCGGCACATGCCGCGCTGGGATGGTCGACGGGTGAGGAAGCGCACCGCTACGCTGCCTACCTGCGGGAATGCGCGACGCCAGAAACCACGCGCGCCATCTATGACGCGCTTGCGGAGTTTGATGTCGCGACCGTGCTTTCGCAAGTGAGGTCGCCTACCTTGATACTCCAGCGTCGCCAGGTCGCGGTGCTTCCCAGCCTGGAGGTCGCGAAAGGTCTCGCCTCCGGAATTCCGGACGCCCGCCTCGCCCTCCTGGAGGGCGCATCGGACATACCGTGGGTGGGCGACGAGGAGGCGGTGCTGGCGGCCGTCGACGAGTTCTTGGGGGATAGCGAGCCCGCCCCAGCCGGAGCCGAGCCGGTCGCGGCGGGCGCCTTCTGCACCATACTGTTCACCGACGTGGAGGGGTCGACGGCGCTGACCGAACGGCTGGGGGACGCCAAGGCGCGGGAGGTGCTGCGAAACCACGAGCGCATCGTGCGGGAGGCGCTGCGGGCACACGGCGGCGCGGAGGTCAAGGCGATGGGGGACGGGTTCATGGCCTCCTTCTCCTCGGCGACGCGGGCGCTGGAGTGCGCCATCGCCATGCAGAGGGCCTTCGCCGCCCACGATGATGAGCACCCAGAGACGCCGATACGCGTCCGTATCGGCCTGAACGCAGGGGAGCCGATAGCGGAAGAGGCGGACCTGTTCGGGACGGCGGTCATCCTGGCGGCGCGCATCGCGGCGCAGGCGAAGGGCGAGGAGATACTGGCCTCGGACGTGGTGCGGCAGCTCGTAGCGGGCAAGGGGTTTCTCTTCGCCGACCGGGGCGAGGTCGCGCTGCGCGGCTTCGAGGATCCGGTACGGCTCTACGAGGTGCGCTGGAGGGAGGAGGGGTGATGGAGCCGCGCATCCAGTACACGCACACAGCCGACGGGGTGAGCATCGCCTTCTGGACGCTGGGGGAAGGCGTGCCCTTCGTGTACATGCCAACTCCTCCCTGGAGCCATATCCAATTGGAGTGGCAGCTCCCTGGGTGCGGCCGCTGGTATGAGCGGCTGGCGGAGAAGCGGAAGCTGGTCCGCTACGACGGGAGGGGGTCGGGCCTTTCGGACCGCAACGTGGCCGACCACTCCGTCGACGCCGATGTGCTGGACCTGCAGGCGGTGGTGGAACGCCTGGGCGTGCAGAGACTCGTTTTGTTCGGGACTATCAACGCAGCCCCGGTATCCATCGCCTACGCGGCCCGCCACCCGGAGACCGTGTCGCAGCTTGTGCTTTGGTGCCCATGGTGGTGGGCACGGGCAGCCCGTGAGCATGCATTTCAGGCAATGCTACAGGGGGATTGGGAGCTATTCACGGAGGCATTGGCGCATGCCGGGGTGGGATGGTCGGCAGGTGGGGAAGCGCACCGCTACGCTGCCTACTTCCGGGAATGCACCACGCCAGAAACGGCACGCGCCATCTATAACGCGCTTGCGGAGTTTGATGTCACGGCCGTCCTTTCGCGGGTGAGGTCGCCCACCTTGATACTCCAGCGTCGCCAGGTCGCGTTGCTTCCCGGCGTGGAGGTCGCCAAGGATCTGGCCTCCCGAATACCCGACGCTCGCCTGGCTCTCCTCGAGGGAGAATCGACGGCGCCGTGGGTGGGCGATATGGAGGCGGTGTTGGCGGCCATCGACGAGTTCTTGGGGGATAGCGAGCCTGCCCCAGCCGGGGCGGAGCAGCACGCGGCGGGCGGTCTCTGCACCATCCTCTTCACGGACGTGGAGGGGTCGACGGCGCTGACCGAACGGCTGGGGGACGCCAAGGCGCGGGAGGTGCTGCGAAACCACGAGCGCATCGTGCGGGAGGCGCTGCGGGCCCACGGCGGCGCCGAGGTGAAGGCGATGGGGGACGGGTTCATGGCGTCGTTCTCATCGGCCACGCGGGCGCTGGAGTGCGCCATAGCCATGCAGAGGGCCTTCGCCGCCCACGATGATGAGCACCCGGAGACGCCGATACGCGTCCGCATCGGGCTGAACGCGGGGGAGCCGGTGGCGGAGGACGAGGACCTATTCGGCACAGCGGTTCAGGTGGCAGCCCGCGTGTGTGCACACGCCCAGCCCTGCCAGATACTAGCCTCTAACGTTGTGCAGGAGCTTGCAGCGGGCAAGGGCTTTGCGTTTTCTGATCAAGGGGAATCTGTCCTGAAGGGGCTTGACAAGCCGGTCCGGCTGTACGAGCTGCACTGGCAGACCTAGCGCTCACCGCTGCGCTCTTCAACACACACGATCCGGACATGGTGTGCGTGACCCCGGGGCCGAGGCTGGGGAGCATCTGCCTATCACGCATGGGGTCGGAGGCCTTCGTTCGGGGATCGCTGTTCCGTATTGCCAACCGTGCACAGGGGCCGCTAGTGGTGTGAGTCCTACAGATACGGATGGAGTTTTGGCGCCCCATAGTCTGCGACCACTGCTGAGCGGCGGTCCCAGCCCTGCCTAATCACAAGAATGTTTGGCACTCCCCTTGACAGACTGTTGATATGGGAGTAGCCTGCGGCCGCACACATTAAGGGACCGCCGGTGAGTTCACCACCGACGGCCCCAGATGCCAAGCCCTGACGCAGCCAGGGTCGGCCTATTCACCTTAGCATGGCAGGCCCCGACCGCAGAAGGGTCGGGGCTTTTTCGTTGAGCCCGGCCCACGGCCGGGGCGCCTGGCGTGCGATGCGCCAGCGAAAGGGCGCCGCACTGTACCCATCGGAGGTGGGAAATGAGACACAAGTTCCTGCTCCTGGGAATTACCCTAACGTGTTCTATGCTTGCTGTGGGACGAGCATCCGCCGCCCCTGGTGCGACCATCACCGTCAACAGCACGGCTGACACCAACGCCAGCGACGGGGTGCTCACCCTCCGAGAGGCGATGCTCCTGGCGACTGGCGGCCTCACCGTCGATGACCTCGACGCTGGCGAGGCCGACAACGTTGCGGGGTCTCCCGGCCCAAGCTCGCCCGACACCATCGTGTTCGATCCGACTGTGTTCCCGTCCGAAACACCAGGCACGATCTCGCTGACATCCACGCTTCCGACTCTGAGCACCCACGCCGACACGATCGATGGCTCTCAACTTGGGGTCATCGTGAGCGGGGGAGCCAGGACCTTCAACTGCCTAGTCATTCAGTCGGACAGCAACGTAATCAAGGGCCTACAGATCCGTGACTGTGACGAGGGCATAACGATTGCTGACGCGAGCTGGAATGTCATTGGGGGACCCGGGGGCGGTGGCGGAAACGTGATATCCGCCAACGGGACGGGGATACGAATCTACCACAGTGGCCACAACCGCCTGGTCGGGAACCGTATCGGGACGAACCCCGGCGGCTCGGCCGCCGACGGAAACGGGACAGGTGTCTCGGTCGGCGGGTTCTTGCTGTACACGTCCTGGGACAATGTGATCGGGGGCCCGGAAGGCGGAGCAGGAAACGTCATATCCGGCAACAGCTGCGGGATCAGCCTGGAATACGGCGGGCGTCACACCGTCCAGGGCAACCTCATCGGTACAGACAGCACGGGGATGTTCTCTGTGCCCAACGGGACGGGCATCTCCGGGTTCCAGACTGCCGACCTGCTTGTTGGCGGAGGCGGCCAGGGAGAAAGGAACATTGTCTCCGGCAATGCCGAGAACGGAGTCCGTCTGTACGCCGCGTCGGGGGCCAGCATCGTGGGCAACTTCGTCGGAATCGACGCCGCGGGCGTGGCCGCGCTGCCTAATGCGAAGGGTCTGGACGTATTGCTGTCTTCGGCCACAATCGGCGGCTCCCAGCCGGGCGAGCGCAACGTCATCTCCGGCAACACCGGCTCAGGTGTGTCACTCAACTCGACAGACAACCTGATCATCGGCAACTACATTGGCACGGACGCGAGCGGAACCGCCGCTGTCCCCAATGGTACGGGCCTGCTTACCCTCCAAGGCGGCAACGTCGTGGGCGGCCCAGGCGAGGGCGAGCGGAACGTCATCTCGGGCAACAGTGGCCGCGGCATTGACTGCTATTCTGGCGGCAACTACATCCGGGGCAACTTCATTGGGACGGACGCCGGCGGCACGGCTCCTCTGGGCAACGGCGGCGACGGAATCTATGCCTCGCCGGGCGGGGGCAACATCATCGGCGGAGCCGGCAGTGGCGAGGGGAACGTCATCTCGGGCAACACTGGCGTGGGCATCCACCTCGAACAGAGCGATAACAACATCATCCGTGGCAACTTCATTGGCACTAACGCCGCTGGGATGAGCGCGCTCCCCAACGAGGATGGAATTCACGTCGACTATCTCTCAGACAACAACACCATCGGCGGGGCGTCTCCCGGACAGGGCAACCTCATGTCGGGTAATGAGTGGGCAGGGATCTGGATCAGCGGCACCGCAGGGCTGTACGCCACCACCGGCACGCAGGTCAAGGGGAACCTTATCGGGACCGACGTTGCCGGGATCGCTCAGGTCGGCAACGGCTGGGGCGTGATGATCAGCCGCCGCGGGCAGGACAGCATCATCGGCGGTAGTGCCGCCGGCGAAGGCAATGTCATCGCCTTCAGCGAGCACGAGGGCGTCTACATCACATACAGCGACAGCCTCCGCAACAGTGTCCGGGGCAACTCCATCCACTCCAACGGGGGCGGGGGCATCCTGCTCGCCTCGGGTGGCAACGGGGAACTCGCGGCGCCCATCATCGGCAGCGCGGGCGGCTCCGTGACCGGCCACACCGAGCCTAAGTGCTATCCCTGCACAGTGGAGGTCTTCTCGGACAACGAGGACGAGGGCCGCATCTACCACGGCTACACTGCCACCAACAACGATACGATGGGCACATGGACCTACGCGGGCCCGGTGACCGGCCCTAAGATCACCGCCACCATCACTGACGCTAATGGCAACACTTCGGAGTTCTCAGCGCCGGTCGCTTACTCCCCACCGGTGGGTGGCATAGCCGAAGCACCGCTTTCCAATGCGGAAGCATCAGCCGACGACCACGGCTCGTCAGCACCCAACAACGTTACCCTCGCCGGGCTCGGTGTAGGTGGTGCGCTCCTGCTGGCGGCTGGCGGCTGGTATGCCAGGAGGTGGCGGCGGCCTTGCTAGGGCCTTAGTGGCGTGACTCTGCAGACACCATTCGTCCATTGTGCCCGCCTACAACCCCTGTCCCGTGAGCCCCTGCAACTCGCGAATCAGCCAGATCTCGCCCAGGTGCTGATTCCCGTGAGCGACGACGGTATGCCCGAGGGCTTGGGCAACGTGCGGGAAAGCGGCTGTTCAACGTTAGCGAACACGGGTTCTACCTCAACCTGGGGCGACACCTGCGGAAGGCGAAGTTGCCGGAAACAGGCGTACGCGTCCTAAGGCATTCAGCCGCGAAGCTGCGAAGGGACGCCGGGGAAAGCGTGGAGCAAGACGTCGCGAGGTTGCTTGAGATGTAGGTTCCCGAATCTCCCTCGTCGTTTCCCTAAGAACGGTTGCCCATGTCTAGGCCGCAGTTCCATCTTCTCGCTGGCGGCTACGCGACAAGTTGCGGAAGCGCTCATCAACGGTGGTCCGGGTTCGCCGCAGCTTCGCCTCTCCGTTGGGCCCGACCGGTAGCGACCAGTCGTCCCCCGCGCTTGACCGTCTGCGACGATGCTTGCGCGCCACGTGGAGATCGAGCGGGCCCTGAGTCTCGGGAGGGTTCGGCACACTCTCTTCTGGTGGGTGAGATCGAGGATCAGTCTCCTCATCCGAGGACAACGGTAAGCCCTTGCTGCCAACCTCGTCCTCGCCGACTTGAGTCGTGCGCTTCAGAGCCCACACGCCCAATGCCATGACTATTGCCAACGCCAGGAATCTACGCATTTCTTCGCCTCCGCGTGCCAACTCGATTATCGGCAGGCAACGGCCATTAGGAGACAGTATTAGGACCCTGCTTTTGCGGAAGCCAGCAAAGCAACTCACGGTCGAACCTCTCAGGATTACTCCCCGAAACGCGCGCCACAGTTCTGCCGCGATGTGCCGAATATCTTAGGGTAAACACTCAGGTTGGAGAGCTCGACAAAGGCAAACCGTCCGAAAGGGCGGGGCGCAAAGTCACGGGCCTAACGTCCGGTCTCTGACGGGCTATGGCAGCCGGGCCGCCGAAAGCTAGGCAAGGCGATGCATGCCAGCCGCTGGTGGCCACACCAGCGGTTCTTTGCATTCCAGGGAGGGGAGAGGGTATCCGAGTGCTGCAAATCTGGGAGAGGGGGTATTAACATGGGGAATCTTCTTGACGTAAGGCGGGGGCCAAGATCCACTACAGGTGCTGTCCTGCTGGCAATGGTTGGCATCTTCCTGTTGAGCCGGCTGATGAGGCAGGCCTCGTCTCGTACCTCGATGACTGGGCCTACGCCAGTGCGAAAGCCGAGCGGGGAAGTGCCACGCCGGAGCGCACCGAGCAACCGACGGAGATGGGCTTCGCCAGCCATCGGGGCCTTGGCTGTACTCGGTATCGGGTTCGGTATCGCGGCTGGTGGTTCGCAGGCGCCTTCAGGCGGGTCTCCGGCGGCCCCTCGCGTTCACGGTGAGCTGTTGGTCAAGTTCAAGCCGGGAACCGGCAACGCGGAAATCGCGCAGCTGAACGCGGCACACGGCGCTCGTGTCAGCGATGTCATACCTCAGCTGGGTGTACGACGGCTCCAAATACCGGCCGGCTCCGACGAAGAGCAGGTTGCCGCTGCGTATAAGGGGAACCGGAATGTGGAGTACGCCGAGCCCGACTACATCGCGAATGCCGTAGGCAACGTAAACGACCCCTACTATCTAAATGCGACCCTCTGGGGCCTACTGAAGGTGCAGGCGCCACAGGCATGGGACGTAACTACTGGGTCGCCTTATGTCTCCGTCGCTATCCTCGATACCGGCATCGATCTCTCCCACCCTGACCTGTGGGGCAAAATCGTCGCCAGCGTGAACTTCAGCTCGAGCACGACCGGCAGCGACATGTACGGTCACGGCACACATGTGGCGGGGATCGTGGCGGCCGCGACGAACAACGGAGTCGGCGTGGCAGGCATCGGCTACAACTCATCGCTGATCAACGTGAAGGTTCTGGGTGATGATGGCAGCGGCTCCTATGCGGCCGTAGCGAACGGCATCATCTGGGCCGCTGATCACGGCGCCCGCGTGATAAACATGAGCCTCGGTGGAACGATGTACTCGGCCACGCTCGAAAGCGCGGTTAACTACGCCTGGAGCAAGGGAGTTGTAGTGGTGGCGGCTGCGGGCAACAACTCTTCCACTGCTCAGTTCTACCCCGCGGCTTACTCGAATACGATAGCGGTTGCGGCGACCAATGCCGACGACACACTTGCCTCCTTTTCGAGCCGAGGCGATTGGGTCGACGTTTCCGCTCCAGGTGTGAGCATCTTTTCTACTGTCCCCACCGGCTCGTGCCCTCTGTGCGCATCCAGCGGATACAGGTATGCAAGCGGGACGTCCATGGCGAGTCCCTTCGTCGCCGGTCTCGCGGCGCTAGTCATCACCCGCGTTTCGGACGTGAATGGGAGCGAGACTGTAAACGATGAAACACGTGCGTGCCTTCAGGTGAGCGCTGATCCCCTCAGCGCAACTGGCGCGGGGAGCGGCCGGATCAATGCTCTGGCGGCGGTAAAGTGTTCCTCCGAAGCGCCGACCGGTTCAATCACCGGCGTTGTGACCGACGCGGCAACAGATGCGCCGCTCGCCGGCGCGACCGTGACGGTCGGCTCGGTCGCGTCCTCGGTCGACGCGACGGGCGCGTATGTCCTGAGCGGTCTGGCGCAGGGCACTTACAGCGTCAGTGTGACTGCCGCCGGACACATGCCGGCATCAGAGGCGGTCCCCATCACCCCGGGACAGACAGCGACCGCAGACTTCGCCCTTCAGCCGATGACAGGCGCAATCAAGGGAGTTGTGAGAGACGCTGCGGCTGGTTCCCCTATTGTGGGAGCGAGGGTTAGTGCTGGCACGGTCTCCTCCTACACGGACTCAGCCGGGGCGTATACGCTCGGGGGGCTAGCTGCAGGAACTTACACGATAACCGCCGACGCAAGCGGCTACGTGCAAGACTCACAGCCGGCGGAGGTTCTTACCGGTCAGACGGTTACGCTCGACCTGTCGCTGGACCCGGCGGACACGGCCACGCCGATGCCGACCCCGACTGACACGCCGTATCCCACATACACGCCGTATCCGTCACCGGTGCCCGTGCAAGCGATGTGGGTGTCCGCCATCAACTTCCGCGTTGCGGGGAAGAACCTGCGGATAGAGGTCAACGTGACGAGCAGCGGCGGTCCTGTGGCAGGCGTGACGGTGGGCCTGCAAGCTTCCTGTGGGAAGACGCCGAGTTTCACCGGAACGACCGGCAGCACTGGGAGCGTGGCCTTCGTCGTGAAGGCGCCGGGCACAAGCTGCGTCGCGACCGTGAGCGGGCTCACCGCCAACGGCTTTGTGTGGGACGTTAGCAAGGGCGTAAAGTCCGCCACCTACACGCCGAAGTAGACGTTCGAAGACTTAGGACCAAATGAAAGGGGGAGGCAATTGCCTCCCCCTTTCGCATTACTTGGCCGAGTTGCCGCTACTGACCCGTCGGGTTGTCCCAGAACAGGTAGTCGGCGATGCCCTTGGCACCCTTTGGATCAGCCGCAACTCCCGGGGTTAGTATCCCGGTGTCGCCGCTCGAGTTGAAGGTGCCGAGAGGCCCAATTGCATCCGTTATGGCCTTCTTGTTGTTGCCACAATAGACGGCAAGGGCGTCGCTGATCGCTGTGCCGGGGTCGGCGCCGAATGCCTGGACATTGAGGATGGCCGCGAGGAGCTGTTGGACCAGCTGCATTCGTGCCTTGTCAATGTCCGTCCGCTTTCCACCAATGGACTTGTTCGCGATGTTGGACCAGAAACCACCCATCAGTTTCGGAGTGCTGTTCACGTCCTTGTTAGGACACAGGAGGAAGTGGCCCCCGTTGGCGGCGAGGTAGTCCGCCCACGTGTCCGACGCGAGCTGAAGGTGGGTTGCCCAGAAGCCCTGGGTCCTGGTAGTCAACTGCAGTGTGTTCTCGAAGGTGCAGGTGATGCTGCCACCAAGCGGAACCGTCACTATCCAACCAGGCGAAGGCGTCGGCCCGGTAGGTGTTCCGACGGCGTGGCCGGGACTGTCCTCGCAGACCGAAGCAGTGAGGATCCAACCTGCCTTCGGGACCTCGGCCACGACGTAGTCACCAACGGATAGGCCGATCACATCCGGCGCAGCCACAGCCACGCCCGGCGTGACGGTCGTGATGCTCCGGGAGGCCACGCTGCCTCCGCCTGAGGCATCAACCGTGAAGTCAAAGGTCCCGACACCACCGGCAGTAACCTTCTTGATGGTGATTATACCGGGGATGTCGTTGTTGGTGATGGTGCAGGTCTTGCTCTCTCCCAGGGCCAGGGTCACCGAGGCACCGCAGTCGTAGCCGGTGCTGGCGTAGCCTGCCGTGTTCGGCGCAGGGTTCTCGGAGAGGTTGTAGGTGCCTGCATTAACGTCCGCCTCCACTGTCGGCCCGGCGCCGGACAGCGGGGTGGGCCCGGCGGCGCTCAGAGTCCAGTTAGCTGGAGTCTTCGTGCCACCGTTGTCGTTCACCACCACCTTGACCAGCTTGAGGTGTGCTGTCACGTCGTTGTTGGTGATGGTGCAGGTCTTGCTCTCTCCCAGGGCCAGGGTCACCGAGGCACCGCAGTCGTAGCCGGTGCTGGCGTAGCCTGCCGTGTTCGGCGCAGGGTTCTCGGAGAGGTTGTAGGTG
>Ga0315278_10005554_pt1 | contig 11434 bp, 14 predicted proteins | sample YL17G06_0_MG_FD_203880 | JGI IMG/M metagenome (GOLD analysis project Ga0315278, IMG submission 203880) | Sediment microbial communities from Yellowstone Lake, YNP, Wyoming, USA - YL17G06_0 | ecosystem: Environmental > Aquatic > Freshwater > Lake > Sediment | place: USA: Wyoming | collected... | reverse complement strand
GTCTCTCCCTTCCTCTTCTACAACAACTCCAACGCTGCGGACATGGACACGTCGATCGACCATCCCGGCTCGCCCGTCCTGTGCGAGACCGAGGCCTGCAGTCCGAGGCTGCCGCGAGACAGACTGACTACAAGGCCGAGACTCGCCTGGTGCGTTGTCGTCGCCGGGACTCCGGACGGCTTGACCCGGGAGAGCCTGTATCCGGCGGTCACAGCTTGTCCTGCACCGAGATCGACGACGTAGGATGCGGAGCCTACGAGCGAGTTCTCGTCGAGGAGGTCGAACGGCCCCGACAAGCTGACGTGGAGGAGGAACTGGTCGCTCGGGCTCGAGGCGAACGCCGCGTCGGCGGAGCTCGCGAAGACGGCGCTCTGCGCCCCGCCGTACGGGTCGAGCAGCTCGTAGCCCGCTCCGGCCTGCACGGCCCACCCGCACCGGCGCTCCATGCCCGTCGAAAGAACAAGATCCTCGATCGTGAGAAGAGCGCGCGCGTCCAACTGAACGCCAGCGTCAAACTCCACGATCGCTTCGATGTCGGCCACGAGTTCCCTCGGCGATGGGTACTCGCCCGCCCGCCCGATCATGCCCGCGACGGCGAGAACGACATCCCCAGACAAGCCGCTGGGAACCGCGTCGAGGGAGACGAGAGCCGCGCCGATCCGCTTTGCTTTGGCAAGCGGAGTGACATCGGTGAATCGCCCGAGGCCGAGCCCGGCGCGGACATCCAATCCCGGTTGTGGGAGTCCCGTCGACGCTGCGGCCTCCAGGCCGCCGAAGAGGAAGAAGACGCCCTCGCTCCACGGATACAGCCGATAGGTGAGCGCTCCCTGACCGAGCCAGGCCGTGGGGACGAAGCCCGACAACGCGAGTTCGGCCGCGCCGACCAGCGTGAATCCCGAGTTTGGCGAGTCGAAGAGTTGGTCGTAGGCTACGGCCAAGCGTCCGGAATTGACGTCGACGACTGGGGTCGCCGCATCGTCGTAGTAGCGGTACGCGAACGTCAGCCGCGCGTCGACCACCGACGACTCGGGGGACCGGTAGCTGCACAAAGACTGCGCACTCACTGGAAACGCAGCGACCGCGACGAGAAGTAGACCCATGCCCATCCTCTTCACCTTGCCACCTCCCGCACCTAGTTTATGCCTGGATGCATTGCAGAGCCAACCGGCCGGCGGCCCGCCCATCCCACGCACGCACGGCAGGACCCGCTGCTCGAAGGCTGAACGGACCCCGAGGGCTCTCCCTTCCCCGCGGTCACTTCGCCCCATGTCAGCGGACCGATGTCCCCTGTCACCCCGGCGGGATGGGCTACACTCCCACCCTTTGTTACCCGAAGTGCCCACAGCGCCGAGGGGTTCACACAGGGTCGGAGGGAGGCTTTTCATGAGCGTAGCTCGTTGTGAGCTTGTCGACGCAGGCCTCCGAAGCCCGTCGACTCGATAGGCACAACCCGGCCGTTCGTTTTCCCGCAGGACCGATCCCCATTCGGTGAGTAGGTGTTCGTTCGCGCGTCCCGGTTCCCGCAAGGCGCAGTGACGTCTCTCGGCGGGGTTCCGGCATCACTCGAACCTTGGTGAGGGGGGTCGACGACTCATCTGTGAAGGAGCCCCGCAAGGGGGCCATCGAAGAGGGCGGGACAGGTGGACGACGACCCGCGGTAAGGAAGAACCAGCGCGGGCCGTCAGCCCGCATGAGAGGGTTGACCAGGGAGGTCGAGATGAACGAGACGCATTTTCTTTTTTGGGATAGCGCAAGCGATTTCCGCGGAGCGCATCGCAGACGCAGAGAAGGAGCGGGCCATTCACCGCGCCCACCTGCGGAGCCGCGCCGAGACGCGCCTGCAGCGGGCCGTAACTCTTAGCCGGCGCGATGGACTCAATCGAGCGACGGTGGCGCGAGAACTGGCCACGCTCCTAAGCGATCGCTCGGAAAACTAGACCGCATGGGAGGGAGGGACCGCCGGTCCCTCTCTCCTCCGATTCCGAGGCTGGGGGGCGGCTGGCCGCAAGCGGCTGGCCGCCCCTCTTCCTCGCCGGGCGCAGCCAGCGCCTCTCATTCTTCTCGTCCAGGCGGCCGGCCGCCCCTTCTCCTCGCCAGGGGCAGCTGTGGCCGCTTTCTCTTTCCCCCGACCACGGTACAATCGCTGTCTGTTCCGGGGAGAGGGGTTCTCGTCAATCGACGGGAGTGGTGTTCCGGTAAGGAGATTCGCATGAAGGTGTTGGTCACGGGACTGTTTGAGCCGGCCGCCGTCCTTGCCATTCGGCGGCTCGGCGAGCTCGGCCACACGGTCGTCGCCGCCGAGGGCCATCGCTTGGCCTACGCCGCCTATTCGAAGCACGTACGCCGGCGCATTTGGGTTCCCAACATGCGACGCCATCCGGACGCGTACGCTCAGGCCATCCTGCGTGAACTCGAGACGGGGCGATACGACGCCTACTTCCCGAACTACGAAGAGATCATCCTCATGAGCCACTTCCGCGACCGCGTCCTCGCGGCGACAAAGACGGCGATGGTCGACACGCAGACTCTTCTCACGCTGCACGACAAGACGCGTCTCGACCGACTCGCGCGCGAGCTCGGCCTCGACACGCCAACGACGTTCGCCCCGACCAGCATGGAAGAGGCGCTCGCGCACATCGCGAAGGTGGAACTGCCCGTCGTGATCAAGATGCGCCAAAGCTCGGCCGCGGCAGGATTCCGAAAGATCGCGACACGCAAGGAATTGGAGACGCAGTACGCCGACGTCGTGCGTGTGAACCAGCTCCCAGACTCGGATCTTCCCTTGATCCAGCAGCTGATTGAGGGCCCGACGACCTGCACGCTGCACCTTTGCCGTGCCGGAGACGTCATCGGAGAAGTGATGTACCAGGGAGTCCGCACGATGCCGCGCACCGGCGGGACCACCGTGTGCCGCGAGAGCCGGCCGGACGCGGCGTGCAAGGAGGCCGCGGCGCGCATCGTTCGCCATCTTGGGTTCGAAGGGTTCTGCGGCTTTGACTTCGTCATGCAGACGGGGACCGGACGCGCGTTCCTCGTGGACGGCAACTGTCGGATCACGCCCGGCGTCGCCATGGCCTACCACGGCGGCTGCGACATGGTCGAGGCGTGGATCCGCATGGTCAACGGAGAAGAGGTGGCGCCTCTTCCGCCGACGCGAGCCGGTGTGCGCACGAAGATGGGGTTCGGCGATTTCGTTTGGCTGCTGGAGAGCTACGCCGGAAGCTTCAAGGATTGGCGCGGCGAGCGCGCTCTGCGCAAGACCTGGTGGGCCGATCGTAAGGTGCCCGACGACATCGCCAGTCGGTCCGACCCTCTGCCCATCGTGATGCTTTGGGTCTACATCTCCGCGAATCTGTGGAAGCTCGTCTTCACGAGCTTCGACTCGGCGCAGCTGTTCCTCTTCCATAACCAGTACGTCGAGCGCCCCTGACAGGGAGACACAGCCTAGGGCGCTGGATCGACCAGGACGCGGACGCCGCGCGCTTCCAACGCCGCGATCGACGCCGAGAGCGCGCTATCAATCCGCAGGCCGCGCAGGTTGACCTCGTCCCCCTCCCCGAGTCCCGGGTTTTGCACGAGTGGCGCAAGGTCGCCGATGCGCGTGCCGGAGAGCCCGAGGACTTCGAGCTTCGTCATGCCCAACACCACGCCGACGTCGGCGATGGGGTTCATGTCGAGCCACAGCCTCTCCAATAGCGTCATGTTCTCGAGCGGGCAAACATCGGAAACCTGGTTATCCCACAGGCTGAGCCGCCGCAGATGCACGAGCCCGGCGAGTGGGGAGACATCGCGGATTCGGTTCTCGCTCAGTCCGAGGAACTCGAGCGACACGAGGCCCCGCAGAGGCTCGAGGTCCTCGATCTCGTTCTCGCCAAGACTGAGCTTCTTCAAGCTCGTGAGCGGAGCGAGAAACGCGAGGTCGCGCAGCCCTGTCCCAGGGAGCCCCAGCCACTCGAGTCGCGTCAGCTTCGCGAGCGGCATCGGATCCTCGATCGGGCACGCGCTCAGTCCAAGCTCAACGAGGGAGGTGAGCTCGGCAAGCGGCGCGATGTCCCGAATGCGGCTGCCCCACAGGCCGAGGAAGCGGAGCTCCCGCAGGTTCCTCAGGGCTTCTACGTTGTCGACGCTATTGAAATCAAGATCGAGCCTCTGCAGCCTGACAAGTCGTGCCAGCGGAGTCACGTCCTCCACTCGGTTGCTGCGCAGGATGAGGGTCTCGAGACCCACGAGCCCTTCTAGCGGCGAAAGGTCCGAGATGTAGTTCTCGCCGAGATCGAGGACCGTGAGGGCGGTGCAAGTCTCGAGGCCGTCGAGGCGGCCGATCTCGCTCCCAACGGCACGAAGTTGCGTGAGATCGGCGAGGCGTTCCCGGGTCAACGCGCCGGCCGCAGTCCCGAGCGCAGCGCGCACCGCCGCTTCAAGGTGCGAATCGAAGAAGTGGACGCCGAACTCACCCGAACCGGGTCCCATGACGACGAAGAGGGCGATGCCGGCGACCGCGACCAGCGCGCGTCCCAGAGTCCGAGAGATGACGCTCATGGCCCGTCAGTGTACGGCGCAACGCGGCGATCCACCCAACGAAGAAGGAGGGAGGAAAGCGGCTCTCGTTTCGCTCTCCTCCCTCCCGGAGTCAAGGAGGCGTCGTTGTTTCGGAGTCTTCGCGTCCAGTCTAGCGCCGCCCGCCCCGCGTAGAAGGAGCCACGTCCACCCCGCTCGGGACGTTGGGCACCTCGCAAGGGGATGCGCGGCTATGGGCCCGTCCACTCCCAGTGAAACTGGAACGACCCACCGCAGCAGCTCTTCGTGGAATCGATGTCGAGCACGAGATACGGCTCACCGCACACGGTCGGGCAGCGGCCGGCGCCCCCGTTCGGACACGCCGAGCAGAGGCAGCACGACCAGCACGTCGCGCACGGAGTCCAACACGAAACGAGGCGAACGTCGGCCGAGACCACGCCCGCAGTCGTCGATACGAGGATGCGGTAGAAGCCCGGCACTACGTCGCGCCCCTCGTCGTCGGTCAGATCCCACACGAAGTCCTGCCCCCACCCGACGACATCGTCAAACGCCGTGCTGCGGACGACGACCCCGTCCGCCGTCTCGACAAGCCAGCCGAGGAGGAACGGCGTCTCGGTCGTCGAGTGCGTCGTGAAGTAGTCAACCGGGAACACAGTGGAGAACGAGATCAGCTCGTTGGTTCGAAACGTCACATAGCACGAGGGCTCGAGCCCCTGCGCGCACCCACACTCCGCGGACGCCGAGAGCCCCCACCCGACAACAACCAGTGCCAACAGCCACCCCACACGCTTCATGTCTGCACCTCCACAGTCCTCGAAAGCCAATCCAAACCAGCCGCGGCCGCCAGACCGCGCCGAAAGATCTACCCCGCACGAGCGTCGAGGTTTCGAGGCGAACGTCAGTCCTCCCGCAGGATCTCCCCGTCGTAGACCGTCTCGATCTTCCGCTTGTGCTCGCGTTCCTCGTTCGCCAACGAGCGGAAGAGGGGGGCCGATTCGCCGCCGAGTTCCGCCAGCCGCTCGTAGAGATGAGCCGAGGCCTCCTCTCGCTTCATCGCCACCACGAGCGCTTCCTGCAGTGTCATTCCGGCGCGTGCCTTGATCTCGACAAGCCACTCGGCCATCGCGAGGTCCGTCGCCTGTTGCGGCTGCGCGACGAGGTCGTTCGGCGTGATGTGAGCAAGCAACTGCCAATGCCCGTGTTCGCGAGCGCCAAGTTCGCCGAACAGTAGGCGCACAGCGGGGTCTCCAGCTCTCTGCGCCCAGTCCTTGTAGAACGCCTCGGCTGCCTGCTCGCGCGCCTCGGCAAGATCGAGCACACGTTGCAGCACATCTGTCAAGGCCCACCTCCCATAGCTGCGTGCCTGATCCTCCCTCTCGCGGAGGCAAACAACAAGACGAGGCGGACAAGTATCACAGCGCAGCTAGAACGAGCCCAATCCAAGTCACCCTCGCAGCGCCGGAGCGGCCCTCGCTCGCCGCATCAGGCGGCTCCGCCACCCTGTCGGGATGCATCAACGCGTTCGCTTCACGGCTTCGCACAGGCACGTGCTTCCCAAGTCTGATCGAGCCGCGACGGTGCGCCGAGCGCGCGATCGTCTCCGTGATCCAAGAAGCTTACGTGCATGGCGTCTCGACGCGGAAGGTCGACGACCTCGTTCGCGCTCTCGGCATGGACGGGATCTCCAAGAGTGAGGTGTCACGGCCTTGCAGTGAGTTGGACGCCGGCATGAAGCAGTTCCGCCAGCTGGAGGGCGAGTACCCCTACGTCTGGTTGGACGGGAAATGCGTGAAGGTTCGTTACGGCGGACGCGTCGAGAGCCAGGTCGCCGTCGTCGCCGTGGGCATCAACCAGAGCGGTCAGCGCGAGATCCTCGGCTTCGACGTGGGGCCGGCGGAGAGCCACGACTTCTGGCTTGCGTTCCTGCGCAGTCTCGCCAAGCGAGGGCTTCGTGGCACCCGGCTCGTGATCTCCGAAGCCCATGGGGGGGCTGAAGCAAGCGATCGCCGACGTGTTGACTGGAGCGAGCTGGCGGCGCTGCCGCGTCCACTTCATGCGCAACCTCCTTGCGCTGGTTCCGAAGAAGGCTCAGACCGTCGCCGCGTGGGTGCGGACGATCTTCGCGCAGCCCGATCAGGCCTCAGCACGGGATCAGCTGGACAGGGGGCCCGAGCTCTCGAGCCGAAGCTGCCACGAGTCTCTCAACTCCTCCGTGATGCCGAGGTTGACGTGTCCTGGCGCACATGGCGTTTCCGGCGAGTCATTGGCGGCAGCTGCACTCCACGAACACGCGCGAACGGGTGAACCGAGAGATCGAGCGGCGAACCGGCGTCGTCGGGATCTTCCCCAACGCACAGGCTGCCTTGCGCTTGATCGGAGTTGTGCTGGAAGAGCAACACGAGGAGTGGACCGAGGTGCGTCGCCACTTCAGCATCGAGTCCATGGCCCTGCTCTACGGCAAGGCCGAAGGGCTCCGACGCTTCACTTGCCTTGGTCGCGGGAGAGGAGGTGTTCGCCATCTGACGTGACAACGGGCTCAGCGGACACCCACTTCTACACCACTTGACGGGACGTGGCCCACTGCGGACATGGGTTCGGCGGGTCGAAGTTGACACCGGCAGGCGCGGCGGTGTGACGAGTGACGAGCGAGCCCGGATCAAACAGCTCGAGCGCGAGGTTTTCAAGCTGCGACGCGCGAACGAGATCCTCCGCAAGGCGTCCGCTTTTTTCGCCCAGGCGGAGCTCGACCGTCGGCCGAAGCGATGACGGCGTTCGTCCACGAACACCGCAACGTCTACGGGGTCGAGCCGATCTGCACGATGTTGCCTATCGCCTCGTCGACGTACCACGAACAGAAGGCGCGTGAGGCTGATCCAGCTCGCCTTCCGGAGCGCACTCGCCGCGATGCGGTCCTTTGCAGCGAGATCGTGCGGGTGTGGCAGGGAAACCGCAGGCTGTACGGCGCACGCAAGGTCTGGCGGCAGCTGCGGCGTGAAGGGTTCGGCATCACTCGCTGCACGGTCGAGCGGTTGATGAGTCGTCTCGGGATTGCGGGCGCTGTGCGGGGCAGGAAGTACTGGACGACGATTCCCGACGACCTGGTCGCCCGCCCGGTGGATCTCGTGCAGCGTGACTTCACGTTCGCGCGACCGAATCAACTGTGGGTGGCCGATCTCACGTACGTCTCAACCCACGCGGGGTTCGTGTACGCGGCGTTCGTCATCGACGTGTTCTCGCGCCGGATCGTGGGTTGGCGGGTGTCGCGCTCACTGCGCAGCGACCTGGCGGTCGATGCGCTGGAGCAAGCGCTGTACGCCCGTCCTGAGGTGGATGGCCTCGTCCACCACAGCGACCGCGGCGTCCAGTAGCTCTCGATCCGCTACACCGAGCGTCTGGCGGAAGCGGGGATCGAGCCGTCGGTAGGCAGCGCCGGCGACGCGTACGACAACGCCTTGGCGGAGACGATCATCGGGCTGTACAAGATGGAGGTCATCGAGCAGCTGGGACCGTGGCAGAGCGTGACGGCCGTCGAGCTGGAGACACTCAGCTGGGTAGACTGGTTCAACAACCGACGTCTGTTGGAGCCGATCGGGAACATCCCGCCAGCCGAGTTCGAGGCGCTGTATGATCGGAGTCAGCGAGTCGCGGCCCAGGTGGCCGGACTCAAGTAATCCACCGGAGAACCCGGGGCGGTTCAACCGATCAGTGGGGGAGACCACATGAGAGCCGAGGGAGCACTTGCGCTGCTGGTAGTCTCCGTCTTCCTGTGCATGTCCGCACAGGTAACTGCGCAAGGCCCGTGCCAGGAGGACGGATTGGTGGCGTACTGGCAATTCGCTGAGGGACAGGGAGAAACCGCCTTCGACCTCTGCGAGGGCTCCAATGGGGTGATTCACGGCGGTACACGGGTGGATGGCAAGGTCAATGGGGCGATTGGTTTCGACGGCGTGGACGACTACATCGACTTCGGGAACCCTGAACCGCTCGCGATTGCGCAGGAGATCACGGTTCTGATGTGGGTATGGGTCGAGAGACAACCCACTGAGGCGTACGAACTTCTTTACAAACCGGGCTCGTACGTCCTCTATCTCTATCAGAAGGGCGACACATGTATGGTCATGGGGGCAGTTACTGCCGGCGGGAAGAGTAGCCACCCTCAACGAGAGAGCGAACTCTCGTACGGCAGATGGTGCCAGGTGGGGTTTGTCTTTGGTGTCTTTGACAAGACAGGTATAAAGAAGCTGGGCAATATTGTGGACGGTCAGGTAGTGGCTTCAGCGCCCCTCGACGGGGACATGCCTGTAACCAGCAATTCACTCCTCCTCAACGCGCGCCATCTGCACAGAGTCGCCATTGATGATCTCCGCATCTACGACAGAGCTCTTGCCCCGCAAGAGATTGAGGACGTCTACGTCGCGGCGCTGAGTGAAACCGAAGCCCGCACGCGAAGCCAGACTCATGCAGTGCCGGCCGTTGCTCTGTACCGGAACAATCGGGTAGTAGTAGCAGCCATTTCCACAGTTCCCTTCTTGCTCTGCATTGCGATCATCGTAAGGCGGGTCCTACGGACTCAGCAAGACCGCCACTGAGAACTCCGCACCACCCAGTGCGCTCTCCTCTTCTGCAGACGCCACATTCACGTGGCCTCATGCTTCTTGGGACGCTGCGTACGCTCGTCGGGAGATTGGTGCCTCTCGCCTGAAGGACAGCCACGCCATGTGGCCTCGCCCGATCAGAGGGCATGTCGCCGCAGAACTGCACAAGAAGGCCCGGCTCAGTCGCAGACTCTTGCGGGACAGCCCTATCGCTCTCGCGGCATCCCTCCCCTCCCACATCCGGATGCCCCGCGCCGATCTAGAGTTGGGCGCGTCAGTGACCGACCTTCTTGCCAACTAGCTCAACAGTCTCCTGAGTACCGGAATCCTTCGTGTGATCGCGACGGCCGCGGTGCAGATTGCTATCGTCGCGAGCAAGGTTGCGGGGATACCAAAGGACGGGTCCACGGCCGTGCCCGAGAGGCTAAACCCCAACCTTCCGTCATGGAGGATCGTCAGAACGATTGGGTGCAGCAAATAAATGCCATAACTGCAGGCACTTAGCTCAGCGATGGCGCGGTCAGCCAGCCCTGTCTGACGGTGTTTCGGGCTCACAAGAATGTGCCGTACCAACAGCGCAGCAGTCAGAGAGAGAAGAACCCCACTCGGCACATTCGTACCGAAGTGTCGGAAGTCCGTTTTCGCCGCTCCGCTTGCCATCGTTGCGAGATACGTGCCGAGTACTGAGAACGCCAGGCTCCCCGCGCCCATGAGAGACAAGAGAACTATTGGGACGCCGCAGCTCCGACTGTGCAGCATTCCCAGAACCCCGCCGAAAACGAAGTAGCCGCACCACATCGTGAGGCCGGTGAACACAATCCCGGACGATGCGCCGAACTGAGTGGCAACAGCGGACAAGAGTGTCATGCCCACAAGGCTGATCGCCAGATAGTAGAGCTTGTGTGAGTAGGGTGCATGTGCTATCCATACCCGAAGCACTGGGACAAGGGCATAAAGCCCAATGAGGAGGTAGACGAACCAGAGGTGGTAGAAAACACCGCCTGTATAGAGGTCTCGCACGGCCACTGAAAGAGCGATGTGCTGCCCTAGGTAGAAGGACCTCCATACGAAGTAGATCCCGGAGTACGCCAAGAAGGGAACCACGACTCGTAGAAAGCGCTTCGCGGCAAACAAACGAAGGGGCTCATCTGCCTTCCCTGGAAGCCCCAGAAGAAGTGCGCCACTCACCATCAAGAAGAGCGGGACGCCGCACTGTGCGACCGAGTCGACAACAATCCCAGCCCACCACTTGCCGGCAGTCTCCGCAGAGAGCCGTCCTAGAAGAGGCGAGGTTATATGTACCGCGACCACTAGGACAATCGCCAGCGCTCTTGCGCCATCAGCCCAGCTGAGTCTCTCTGTGGCCAGACACACCTCCCTAGGATCTGCGATTCGTCTCGCGCTGATCACCTTTGAGTCTCAACCTCACAATAGCCCGACTCGGGAGCCCCGTCAAACCGACCAGGGAACCTGACCTGATGTTATGAAAGCGCGCCTCCGTTTCCGGCAGTGGAGTACGCTGCCGGTGGAAGAACGGCTTTCGCCGTCTGACTCGACTTTGACTGATTTCTAGGGTTTTCGGGATCACGATGCGAAGGGGACTTGGTTTTCGCTCGCTCCGGGTCCGTTTCCGACACCGTTGTGGTGCCGCGTTGGTGACGCATGTCCCCTTCTCTGTCTGTCGTTCTCGCAGTGGGATGGGGTGTCATGTTCATCCGCGAGAAGAAGCGCCGCAACCAGGATGGCTCCGTCACCGTCTACCTCCAGCTGGTCGAGAACCGTCGCGTCGACGGCAAGACGCGGCAGCGCGTCCTCGCCACGTTGGGACGTACAGACGATCCGCGGTTGCGCGCCGGGCTGGGATCGCTCGTCGAGACGGCCAGCCGCAACGCCGAGATCGAGCGGATCCGCCTCACCGACGCGGCCCATGCGGAGACTCGCGTCTGGGGAGCCGCGCTGGTGTGGGGGCGGCTGTGGGCGGAGACGTTCGGTCCGCTCTTGAGCGATGCGGGCTGACCGCTCGGCAGGCGCAGGCCGTGTACTTGATGGTGCTGCAACGGCTGGTGGATCCGGGATCGAAGTGTACGGCGTTGCGGTTTGCCGCCGACGTGTACGGAGCGCCGTTCGAGGAACTGGAGCTGCACGACCTGTACCGCTCACTTGATGTGCTGGCCGAGACGAAGGAAGCAATCGCGGCGAGTTGGTTCGCTCGTCAGCGGGACCTGTTCACCGACACGGATCTGTTGTACTTCGACACCACCTCGACCTACGTCGAGGGGAGTCACCCGGAGGAGCTGGCGGCGTTTGGGTACTCGCGCGAT
>Ga0315278_10005553_pt1 | contig 11435 bp, 15 predicted proteins | sample YL17G06_0_MG_FD_203880 | JGI IMG/M metagenome (GOLD analysis project Ga0315278, IMG submission 203880) | Sediment microbial communities from Yellowstone Lake, YNP, Wyoming, USA - YL17G06_0 | ecosystem: Environmental > Aquatic > Freshwater > Lake > Sediment | place: USA: Wyoming | collected... | reverse complement strand
AGAAGGCTTCTGGCGGCCGAAGATCGACACGCGCCCCGTCGAAGTGGGGAGCCGGGACTTCCACTGAGGAAGGCTATAATGCGCGGACCATTTCTTGGGGGCCGGCCATGATCGACGTCGACTTGAACGAAGAGACCATCCGCCGCATCGTCCGCGAAGAAATCGAAGCCGCGTTCAAGAAAGACCCGGCGACGAAAAAAGCCGCGATCATCGCGTCGAAAGGCACCCTCGACTGGGCCTACCCACCGCTGATCCTGGCGAGCGCCGCCGCGGCCGCCGGAATGGAGACGTCGATCTTCTTCACGTTCTACGGCCTCAACATCGTCCACAAAGACTTCGAGGCGAAGCTCAAGGTCTCGCCCGTGGCCAACCCCGGCATGCCGATGCCGCTGCCGATGCCAGACCTGGTCAACGCCCTTCCAGGGATGCAGGGCATGGCGACCATGATGATGAAGTCGATGTTCAAGAAGAAGAACGTCGCGACGATCAAGGAGCTGCTCGACGTCGCGCGCGAGTCGGACGTGCGGCTGATCGCGTGCCAGATGACCATGGACGTCTTCGGCTTCACCAAGGACGATTTCATCGCAGGGGTCGAGTTCGGGGGGGCGGCGGCGTTCCTCTCGCAGGCGCGGCGTGCGCACGTGACTCTGTTCATTTGATGAGAAGGGGACAGTCCCCATTTTCGAGGAACCGAAATGGCTGACGTCAAAGAAGACAAGGTGGTCGATGCGTCGGGGCTGTCGTGCCCGATGCCGGTCGTGAAGGCGGCGAAAGAGATGCGTGGTCTCGCGCCGGGGCAGATCCTGAAGATCGTCGCGACCGACCACGGGTCGCTCGCCGACATCCCGGCGTGGGCCGAGGACACCGGAAACGAGTTGCTCCACACGCAAACCGACGGAGGGCAATACGTCTTCCTCGTCCGCAAGGGAACCTCGTGAACCTGACGGTCGGCGCGCTGCGAGAACGCCTCGCGCGAGGCGAGCCCACCTTCCTGCTCGACGTTCGCGCGTCGAAAGAGTTCGCGACGTGGAAGGTCGAAGGTCCCCGCCCGATCGACACGATGAACGTCCCTTACACCCGCATCCTCGCCGAAGCCGACGAGGACAACATCGCTGCCGCCGCCGCGGCCTACCTCGGGAAGAACTACGCGGAAAAGATCCCGCGCGATCCACTGGTCGTGGCCGTGTGCGCGCATGGCGGCACGTCGGCCTACGTCGCGGAAGGGTTGCGCACGCTCGGTTACGACGCGGTCAACCTCGAAGGTGGCATGGTCGCGTGGGGAAACTACTACGAAGCGCTGACGGTCGCCGACGAGCCCGTGCTCGCGATCGTCCAGGTCGCCCGCCCCTCTCGCGGCTGTCTGAGCTGGATCGCGGTCTCGGACGGCGAGGCCGTCGTGATCGATCCGCTGCGCCACGTCGACCGGTACCTCGAACTCCTCGAGGCCCGCGAAGCACGCGCGGTCGCCGTGATCGACACGCATGCCCATGCGGACCACATCAGCGGCGGGCGCGCCCTCGCGAACAAGACCGGGGCGCCGTACTACTTGCACCCCTACGACGCGATTCATCCCATGGACATGCTGCCGGCGCCGTTCGACTTCGAGTTCTTGCACGAGCGCCGGCACCTCTCCTTCGGCAGCTCCGCGCTCGATGTGCTTCACGTGCCCGGACACACTTTGGGGGCCGTCGCGCTCCTCCTCGACGAGCGCTTCCTCTTCGCGGGGGACACGTTGTTCGTCGATGCGGTTGCGCGCCCGGATCTCGGCGGGCGGGCGGAAGCCTGGACGCCGCTTCACCACGCGTCGCTCAGGCGGCTGCTCGGGCTCGGGGATGAAGTTCTCCTGTGTCCGGGGCATTTCAGCGCTGCGAGCGAGGCCGACGTGCGAGGTGTGTACGCGACGCGGGTAGGACTGCTCCCGGCGCGCAACGAAGGCGCCCGGCACGCGCTCGGCGACGCGGCGTCGTTTGCGGCGTACATCATGGCCAGTCTCCCCGACTTCCCACCCCAATACGTCGACATCAAACGCGTCAACACCGGTCTCATCGAGGTCGCCGAGAATCGCGCTTGCGAGCTGGAGCTCGGCAAGAACGTCTGCGCTCTCGCGGCCTCACACCCCGGCCCGTGAAACCGATCCTCGTCTGCGGCCTCAATCAACTCGGGATCGCCGTGGTCCGCCAACTTATCGCGAAGGGCGAGACGGCGCGGGTGCTGGCTTCGGCCGATGAGGTCGCGAGCTATTCGCACGAGCTCAAGCGCCTCGGCGTCCCGGTCTGCGTCGGCGTCGCGAGCTCGGCGGGAGAACTGGAGGCGGCCGGCCTTCACGAAGCGTCCGCCGTCATCCTCACCGCCAACGACGATGCCGAAAACGTCGACGCCGCATTGACCGCGCGGCGCCTCCGACCCGGCGTTCCGATCGTCGCGCGCGTCTTCGATCCTTCGCTGGGGCAGTACCTCGAGGAAACCGAGGACGGGCTGCGCGTGCTCTCCGTGTCCGGGCTCGCCTCGCCCCGCTTCGCGGATCTGGCGATGCGCGCGGCGAAGGAAGCCCGCGCAGAGCGAGCCGCGGCGCCCGGCTTCGAGCTCCGCGGGGCGAAGCGAACAGTCCTGCACCGCGTGGACCCGATCCTCGTGCGTCTGGCGCTCGTCGCATCGGTGGTCACCTTGTTTTCGGTCTGGTTCTTCGCCCGCGCCCTCGGCGTGAGCCCGTTCGACGCGCTCTACTTCGTCGTCGAGACGATCACGAACACCGGTTACGGAGACTTTCCGATCCGCGCGGCCGGCCCCTCGGCACAGCTCGTTGCGATCCTCCTCATGATCGGCGGCGCCGGCTTGCTCGCGCTCTTCTATGCCCTCGTCACCGGGTGGTTCATCGCGCGTCGGCTCGAGGTGCTCCAAGGCCGGCTCCCCGAACGCGGGCGGGACCACGCGGTCATCGCCGGGGCCGGAAACGTCGGCTTCCGCGTCGCGCAACTGCTCGCCGCCGCCGACCTCCGGGTCGTCGTGATCGAGCGCCAGGCCGACAGTCGTAACGCCTCCGCGCTGCGGTCCGAGGGGCATCACGTCATCGTCGCGGATGCCGGCCTCGACGAGTCGCTCGACCTCGCCGGAGTGGATCGCGCCTCGGTCGTCTTGGCGCTCACCGACTCGGACGCGATCAACCTCAAGGTCGCCCTCGCGGTCCGAGAGCACGGCCTCGACGTTCCGGTGGTGATCCGCTTGATCTCGCCCGAGCTGTCCGAACACCTGCACGGCCGGAAAGGGATCGTCACGATCTCGCCGATCGCGGTCGCAAGCGAGACTTTCGCGAACGAGGCGTTGGCGTTGCGCCGGAGCACCGCCGGAAGCGGCGGCCTCTAGAAGCGGCGGGAACGGGTCGTCGCCATCAGCGTGTCTCCATGTTGCCGATCATCGTGACGATCTCGCCCGGGAGCGCGACGTCGCTCCCGCCGTCCTTGAAGTCTTGCCGAGCCCCATTCACGTAGAGGATCACGGCGATGGTGTCCGAGGCGGGGTCGGCGAGGAAGAACGCGTTGTCCAAGCCCCCCTGATGAGGCTTGTTCCCCATGACGTAAAAGACGCCGCCGTCCTTCATGAGGGGGCTCTGCACCTGCATGTTGTCGAGGAACGCGGTCAGCCTCGTTCCGAGCAGAACCTGCAGGCGCTTCTGGATCACCGGCTCGTTCCATAGGTGAACCGTGTGAGGATACGCCCCCGTGAATCGGTTCAGCTCGTCGAGAGGGGCGTTCCCGAACTCGCCGTGCGGAACACCCGCAAGCGCGCATCCCGAAAGCTTCCGGCCGTCGAGCGCAACGTGCGCTTTGAAGCTCCGCAGCTCGCCGGACATGGAATCCACGCACCGTGTCGGTTCGAGCGAGACCTCGAGCGCGGAAACTATCGGGCCGTCGGTCTTGGTCGCGTAAACCACCGCGCCGCTTGCCGTCCGCGTGAAAGCGTAGGGATAGATTCGACCTTTCGGTAGCTCGGGCGAGCGGTAGACGATGCCGTTCTCACGGATCTCGATCGCCCAGAACGGCTCGTTGCCGTTGGCGACGAATTCACCTTCGAAGACAGGCGCATCGCAGGGGATGCCTTCTCTCAGTCCGCGAGCACGCAGTAGCTTCGTCCAGGCGAGCGTCTTGCCGTCGGCGGCGGGCGCGCCGTCGAGCTCGACGTAGATCCCGTCGGTGGCCTTCGCGTCGAGCGAGGCGAAGGCGTTCGCAAGCTCGCCGACGGGATCGGTCAGGGTCAGGGCCGCCTCAGCCGGAGCCCCGCATTCGCGGAAGGTCGTCACCGTGCCCGAAGCCGTAACGATCCCGCGCACCGGCCCGTTCGACGAGGGCTCGCCCGCGGCCTCGGCCGCAGATTGCTCCGCTGGCGCCGTCCCGTTCTTCGGGCCGCCGCACGCGGCGAAGAGGAGGAGGACGAGTATCGCGGCGAAGTTGGCTCGGCTCATCGTGGGAGATGCCATCATAATGCGGCGCGATGCCCTCGACGACCTTTTCGAACCTGCGCGCCTTCCTCGACCACCTCCGCCGGGACGGCGACCTCGCGGTGGTTGACGCCCGGGTGACGGCCAAGCTCGAGGTCGCCGAAATCCACCGGAGGGTGATCGCAGCCAACGGACCGGCGCTCCTCTTCACGAACGTCGAGGGATCCGCGTTCCTGCTGGCCACCAACCTCTTCGGCACCGCGCGGCGAGCGGAGCTGGCGTTCGGCTCGCGTCCCGAACGGCTGATCAAGCGCCTGGTCGGGCTGGTCGAGACGACCGTGCCGCCGACGCTGGGTAAACTCTGGGGCGCGCGCGACCTCGCGTTCGAGGCGATGAGGGTTGGAACGAAATTGCGCTCGCGTGGGCCGGTGACCGAGGTCGTCACGGACGAGGTGCGTCTCGACCGCCTCCCCGTCCTGACGACGTGGCCGGAAGACGGCGGCCCCACCATGACGCTACCGGTCGTCCTCACGCGCCACCCCGGAACCGCCGTCCCCAACCTCGGCATGTACCGTCTTCACGTCCACGACCAGCGCACCACCGGAATGCACTGGCAGATCGGGAAGGGCGGAGGCTTCCACTACGCGGTTGCGGAAGCGAGAGACGAAGCGCTGCCGGTGACCGTCTTCCTCGGCGGGCCGCCCGCTCTGATCCTCTCGGCGATCGCGCCGCTTCCGGAGAACGTTCCCGAGCTGATGCTCGCCTCGTTGATCGGGGGCGAGAAACTCGCCACCTGTCCCGGCCCCGGCGCGCACGCTCTGATCGCCGAGGCCGAATTCGCGCTGATCGGCAAAGTGCCGCCGAAGGTGCGGCACTCCGAAGGGCCGTTCGGCGATCACTACGGCTACTACTCGCTCCTCCACGACTATCCGGTGTTCGAGGTGTCGCACCTGGCGCATCGCAAGGACGCGATCTATCCCGCCACCGTCGTCGGCAAGCCGCGCCAGGAAGACTTCTTCATCGGCGACCTCCTTCAGAAATTGCTGTCGCCACTGTTTCCATTGGTCATGCCCGCGGTGACGAGCCTATGGTCGTACGGCGAGACCGGCTACCACGCGCTCGCCGCGGCGGTCGTCAAACAGCGGTACAAGCGTGAGGCGATGGTGTCGGCGTTCCGCATCCTCGGCGAAGGACAGCTCTCGCTGACGAAGTTTCTCATCGTGCTCGACCGCGAGGTGGACCTCACAAACTTCAAGAGTGTGCTCACGCACCTCCTCGAGCGCACGCAGCCCGAGACTGACTTGTTCATCTTCTCCAACGTCTCGATGGACACGCTCGACTACAACGGTCCGGTGGTCAACGAAGGCTCGAAGGGCGTGTGGCTGGGCGTGGGCGACCCCGTGCGGAAGCTCCCGCGCGAGTTCCGTCCCGCCGTCGATCCCCCGCGCGACGCGCGCGACCCGCGGGTGTTCTGCCCGGGCTGCCTCGTCATCGGCGCTCCTCGGGTCGACGACGATCCCGGTGCCGCGGCGCGATTCGCCGAGCACGCCGCCTTCACGGACTGGCCGCTTGTCGTCGTGACCGACGACCCCACGAGAGCCTCGGCCTCGGCGATCAACTTCCTCTGGACGACGTTCACCCGCTTCGAGCCGGGAGCGGACGTGCACGCCGCCGCCAAACGCATCTCCCGCAACCACGTCACCTTCACGCCACCGATCGTCTTGGACGCCCGCCTCAAGCCCGGCTTCCCCAAAGAGCTATTCGCCGACGAGGCAACGGCAACAACGGTCACAAAGCGCTGGAAGGAGTACTTCCCGTTGGGCGTTGCGATGGGGGACGCGGCGAAGGGGCATTTGGACTAGAGCGCATCGTTCGGCGGTCACTGCGTCAGGCGTGACGCGTACGCGCGGAGCTCGTAGCCCATGGACACGCTTCCGTTCCGTTCGTGCACCTGAAACAGCTCGTCGAGCGCGGCGAGCATCGGCTCGTGCCTCGGATGCCCCGCGGCGGGAACGTACGAAGACGACAGCAGGCGCGCGCGGAGTCCCTCGCGGTCGAGCCTCTGCACGTTGTCGAAGACGCAACTCTCGCAAGGTCCGCCGAAGAAGGCGGAGAGTTGCTCGTCGGTGACGTTTTCGTGGCGGACGGTCAAGTAGTCGGTCCCGAACGTGCGCAAGAGCGCCTCGTAGTCGGCGGCAAACGGGGAGCCGTCCAAGCGGCGCACGTTCCAGAGTAGAGCGACGACGCCCCGGGGCTTGAGGATCCGCGCGCACTCCGCGCGAAACGTCGCGCCGTCGAACCAGTGGAACGCTTGCGCGGCCACGACGGCGTCGACGCTTGCCGCGCGGAGCGTCGTCGCTTCGGCGTGGGCCGCGACGGCGCGGAATCGTGGGTCGCCCCTGAGGGCTGCAACCGCCGCCTCGCGCATCGCATCGTTCGGTTCCACCGCGACGACCGTGAAACCGTGGCGCAGGAACAATGCCGCTGAGATGCCGGTGCCGGCTCCGACGTCGGCGATCGTCGACGCGCGTTCGAGCTCGAAGGTCTCGGCAAGCCAGAAAACGACTTCGTCGGGATAGCCGGGGCGGCCACAGACGTAGTCACGTACGCGATTCGAGAATCGTCCCGTGGGAGTCATCGCGATTTCCACTCAGGCGCGAGCAGGGCGTAGATGAGGGAGTCCTGAATCTCGCCGGCGACGAAGTACCGCTCGCGGAGGTGCCCTTCCAACTTGAAGCCGAGCCGTTCGACCGACCGAATCGAGCCGGCGTTGCGCGGGTCGATGTCGGCTTCGAGCCGATGAAGACCCATCGCGCCGAACGCGTGGTTCACTAGCGCGCTCAAGGCCTCGTTTGCCAGCCCCTGTCCCCATTGGTCACGGCGCAGGACGTAGCCGAGTTCGCAGCGCCGGTGCTCTCGATGGATCCGAAACAGCGTGCAGGTGCCGATCACCAGATCGCCCTCGCGCCGCGCGATCCCCCATTGGAAGAGGGTTTCGGCCTCGTCGTCGTGTTGAATCTCGCGCAGCAGCGCTTCGGCCTCCGCGATGTCGGTCATCGCGGGGCGGGTCCAGTAGCGCATCGCCTCGGAGTCCTTGAAGATCGCGAACAGGGCGGCAATGTCCGTGTCGACGAGGGCGCGCAGCCTGAGGCGCGGAGTGTCGAGGACGGAGAGCATGGCTGCGACCCCGCCCTCAGTACCCGTGAAGCACGAGCTCGCCGACCAACACCGGGCCGTCCGCTCGAAACGCGAACGTTCCCGTGGCCGAGCCCCAGCAGTATCCCGCCGTGACGGTGAGCCGGCCCTCGTGTTGCGGCACCGAGTGAAAGAAAGCGCGCTCTTGCGGGGCGACGGTCCCGGCGACGATTCGATGCGCGACGTCGGCGGCCTCGGCCGGCGTCAGCGGCGTCGCGCGGCGAGAGGCGACGTCGTACTTCCAATTGCACGCGGCATGTTGTGCTTCGGCCGAGAGCTGCCATGACACGTAGATCGTCTCGGGAAGATGCTCGGGATCGAGGCGCCCACCGCAACCGCGATGGGGGAGATCCAGCGCCGGTTGCGGCGGATCGGTGGGAATGCTCCGTCCTTCAATGGCCCACCCAAGAAACGTCTCGATGACCGAGGCGGGTGCCGGCGAGGGTTGAAGCCCCAGAACGAGCGCGAGGCTCAGGGCGAAGGCGAGCGTCATGCGGAACCTCCCCTACGGAACAGTGCCCACGTCCCTGTCGCATGGCAGAGGCCGATCGCGAGCGCGGCCGCGGAGAATACGGCTTGGCGCGGCGGGAAGTGTTCTCCCACGACCCAGCGGGCGATATCGAGGACGAGAATGAGACCTCTCAGGGTGTAGACGCTCGCGATCGTGACGAGCCCGGTGCGAAGCAGGGGGAGTCGTCGTAGGAGCCCAGCGCCGGAGAAGGCGTACAGCCCCCAGACGGTCAGCGTGATCGTGATGGCGAGGGTCGCGAGGGACGGCTGGAGCGAGCCCCTGAGGACGGCCTCGGCGAGATCGGCGCGGCCGAAATAGCGATAGGCGGGAGCGCCGATCACGATGACGAGGACGTGGAGCGCCGCCAGGGCGAGGCTCGCCGAGCCTCCCGCGATCAAGCACCTGCGGCCGGTCAGAGCGTGCATGCGATGACGGCCAAAATGTGGCAGGCGGTGCCCGCGACGACGAAGAGATGCCAGACGAAGTGGCCGTAGCGAAGGCGCCGCGCCGCGTAAAAGCCGACGCCGACGGTGTAGGCCAGGCCGCCCGCTGCAAGCCATGCAATCGACGCCCTCGGGAGGTGTGTCCAGAACGGCCGCACGGCGATCACCGCGAGCCACCCCATGAGGAGGTAGAGGCCAGTCGAAAAGACCGGATGCCACGCTCGCCCCGTGGACTTCATGACGATGCCCACGATGGCGAGCCCCCACACGATGCCGAACAGCGTAGAACCCCACGTGCCTCGGAGCATGCCGAGGGTGAACGGCGAGTACGTCCCGGCGATCAGCAAGTAGATCGAGCCGTGGTCGAGGACGCGGAACACGCGTTTTGCCCGGCTCTCCGGCAGCGCGTGATAGAGCGTCGACGAGAGATACATCAGGATGACCGTCGCCGCGAAGATGCTGGCGCCGACGAGGAACGCTGGATCGCCCCGCCTCACGGCGGCGACGATCAGGACCGGCGCCGCGACAGCGCCCGCGATCAGTCCCACGCCGTGGCTGACGCTGTTGGCGATTTCCTCGCCGAGGGATTGGCGTCGCTCGGGGAGGGCGGTCAGGGCGCACATGAGTTCCATCGTACCCGGCCCTGCCATTCGGTGCCCAGGATGGTACGGTTAGGGGATGGACCCTGTTCTCGTCCGTGCGGCGGAAACCGGTGACCTGCCGGCGCTGACGGACCTCTACAACCACTACGTGAACACCAGCCCCGCCACCTTCGATCTCGAGCCGGCTTCTCTCGAATCTCGAAGGCAGTGGATGAGCCGCTATGCCGAAGCCGGCCCACATCGATTGCTCGTCGCAATCGACGGGGGCGCGATCGTTGGCTACGCCACGAGCGGGAAGCTCCGGGAGAAACCGGGGTACCTCACGTCCGTCGAGACCACCGTGTACGTGCACCCCGACCGCCACGCACGGGGGGTCGGAACGAGCCTCTACGCGTCGCTCTTTGCGGCTCTGGCGGGAGAAGACGTGCACCGCGGGTACGCGGTCATCGTGCTCCCGAACCCCGCTTCGATCGCCCTGCACGCCCGATTCGGATTCGAGCCGGTGGGGCTGTTTCGCGAGGCCGGACGCAAGTTCGGCCGGTACTGGGACGCGCAGTGGTATGAGCGCCCGCTCCCTTGACCGCGGTCCGCCCGCCGGACGACCTCGAATTACAGATCGGCTTTGGCCACTATTGCTTGGGCCGCTCCGAGGGATGGCGGTACCATCTTCCCTCCGCAACGGAGCAAGAGGAGACCAATCGTGAACATGAGAAAGTTCGCCCCGATAGCGCTGTTGGCCTCGTTTGGATTGGCGATTCCGGCACTGGCCGCCGAAGAAGATGGAAAGAAACTCTACGATTCGAAGTGCGCGATGTGCCACGGCACGGACGGAGTCGCGAAGAAGATGGCCGCGGGGTCGAAGAACTTCAACGACCCGGCCTGGAAGAAAACCGCAACCGTCGAAGGAATCGTCAAGGACACGGCGGACGGGAAAGGCAAGATGAAGGGCATGGCCGACAAGCTCAGCCCCGAGCAGATGACCGCGATCGCAAACTACGTCTTGACGATGGCGAAATAGGGCGGGGGCTTCCCCCGGTCCCCCCCGAGGGCACCCCGCCGAAAGGCCGCCCAGGTTTTGCGCCGGGCGGCCTTTCCTTTATGTATGATCAGGATGAACTCGGGATTTCCCACAGGAGATAACAAATGACGATGAAGAAGATAGTGGTCCTGCTCGTCGCGTTCGCGTTCTGCCTTGCGATCGTTCCGGCCTTCGCGGCGGAAGACGGCAAGGCGCTCTACGGCTCGAAGTGCGCGATGTGCCACGGTGCTGACGGAGTGGCCAAGAAGATGGCGGCGGGAGCCAAGAACTTCAACGACCCCGCCTGGAAGAAGGGCGAAACCAGCGAAGGCATCGTGAAGATCATTCACGAGGGCAAGGGGAAGATGAAGGGGCTCGGCGAGAAGGTGAGCGCCGACCAGGCGAAGGCGATCGCCGACTACGTTCTCACGCTCGCGAAGTAATTCCCACCGAAACAGAACCGGGGCCCGCGTCCCGCGGGCCCCGGGTAGACGCCCACCCTAGAACTGGAAGCCGATCACAACCGGGATGAACTCGGTCGTTTCGGGGCCAGTCTGATACGAGACGTAGCTCGCTTCCATGTAAAACTTTCGCTTGATCGTGATGCCGATCCCGCCGGTCCAACACCAGTCGTAGCCCGAGCGCCGCACGGCGGTTGGCGGCGTGGTCGTGCTGGTGGGGTCGGGCGCCGAGTAGGTCAGCGTGCCGTACCCCGCCCCCGCATAGACGTACCCGAAAGTGGTGGCACTTCCGAACTTCACGAGAAAATCGAAATCGAAGCCGTACACGCGGCCGCCGCCCTGGCCGTTCTTCCCGGCGGTGTCGCCATAGTAGGCCGCGGCGCGCCCCCCGATGATCTTCTCGACGTAGAGCGATCGGCTCTGGATGAAATACGAGGGGTCGTTGAACTCCGCGAACGGTCCTTCGGGGAGCAGCACGCCCGCGCCGAATCCGACGAACGGTCCGGCTACCTGCCCGCTCGAGGGGCCGCTCTTGGCTGAGGTGGGCGTCGATGAAATCGCGATGACGAGGGCCAAGGCGAACGTGCAAAACGCGAGGCGAGGTGTGCGCAACAACTTCTCCTCTAGCCGGTCCCGCCGCCGGCCCCGGGCTTCGGCCGATTGGTGATGGACGCCGCGATGTAGTCGCGGTTCATCCTGGCGATCGTCTCGAGGGAGATCCCCTTGGGGCACGCGGCCTCGCATTCGCCGTGATTCGTGCACGAGCCGAACAG
>Ga0315278_10005549_pt1 | contig 11436 bp, 13 predicted proteins | sample YL17G06_0_MG_FD_203880 | JGI IMG/M metagenome (GOLD analysis project Ga0315278, IMG submission 203880) | Sediment microbial communities from Yellowstone Lake, YNP, Wyoming, USA - YL17G06_0 | ecosystem: Environmental > Aquatic > Freshwater > Lake > Sediment | place: USA: Wyoming | collected... | reverse complement strand
CCTGACCCGCATCGGCGCCTAGCTTGATCATCAGCCGAAGGTCGTTCGCTGAGTCGGCATGCGTCAGAGCGGCGTCGTAGGATATTTCGCCACTGCTGTAGAGGCGATACAGACCCTGGTCGAATGTCTGCATGCCCAGTTCGGTCGATTTAGTCATCAGCTCTTTCAGCAGATGCACTTCGCCTTTACGAATGTGGTCCGCCATCAACGGCGTGTTGATCAACACCTCGACGGCCGCGCGGCGCCCTTGACCATCGACCGTCGGGATGAGTTGTTGGGCAACGATCGCCTTCAAGTTCAACGAGAGGTCCATCCAGATCTGATCGTGCCTGTCGCTCGGGAAGAAATGGATGATTCGATCGAGCGCCTGGTTCGCGTTGTTCGCATGCAGCGTGCAAAGACACAGATGTCCGGTTTCCGCAAAAGTCACCGCTGACTCCATCGTCTCTCGTGAGCGCACTTCGCCGATCATGATGACGTCGGGCGCCTGTCGCAGCGTGTTCTTCAGCGCGATGTCGAAACTGTCGGTGTCCATGCCGACTTCACGCTGAGTGATGATACAGCCCCGGTGCTGGTGGACGTATTCGATAGGGTCTTCGATGCTGATGATGTGGCCGCTCGAATTTTCATTGCGGTGGCCGATCATCGCCGCCAGCGATGTCGACTTACCGGTGCCGGTGGCGCCGACAAAAATAATCAGCCCGCGCTTGGTCATCGCGAGTTGTTCGATGATGAGCGGGAGTCCCAGCTCGGCGACTTTTGGAATGTTCACTTCGATCCGACGCAGCACCATGCCGATCAGATTGCGCTGATAGAACGCGCTGACGCGAAAACGGCCTAGACCGCGCGTGTTGATCGCGAAATTGCACTCGTGATCACGCTTGAACGATTCTTGCTGATCCTTGTTCATCACTCCGAGCACGATCTCGCGCGACTGCTCGGGAGACAACGCATCCTTCGACGCAGCATAAAGCTTGCCGTTGATCTTAATCGTCGGCGGGCGACCCGCTGTGATGAAGAGGTCAGAAGCCCCTTTTTCAACCACCAGCTTCAGTAACTTGTCGAACTCCATCGGTCACCTCAGAAGCTGTCGGGAATCTTGGCTATTTCGCGAGCCGACTCTCGGCTGATTACGCGGCGCTGGACGAGGCCGTGCAAGCACTGATCAAGCGTCTCCATACCCGCCGCGGCGCTGGTCTGAATCGACGAGTACATCTGCGCGACCTTGCCTTCGCGAATCAGGTTACGAATTGCCGGCGTCGCAATCATTATTTCGTGCGCCGCGACCCGGCCACCGCTGACGCGTTTAAGCAATGTCTGCGATATGACGGCTTGCAGCGACTCGGACAACATCGACCGCACCATCTCTTTCTCTTCGGCAGGAAACTGGTCGATGATTCGGTCGATCGTCTTGGAAGCGGACGTCGTGTGAAGCGTTGCGAACACGAGGTGTCCGGTTTCCGCCGCCGTCAACGCAAGCCGTGTAGTAATCAGATCGCGCATCTCGCCGACCAGGATGACGTCCGGGTCTTCGCGCAACGCAACTCGCAGCGCTTCCGAGAACCCATGCGTGTCGCGATGCACTTCACGCTGGTTCACCAGACATTTTTTGCTCTCATGAACGAATTCGATCGGATCCTCGATCGTCAGAATGTGCTGGTACCGGTTGTCGTTGATGAAGTCGACCATCGCCGCCATCGTCGTACTCTTACCCGAGCCGGTCGGCCCGGTCACCAGCACAAGGCCCCGTGGCGCCATCGAAATGTCTTTGAAGACCTGGCCCATGCCGAGATCTTCCATCGTGAGGACTTTGGACGGGATCGTCCGGAATACCGCGCCAGCGCCTCGATTCTGATTGAACGCATTGACGCGAAAACGGGCGACGCCGGGTACTTCGAACGAAAAGTCGGTCTCGAGGAACTCCTCGTAATCCTTCCGTTGCTTGTCGTTCATGATCTCGTAAACGAGCGAGTGGACTTCGCGGTGCTCGAGTGGCGGCAGGTTGATGCGCCGGACGTCACCGTCGACGCGAATCATCGGCGGCAAACCGGCCGATAAGTGAAGATCTGACGCGCCTTGCTTGGCGCTGAAAGCGAGGAGTTCGGTGATATCCATGTCTGTCCTTGTCGACTCGCGCTCTCCGAGAAGGGAGTCCCTGGAGAGAGCCCGTATAGTATTACCTCTACCCCAGGGTTGCCCATGGCCAGTGGATGACGCACCGGTCCCGCGTCGCTAAACTGCGACGCCGTTTGCAGACGCAGCATGCACTCGATCGACAACCACATCGCCGACGTTCGAGAACATGTGGCGCGTGCCGCGCAAGGAGCGGGTCGTCAGGGAGAGTCGGTTCGTCTTATTGCGGTATCTAAGACCCACAGTATCGACGCAATCCGGTTGGCGGCACGCAACGGAATCCGCGACTTTGGCGAAAATTACGTCGACGAGGCGCTGCCGAAGATCATGGCGACCCAGGCGCTGCGGCTGCGTTGGCACTTTCTCGGTGCCATCCAGGCGAATAAAACCCGTGACATCGCGCGCAACTTTCACTGGGTTCAGACCGTCGATCGAAGAAAGGTAGCCGAACGACTTTCGGCACAGCGACCCGACGAGGCCGAACCGCTCAACGTGTTGATCCAGATCAACATCGACGCCGAACCGCAGAAGTCGGGCATCGCACCGGACGCTCTGGCAGAATTCGCGGCGCGGCTGCTCGAGTTGCCGCGAATTCGCGTGCGTGGACTGATGGCGATCCCCCGACCCGAGGTTGAACCCGAAATGCAGCGACTTGCCTTCCGGCGCATGCGCGCCCTGTTCGAAGCCGCAAGGCCGGCAGGGGCTGATTCCTGGGACACGCTATCAATGGGCATGACACAGGACTTCGATGTCGCCATTGCAGAAGGCGCGACGATGATCCGGATCGGGACGGCAATTTTCGGACCACGAGAACCTCGTCAAAATGACTGAAAAGATCGCGTTCATCGGCGCAGGCAACATGGCCAGAAGCCTTGTCGGAGGGATGCTGCGTCACGGCGCGCCGGCAACATCGATCGTTGCAGCCGACCCGGTTGTCGACCAACGCACCGGCATGGCCGCGCTCGGTATAACCACCACTGACGTCAACGCGCAGGCGATCGATGGCGCAGCGATAATCGTTCTGGCGGTCAAGCCGCAGGCGCTGCGCGCCGTCGTGCAGGGCCTGGCGCGCTCGTTGAAGGACGGCCAGTTGCTGATCTCTATTGCCGCCGGCGTGCCTATCGACGCAATTTTCCGCTGGGCCTCACGCGATGTCGGTATCGTGCGTTGTATGCCCAATACACCCGCGCTCTACGGTGTCGGCGTCACAGCGCTGTTTGCCAACGGCCACGTCACACCGCGTCAGGCCGCAGCGGCTGAATCGATTCTCACCGCGGTGGGCGAAATTGTCTGGGTCACGAACGAAGCCGCTCTTGATGCCGTCACTGCCATTTCGGGAAGCGGGCCTGCGTACTTCTTCTATCTGATGGAGGCGATGATCGAGGCCGGTATCGATCTCGGCCTCGACGCTACGACCTCGCGTATGCTGACGCTGAAGACCGCGTATGGCGCCGCAGTGATGGCCAACCAAAGTGACATCGCGCCAGCGCAGTTGCGTCGCAACGTAACTTCGCCCGGCGGCACCACCGAACGAGCGATATCGGTGCTTGATGCGGGCAGGTGTCGAGCGCTGATCGTCGACGCATTGCGCCAGGCCGAGCGTCGGTCAGTCGAACTCGCCGTCGAGTTCGGCACGCAGTGATATCCGTTGTTTTGTCAAAACGACGTCAGCCTTAAGCGTATTCGTCAGGACGGCACGCCATGAACAATCCGATTGTTTTTATCATCGACACCGTTTTCGATGTTGTATGTATTCTGTTCCTCGCACGTTTCATCCTGCAGGCGAGTCGAGCCGATTTCTACAATCCGATTTCGCAGGGAATCGTCAAAGCCACCGATCCGGTGCTGCGCCCGCTGCGGATGTTGATCCCGGGGTTTCGAAACCTGGATTTCGCCGCTTTTATTGCCGCCTGGATGACCAAACTATTGGCGCACACGTTATCGATCGGCATCCAGTCGCAATTCATGCCTGGCGCCTTAGTGCTGATCGGATTCGGATTGTTCGAGGTGCTGCAACTGCTGCTCAGCGTTTACTGGTGGGCGCTGATCGGCGTTATCGTCTTGAGTTTCCTCGCACCAGGGTCCTACCACCCCGGTACCGCGCTGCTCGCGCAAGTCACGGAACCGATTCTGGCGCCCGCCCGCAAACTGATCCCACCGTTCAGCGGCTTGGATTTTTCGCCGATTCTAATTTTCCTGATGCTGAATCTCGTCCGCGAATATCTGCTCCCGGCGATTTTCACCAGTTTGTTGACGTGACGCCGATGCGCCAGGATGGCCACGATCTTTTGCTGGCGTGCAAGATCCAGCCCAGGGCCAGACACAACGCGTTTGGCGAAGTGCGCGACGGCGAACTCGTTGTGAAGCTGCACGCTCCACCGGTGGACGGCAAAGCAAATGATGGCCTGGTGCGCTTCCTCGCCGAGATATTCGGTGTTGCATCGAGCCGGGTTCGGATTGAACGCGGCAATCACAGTCGCCACAAAGTGATCCGCATCGAACGCATGCGTGAACTCCCCGCCGAACTGATATCGCTCGGTATCGGCATCGGTCTCTGATCCAGCACGATCGGCGTTGCTGGTGCTTCGATCGTTGCTTTAGACTCCCGCGTCCTATGCCAGCCCCCATTCCCGCTGATTCCGTCGGCCTGGTTACGCCACGCCGACAGGTGTTCGAAACGCCCGTCAAATTGCTGTGCGGCCGCGTGCTGCCGCATATGGAGCTGTTCTACGAAACGTACGGCGAGCTCAATACGGCGCGATCGAATGCGGTACTGATTTGCCATGCGTTGTCGGGCCATCATCATGCCGCTGGATATCATGGTCTCGATGATGACAGGCCTGGTTGGTGGGATACGTGCATCGGCCCCGGCAAACCAATCGATACCAACCTTTTCCATGTGGTGAGTCTGAACAACATCGGCGGCTGTCACGGCAGCACCGGGCCACGATCGATTAATCCACAAACCGGTCGGGTTTATGGTCCCGACTTTCCGACCGTCACCGTGCGCGATTGGGTCGCTACTCAGGCAATGCTGGCCGACACGCTCGGAATCACCCGTTGGGCGGCAGTAATCGGCGGCAGCCTCGGTGGAATGCAGGCAATGCAATGGACGATCGATCTGCCCGATCGCGTGGCACATGCATTGTTGATCGCATGCGCGTCGCGCTTGTCAGCGCAGAACATCGCGTTCAACGAGATTGCCCGTCAGGCGATCATGTTTGACCCGGACTTCAATGGCGGCAGATACCTCGATAGCGCAACCAATCCGGCGCGTGGATTGATGCTCGCGCGCATGCTGGGCCACGTGACGTACCAATCCGACGATGGGTTGCGCGACAAATTCGGCCGAGACGTCAAATCCGGCGACCTTGCTGCCGCGCGCGATGTTCAATTTCAGGTGGAGAGCTATCTGCATCACCAGGGACGATCGTTTTCCCAACGCTTCGATGCGAACACCTACCTGCTGATGACCCGCGCGCTCGATCACTTTGATCCAGCTCGCGACTTCGCCGACGACATGGTCGCTGCGCTAAGCCGAGCACAGAGCGACTTCCTCGTCGTCGCATTCACTTCCGATTGGCGCTTCGCACCGGCGCGGTCGAAGGAGATCGTCGATGCGTTGATTGCGGCGCGGAAGAACGTGGTCAGCGCAGTCATCGACACGCCCCACGGCCACGATGCGTTTCTGCTGCCCGTCCCGCGCTACTTCCAGGTATTTCGTACTTACATGCTGCACATCGCCGCACGCGTGGGAATTCGTTCGTGAGACCTGATATTGCGATCATCGCCGATCTCGTCACGCCGGGTGCCCGAGTACTCGACCTCGGCTGCGGTGACGGCGAACTGCTCGCATACTTGAAGCGCGCGAAGGGCGTCAACGGATATGGCCTCGAAATCGATCCTGCGATGATCACCTGCTGCATCACCGTTGGCGTCAATGTGATCGAGCAGGATCTCGATCAGGGCCTGACCAACTTTCCCTCCGACAGTTTCGACCTCGTGGTGATGACCGACACGCTGCAGAGCGTCAAACGCCCCGACATCATGCTGGACGAAATGCTTCGGATCGGGCGAGAGTGCATCGTGACGTTTCCGAACTTCGCGCACTGGCGCTGCCGACTTCAACTGGCCGCGCGGGGCAAGATGCCTGTCGCAAAACACCTGCCGCACCGCTGGTACAACACACCAAACATTCACCTGTGTACGTTCGCCGACTTCGAAGCGCTCTGCGCGGCCAAAAATCTGAACGTAATCGAGCGATTCGTCGTCAACAGTGAATACACCAACCACCCGCTGGTGAGTCGATTCCCCAATCTGTTGGGTACCACCGCTTTTTACCAGCTCGGGCGACCACAATGATGTATTTGGCGCGCATGGTTCTGTTGTCTGCGATCGCGTTTCCGGCCGCGGCGGAACAATTCCGGAGTTTTGACGACGTCGACGTGCACTACGTCGTCGTCAACACTTTGTTCCTGCAACCGGATGTCGCGGCGCGTTATGGCCTAGTTCGTGGCAAGGATCGCGCCATTGTCAACCTGTCAGTTCTCCAACACGACGGTACTGCGCTTCTCGGAACCGTCACAGGAGTGACGATCAACCTGCTGGGCCAGCGAGCTCCACTCGAGTTCAAGCTGACCCGCGAAGGCGATGCGATTTACTACATCGCTGAGCTGCGCTTCACCGACCAGGATGTCCTGCGATTCGATTTGACCATCGACGTGCCGGACCGCGCGCCGATGCGGCTCGAATTTCAACAACAGATGTACGTCGAACCAAGTCCATGAACGTGGTCGTTGCGACAAGCAACGCCGGCAAGTTGGCGGAACTGACGGTACTGCTGGCACCGCTTGGCGTCACGCTGTCGTCGCAGCGACAACTCTCGATCACCCAGGCCGACGAAACCGCCTCGAGCTTCGTCGAAAACGCGCTGATCAAGGCGCGCCACGCCGCTGCCGCAACCGGTTGGCCCGCGATTGCGGATGATTCCGGCCTGGTAGTGCCCGCCCTCGGCGGCGCACCGGGTGTGCTCTCAGCTCGTTATGCCGGCGCCGACGCAAATCCGGCCGCGAACAACCGCAAGCTGGTTGCGGCGCTCGCAGATATTGCGGATCGGCGCGCGTACTTTTATTGCGCACTTGTGTTCATGCGCAGTGCCGACGACCCGGCACCATTGATCGCCAGCGCCGACTGGCACGGTCGCATCATCGACATCTCCAGGGGTAACGGAGGCTTCGGTTACGACCCGCACTTTTTCGTCGAACTATTGGCGAAGACAGCGGCCGAGTTGCCCGCGTCGATCAAGAACGAGATCAGCCACCGGGGAAAGGCGGCGGCGATCCTCGTCGGCTCAATCGCACGGGCACTCGAATCGATGAGCCGCTCAGGCGACGCATGATGGAGACGCCACCGCTGTCGTTGTACGTGCACTTCCCGTGGTGTGTGCGCAAGTGTCCGTATTGCGATTTCAATTCGCATCCCGCCAAGGGGCCACTGCCTGAAACCGCGTATGTTGCACAGCTGCTACGAGACCTCGATCACGATGTCGCGCTGGTCGGCAATCGTTCGCTTGAGACCATCTTCATCGGCGGGGGTACCCCCAGTCTGATCTCGGGCCGCAGCATCGCGGCGCTGCTCGACGGCATTCGCGGCCGGATCGCAGTGGTGCCGGACGCGGAGATCACGCTGGAAGCAAATCCAGGCGCGATCGATGCAGAGAACTTTGCCAACTACCGCGCCGCCGGTGTCAATCGGCTCTCGATCGGCGCGCAATCGTTCAACGCCGATCAGCTGAAAACCCTGGGCCGAATCCACACTCCGGGTGATAGCGAGCGCGCAGTCGCAATCGCGAACGAAGCGGGCTTCGACCGAATTAATCTCGACCTGATGCACGGATTGCCGCGCCAGACGGTGGCTGACGCCATTGCAGATCTGCACTGCGCGATCGCGCTCGGGGTCTCGCACATCTCCTGGTATCAACTAACCATCGAGCCCCGCACCGAGTTCGCGGCGCGCCCGCCACGGCTGCCCGATGAAGACTCGCTCGCTGCGATCGAAGACGCGGGGCTTGCCGTCCTTGCGGCTGCGGGGCTGCGCCGCTACGAGGTATCGGCGTTCAGTCGAGCGGGCCAGGAGGCACGGCACAATCTCAATTACTGGATGTTTGGCGACTATCTTGGCATCGGTGCGGGGGCACATGGAAAGATCAGCTTTCCCGCCCGCGATTCGGTGATCCGCACCCGCAAACCGCTCGCGCCCGCCCGATACCTTGCAGCCTCGTCAACGGAATTGCGCACGGAGGCGGTCGTTACCGCCGATGCGCTACCGGGCGAGTTTTTATTGAACGCGTTGCGGCTTATCGACGGGGTGACCGAGTCGCTGTTCAACGCGCGCACCGGTTGTGAATCTGCGACGATCGACGAGCTCTGGCGACATCAACAAATGCATGGGTTGATGCGCAGCGATCGTTTGGGCGTCACGCCACTCGGATTACGTCACCTCGACACGGTCGTTAGCGATTTCCTGTGACGTCTTCGCGCCGCCGATACGCCAGGTCCCAGACCTGATGGCCCAGCCGCAAACCACGCGCCTCAAATCGGGTCGTTGGCCGTTCGTCATTGCGCGCCACAAAGTGTCCGGTTCCTGCTAAGTTCTCGAGGTCCGGTTCGGCATCTAGCACAGCCTGCATTCCCTGCGCGTAGTGTTCCCAGTCCGACGCGAGCAGCAGCTCACCATCCGCGGCCAAGCGGCTGGCAACGAGTGCCGCGAATTCCGCGTTCACGAGTCGCCGTTTGTGATGTTTCGACTTCGGCCACGGATCGGGGAAAAACACCATCACGCGATGCAACGAAGCCGGTTCCACACTATCGGCCAGCACAGCGCGCGCATCGCCTTCGACGATCCGGACATTCTCCAGCTGCGCAGCATCGAGCGCATTGAGCAATGCGCCGATCCCAGGCCGATACACTTCAACGCCAATACAGTTCCACTCTGGGTGCTGCTGCGCGGTGGCCAGCAGCGCATGCCCCATGCCAAAGCCTACTTCCATGCACAGCGGCGCCGCTCGACCAAACAGCGTCTCCCAACACACCGACGTCGCCGACGTCGGAACCTGATACTGCCCGAGGAGCGTTGCCAGGCCACGCGATTGGGCGCGCGTCATACGACCCTGACGGCGAATATAAACTCGACTCTGATTCAACTGCGCCATGCACTCCACCCGAACGCGGCCCAACCCGTGATGAACGCCAAGCCGCCGAGCGGGGTAATCGGGCCGAGCCAACGCGGCGCTCCAAGTGCCAAGCCGTAAAGGCTCCCGGAAAAAAAGCAGATTCCAACGACGAACGCGATTCCCGCAATCACTGCGGGTTCGCCCAGCGTCAATGGTCGACCCAATTGCTTCAGCCACAGCGCGAGCAAACACAAAGCGAGGCTATGAAAGAACTGGTATAAAACCGCTGTTTGAAACGTGCCGAGCATGGCGACGTCCAGACGCCCCTTCAATGCGTGCGCGGCGAACGCCCCCAAGATCACTGAGGCGCCGCTGCTGGCAGTGCCGATTGCAAGATACAGACGAGCGTATTCCAAGCGCGATCCCGCTAAGGCGTTCGGGCCACCTTAACAGAACACCCCCGCCTCAAGATCAGGCCGCGACGACACAGTCCTGCATGGCGTTTTTCAGTTTTTTGAGCGCGCTTTTCTCAAGCTGGCGAATTCGTTCAGCGGACACGTCATAGCGGGCCGCCAGTTCATGCAACGTCGCCTTGTCGTCAGTAAGCCACCGACTTTCCAGAATGTCGCGGCTGCGCGGATCCAGCAGACGCATCGCAGCGGTCAGACTGTTGCTCGAAACCGATTCGTGCTCACGTCGAGCCACGACATCGGCGGGGTCTGCACCCGCGGCCTCCAGGTACTGCGACGGCGCGGTCCAGGCATCATCGTCGTCATCGGATTCGCCATCGAACGCCATATCGTGCGCAGACAGCCGACCCTCCATTTGAGTAACCACGGCGGGCGAAACACCCAGGTCTCTCGCGACCGCCTCCGTTTCTGCCGGGCTCAACCAGCCGAGCTTGTTCTTGTTGCTCCGCAGATTAAAAAAGAGTTTCCGCTGCGCTTTGGTGGTCGCTACTTTGACGATTCGCCAGTTGCGCAGAATGAACTCGTGCATCTCGGCTTTGATCCAGTGCACCGCAAACGACACCAAACGCACCCCCACTTCCGGGTTGTAACGCTTGACGGCTTTCATCAAGCCGACGTTGCCTTCTTGGATCAGATCACCATGCGATAGTCCGTAACCTGCATAGCTACGCGCCAGGTGTACGACGAACCGCAGATGGCACAACACCAGCTTCCGTGCAGCCTCGAGGTCATTCTCATAGAAGAAGCGTTCGGCCAGCGCCTTCTCTTCATCGGCGGTCAGAATCGGGAAGCCACTCACCGTTTGCACATAGGAACTCAGATCGCCACCCGGCGAGAGACTATTGAACGCGAGCAGATCGGTTTTCATGGGTGCTACCTCCGGTAACATTACCTGCTAATACTAGCAGTCTCCCCCTTAGAGTGCCAATCATCACGGCGGTTCCAAACTGCGTCGCGCTGCTCAAATAACCTCAAGATCGCTTAGCCGTTGCTTCGCGGCTAGCAGCGCGCCAGAGACTCCGAGCCCACCGCCCAAGCCCAGCAAACCGACAAAAAAACCGAAGTTCAAACCGGCCGGCTGAAGGTCCTGCCCATAGCTGCCGAGCAATGTCGACAAAGGCGCCTCGAGGAAAGCGATTGTCGCGCTGATCAGCATCGCTCCCGCAACGCCGCCGCCCAAACCGTAGAACAGACCGAAATACAGAAATGGGCGGCGGATATACCCGTTGGTCGCGCCGACGAGTTTCATCACGCGGAGCTCTTCGAGTTGCGACTCGATGGCCAGCCGCACCGACGTCGCCGTTACCAGCACGGCGCCGAGCGCAAAGGTCACTGCGAGTACCCAGCCAAGCCTGCGCACCACACCCGTCATCGCCTGCACGCGTTCGAGCCACGTCTTTTCGATGCTGACCTCATCGACGCCGGCTCGCGCTCGCAAGCGGCTCGCAATCAGGTCCATCTGGGCGGGATCCGTGTCGTCCTTTAGCACAATACGCAGCAGCGCCGGCAACGGATTGCGATCCAACTGCACAAGGGCGTCGTTGACCCCCGAAAATTTCCGGAACTCGATCAACGCGGCATCCGCCGTGATCAGCGTGATGCGTTCCACCTGGGCGTCCTTGGTGAACTCATCACGCAGAGATGACCCCAACTCCGCGTCGG
>Ga0315278_10005547_pt1 | contig 11441 bp, 8 predicted proteins | sample YL17G06_0_MG_FD_203880 | JGI IMG/M metagenome (GOLD analysis project Ga0315278, IMG submission 203880) | Sediment microbial communities from Yellowstone Lake, YNP, Wyoming, USA - YL17G06_0 | ecosystem: Environmental > Aquatic > Freshwater > Lake > Sediment | place: USA: Wyoming | collected... | reverse complement strand
GGCCGCATCATCATCGACCCGAAGGACCCCAATATCGTCTACGTGGCGGCCCTCGGCAAGCTCTACTCGCAAAACGATGAGCGCGGCGTCTACAAGACGATCGACGGCGGCAAGACCTGGACGAAGTCGCTCGAGGTGAAGGCAGACGGCCGGATGGTTGGCGCGGCCGACCTGGTGATGGATCCGAAGAACCCGAAGGTCCTTTACGCGACGGTCTACGACAAGGAGCGCCTGCCCTGGACGTTCAACCTGGCCGGCCCCGGCAGCGGCATCCATAAGACGATTGATGCCGGCAAGACCTGGACGAAACTCGGCGGCGGCCTTCCTGCCGGGATGCTCGGCCGCATCGGCGTCGATGTCTACGCGAAGAACCCGCTCATCCTCTACGCGAACATCGAGAACGCGAACAAGCCCAACGTGTCCGACGCAGACCGGCTCAAGGAACTGCGTGAAGGCAAGGCGAGCCAGGGCATGGTCGGCGAAGAAGTCTACCGGTCAGACGATGGCGGGAAGACGTGGAAGAAGGTGAGCCCCGAGAAGGAGAACGTCGGCGGCGAGCCTGGCTACTACTACATGCAGATTCGCATCGACCCGAACGACGCCAACCACGTCTACGTCCTCACCGTTGGTGTGACGCACTCCACGGACGGCGGCAAGACCTGGGCGTCGCCATTCCGATTCGGCGGCGACAACCACGCGCTCTGGATCGACCCGGCAAACTCGAATCACCTCATCCTCGGGTACGACCACGGCATGGGCATCACGTACGACGGCGGCAAGAACTGGTACCACCCGGACGAACTGCCCCTCGCGCAGTTCTACGCCGTGGGCTACGACAACATGTGGCCCTACAACGTTGCCGGCGGCCTGCAGGACAACGGCTCGCTTCGGGGCCCCAGCACCAAGCGCGGCGGCGGCCGCATCGTGTTCGAGGACTGGCAGTCCGTCGGCGGCGGCGACGGCATGCACAACGTGTTCGACACGGTGACGAACCGGTACCTCTACAACGAGTCGCAGTTCGGGTCGCTCACCCGCACGGACTTGTACACGGGCGAGACGAAGAGCATCGCCTCGCGCGACGAGGCGCTGCGTTTCAACTGGAATGCGCCGATCCTGGTGTCGCCGCACGACAGCAACGTCGTCTACCACGCGGCCAACAAGCTGCTGAAGTCCACCTACCGCGGCGAGGGCTGGACCGAGATCAGCCCCGACCTCACGACCAACGACAAGGCGAAGATGCCCACCGGCAAGGGCGGTGATGGCAACGTCACGTACTGCACCATCACGACCGTCGATGAATCGCCGCTTGTGCGCGACCTGATGTGGGTGGGGACCGACGATGGGAACGTCCAGGTGACGAAGGACGGGGGCAAGACCTGGACGAAGCTGAATGACAGGATCCCCGGGAACCCCGGGTTCTGGGTAAGCCGCGTCGTCGCGTCGAAGCATGCTCCGGGCACGGCGTTCGTGACATTCACCGGCCTTCGCAATGACGACTTCCGCCCGTTCGTCTACAAGACGACCGACTTCGGCCAGACGTGGGCGTCGATCGTGGGCAACCTGCCGGAGAAGTCGGTCAACGTCATCCGCGAGGATCCGTACAACCCGAACCTGCTGTTCGTGGGCGTGGACTTCGGGCTCTTCGTGACGATTGACGGCGGCAAGACGTGGCAGGCGATGACGAACGGGCTTCCCACGCAGCCCGTGTACGATCTTCAGATCCATCCCCGCGAGCACGACCTCATCGTTGCCACCCACGGCCGCGGGATCTTCATCACGGACATCTCGGCGCTCGAGGAGATCTCCGACAAGACGATGGCGCAGGACTTCTACCTGTTCGACGTCGAGTCGAAGGTGAAGTGGACCGTGCGCCGGGCGAACGTGTCGGCCTCGACCAACTTCAACGGGGAGAGCGAGCCGAACGGCGTGCTGATCAACTACTTCCAGAAAGCGCCCTCCGCGGGTGACGTGACGGTGAAGATCATGCAGGGCTCGCGCCTGGTTGCCGAGACGAAGGGTCCGAACGCCGCCGGCATGAACCAGGTGCTCTGGAACATGAGGGCGACGCCGGTGGCGATTCCTGGCCAGGCCGCGGCGCCGGCCACGGGCCGCGGCGGTATGGGCGGAGGGGGCTTCGGCGGCCAGCAGGCACCCGCTGCCTACCCGACCTTCGGCGGCACCATCCCGGCCGACGTCGGTGAGTACGTCGTTGTGGTCACAGCTGGCGGCAAGACCTTCACGAAGAAGGTCCAGGTGATCGAGGACGCCTGGTTTGACAGGATGTTCTAGAGCAGGAGGCGGCGAGGCATGGGCTGGCACTGTTCAGGCATAGTCAGACCAACGGCGTGTTTCCGGCAGCCAATCCCGCGGACGCGTTTTGGCGCGCTCGGGAGGCGGCGTGGCCTTATGGTGAGCTTTGGACTACTTCCGGCAGCCGCTTAGCCGGACTGTGGGAGATTGCGGTCCGGCTGCGCGAATATTTCGGCGTGGAAGGCGTGACCGTGACAAGTTTCACGCTGGCGCGGCCAATCCGGGAGGCGCTGCCGGGCTGGAGGTGTTCGAGGCCTGCACTTGCCGGAAGGCGCCCAGCCCAAGCGCAATTGGCGGAGGGCCTCGGTGTTGGCTGACACCTGACCTGCCCGACGATCTGTATGAGGCGATGTTGCGCTGCGATAAGAACCGCCACACCTGCACACGATGTCGGGATGACTACACACAGACGCTCGGCAGCCGACACCAATAGGAGAGCGCTGCGATGACGCGACAACCGGCAAGCCTGCCAGCCCCGTTGAGGGCTATCAACGAACAGGTCAACCGCGCCCCAGCGGTCGATGCGAACCTGGCCGATCTGCAGCCGGGCTGGGCTGACTACATCAGGCAGGCTAAAGCGCAGGTTCCGGGACTGCAGGTCGAGGCCGGGGGAGAGAATGTCTATTGGGGCGGGCTTTCCCCCGGCTGCCAGGCCTGCAAGGCCGGAACCTGGGACTGCATCTTCATCACCCTGCGCTGCAACCTGGCCTGCGGCTTTTGCTACAGCCCGCAGGCGCTGCCGGAAGATTACGCCGGCTCGGCCTTGGGCGCCACGCCCGAGCAGATCGTGGCCAACCAGGCTCGCATCGGCATCACGGGGATCGGTTTTTCGGGCGGGGAGCCGTTCTTGGAGCCGCAGAAGCTGCTGGAATGGGTGGGCTGGTTCAAGAGCCGCCGCCCCGACCAGTATGCCTGGGCTTATACCAACGGCCTGCTCGCTCACGAGGCCCCGTTGCGGCAATTGGGGCAATTGGGGTTAGACGAGCTCCGCTTCAACCTGGCGGCCACTGGCTATACCCATCCGGCCGTGATGAAGAACCTAGCGTTGGCCGCCCGTTGCATCCCAACCATCACCGTAGAAATCCCGGCCATCCCAGAAGAGGCCGCTAAGCTGCTGGCCAGCCTGGCAGCCTGGTGTGAAGCGGGAGTGAAGTTCCTCAACCTGCACGAACTGATCTACGAGCCAGACACCCGGGCAGCCAGCTTGGCCGGTAGGCGGCAGGGCGTCTGCCTTGCGGATGGGCACCGCACCGCAATCAACCCGGAGAGCCGCCAGGTGACATTAGCCGTCCTAAGAAAAGCGCAGGCAGAAAACCTGCCCCTGGCGATCAACGATTGCTCACTGCAGAGCAAGCTGCGGCAATTGCGCGGTCGGCGGCGTACCCTGGCACCGCTGACGAAGGCCCCTTACGAGAAACTCGTGGATGAGGCAACGCTCGAAAGCTATTGCCACTATCGAGACGCGCAGGAGTACGGTTTTTGCCACCCCGACGAGGTTGACGGGTGGCGGGCCGACCATCCGCAAGATGCCTGGGTGAGGCTCCTGCGGCTGGCGCCGCTCGCTTTGCAGGGACAGAGCCAATGGATCGCCTGCGAAAACTGTTGAAGTCCCGGTAAGTATTGCTGCTGGTCCTGAGCTGAGGATTCATTCACTTCGCTCACAACGCCCATCTCCAATTGGCAAACGACGATACAGGCTGGCTGCACGGCCAGGCCTGGCCGACGTGCTGAGTGATGCCATTCCTTGTTTGACATTCATGTGCCGGGTCCATATAGTCGAGGCGATTCGGTATCCCAGTTCATCTGAACCCCCGGAAAGCCGGTCGGGTGTCTACCGAGCCGTTTGCGGGGCCGTCGCCCCTGGAAGGGCTGGCGGTCGATGATCTCGCTGTCCCGGATGACCTGTTTGTTGTTCCGGATGGGTCCGAATTTCTTCTGTACTCCCCTGTCAATGTAGGTGTGGCTCGGGTGAACGGGGCCACGGTCCGCCATCTCGTCGAGGTGAGGGCCGCGAGAGCGGGCCTGGATTCGCTTCCCGCGGCAGTCGTGGACGAGCTCGTCGGCGCTGGCATCCTGCCCGATCGAGCCAGTGCGAGACAGTCGGTCACCTTCCCGGCCAAGACCGCCTACGATCCCGAGGGGTTGACCCTGATCCTGACCACGAAGTGCACGCTCGCGTGCACGTACTGTTACGCCAACGGCGGTGCCCATCCGAAGGTCATGGCGTGGAAAACGGCGAAAGCGAGCCTTGACTGGATGTTCAGGCACGCGCGAGCCACTGGGCGGCCGCAGGTCTCTGTGATGTTCCATGGCGGCGGTGAAGTCACGACCGCGAGAAGAATGCTGGAGCAGTGCGTCTCGTACGCCAGGGAGCAGGCCAGGGCCTCCGGGGTGACGCTCTCGACGGGCGCGGGCCTGAATGGGGTCATGCGCGGGCCGCTGCTCGAGTGGGTCATCCGAAACATCGACAACGCCACCGTTTCACTCGATGGGCTGCCTGAAGTGCACAACGCGCAGCGCCCCCTCGTGACCGGAAGAGAGTCCTTCCCGGTGGTCGCGGCCGCCCTGCACCGCATGGATGAGGCTGGCTACAACTACGGCCTCCGCGCCACGGTCACCCGCGCAAGCCTGGAGCGCCTCGTCGAATCGGTCGAGTTCATCTGCCGGAACTTCAAGGCGCGCATGATTCACCTCGAGCCGGTCTTTCAGGTGGGCCGGGCCCGCGACAACGATCTCGGTTTCCCTGACCCCGGCAGGTTCGTGGCAGCGTACCGCGCATCGAGGAAAGTGGCCGAGTCATTCGGCCGGGAGTTGAAGTACTCCGGCGCGCGCTTCGGCACGGTCACGAATAAGTTCTGCCAGGTCTGCGATGACCTGCTAGCCGTCTCGCCTGACGGGCACGTGACTGCCTGCTATGAAGTCGGCGAACTGGATGACCCGCGGGCGGAGACCTTCTTCTACGGCGTGCTGAACGTCGTGACGGGCGAGATCGAAATCGACGAGGAGAAGCTTCACCGCCTTCGGACGTTGACGGTCGAGAACAAGGCGTCTTGTCGCGATTGTTTCTGCAAGTGGACCTGCGCCGGCGAGTGTGCCTCGAAGCTGGCACTTGAGGGGCATGCCTGGGAGCCCGCCGGCAGCCCTCGGTGCTTCGTCAATCGCGAACTCACGCTGGACCAGATGCGGGACTTCCTCGAACGCGGCGGCAGGTTCCCTCAATCGCCGGAGGTCAGAGTGCCGGGGTAGCCATGGCGGCATACCCACCGCGACGGGAGACCGGGCCGTGGTTCGCCGTCGGCGCGAAGCTCGATGGCGAGGAGGTCTATCACCGCCTGTGTGCCGACCGCGCCACCCAGGACTGGCTTCGACCGTACTGTGTCTACGTCCACGTGCCGTTCTGCAAGTCGATCTGCCGGTACTGCGCTCTTTACACACGAGCTATTCCACGCGACGCCGGGCCCGCGCTTGACGAGTACGTCGAGATGGTGACCCGTGTGATCGGGAGTCACCCCTGGAGCGGCCATCCGGAACCGCCAACAACCGTTCATTTCGGCGGTGGCACGCCGTTGTCGCTTGGCATCCCGCGTTTCTCAACCCTCGTCGAAGCCGTCAGACGGGCGTTCGGGTCGTCCCCCCGGTGTGAGTGGGCAGTCGAGACGACACTGTCGTCCCTCGACAACGCGACCATCGACTCGTTGGCCTCGCTCGGGTTCCGGCGCATCCACCTCGGCATCCAGACGCTCGACGATGCGACCCGCCGCCGCATCGGGCGCTGCGAGTCCTCGGCGACCGTGATCCAGCGGGTTCACGAGCTGACACACAGGCACTTCTTTCCCTCGGCGGATCTGATCATCGGGTTCGACGGCGTGGGCAGGATCGTTGTCGAGAGCGACCTTCATCGCCTCTACGACGCCGGGATCCGCATGTTCTCGATCTGCGAGCTTCGCGAACGAGCGGAGAGCCGGCTCGGTGTCCAGCGGGAGGAGGATCGGGGACGGAACAACCGCGAGTTGTGGGCGGCGATCTGGGCGTTCATGGGAGAGGTCGGGCTGCAACAGATTCACCTCGGTCAGTTCGGACGCAGCCAGGCCGACAACTGGTACTACACGCATCCCGCCAGGCATGAGAACTGTGTCGCCATCGGTGCCTACGCCCACGGATCGGCCGGCGACGCGTACTACGGCAACCGCCTCCTTCCCGATTACTACATGGCGGTCCGCTCGGGAACGGCACCGGTCGCACATGGTGTCGTGTACGGAGACGCCGAGCGCCCGATTCGGGAACTCGAGCGGTGCCTCTTTGCGAACCGCGTGCCCGTGGCCGCCGTTACCAACATCGCTGACGCATATCCGGATGAGTTCCCGCCCATCCTGGATTCGTGGATCGCGGGCGGCCTGCTCATTGAATCGGCCGACCGCCAGGCGTTCGAGTTGTCCCGAGACGGAAGCTGGTTCGTCGGGAACATGGTCGAGGACGCGCGTGCTATCCATCGGGCGTTGCGGGGCGTACGCCAGGAGGTCGCGTGCACCGAATGACGAGGCACGGCGTGTTTCTGGTACCGGTGCTGGATCGCTGGCTGGCGTTCGCGCCGCTCCATGGCGTCGCGGCTGTCGTCAACGCTGCGGCTGCTCGCGACCTCAGGCGGGGCGCCGCTGTGCTGTCGAACGGAGCACTCGCCGATCTGGGCCGCGTGCTGCGACGGGTTCCCTCGAACGCGCCCTGCCCGCCTGACGGTGAGGCCTGCCCGCCCCTGCTGGGTATCATCCCCACGCGCGGCTGCAACCTTGCGTGCGCGTACTGCGACTTCGGCGGCTCATCCTCAGCGCATACGACGATGGCTCCGTCGATCGCCGTCGCCGCCGTGGACTGGATGGCGCAGCGGATGAGGGATGCCGGCAGACGTAGTTACCGCGTACACTTTTTCGGCGGCGAGCCGTTCCTGGCGCCGGAGATCGTGGCCATCGTCGTGCACCGTGTCCGCCTTCTCGCGGACCGACACGGACTCGCTCCCTACGTGGACGGGTCGACCAGCGGCGTCATTGACGCTGGTGTCTGCGAGTTCATTGGCGACTACTTCAGCGGGATCGCCGTGTCCCTCGACGGCCCGCCCGAGATTCACAATCGACTCCGACCGCGATCCGGGGGGCAGCCAACCTTCGACCACGTGAACCGGACGGTGGCCCGTCTCAGCGAGATGCCGGTGGAGCTCTGCCTGCGCGCATGCATCACCGAGGACTCCGTCGAGGAACTCGAGCACGTCGTTCGTTGGATGATCGACACGTACAGGCCGTCTGCCGTCAACATCGAGACCCTGACGCCAGGGGTGGCATCCCGACGAGCCGGCCTGAAGGCTCCCGACCCGTACCGTTTCGCGGCCCGTTGCGTCAGCGCCTACAAAGTGGCCGATGACACCGGCGTGCCGGTGGTCTACTCCGCGGCGGAACGTGAGCGCGCCCGGCTGTCGTTCTGCCCGGTCGGCACCGATGCCGTCATCGTTTCGCCGGACGGCCGCGTCAGCGCGTGTTATCTCCGACCCGAGGATTGGCGGTCCCGAGGCCTCGATCTTGACGTGGGGGGCATCGATACCGAGGGCACGGTCGTGATCGACCGGGGGGCGCTTGGGCGTGTCAGGGAGTTGCCACTCCTGAAACCGCGCTGCGCCCGTTGCTTCTGCCAGTGGACGTGCGCCGGCGGCTGCCACATTAACGAGACGTACCCGGGCTGCGCCGTCGACTACACGCCGTTCTGTGTTCAGACACGGATCGTCACCGCATGCCTGCTGCTGCGCGACGCAGGATGCGGCGAGGTTGCCGACGCCCTCGTGTCGGACCAGCGTGCGATGGAGCGACTTGCCTGCCACTGGTGGGATCCGTTCGACAGCATCGGCGATGAAAACGTGCCCGTCACCGGTGAGGCATCGCCGGTATGGCCGCGCGGCGGAGAGCCTCGCCGTGCGCAGAGCGGGAGTCCGCCGTGAGCCCGTATCGAGTCGCACCGGGTGTGCATTGGGTCGTCGGGCGAACCGCGCTGACGATCCTGGACGGGAATGGTGCAGCCAAGACGCTCGGGTACCCCGAGGCCGCGGTGTGGGACTTCGTGACCCGTGGGTACTCGCTGTGTGACGTTTCGAGACTGATCGCGCCGGTCGCGTCCCTTGATCCTCCAGCGGCCCGGCAGGTGGTCCAGGCGGCCGTCGACGGGTGGATTGCATCGGGCTTTCTTGAGCGGGCGTGAGCAGATGGCCAACATCTCGATCACGACGGCCTGCAACCGTGATTGCGCATTTTGCTTCGCGGCCAGAACGGAGAACGGGGCACGACGCCCCGTCCGGCACATGCCACTGCCCCGTGTCGAGGCGGCGTTGGACTTCCTCGGGAGATCCGGTGTCTCGGAGGCGCGGCTCCTCGGAGGTGAACCGACTCTGCACCCGGACTTCGGGCGCGTGGTCGACATGGTCGTCGCGCGCGGGTTCGGCCTTGTCGTGTTCTCGGGAGGTCTCGTCCCGGAACCTGCACTGAAGAAGCTCGAAACCGTGCCCGTGTCGGCCGTGTCCCTGCTGCTCAACGCGGTGCCGTCTGGGCTGGGCCGCCCGCTCGAGCCCGCCCGCCTGGAAGAGGTCTGCCGTCGCTTGGGGCCCCGCGTGACGCTGGGCGTCACGATTGACTCGCCTGCCATTCAGCTTCCGTCACTCCTCGACGCGATCGATCGTTGCGGCCTGCGACGGACCGTCCGGCTCGGCCTGGGACACCCGGCCATCGGGGCTGCTAATTCGTACCTCCGCCCGAGGCAGTATCCCGAGGTCGGGCGGCGTGTCACCCAATTCGTCCTCCTCGCACGCGAACGGGACGTCAGCGTGGAGTTTGACTGCGGCTGGGTGCCCTGCATGTTCCCGGACGGCGCCCTGGCCACGCTTGGTCATGGCGCCGACAGCCTTGGTTCACGGTGCAGTCCCGTGCTGGATCTTCTTCCCGACGGTCGATTCATATCGTGCTATCCCCTTGCCAGCCTCGGTTCGATCGTTCTCCATCCCGGGCTGGATGCGCGGAACGCGCGGGAGTACTTCCAGGATCGGCGGGAGAAGACGGGGCCGTGTTTCCTGGGGCCAGACTGTGATGGGTGCGGGTGGAGGGCCCGGGGCGAGTGCGGCGGAGGCTGTCTCTCGGCGGCACTCCTTCGAAGGCGGACCGGCAGGTTGTCCGTGGCGGTTGCGCGGAGGGTAGTCCGTGGTTGCTGACCTCGCTGTGACTCGAGCGGTCCGGGTGCATGCGTCGCTCCCGATCTTCCGCCTCAGCGTTGATGACGAGGTCGTGTTCTACGCACCCGGGCATGCTCTTCTCGTTCCGGCTGAGAAGGCCGGCCAAATCGAGGCGGCGACAGCTTCCGGGGTCGGGTGCGAGAACTTCGAGGCCGCCGCCCTGGCGCGATTGCTCGAGGCCCACGGCCGGGCCGCAAGCCAGGCATGGCGCGATCTGGCCGCGCGGCCATTCGAACCCGAGTGCCTGACGCTCGTACTGAGCAACCGCTGCGATCTTGCCTGCTGCTACTGTTACGCGGCGGTTGGCCGTGACGAACCCGCCGGGGCGCACACGATGGCCGGTTCAGCTCCAGTGGCGCCGCCGCCAAGAGGGCGACCGCTGCGGACGCTCCCAGAGCCTGCCGCAGAACAGGCAGCGCGACTGGTCGCGCGCCGCTGCGCGTCCGCATCGAGGCCTCTCATTGTTGTGTTCCACGGCGGCGGCGAACCGACGTTCGAGTGGGAGTTGCTCGTCCGGTTGCGCGCCATGGTGAGCAGGGTGGCCCGCGATCACGGGATCCCCGCCTGGGTGTACCTGGCCACTCACGGTGCCATCGACGAGTCTCGTGCGCGCTGGCTGGCGCAACACATCGACCACGTCGGGCTCTCGTGCGACGGACCGCCCGATATCCAGGATGCGCAGCGGCGGGCCCCGTCGGCGACGACAAGCGCGCTCGTCGAGCGAACCGCCCGCATCCTGACTGATGCCGGCGCCGAGATCACGGTCCGGGTGACCGTGACGCCGGCGACCGTCAACCGCCAGAGCGAGATCGTCGACTACCTGAGGGGACGGCTTGGCGCGCGTCGAATCCGGTTCGAACCCGTCTATCGCGGTCGCGGTGCTGGTGGTCGTCACTTCCTCCCGGAGGATGCCGACGAGTTCGTGAAGCACTATATCCGGGCGGCAGAGGCGGCCCGGGCGCACGGATGCGAGTTGCACACATCCGGCGCCCGGCCCGGTGACATCCACGGCCCATACTGCAACCCGCTTCGGAACGTGGTTCAGGTAGGGCCGGATGGGTCCGTCTCGGCGTGTTTCCTCGATGCCGGGAGCCGCGCGCCTGGGGACGCCCGTCTGAAGCTGGGACGCATGGGCACGCAATCAGGCGAACTCAAGATCGATGGCCGCCGCGCCGCCGAGTTGCGGCGGAACGCCGCGGCCATTCCAGCGCACTGTGAGGCGTGCGTCAATATCTACCACTGTGCTCGCGGCTGCCCGGAGGTGTGTCTCGCAACGGCGGTCGACCGAAGCGGTGGGCAGGAAGGTTTTCGATGCCGGGTGCAGCGCGGGCTGGCGATCTGGCGCATCCGGCAGATGGCGCGGGGGCAAGTCCACTGATGAGACGGCGGCGGTTTCTTCAACGGGTCGTGGGTGACGGCGTCGGGTTCCTCGAGGAGATCTCGGGGCGGCCGCAGTTGCGCCTGAAGGATCTCTGGCAGTGTCCCGACGAGATCCTGCTCTCGCTCCGGCCGGCATTCGTGACTGGCGCCACGGTTTATACCGTCAACGAGAGAATGATGGGGCGTCACAGTCCCGGCGACCCGATCGACCTGTACGGGCTCGATGAGCCGGGCACGTTCGTCCTGAGCCGGTTCGACGGCCGGTCCCCGCTGGTGGAGATCGCCAGCGAACTGGCATCGGCGCGAGGATGGGACGCCGGCCGCGCGCGGGCGCACGCAAGGGAAGTGTTCCTGAGGCTGGTTGCGGTCGGGCTGTGCGCCCCGGCGAACCCGCTGACTGCCGAGATTCCCGCAGCAATTGGTAACTTCCGTTCATCTGAAGGAGAGGACCATGAGTGACGAGCGTCGACCACGCGTGCCTGCATCCCACACGCCG
>Ga0315278_10005543_pt1 | contig 11443 bp, 5 predicted proteins | sample YL17G06_0_MG_FD_203880 | JGI IMG/M metagenome (GOLD analysis project Ga0315278, IMG submission 203880) | Sediment microbial communities from Yellowstone Lake, YNP, Wyoming, USA - YL17G06_0 | ecosystem: Environmental > Aquatic > Freshwater > Lake > Sediment | place: USA: Wyoming | collected... | reverse complement strand
CGCCACATGCGCGTGGCCGGCTGCCCGAGGTCGCAGCGCCACACCACCTTGCCGGCTGCGTTGCTGACCGCCAGCCGGGCGTCGAGCGCCCGCGAACTCATGGCGTCGTCGATGCGGTACTTGGGCCGCAGCGTGCCGCCACGCGCCACTTTGGCGCCGGCGACGGCCGTCAGCGGCGGCCGCGTGTCGATGCCTACCGGAACGCTCTTGCGCGTCTCCACGTTCCCCACCCTGTCAACCGAGTAGTACTCCACCGTGTGCATGCCGTCGTTCGAGTGGTCCTTTGGTGCGGGGACGGTGACCGCGGGGCCGTCCTCGAGGTCGCCGCTCTGTCCGCAGCGGTAGTAGGTCCACTCGACGCCAAGCCCCACGTCTGTGGCCACCAGGGTGAACGTCGTGGTGTTTCGATGCCAGGTGCCCTTGAGCCCGCTCACCACGGTGACGGGGGGCACGTCGTCGTCGCGCACGTCGGCGAACACGGGCGCGCTCAGTCCGCCCCCGGGGCCCGGCGTGAACACGCGCACGCTGGGAGCGCCCGCACGCGCGATCTCGGTAGCGGGAATCTGCGCCTCCAGGCGCTGGGGTGAGACGTAGAGCGTCGGCCGGTCGACGCCCGCCCACTGCACCACAGAGACGGGCGTAAAGCGGCTGCCCGCGACCGCGAGCGTGAAGGCGGGGCCGCCCGCCCACACGGAGACCGGTTCGAGCAGCTCCAGGGTCGGCGCCGGATAGACGATCGTGAACACGCGCGCCGAGGCCGACTGGCCGCCGCCCGGCGCCGGGCTCAGCACGCTCACGAACGCGGTGCCGACCGCAGCCACGTCACTGGCGCGGATCGTAGCCGCGAGCATGAACTCGTTGAGGTAGCCGGTGGTGCGGTCCTCCCCGTTCCACAGCACTGTGGAACCCGGCACGAAGCCACTGCCGATGACCGTGATGCCGAAGGCGTCGTCGCCCACCATGGCCTGCGCCGGGCTGAGGCCGGTGACGTCCGGCAGCGGATTGGGCGCCTGGACCACGAACAGCACCGGCGCGGACACGCCGCCGCCGGGGAGCGAGTTGAACACGGTCACGGAGGCCGTCTGCGCCGCCGCGATGTCGGCGGCGTCTATCTGGGCGGTGAGTTGCCCGGCCGACAGATAGGTCGTCGGCCGCGGGTCGCCGTTCCAGTGCACCTGGGAACCCGGCACGAAGCCGACGCCGTCGACCGTCAGAGTGAAGGCGGGGCCAGCGGTGGCGGCCGCGCTCGGCGAGAGGGTGTTGATGAACGGCGCCGGGTTGTCGCCCTCGGCCGTCGCGGCCTGTGCCGGCGCAGAGGCGCCCCAGAGGCCCCACGTCAGGACGACCGCCAGCAGGGCGGTGACTACTCCGACTCGGGCGACGGTGCGCATTGCTTGAGGCCCCCTCAGCGACTGTGCAGCTGCGTTGATTGTACTACGGCGGCTGGGCTCCCGCAGAGGGCGGCGGCGAAGCTCGCGGCGGGACGCGCGAGGGGCGGGGAGCCCCTTCGGGCGCCCCGCCCCTCGCCGCACACCCGTCCTCGGTCTCGTCTACTTCACCTTGATCTTGGCCCAACCGGCGGTCTTCTGCTGGTTCCCGGCCAAGTCCTTGGCGTAGACGTAGTACTTGTAGGTCCCCTTCGCCTTGGGCGTCCACTTGAAGGAGTACCACGTGTTGATCGTCTTGGTGCCGCTGATGCTCTGCTTCTTGACTATCTCTCCGCTGGAGTTCCTGATCTTGATGGAGATGGCCTGCGCCTTGGGGCTCAGGTTGTCTTTGATCTTGTACTTAAGCGTGATCGACTTGCCCGCCTTGCCCGAGGCGTCCTTGCCATAGGTCGTCGGGCTCACCGGATCGATGTTGACGACGATGCTTGCCGCGCTGCTGACATTGCCCGCCTTGTCGACGGCCTGGCAGTCGTAGGTGAAGATGCCTTTGTTGGCCGCGGTGGTCAGCGTGAACGCGTCGCCAACGGCATCCGTCCAGGCCGTCGTACCCTGCACGCGGTACTGCGTCTTCGCAACACCCGACAGAGCGTCCGTGGGCGTGAGCGCCACCGTGACATCGGTGTTGTACCAGCCTGAGGAGCGCGACGGCGTCGACTTGGCCGTCACCGTCGGGGCCGTCTCATCGATGTTGACCCAGGCCGTCTGCGTCGCCTCGACGTTCAGAGCCCGGTCGGACGAGCGATAGGTCAGCTTGGTGGAGCCCTGCGTGCCGACCGTGAACGGGTTGACGTAGACCGTGGGGTTTGGGTCGTCGTTCAAACGGTAGCTCGTGCCGACCCCAGGCACGACGCCGGAAAGGGTGTCTGTAGCGGTCAGCGTCACTGTGACGGCGCTGTTGAACCAGGGGCTGAGGCCGGTGCCGCCGGCCAGCGCGGGCGCGGCCGTCGTGACAGGGGCCGTCTTGTCGATGTTGACGTAGGTGAGGCCGGTGGACACCGCTTCGACCGTCGACGTGCCGTTGTCGCTGGCGTAGTACCGGAACAGATGCGACCCTTCGGCCGTGACGGTTACTTCGACGGTGCGCGTCCCGGCCGCGGACGCCGGGATCGTCGAGTAGGTGGCGCCCCCGTCGATGCTGAAGTGCACGGTGGCCGTGGCGGCGGGCTCGCTGGTCGTGACCAGAATGGCCACGTTCTGGTTCGTGTTCTTCCAGTCGGTCGTTGGAGAGGTCGCAAACGAGTAGCTCGTACTGCTCGTCGGACCGGTGATGGCCGCCAGCACCGGCACGGCCACGAGAAGCGCCAGGAATGCGACGAAGCCGCCGACGCGCAGGACCCGCCCTGTGCGGCGCCGCCTTGCCGTCATGCCGGGTGATGCGCCACCCGGCGGCCGCTGTGAATGCGTGTGCCCTCTGCCCATGTGCATCCTCCTTTGCTCCGGGACGCTCGCGCAGGTCGCGCCGGCGCTCGCCGAGGCTCGCTCCTACCAGCATCTCAACAATAGCACAGGATGCGCCGGCGCTCGTTGCGCACGACGACCGCGCGGCGCCTGCGGCGCGGGCCTGACGCGCGAGGGGCGGGGAGCCCCTTCGGGCGCCCCGCCCTTCTCAGCGCTCTGCCGGCGCCGCCCGCCGCCTCAGCGGGCTCGCGCCGTCTCCAGCCGGTCGATCACTTCACCGTGATCTTCGCCGGGCTCGTCGTCGACGTATTCCCGGCGAGGTCCTCGCCATGCACGTAGTAGTTATAGGTCCCCTTCGACCCAGGCTTCCACGTGAACGAGTACCACTTGTCGGGGGTCTTCTGGCCGCTGATGTTCACGGTCTTCACGACGTCGCCATTGGTCTTCGTGATCTTCACGTAGATCGATTGGACCTTGGGGCTGACGTTGTCCGTGATCTTGTACTTGAGCGTGATCTTCTTGTCGTGGGTGCCCGTGGCTGCCTTGCCATAGGCAATCGGCTTCACCGTGTCGATCTTCACCGTGACCGAGGGGGCCGGGGTCTCCACGTTGCCGCTCCAATCCGTGGACCAGGCGTTCACGACGTTCTCGCCTTCGGAGGTACCGTCTGCCGGCACGGTGATGGTGCTGCCGACGAGGGTAATGGGCGCGGCGCCGTTGACGTCGTACTGCGTCGTCTGCACGCCCGATTGAGCGTCAATCGCGGTCACCGTGAGCATGACCAGGGTGGTGTGCCAAGCGCTGTCGGCGCCGGCGATCGTGGTGACCGGCGCCGTGGTGTCGGCGGCGACCGTGAGGTTGACGACGTTCGACGGGCCACCCCCCGGCGCCGGATTGACGACCGTGATCGGCACGGTGGCGGCCGCGGCGATGTCGGCCGCCGTCAGCGGAACGGTGAGCTGCGTAACCGAGACAAACGTGGTGTTCGTCGTGGTTCGAGTACCGATCTTGATCGCGGAGCCGCCGGCCCCAGACACGAAGCCGGTGCCGTTCACCGTGAGCGCCAGAGACTGGGCCGACTTCGCATATACCGTAGTGGGGCTGATCGTGGTGACGGTCGGCACCGGGTTGTATATCGCGAACGCGGCGGCCTTGGTCACCAAGCCGCTGGCGCCGTACGTCAGGACGACGTCATAGACCCCCGCGGGCGCGACGATCGGCGTGGCCAGGTTGAAGACGCCGACCATGGTGGAATTGGCCGTCGCGCTGGCCGTGATCCCAGTGATGGTCGTGCCAATGATGGCTCCTGTGCCTTTGAGGGCCAGATGGGGAGCGTCGAGGCCGTCCCTGAGGTGCGTTCCCGTGAGGGTGATGGTCGCCGTTGTCACCGTGGAGGCCACGAAAGCCGGCGCGACGCCGGCAATGGTCGGCTGAGTGATCGTGAACGGCACGGGCGTGGATGCCTTCAAACCGGTCTTGACCGTCACGTGCACCGGCTTCACCGTACCTACATTCGCAGCGGGCACGCTCACCCTCACCGACGTGGCTGTCAGCGAGCCGGGGACGATCCCCAGAGCGCCGCCGTTCCAGAGCACTGTCGAGGTGGACACGAAGCTGCTCCCCGACACCATCATCATGAACCCGGAGCTGCCGACGGCTTTGATGTCAGGGTCCAGACCGCTGACGACAGGCGTTGTCTCAGCAGCGCGGCGGACACCGTCGCCGTCTGAGCCCCAGACCACCTGGCTGCCGCTCGCGAGATCTACGTATCCTGCGCTCGCGGCGGCGCCACTACCCCCCCGCGCCAAGGCGATAGAGGCCATGGCGACGCAGACCGCCCCCACAAGCACCAGCGTTCCCAACATAGCGATGGTCTTCATTCTGGTCTTCACGTTGCCCCTCCTCGTTCGGACTGCGTTCCAGACCACGCACTCGAGCTAGCGCGCGCGATCCATGGCTTCCCCAGAAGCATCGTACACCCCTGGCACGCTTCCGAAACCCGAACCCGTTGTGGGGCATAGAAATGGGCGGGGCGCCATTCGGCGCCCCCCCCACAGCAGCTGCCATCGAGTGAAGGCGGTCGTGGCTTACTTGACCGTCAGTGTGGCGGAGCCCCTCCTCGTCTGGGCGTTGCCCGCCTCGTCGATGGCGCTGATGCGGATGTTGTACTTGCCCTTCTTGAGGTTGATCATGAAGGACCTCATCGCCTGAGCGTTAGCGGCGACGTTCGGATAGCTGTGCGAACTGAGGGTCCGGCCGCTCTTGGTGCGGATCTCGATGATGACCCGCGCCGCCATCGGCGTGACGGCCGTGACTGTGAACTTGAAGTTAGCCTTGTGGCCCTTCTTCACGCTCGCGTTCTTGGCCGTGACCGTCGGATGAGTCGAAGCGACCTTGACCACGATGGTCTGGTCGGCCGACATGATGCCGACCTTGTCGACGCCGTGATAGGTGATGGTGATCTCACCGTCGCCGCCGACTGCGGCGACCTCACCCTTGGTCCAGTCGGAGCCGCTGGTCTTCCACTCTGTATAGGCATAGCCGGAGCCCACATCGGTGCCGCTGAAGTTGACGACGCCCGGGCCCTTTTGCCAGTTGCCGTTCTTGGGATCCATAGCAGTGACCACAGGAGCGGTGACGTCGAGCTTCACGCTGCGGGTCTTGTAGCCCGTGAAGCCGATGAAGCCCCAGCCTTGCGTCGAGCCGAGGGAGCCCCAGATCCAGCTCGTGCCCTCAAGGTTGCCCCACGTATAGCTGGGGGAACCGTCCTTGTACGGTTTGATCTTGACGTCATAGCCGTACGGCAGTGCCGCGTCGACCGAACCGAAGTCGATGGTGTGGACGGCGCCTTGGGCACCGGTGAGCGTGATCTCGGTATCGAACGTGGTGACTCCCCCGGTGGGGGTGGACTCATTGGATACATTCTCCAGCCACGGCGTGGACTGATCCACGCGATAGATGGTGGCGGCCACGCCGGCGCCGATCGTCTGATCGGTGGCGGTGAGAACGTACGGCTTGAGGCCGTTGATCCAGCCAGCCGCGCCTTCGGTGACCGGAGGACGCGTGTCGATCCCGAGCGGCGTGCTGAGCTCCGTCAGGTTGCCGGCCCTGTCGCTGACCTTGGACTCGAGGTTGTACATGCCGTCGTCAGCGGCGTTCGCATGGACGTTGAACCACGGAGAGAAACCGATCGGAGCCTTCGCCTGGTTCCAGTCGCTGAACGCAGGCCATGCGTCGGGGTTGCCCCTCCAGTTGAGCACGCGCCAGCGGATCATGTCGGGACCGATCCCGCTGTTCGGGTCCGTGGCATTGAACTCGACCTGGAAGTTGAACAAAAGCGGGACGACGACGCCCTTGCCAGTTATGTGCCTTGTGGTGTCATCGCCGGTGATCCACCACGAAGGAACATCGTTGGTGAGCTTCGGGCCGGTCGCTGCGAGAGCAGAAGACGAGTCGGGCTTGTCGATGTAGACGTAGATCAACTGCCAGGCCTCCTTGTTGGCCGGGTCAGCCTTGTCGACCGAGCGGAACCAGAGGTACACAGGGCCCGTCGGGGCGTTCTTGTCGATGATCACGGAGCTGCCGCGTGTGCCCGTGCTGCTCTGACCGGGCGGGGTCGAGGTGGAGCTGCCGGTGATGTACTCGGTGTAGTCCACGCCCGAACCAAGCGGGACGTTCTCGGCCGCGCCCGGATCCATCGCCTTGAACGTCACCGTGACGTTGGTGTTGACCCAGAAGGGAGACCAAACGAAGCTGGTCGCGCCGGTGGGCACTGCGGTGTGCGTCGTGTGCGGAGCGATCAGGTCGAAGTGGAGAGTCTTGGTCGTGCTGCCGACATTCAAGACCGCGTCGGTGGCAACGAAGGACACGAAGACCGTGCCGATGTTGTTCGCGTCCCAGGAGTTCGTCCAGCTCAGAGGATTGGTGGTGTTCACGGCCGGCACCAGGGTGCCGCTGGCCTGAGACTGCCACCACGTCCAATCGAGATGCTTCGTACCGATCGGCAAGCCGGCGACCAAGGAACCGTTCGCGTACTCAGGTGTGACGGTCGCCGTCGTGACGCCGGAACCCGGATTGTCGCTGGCGAGCGCGTCCCACTTGATGGGAGCGTTGCCGTACCACTTAGTGTTAGAGAGGACGCTGCCCGTCTGCCACGGGATCGTCCAGAACGGGTCGGTGGAGTCCCAACCGAACGCGGTATACGACTCCGGAAGGGCATCGCCCGAACCGGTCGAGGCGACGGCGTGGTGGTGGACCCAGTGGAAGCCGTCGCTGACGGCGGGGCTGTCGAGCCAGCTAGCGCCCAACGACGTCAGGATGCCGAAGTCGTCGTAGAACGGGACCGGATTACCGATCAGCGGTATTTGCGCCCCTGGCGGATCGGTGAGCTCGAGGTCGGCAGTGTACAGGCCGTCGACGTCGTAGACGACCGAGTGGGCCGGAGCGCCGAGCACCGTGAAGGCACCCTTGGCGAGCCCGCCGGACGCGACCCACGTGCCCGGGATGGGCGGTGTGTAGTGAGGGCCGAACCAGGTCGTGGTGTAGTCGGCCCAAGGAGGACCGGGGAAGGTCGGCACGGGGGGCACCACTGTGCCGTCTGCTCCGTATGACCCCAAGTCGAGGAACGAATACGACTTGTTGTTGTTGAAGGTGATGAGGCCGGAGACCACCGGGCCTTCGACGACGCCAACCGCGTCGTAGAAGGTGACCCGCACGTAGAACTGGTCGCCGGTCGTCAGGCCTGAGCCCAGGGAAATGGTCTCGGTGTCCGTGCTCAGAGGCGTGTACGCCTTACGCGGCGACGGGAACGCGACCCCCCATGCAACGGGGACCGGCGAGACCGCGAAGTTTACGGACTGGGCGGTGACGACATCGGAATGGTAGGTGACGACGACGAGGTTCGACCCGACGGTGACGGGATTGGGGCCGAGTACGCCGTTGACAGAGATGGTTGCCGGCGCGGCCAGCGCGGCGGCCGGCCCGATCGCCAAGACGAACAAGGCGAGCGCCAACGCAAGAAGGATGACGCCCTTCTTACCCCTTCGTTTCGTTTGCTGCATGTTACGACCTCCTGAATGGTTGCTGCGATGGCTTTCAGCCAAATTGACGTGGGATGATGCACCCACGAGGACGCATATTTTTGTCACGACACGACCACCTCCTAGGCTTGCTTGCAGAGCCCTACCCGCCTGAGTCGGGGCCATGCGCTGACCCGCTTCCGCGTTCTGCTCGCCGCTGCACGAACGAGCACAACGCCCCCTGTGATGCTTACTCCACACAACTACACACTCTATAACGACCGCGGCGCAGGAGTCCAGCTTGGCTCGCCGCCACGGGTTGCGCGCTTCTGAAGTTGGGGGGTCCTCAAGGTCGGACGTCCTCCAGATGGACTCGGTCAGGTGTCTCTCTACAACGCGAGCCACGACTTTCCTTCTCCGGCAGTAGCACCCACCTCCCCGCTCGTAGCCTCAAAGCCCCTCCACCGTGGCGGCGCGGCACCTGCCCCCACGTCAGCGGACGCCCCTCCGGGTACGTCCGTCGTGGCACTCTACCGCCTGTCCGCTCGTGGTGCAACACGAAACACCGGAAAACTTCACATCGCGCGGCGGCGGGCGAGCGCAGCGGAGCCCATCGTAGCAGCTCCCACTATCGGCCGCAGCCACGGCGCCCTTGAATGTGTGCCCAAGCCTTCCACCCCCGTCATGTGGCCGCCGGCGCCGGTAGCACCTGGGCTCCATGCACTCGGCCTCACGCTCATCACCACTGTGGTGCCGTGCGCATTAGTCTAATCTGGAGTAGACTAATCACAGCACGCACGCACCGCGCGGAGGTACACGATGAACGATCGCTTCGTCGACAGAGAAGACGAGCTGGCTCTGCTCGAACGAGCCTGGGCGTCGCCCAAGGCCGAGCTGTTCGTGGTCTACGGCCGTCGCAGAGTCGGCAAGACGGCCTTGCTGCGGCGGTTCTCGCAAGGCAAGCCGGGGGCGTACTGGGTGGCCGCCATCACTTCCGAGGCCACCTTGCGCCGCTCGTTCACCCAGGCGCTGGAAGGCGAGAGCGCGGCCTTCGCCTACGACGACTGGCGCAGCGCCTTCCTGGCCGCCCGCGGTGATCCGGGTACTCGCCGCCTGCTCGTCATCGACGAGTATCCCTATCTGGCTGGGGCGGCGCCGGGCGTGGGCATCGTGCTGCAGGCCCTGTGGGACGAGGTACTCGAGAGCTCCCGGCTCATGGTCGTCCTCTGCGGCTCCCACATCGGCATGATGGAGCGCGAGGCCGTCTCCTACCGCGCTCCTCTGTTCGGGCGGCGCACGGGGCAGATCCGCCTGCGGCCGCTGCCCACGTGGGGAGTGGCGGCCATGCTGCCCGGCTACGGCGCCGCCGCGGTGGTCGAGACGGTCGCCACGCTGGGAGGCGTGCCGGCGTACCTGCGTATGCTCGAGCAGGATTGCTCCATCGCGCAGAATCTCGAGCGTCTGGCGCTGGATCCCAACGGCGTGCTCCATCAGGAGCCGGTCTTCCTGCTTCGCGAGGAGCTTCATGAGCCGCGCAGCTACTTCGCGCTTCTGCAAGCCATCGCTGCGGGCAACACGCGGCTCAACGAGATCGCCCAGGCGGCGGGCGTCGAGCGGGCGCCGGCCTCGCGTTATCTGGCTACGCTCATCGACTTGGGCGTTGTGGAACGCGCGGTCCCCGTCACCGAACGCCATCCGGAGAAGAGTCGCAAGGGCCTCTACATCATCGCCGACGGCTTCCTGCGCTTCTGGTTCCGCTTCGTGGCTCCGTACGGCTCTCTTCTGGCCATCGGTCAGACGGAGACGGTGCGCGCCCGGCTCGACAGCGGCTTGGCCGGTTTCGTGGCTCCGGTCTTCGAGCAGCTCTCGCGGGAGTGGATCGTGCGCGCCGGCGCCTCTGGCGCGCTGCCATTGCCCCTACGGGCCGTGGGCCGCTGGTGGACCCGGCAGGCCGAGATAGACGTGGTGGCTTTGGGGGAAGAGGGCGTTCTGCTGGGCGAGTGCAAATGGAGCACGCGGCCCGTCGGCTTGGACGTGCTGAACGCCCTGCGTGCGCGCCGTGAGCTGTTTCGCGGCGAGACCGGCATGGGGCCGCAGGAGCCGGTGTGGCTGGCGCTCTTCTCGAGGTCTGGCTTCACGCCGGACCTGGTCGCCGAGGCCAAGGCCGAGCACGTCCTGCTGGTGACCGCGGAAGACGTGGTCGCCGGCGGCCCGGCGGAGCGCGGCCGGCAGGGCGGTCCGGGGACAAGGTAGTGGTGGATGGACGCTGTCTGGACGTCGTGCATCGATCGCTTCGTCGGCGACGAGAAGAGGCGGTTGAAGATGCCGGCGTTCAACGCGCCGATCATCGATGTCGCGGCTCCCGACAGCGTCCTTCAACCCTCTACCCGCCCGAGCGCAGGTGGGCGGCGCGCACCGCGGAGCCGCCGCTCACGCGCGCGTGACCGAAGGAAGGCGAGGGGCCCGGCCTGTGAGACTGCGCCGGGCCCCTCGCCTGCTCTTCGCGCCTGCGGCCGTAGCGGCCGCGAGGCGTGCTACTTGACGGCGTCGCGGCCGCGCTCGCCGGTGCGCGTGCGCACGGCGTCGTCGACCGGGGTGACGAAGATCTTGCCCTCGCCGATCTGGTTGCTCTTCAGCGAAGCGACGATGGCGCTCACGATGCGCTCCACGTCCTTCTCGAGGACGACCATCTCGACCTTCATCTTGGGGTGAAAGCGGTACTCGTGGGCCTTGACGTCCTCGCCGCGCGTGAAGCCCTTCTGCACGCCGAAGCCCTTGACCTCGGCGACCGACATGCCCAGCACGCCCTCGACAGCCAGCGCCTCGGCGACCGTGTCGAGGTTGTACGGCTGGATGTAGCACTCGATCTTCTTCATCGTGGTGGCTCCTTTGCTCAGGCGGTCAGATGAGGCCCTGGTCGAGCATCGAGTCGGCGACCTTGAGGAAGCCGGCGATGTTGGCGCCCGCGACGTAGTTGCCCTCGAAGCCGTAGGCGGCGGAGGCTTCGATGCACTGCTTGTGGATGGCCTTCATGATGCCGTGCAGACGGCTGTCCACTTCTTCACGCGTCCAGTTGAGGCGCAGACTGTTCTGGCTCATCTCGAGACCCGAGGTGGCCACGCCGCCGGCGTTGGCCGCCTTGCCGGGGCCGTAGAGGAGCTTCTTCTCGACGAAGAGGTTGACGCCCTCGGGCACGGTCGGCATGTTGGCGCCCTCGCTGATCACGTACACGCCGTTGTCGACCAGGTTCTGTGCGTCCTTGGCATTGACTTCGTTCTGCGTGGCGCAGGGGAAGGCGCAGTCGGCCTTGTGGCCCCACAGCGGGTTGGAATCTGTGCTGTCGTCGCGCGCCGTGAAGACCGCGCTCTTGAACGTGTCGGCGTACTCGCTGATGCGGCCGCGCCTCACGTTCTTGAGGGCGAGCACGAAGGCGAGCTTCTGGCGGTCGATGCCGGCCTCGTCGTAGATGTAGCCCGAGGAGTCGCTGAGGGTGACCGGCTTGCCGCCCAGGTCGAGGATCTTCTCGGTGGCGTACTGGGCCACGTTGCCCGAGCCGCTGACGAGGCAGGTCTTGCCCTC